>Ga0265324_10000099_pt1 | contig 68019 bp, 54 predicted proteins | sample 41419metaG_FD_198634 | JGI IMG/M metagenome (GOLD analysis project Ga0265324, IMG submission 198634) | Rhizosphere microbial communities from Carex aquatilis grown in University of Washington, Seatle, WA, United States - 4-14-19 metaG | ecosystem: Host-associated > Plants > Roots > Rhizosphere...
CTCTTTGAGCTTTGGTTATTACAACGTTGGAAAGGATCAATATGATGGAACCTGCAATTGGATTTATGGAAATGCAATTTACGACGCCTACGCATACGGAGGAGGAACGGGGGCGTCTATTGGAGCGGAGTACAATTGGTGGGGGGCAATCGCCTCCGAAAACGAGCAAAATTTATGCAGCAACGGGCTCTACTATTGACTATAGCCATTGGTTGACAACCCAGAGCGGTTGTCCGTACGATGGAGGGGGTCCGCTGCTCGTTCAGGGAGGTGGCTTTCTCACAACAGGTGTGGACACGACAGGTTCAACTTCGCAACTTTACCAGCGTGCAACAAACGCCCTTTTCTCCAAAGACTATGCAGTGTCATCGAGCTTATGCCAATTCATTCTTAGAAGCAATGCATCGGTTGCAGAGAAGCAGAGCGCACTGGTTCGGCTATTGACCGTCTTTCTTCAATCGGGCGACACTGCGATAATTTCAGATTTGAAATCGTATATCGTAGGTACGGACAGCATCTCACAAACCGCCGAAGAACTTCTTGCGAATGCGTATGCTGCGACGGGGAGTACATCGAAGGCGGTCTCACTTGCTAACGACCTTATCACAAAAAACCCTGGAACGGAGACCGAGAAACGAGCGCTCTTGCTTCTTGCCTCGCTGCGAGCGTTCGATAAGAATGCCGAATCAATATCGGCCTCGGCATTGAGGGATGTAAAGACGAGGTTTGGTTCATCGCTTGACCAGGGCTTGATGGCAGCATTGACAACGGCAAACGATATTTCGGTTGCAAATTTCTCTTCCAATAGGGAAGCTGCACAAAAGGTGAAAGGTGAGGTTAAGGTTGATAATGCGAATACCGCCGTAAAGGAATACAGCATTGAGAACTATCCGAATCCTTTCAATCCGACAACCACTATTGCTTATCAGCTTCCGAAAGACGGCAGGGTAACGATAAAGATATTCGATGCTATTGGCAGGGAAGTAGTAACGCTTGTAGATGAATTCAAGCCATCGGGCCGATATACGGTGCAATTCGACGCTTCACATCTTGCCAGCGGGATCTATTTTTACTCGCTGAAGTCGGGAGACTATAATGCTGTGAAGAAGATGTCGTTGATTAAGTAACTCTCTCGGCCTGTTCCAGGACGTAACTCAGGCGTAACCACAATGCCACGTACATCCACACTACGTGGCATTGTTGCGTACATTATCAGCTTGATTCGCCTTTCTAAATCAAGTATATTGACTCGGTTCTTCTATAGATACTTCTATCCGGATGCGGCCTCCTGGATAAATACCGCTGTTAATATTGGGAAAAGGGCATGGGTCCGGAAGGATCTCGTACAAATTGAAAGAGTAACGGCCGCGTCTGTGTGTCGTACGAGCCTGCCGGCACAACTGTTCATCCCCGATCCCTCGTTACACCATTACCGATAGCACATGCTTAATTACGTTTGGATGTCGCTCATTGTCATCGGGCTTCTTGTCGGTGTCGGAAAAGATATCAGCGATGAGGCACGCAACACTTATCGCAACGGCATTCCGATGTATGCCACAGTTCACGTAGAAAAAACACCGACAGCGCTGCGCCAAACATGGGAGGGGGAACTGGTGATCTCCTCCGAAGCTTTCAACCGATTCTACGGGATAACCTCGGCAACATCGGAGATTCATCAACCGGTGGAGTTGACGACGATGCCTTCCGGGAAGACCTCCATCGCCATTCTTGCGGACGATTCGTCGCCGGCGTTCTGGAAAGAGATGGCAAAAAATTCGGGCGGCAGCAATAAACTGCTCGGGACGGTCAATTCCATAAAATTTTCTGAAGACAAACAATCCGCGCAGATTTCTTTCCTTCTCGAAAAAATCCAGTTCGTTAAAATTCGAGCCATCACAAAAGCAGCGCTCGACTATGCCGATACTGCCGTCACAATTTCGCTCGGCCTTATCGGCGTGATGGCACTCTGGCTCGGAGTTGTGAAGATAGCGGAAGAAGCCGGCTTGCTCAAAGCTCTGACGAAACTGTTAACGCCTGTGACCTCCCGGCTTTTTCCCGATGTTCCCGCCGACCACCCGGCCGTTGCCGCGATGATCATGAATATCGCCGCAAACATGCTCGGTCTGAACAATGCTGCCACGCCGCTCGGCCTGAAAGCGATGGAAGAATTGAACAAGCTGAACCCGAAATTGGGAACGGCGACAAATGCGATGTGCACGTTTCTTGTCATCAATACTGCCGGTTTGACGTTAATACCCGCGACGGCCATCGCGATTCGGGCGGCACAAGGCTCTTCCGAGCCGGGTATCATTATCGGAACATCAATTTTTGGGGCCGGTTGTGCGACAATTGCCGGCCTTGTCTCGGTAAAATTGCTGGAACGACTCCCCCGCTATAAAAAGCAGTTACTCGTTGACAGTTATCCTTCCGATTCAACCCATGGTTGAACTATTCCGAAATATTATCAATATTATTTCTGTCGCCGCGATACCATTGATGTTTTTTGTCTTCTTGACATGGGGAATTGTAAAGAAGGTGAAAGTCTATGAGGTGTTTGTCGAGGGGGCGAAAGACGGATTTCACGTTGCAATAAAGATCATTCCGTATCTCGTCGCGATGCTTGTTGCCATAGGAATTTTCCGCGCAAGCGGGGCCATGGATGTTGTTATTGCGGCTCTTTCGCCGGTGTCGAATCTTATCGGGATGCCCCCCGAGACCGTCCCCCTGGCAATTCTCCGGCCGCTGTCGGGGAGCGGCTCGATGGGACTGATGACGGAATTAATGAAAGTACACGGCCCGGATTCGTTCATCGGTGTTCTCGCTTCGACGATGTACGGCAGTTCGGAAACAACGTTCTATGTCCTCGCAGTTTATTTTGGCGCTGTCGGTATCAAGAATACACGGCACGCTCTTCCGGCGGGAATAATCGCCGATATTTTTGGAATGCTCGGCGCGCTCTTTATCTGTCGAATATTTTTCGGTGTGTGAAATGAAAACGATAATAATACGCTGTTGTCTCTCATTGATGACGTTTACGCTTTTTTCCTCGATTGCGCTTTCCCAAAGATCCGCTTCTGCGATGGGGGGTAAACCCGATCCGAGTTCGATTACCGGCGGTCTTGGAGTTACCTGGATCAACGGGCGGGAGTACTATCTGGTCAGTCTTGCTCCGGACCTGGCCTTCGGGAACTTCGGCGTGGGACTGGACCTCAATCTTCTCATCGGAAGCTCGGACCACAAGATCCGGAAAGCGGGTTTCGATTCAACGACGTACGATTACATTCGTATGATCCGTTATGTGCGCTGGGGACATAAGGGGGACGATGTGTACGCGCGCCTTGGAGTACTGGATTATTCACAGCTTGGTCATGGCTTTATCATGTACCTCTATAATAACAGCCCGAGTTACGACGACAGGCGGCTCGGAACAGAATTCGACTTAAGTTTTGGCAAGTACGGCCTGGAAACCGTCTACAGCGATTTTGCGAGGCTGGGAGTGGTAGGCGTGAGGGCGCATGTCAATCCTCTCCAGTTCACGACTCTCCGCAGCGTTCCGGTGCTCGGGGGATTGGAAATTGGTGCGACGTGGGCAGGGGATATGCGCCGTGACTCGAAAGATACCGCGATTGACACGACGGGGGGAACAGTGAAGCAGCTTAACAGCGGAGCGATGAACATTGTCGGCGCGGACATTGGTTTCCCGCTGGTGCGGGTTCCGACAGTGAGTTCGACACTGTATGTTGATTATGCGAAGATACTTTCGTTCGGGAGCGGAGAAGCGGTTGGGCTCCAGACAAATTTTTCCGGAATGGGTCTCGTCAGCATCTTTACAAAGTTTGAGCGCCGCTTTTCAGGGGAAAAATTTATCGCGGATTACTTTGATACATTTTATGAACTCGACCGTTACGAGCTTGCCGGTTCAGTGTTTTCCAGCAAAGCACAAATGCTCGCCAACGTCACGACTGCCGAACCGGGATATTTCGGCGACCTGACGATCTCAATTCTTGGCAAACTGCAAGTCCGCGGAATGTATTCAAAACTTGACAACATCGACACGAGCGGAACGCTCCACATCGGCACGTCGACCGGGAATATGCTTCCGATGTTTATCGTCGACGCAGGGTACGATAAAAAATACATCAAAAACAACAAAGATGTCTTCACGCTCGATGAACGCTCGCTTCTCTATGCTTCGGTCGGATATAAACCGTATCCGTTCATGATTGTGTCAATGCTGTATACATGGACGTTCGCGCCGGTGCTTGACGCTAACGGCAACACACATTTTGTGATACAAAAGCGTATCGAACCGAAAGTATCGATTGTTTTTCCTCTCTAAAACGAACGCGCTCTCATTTGAAAGGCAGCGCGCACTATCGGCATTCGGGATTGGCATGAATGTAAAATTGTACCTTTTTTTGATGTGGTGTGCCGCAGGGTCATTGCTTTGTGCTGAACCTGAGGTGCTTCCTTCAGCGGTTGCATCGGTAACGGTGTACAACGACCGTGCGGCTGTAACACGTGTGGGGCAAATTTCGCTTCAACAGGGAAGTTATCTTCTTTCGTTCAGCAATCTTCCGGCGAACATTCTCGACCAGTCGGTCCGGGTTTCCGGTGAATCCCCCGGCGCGAAGATTGTGGATGTCCATGTTGAGACGGCATTCCTTGACACAATTCCCGAAGAACGGCTGCACACATTGCAGTCGAAGGTTCAGGAGCTGCAGGCTGAGGTGAATGAACTCAACGACCGCATCAGCACGCTGAACACTGAGCGCGACTTCATACTGCAAATCAAGGCCCAGACCGCCGACAATATCAGCAAAGATTTAAAAGTACAACGCCCGACTGTTGAAGACTGGCAAAAGGTACTCGCATTTTTCGATTCGAACTTGAATAAGAACTTTGCCGAACAGCGCAAAATTGTCCGGGACCGCACAGACATTCAAAATAAAATCGACGCGCTGCAGAAGCAAATCAATCAGATTGCTCCGCGTTCGCGGAGGTCGGTGAAGAATATCGTCGTGGAGGTGCAGGTTGTAAAAGCGGGCGAGGTTCGGCTTTTCCCGACGTACGTTGTCATCGGCGCACGTTGGTATCCGCAGTACGATGTGCGCGTGTCGACGGAATCGCAGGACGTTGAGCTCGGCTATTATGGATTCGTACAACAAAACACGGGAGAGGACTGGACGAACGCCGATATTTCCTTATCGACTGCACGGCCGGATGTCGGCGGAGTGAAGCCGGAATTGTTTCCATGGTATCTTAATATCGCACAACCGATGCCTGTACTGCAAAAGAGCCGCCCGACAGCTACGAATCAGGTTGTTTCCGCTGAATCGTCTGAAAGAGCTGGTGCCGGCGGCGCAATGCAAGCGATTGAAGAGCCGGTTGCAGAAGTCGAAACACAATTGACATCCGCAATGTTTCACATCCCGGCACAATCGACTATTCCTTCGGACAACGTGCCGCACAAGGTTACGATTGCTATTGATAAATTGCATGCGGAATTTTCGTATTCGTCAACGCCTAAACTTTCGCCGTTTGTGTATCTTAAGGCAGTTGTGAAGAATACAACCGCAGCACCGTTGCTCGCCGGGAATGCGAATATTTTTTCTAACGATGATTTCGTCGCAACGTCGTCGATGAAAGTTACCCCCCCGGATGAATCGTTCGAGGTGTACCTTGGCGTTGACCCGGCTGTCAAAATTGATCGGAAATTGATCACCAAATTCACCGACTATACCGGAATGTTTACAAAGAACATCAGGGTGACGTACGAGTTTAGTTTCTCCCTTGAGAATACAAAAGAGACAGGACAAAAAGTTGTTGTGCAAGACCAGCTGCCGGTATCGCAAAACGAAAAGATTGTTGTCGAACAAATAGAACCTGCAGAGAAGGAAGTGCGCCGGGATGATCAAGGATTCATCAATTGGAACATCGCGCTGAACCCCGGTGAAAAGAAAAGCTGGAAATTGAAATTCAATGTAGAATACCCGCAGGGAACCGCTGTATCCGGAATCGAATAAAACAGAATGAATATTTTCAATCAACTCATCGTTTCACTCCTCCCCTTAACTCCGAAATCAATTGTTGCCAGATTCGCTAAGCCATACATAGCCGGAGAGGAACTTGCAGACGCAGTGCGAACCGTTAAGGCGTTGAACGCCGGCAAGGCCATGGCGACAGTCGACGTGCTCGGCGAGGACATCACTACGCGCGAGGAGGCAATTGCCGCGAGGGAAGAATGCAAACGGGTGCTTGCCGCAATTTCCGGCAACGCGCTCGATTCCAACATCTCGATCAAGTTGACGCAGCTCGGCCTCAAAATTGACACCGGTTTTTGCCTGTCGAACGTTGAAGAAATTCTCGACGCCGCGAAAGTGCAGAATAATTTTGTTCGCATCGACATGGAAGACCACACCTGCACGGACGATACGCTGAAAATATTTCAAACAGTCAAAGAGAAATATTCGAATGTCGGCATCGTTATTCAGGCGTATCTGAAGAGAAGCGAGGGCGATATCCGCCGGCTTGCCGCGGAGAAAGCGAAAGTCCGGCTCTGCAAAGGGATCTACAATGAACCAGCCGAGATTGCGTTCAAAGGGAAGGGGGAGATACAGCAGAATTATCTTCGTTTGCTCAGGATATTGCTCGACGCCCGCTGCTATGTCGGTATCGCGACGCATGATGACGTGCTGCTCAACGGGGCAAAAACGATGATCGGTGAAATGAAGCTTTTGCCGCAAGAGTACGAATTCCAAATGCTGCTCGGCGTCCGAAGCGAGAAGCGCAATGAATTGATTCGCGGCGGACATCGTCTTCGCGTTTACACGCCGTTCGGAAAACGGTGGTACGCATACTCGGTGCGCCGTTTAAAAGAAAACCCCCAAATGGCAGGGTACATCGTAAAAAGTATTTTTCTGGGCGATTCGTAAAAAAAGAGCGCCATCCAAGGAAATGATTTTGTATTTTACCGCTCGCGAACTTCGTGAGAATCCATGACAATCACGCATCGTGAATCTACGAGGCTTCGGTGTCGTGGATGCTTCTCCCGCCGAAAAACGGCGGGATCAGCATGACATTTACAAGTGCATTAACCATCAAACCATTTTTGAGATGGCTTTAATTGAAACAGTAATACAAATGCGGTCGATAAGTTCGACTCCGGGCTTTTTCTCCGTGATTCCCTGATCCGCCTCTGTGTTTCTCTGTGAAACAGTTCTTTTGCGGCACAAAGTGGCACCGAGATTTACAGAGTTCCACAGAGAAGATGGGTTTTCGACCGGATCTCTAGTGGACCAATGTCCCGCACCATCGTCTTGTAATTCATTATTTATAGAAGGAGAGTATCATGGCTGAAACAAAATCCACAGGAAGCAGCGGATCGGCATTCAAGCCGTATGTTCCGGCGGAGACATCGATGACGGAATTTTCCATCCGCGCGCTCCTGATCGGGCTTGTCATGTGTGTCATTCTCGGCGCTGCAAATGCATACCTCGGATTGAAGGCCGGCATGACGATTGCCGCAACATATCCGGCTGCGGTGATCGGAATGGCCCTGCTGCGATTAATGAAAGGCTCAATCCTCGAAGAGAACTTCGCCCGCACCGTGGGCTCCATCGGCGAGTCGGTTGCTGCCGGGGCGATATTTACGATCCCGGCATTTTTTATTGCCGGGATATGGCCCGACTTTGCGACTGCCGGCCATTATCTCATCTCCACCGTCATTATGTTTGTCGGCGGTGTTTTGGGAATAATGTTCGTTGCGCTGCTTCGGCGTGTGATGGTTGAAGACGTCGAGCTACCGTTCCCCGAATCTGTTGCGGCGTCGGAAATTCACAAAGCCGGACGCGGCGGCGGAACAGGCGCAAAATTTCTTTTCAGTGCAATGGGTATCGGCGCGTTGATTCAATCAGCAGTCCAGTTTAATATTTTTTCGGCGGCGTGGGAAAAGTTTGTTGAGTTCTCAAAAGCGACGATCGGGTTGCGCGGCAGCGGGAACGTGACCGCACAGAGCGGCCTGTTGCTCAGTTCGCCGGCGGTCAGCCCTGCGTATATCGGCGTCGGCTATATCATCGGTCCGAAACTTTCTTCGTTGAATTTCAGCGGCGGCTTGCTCGCGTGGGGACTTTTTGTTCCGATTCTCACGTATTTCATCGGCCCGACCCTGACGCCGGCCGGCGGTTCACCGACGAACGAATCGTGGATCGCCTTGGCGGACAACGTATGGCGGTTCATCGTCCGTCCGATCGCCATCGGCGGCATGCTCGTGAGCGCGGCGTTTACCCTGTTCCGAATGCGAAAAAGTTTGATCACCGGAATCGGGCGCTCCGTCGGCGATGTGAAGAAAGCCGCGACCGGAGAGCATGTTCAAAAGCGGACTGAACAGGATTTGGATTTCAAATGGGTGATGTTCGGAATACTTGCTGCTGCGGTGGCAACATTTTTCATTTACGATTTTTTTGCGCAGGATGTTGTCGCGGCCCTTGTTGCAACGATTGTCATGGTCATCGCCGGATTCTTTTTTGCGGCGGTATCAGGATATCTTGTCGGTATTATCGGATCGAGCAATAACCCTATCAGCGGGCTGACGCTTTCAACATTGCTTGTCGCGGCACTGTTGATGGTTGCCCTTGGAATGAAGGGAACACAGGGTGTGGCGGCCGTTCTCGGTGTCGCGGCTGTTGTCTGCGTGTCCGCCGCCGTCGCGGGAGAGATGCTGCAAGATCTGAAAGTCGGGCACATTCTCGGCGGAACGCCATGGAAGATGCAGGTTGGAGATTTGGCCGGAGTTGCTCTCGCGTCGCTTGTCATGTTCATACCTCTCGTTGTCCTGCATCAAGGCGACATCAATACGGGAGGAACGGGGTTCGGAGGCAAAGCGCTTCCTGCTCCGCAAGCGAGTCTTATGGCCCTCTTGTCGCAAGGAATCGTCGGCGGCCAGATGGCGTGGCCGCTGATCATCGTTGGCATGTTAATGGGACTCGGTTTCATTTTGATGCAGGTGAAAAGCCCGATGCTCGTCAGCGTTGGAATGTACCTGCCGCTTGAAACCACATTCGCTATTTTCATCGGCGGAGTCATCAAGGGAATCGTGGAACGGATGAACGAAAAGAAGAAACATAACGATGCACAGAAAGCCCGTGTTGAAAATACCGGCGTGCTCATAGCCGCCGGATTAATAGCGGGCGAAGCGCTCATCGGTCTTTTGTTTGCCGGCCTTGCATTTTTTGAGATCAAATACGCCGATGCATTGCCGTCGATGTTCTCTTTTCTGCCGTTTCCGTTCAGCGTAAGCCTTCTCATATTCCTGGCGATCGGCTGGCTTCTTGTCCAAATACCGCTGCAGAATGCGGGAAAGCCTGAGGACCCGGCGCCGCCTACGGCGGTGTTTTAAGGCACCGTGATTTCGGTACTTAACTAAACCTGCGGGGGTTTGAAGCCGTCGCAGGTTCATTATTCTTGGTGTTACGCGTGAATTCTGAAACTGCGCAGGCGCTGAACCTGCTTGATTTAAAACCGGTCCGGAATACCCGGTCGGAAACAAACGAAGAGGGATTGGTAACCCTCTTCGTGCCGAAATTTCAAAATCAATGGACCGTTCGTTGGCTTATCCCGCTGCTCGCAAAACCCAATATCCGTTTGAAGCTTGACAGGCACGGAAGCTACATTTGGAACGCATGCGACGGCGACACAACGATTAGAGTTATCGGGCAGAAGATGTCGGAGAAGTTCGGTGAAGATGTTGATTCATTGTATGAGCGCATAGGCCTCTTCATTCGCAGGCTTGATGAGTCTCAATCCCTGTTAATCACGGGAAAATCGAATAATGGAATGATCTTCGAAAAGAGTGAAAAGTGAATTGTGAATCGTAAAACGAAGGGTTTCACAATTGAGTCTAAAAACTGACTAAACCATGAAAGGGCAATACAATGGCTAGCGCAATTGACGGATTAAAACCCGAGCTGGTATGGAAATACTTCGCTGAGATCAGCAAGATTCCCCGCGGCTCAAAGAACGAAAAGCAGATATCCGCATACATCGTGCAGACAGCGAAGAGCCTGGGGCTTGAAGCAAAGCAAGACAAGTGCCTGAATGTTGTCGTCAAGAAGCCCGCTTCTCCGGGGCGCGAAAATATTGCGAGCCTCTGCCTTCAGGGACATCTCGATATGGTGTGCGAGAAAAATAAAGAGACAGTGCACGATTTTGAAAAAGATCCGATCGAACTGGTCCGCAAGGGAAATGCGCTTATGGCGAACGGAACGACGCTTGGCGCAGACAACGGTATCGCTGTCGCCACGAACCTTGCGATTATGGAGGACAAGTCGCTTGTCCACGGACCCCTCGAGTTCCTTTTTACCAGTGATGAAGAAACCGGATTGACCGGCGCCAATAATTTGAAACCCGGGCAGCTCGAAAGCAAAACACTAATGAATCTCGACTCCGAAGAAGAAGGAGCGCTGTATGTCGGCTGTTCGGGAGGACGCAATACCGTCGGTACGTGGACCGTGAGTTTTAAGAGCGCTCCCGGCGACTCGTCGGCTGTCGCGCTCCATGTGAAAGGTCTGCGCGGAGGCCACTCGGGGTTGGAAATCGACAAGGGGCGGGGCAACTCGATCAAAATCCTTAACCGCGTTCTTATCGCCCTGGAAAAAGTTGATGCACGGCTCTCAATGATAGAAGGGGGCAACAAAAGCAACGCAATACCACGCGAAGCTGAAGCTCTGGTCTACCTCCCGAAGAAAAACATCAAGAAAGCGCGAGCGATTGTCGAACAATGGAATTCCATCCAGAAAGCCGAGCTGGCGACGGTGGAACCGGACCTTTCAATTACGATGGAAGAAGTTCAGGTGAAGAAGAATGAAAAGGTGATCAAGAAGACGCAATGGAAGATGTTGGCCCAAACGATTGCCGCCCTGCCGCACGGTGTCATCAAAATGAGCGCGGACATCCCGGGTTTGGTCGAGACCTCGACGAACGTGGCGATTATTCGGACGGAAAGGAATAAAATAATGCTTACGACCAGCCAGCGAAGTTCCGTCGCATCGGAGATCGACGAGATCGTTCAATGCGTCTCGGCAGTCTTCGATCTCGGCGGCGCGAAAGTCGTTCGTGCGGAGGGCTATCCCGGCTGGAAGCCCAACCTTGATTCGCATATCTTGAAAGTTGCGAAATCCACGTATCAATCTCTCTACGGAAAAGAGCCGGAGGTCAAAGCGATTCACGCAGGGCTCGAATGCGGCATCATCGGCGAGAAATTTCCGGGAATGGATATGGTGTCGTTCGGACCGACGCTCGAAGGAGTCCACTCTCCAGACGAGAAAATTCAAATCGATACCGTTGAGAAGTTCTGGAGTTTCCTGCTTGGAATTCTGAAAAACGTGAATTAGCAACGTACGGTATGCATTACAATAATCCACGAAGAGCACGAAGGATATAAAGAATTATTTCCGCTGTATAAGAGCTGATGCTTTCACTTTTACGGAATTTTTAAGGCACCAATTCTTAGAAATATGTTTTTTTCGTGTTCTTCGTGAACTTAGTGGATAATTCATCAAACGAAAACGGTGGATGTTATTATGGACGAAAAGACTGCTGCAGTTCAAAAATTCTGGCATCCTTCACGACGGCCGTATCGGTACGGCGTTCTCCTCACCGTGAGTTTGCTGACGTTCGGAAGCTATTTTGCGTACGACAGCGTCGGCGCAATTGCACCGACGCTTATCGCTGCTCTCGGCGTTGGACGCGAAGCGATCGGACAGATGTACACGCTGTACAGCGTTGCTGCGATTCTCTCCGTTTTCATAGGAGGCTTGCTCATCGACAAAATCGGCACGAGGAGAGCAAGTTTGCTTTTCTCACTTCTCGTTACAGTCGGTGCGGCTATCGTTGCGATTGCGCCGAACATATGGATTCTTAATTCCGGGCGGTTTGTGTTTGGCTGGGGTTCCGAATCGTTAGTCGTCGCTCAGAGCGCTATTTTCGCACGCTGGTTTAAGGGGAAAGAGCTTGCATTTTCGTTCGGAGTCGGGTTGACCGTGAGCCGTCTTGGTACGCTTTTCAGTTTCAACACCGAGGCGCTCATCGCTCAATACTTTGGCAACTACAAAATGGCTCTCTGGGCAGCAGTAGTATTTTGCGTCATCTCGGTGATGGCAAATTTGCTCTTTATATTGCTGGATAAAAAGGGAGAGAAGATTCTGGGACTGAAAGGAGAGGGAGCAGGGGATAAAATCGTGCTTGCCGATGTGAAGCGGTTCAACCCTTCGTATTGGTATGTCACGCTTCTTTGTGTAACATTTTATTCTGCAATTTTTCCATTTACCGCGCTCTCGACCGATTTCTTCAACTCCAAATGGGGAATACCGATGACCGCCGGTTCTGAGGGAGGATTCTTCTATCAGGTATTCTACAACGTCATCCACATGTTCAGCACTGCCGGCGGTACGACGACCATCATTATTTTTGCCTCGATGGTTTTTGCGCCGTTCTTCGGCCAGTGGGTTGACCGGTTCGGGCGCCGCGCAACAGTAATGGTCATCGGTTCAGTGTTGATGATTCCGGCATTCCTGTCAATGGCGTTCACCATGATTCCGCCGGCATTTCCGATGATTATTCTTGGCGGTGCGTTCGTTATGGTCCCCGCCGCGATGTGGCCGTCGATTCCTTTGATCGTTGAAGAAAACCGTGTGGGAACGGCCTTTGGCCTGACGACCATGATACAAAATTTCGGGCTTGCGCTCTTTCCATGGCTGAACGGACTTTTGCGTGATTCGACACAAACGTATACTGCTAGCATGATCATGTTTTCTATGCTCGGTATTGTCGGTCTTGCATTTGCCTTATTGTTGCGGAGGAGTGAAACCGGAGCGAACGCCCACGGGCTGGAGACGATTACGGCGAAGTAATTTTCAAATTTCAATTTGCGATTTTCAATTGGGGGGAACAATGACAGAGGAAGAATTAAAATCAAGGTTGAAGGTAATAGCGTTGAGGGTTATCCACCTTGTACAAGTGCTGCCGAAAAATGTAACTGGAGAAGTAATTGGAAAGCAATTGATTCGGTCTGTAACCTCGGTTGCAGCAAATTATTACTCTGCGTGCAAAGCCCGGTCAAAAGCGGATTTTTTGAATAAATTGGGTATTGTGGAAGAAGAAGCCGATGAAACCCAGCTTTGGATTGAGCTGATAGTCGAGTCCGGCTTGATGAAAGCCAGTGGGTTGAGAAACGTTTTAGAAGAAGTGAAGGAAATAACCGCGATCATGGCATCTTCTCGAATCACAATAAAAGGTCTTCGGAGAAAGAATCCCGAGCGTATCGAATAATTGAAATTTGAAAATTGCAAATCGAAAATTAATACTCGTCACTCGGAATTCGTAAATCGTCAATTTAAAAAACTACCGAAAGGAAGCGTTCATGATATCCGAAACAACGAAGGCGATACTTGCCGGGACAGTAAAGGAATGGAACAAATTCAAGACCGAGCAGATCAAGCTCTCTCTTGTTGCAAATGACATCGCCGCAATTACTTCGAGGGTCATTTTGGAACAGTTGCAGTTCCTCAAGGCTCAGAACCTCGAGGTTCAATGTGACAGCCTTGATACCATGGGCGTCCTCAGCGTGCCGATCGTCGTTCAGCCGATTATTGAAGCGGTATTTCCGAATTCGAAGGCCAGCGTTCTTCTCAAATGTTCGGGAGCTGCGCGGATGATTATCATCAATCCAAACCTCAGCATTTCTGCCGGCGGCACTCCGATCACGTACGAGCAACTGCAGCGGGGAGTGCCCGAGTCGTTTGCGTCGAACGCGGCTGAATTTGTGTGCGATGCATTTCTCAATGTTGCCCGCAGCGGAGGAAAAGACAACTCCGCCGCTTGACGGCGCGGCAGCGATCGATCAATCACTATGAGCACACTACTGCATCCTAAACACTTTACGCTTAATCAAGCCCGCACCAAACTGATGGCGATCATTCCGCTCATTAAGGAGATGGCCGGCTTGAAAAAAGTGTTGGACAAAAAGGGATTCGACGCCTATCGCCATACGTATTTTGGCGGTTCCGGTCCCAACGGCGAGCGTTATTATCCGCAAGAGCTGGAACGACTCGTAGAAATCGTAAAAATGCTCTCCAATGATGGCATTCAAATAAAAGGTCTTGACCAGGGGTTGATCGACTTTCCACATATCCGGGAGAACGGCGAGGAAGTGTATTTATGCTTTTTGCTCGGCGAGGAGGATATTCTCTACTGGCACATGATCGACGACGGTTTCCCCGGACGCCGTCCGATTGACGAGTTGTGAGGAATGAATTGAAAGAGGGAGCGTGATGCGCACCGTGCTCACCGAGTCCCCGAAGAGGGCCGCAGCCTACATTGAACGGGGAGATATTGTTGCCTTTCCCACCGAAACGGTTTATGGCCTCGGTGCAAATGTCTTTGACGAAAAAGCGCTGCGGAAAATTTTTATCGCAAAAAAACGTCCCGCCGATAATCCATGTATTGGCCACATCGCGGACATTGCAGACCTGGCACTTCTTGCCAGCCGTGTACCGCGCTCTGCCGAGAAGTTCATCGAGCATTTTTTCCCCGGGCCGTTGACGGTGGTGCTGCCCAAACAGCATTCGGTTCCGCTGATCGCAACGGCAGGGCTGTCGACGATCGGCATTCGAATGCCGCATCATCCGGTTGCTCTTTCTTTTTTGAAAGCGTGCGGTGTTCCGCTTGCTGCTCCATCGGCAAATCTTTCCGGCACGCCGAGCCCAACAACATGGCAGAGTGTATTATCCGACCTCGACGGCCGCATTAGCTGTATTTTGCGAGGCGGACATACTAGGGTCGGCCTGGAGTCCACCGTGGTGGATTGTACCGGCGCCGTGCCTCAGGTTTTACGGTCGGGTGCCGTAACGTTGGAACAATTGAGGGAAATCATCCCGTCGACGCGGATCGCAATTCAGAAAAGTGCGGACTCGCCTAAGAGTCCCGGAATGAAATACCGGCACTATTCTCCCCGGGCGCGCGTTATTATCGTGTCGAACCTCTGTGAGATCCGGCCGGCGGCGAATGCGGCTTTTATCGGGATGGAGGCAATTCCTGGGATCAAAAAATTCCGGCTCCATCGCATCTGTACGCACGTCGAAAAATACGCGCATGAACTCTTCGATTTTTTTCGTCATTGCGACGATGCAGACATTTCAATTATCTACTGCCAATCCGTCGAACCAAAAGGATTGGGGCTTGCACTCATGGATAGATTGAAACGAGCGTCGCACTAATACAACGAGCAACCAATGCCTTTCGAACTTACGTCTGAGTATAAACCCGAAGGGGATCAGCCCGAAGCGATCCGCCAGTTAATCGAAGGAGTGCGTCGCGGCGAGAAATTCCAGACGCTCCTCGGCGTTACGGGAAGCGGGAAGACTTTCACCATTTCGAACGTCATCAACCGGATCAACAAGCCCGTGTTGATCATGTCTCACAATAAGACGCTCGCGGCACAGCTCTATGCAGAGTTCAAGAGCTTTTTTCCGAAAGACCATGTCGAGTTCTTTATCAGTTATTATGATTACTATCAGCCGGAAGCCTACGTCCCGACGACCGATACATACATTCAAAAAGATTCTTCCGTGAACGACGAAATCGACCGCCTGCGGCTACGGGCGACAAGTGCCCTGTTGAGCGGGGAACCGAATGTCATCGTCGTGGCTTCTGTCAGCTGCATTTACGGCATCGGTGCGCCGGATGAATGGATGCAGCTGATGGTTGTCGTCAAAAAAGGGGACCGCATCGAGCGGAACGTTCTGTTGAGAAAGCTGCTCGATATTTATTATGCGAGGAACGATTACGAGTTTTCGCGCGGCACCTTTCGTGTGAGGGGAGACGTTGTGGAAGTGATTCCGGCGTACGAAAACGAGGAAGCGATCCGGATTGAATTTTTCGGCGACGAAATCGAAAAGATTTCATGCATCGATAAGACGGACGGTTCAATCATCGGGGAGTTGGATTATGATGTCATTTACCCCGCCAAGCAATTCGTCACGACCCGTGAATCGCTGGAGCGCGGGATCAAGGCTATCGAGGTGGAGATGCATGAATGCCTCGAAGAGATGCGGTCGCAGAATCTTCTGTTGGAGGCCCAGCGTCTGGAACAGCGGACACGATTCGATATTGAAATGATGCGCGAAGTCGGTTACTGCAGCGGCATCGAAAACTATTCACGTCATCTTGCCGGGCGTCCGCCTGGATCACGTCCATACTGCCTGTTCGATTATTTTCCGAAGGATTTTTTGCTTGTGATCGACGAGTCTCATGTCACCGTTCCACAGATCGGCGGGATGTACTTCGGCGACCGGTCGCGCAAGGAAACGCTTGTGAAGTACGGCTTCCGTCTCCCCTCTGCCCTCGATAACCGTCCCCTGAAGTTCGATGAATGGGAACGGATGGTGAATCAGGTTATTTTCGTAAGTGCGACGCCGGGACCGTATGAAATGGAAAAATGCAAAGGCGCCTTTATCGAGCAGGTGATTCGCCCGACCGGCTTGGTTGACCCGGAAGTTGAAATCCGTCCCGTGAAGAACCAGATCGACGACCTGACCGCCGAAATTCGAAAACGGGCTGCCGCAAAAGAACGCATTCTCGTCACGACTCTCACGAAGCGGATGGCAGAAGATCTCACTGAGTATCTTGCGGATATCGGCATACGGGTGCAGTACATTCATTCGGAGATCGATGCGCTGCAGCGGGTCGAGATCCTGCGCAATCTCCGCCTCGGAAATTTTGATGTGCTCATCGGCGTCAATCTGCTCCGCGAGGGACTGGATCTGCCGGAAGTCTCGATGGTGGCAATCCTCGATGCGGACAAGGAGGGGTTTCTGCGTTCGGAACGTTCGCTTATCCAGACTGCCGGGCGAACGGCGCGCAATGTCAACGGCAAAGTGGTGATGTATGCCGACAAGATCACCGATTCAATGCTGAGGATGATCAATGAAACAACACGCCGCCGCGAGAAGCAAATGAGCTACAATAAGGAACACGACATTACGCCGAAAACAATTTTTAAGACGTACGATGAAGTCATGGCGTCGACATCCATCGCCGACGTTAAATCGGCCCGCGACATCAGAAAAGAACGCGAGACCCTTCCGCTTGTTGCCGACTCCATCGTCCGGTATCTGACGCCCGAGCAAAAAGCAGATTTGCTTGAAGAGTTGAAAAACGAAATGACAAAAGCGTCGCACGATTTGGAGTTTGAGCGTGCCGCTCAATTGCGCGATGAAATCCGCCGTTTAACGGAGGAAAAAAGAAAGTAGAGAGCCCATGGGGGGACGATCGTTGTCAACGCTGCTGCGGGCGATTGCAGCACCCGCTAAAGATTTTATTTTTCCGCCGCTTTGCTTTTCGTGCGCTGCCCGTTTGACGGATACCGAATCGCGTCTCTGTAATTCGTGCTGGGGGTCAATAGAGCCCGTTCATTCCGATGATGAAACCGTTCGAATATTGCGCGCACGATTTTCCGCCGAAGGATATATCGATGAATTCTATTCGTGCTATTATTTCGAGGAGAGCGGCGTATTTCAACGCCTTGTTCATTCGTTGAAATACAACGCAACCACGGTGGTAGGGGTTGAACTCGGCAGGCATGTTGGGCTGCTGTTGAAAGAGAACATCGACGTTCAATCAATCGAGGTCATCGTTCCCATTCCACTCCACAAGGCAAAACAAAGGGAACGCGGTTACAACCAAAGTGAATTCATTTGCACGGGAATCTCAGCCGTTATACAGCGGCCGGTTGTCTCGGCGCTCGTCAAGCGGTCGAAAAACACCGTTTCGCAAACTCACTTGACCGCCGATGAACGCAGAAAAAATGTGGGGGACGCCTTCGGAATCAATGTTAAGAAGAGAGACGGAGTGAAGGAAAAGACCTTTCTCATTGTTGACGACGTTATCACGACGGGTTCGACAATTCAGTCTCTTGCGAAACTGTTGAAGGATGCCGGCGCCGCGAAAGTGATTGCAGCGTCTGCAGCGATGGCGAAACTGCATGGCGACAATTCTGCAAGGTAATAGACGGATTTCTCTGATTTTCTTCTGAAATGAGATTCTTCCCACCGTCCTAATTTGAATAATGAGGACCTCAAAATGCATTGCACTGTCATCCTGAGTCCCGCTGAAGCGGGACGAATGCCGTTGGCAAAAACGGCAGGATCAGAATGACATTACTCAGGGGTTCTTATTTGTTAACTCAAATTTGGACACTACCGCTTCTTGATTTATTAACGTATTAAAGCATATATTTGATACGATGAATTCTTCTCGCTCAATAGCGCTCGGATTTATGTTGTTTTTTTCCGCTTGCAGCGATGCGCCAAGAGATAACCCTTTGGATCCACTTTCATCGCGGTATCAAGGCAATGCTGCGGTGAGCGGGAAAGCATATATATTGAACCAGAATACTCCGGTCGCACAGGCTCAAATCACATGTCTTGAAAAAGGGCTTTCAGTCGTCACCGATTCCAGCGGTGCTTTCCAATTCAGCAAACTTGACGTTGGTTCGCTGACGTTCGTCTGTTCAAAAGAGGGTTTTGTTTCCGATACTCAAAAGATTGTTCTGCATGCCGGAACCCCGCAACAAATTCAGTTTGGCTTAAACGGTTTTCCCTACGTTGTTTCGCAAACCATCCTGACGAGAAAAATCGACCAATACTATCCGAGCCCTCAATATTTTGTCGACATTTCTGCTTCTGTCTCCGATCCAAATGGGATCGAAGATGTTGATTCAGTCTGGTTCGTCGTTGATTCGGTGCAATTTGCGCTGGATTATTCCCCCACGACAAAAATGTTCCAGACCACGATCTACAAATACAGCTTGCCGACCAACACAATTCAATGGCTCGTCGGCAAACCCTTGACCATTGTATCGACAGACCGGTCGAATGCCCGCGGTGCCGGGGCTCCGTTCTACGTTACGCGCATCATCGAAGACGAGGCGTCGCCGATCTATCCATCTTCGCTGAACAATGACACGACGGGATCAACTCCGCTCTTAAAATGGACTCCCCCCAACGTGACGTTCATTTACTCGTACACTCTGGTTATTTCCCTCGTAAATTCAGGGACCGAGTCAATCGTATGGACGTACCCGGGACTTAGTGTTGGCAATGAGGAATTTCAATTTATCGGCGACAACAACGGGCAACCTCTGAGAGCCGGCAATTATGTCTGGACAATCTCTGTGGTCGATGAATTCGGCAATTACAGCCGTTCGAAAGAATCATCATTTGTGGTGAATTAGCCGTGGCTCAAGAACAGAAAACCAGTTTTGAAGCGTTGTACGAGATTACGAAAAGCATCAACGCGATCCTCGAGCCGGTCGCTCTCCTTGAGAAGATCCTTGAGAAGGCGATGGCTCATTTGAATGCTGAACGGGGGTCTGTCCTTCTTGTAGATGAGAGCAAGCAGCGCGGCTATTCTGTCGTTGCCGCGAAAAATTTTGGTTCAGAGCAATCTACCCATCAATTTGCTGCATCCTCATCGGTCATTCAGCAAGTCCTTTCGACCGGGACCCCCGTGCTTACGTTCGATGCGTTGACCGATGAACGGTTCGAATCGTCGACAAGTATCGCAGCACAAAAGATTCTCTCGATCATCTGCATTCCACTGCGGTCAAGCGACAGGGTATCGGGGGCAGTTTATCTTGACAGCAGCGTTTCGCGGAAAGCATTTACGGAAGAATCTCTGAAGTTTCTCACCGTGTTCGGTCATCTTGCCGCTATCGCAATTGAGAACGCGCAGCGGTACTCATCGCTGCGTGCCGAGAACGAACGGCTTCGAAGCGAGATTGATTCTACCCGCCTTTTCACAACGATGATCGGAAAAAGCGCTGCCTGGAACCGCGTCCTCGCAATCACCAAGCGCGTTCTCGACGTCGATGTTGCCGTCCTCATCACCGGAGAAAGCGGGACGGGGAAGGAACTTGTTGCCCGCGCCGTGCATGACGGCGGATTGCGCCGGGGAAAACCGTTTGTGACTGTCAATTGCTCCGCGATTCCCGAGCAGCTCCTCGAAAGCGAATTGTTCGGCTATGTAAGAGGGGCGTTTACAGGCGCATCGTCCGACAAGAAAGGACTGGTCGAAGTGGCGAATGAAGGAACGCTGTTTCTCGACGAGGTTGCCGACCTTCCGGTTCAGCTGCAGCCGAAAATTCTGCGCTTGCTTCAGGAAAAAGAATACCGAAGAGTCGGCGACACGAAGAACCGAACGGCGGACATCCGTATCATTGCGGCGACGAATCGCGACATGCTTGAGGAAGTGAAATCGGGCCGGCTCCGCGAAGACCTCTATTTTCGTTTAAATGTCGTGCAAATACACCTGCCGCCATTGCGCGAAAGGAAGGAAGACATTCCGCTGTTGGCTTCGTTTTTTGTCCGCCGCGCAGCGGAAACATATAAGCGTCCCGTCGAAAGCATTCATCCCGATGCAATGCAAATCCTTCTGGCGAATCAATGGTCCGGAAATGTGCGTGAATTCCAGAATGTCATCGAGCGCGCTGTGGTTCTTTGCAACGGCATTCAGCTGAACAAAGAGGATTTTATGTTCGATGCCGGAGACCGGGCCGCTATCGCCCGAAGTGCGTCCACGCTGGCCGAGTTTGAACGCCAAATCATCGAAGGAACTCTTGCAGAAATGGGGGGGAACAGAACGCGCACCGCCGAAAAGCTGGGAGTATCGCTTCGCTGGCTTCAGTACCGCCTCAAAGAATGGAGCGGTGAATAAATGGCGTTCACGATCGAGGCTACGATCAGCGAGAGCAGCACGACGCGTGTTTTTCGCGCTTTTGATGAGACACTTCACCGGCGTGTGCTGTTGAAGGTTCTTCACCGGCATCTCGCACACGACGAGCAGCTGCGTCAGCGGTTTGTGCGCGAGGCGCGTGCATGCGCTGCGCTTCGGTCGGAATATATTGTTCAGGTGTACGACCTCACCGAGATGGAAGGCGCCCCCGCGATCGTCATGGAATATGTCGAGGGGACGTCGCTGAAGGAACTGATCGCGGACGAATCGCAACGCACATTCACCCTCGCATCGAAGATTGCACTTCACGTTTTGCGCGGTTTAAGCGTGGCTCACGGCCAACAGATCATCCATCGCGACATCAAACCGGGGAATATCATGGTTGATGTGAACGGGACGGTCAAACTAAGTGATTTTGGTCTTGCCCGCATTTCCGTTCCGTCTACGATGACGACGGAAGGAATGCTTGTCGGCACTCCTGCCTATATCGCACCCGAACAAATTCTCGGCGAGCAGCCGGATGCCCGTGCAGATTTGTTTTCACTCGGTGCAACGCTCGTTGAAACACTGAGCGGAGAACGCATATTCGAGGGGACGACGTACTCGGAATGCCTCAACAAAGTCAGCTCATTCAGAGCCGACATGCTGGACCGGTTTATTCCGTTGTCGTCTGCAGAATTTGTAGAATTTATCAAACGGCTGATGCATCCCGACAAACGTCAACGGTTTGCTTCAGCCGACGAGGCATTGGCCGCTATCTCCGGCGAACATCCCAACCCTTCCGTTACTTCGCCGAATTTATTAAGAGCGCAATGGATTCGCCCGTTCCGTGCCGCTGCTGCATTGCTGATCATAGCGGCAGTAATTTACGGAGTGAATTTATTTGTCCACCGGTTGCCGCCGCAACGAAACTCTCCGGTTGCAAATGACAGTATCGGTTTCTCAAAAATGGATACGGCGAAGAAGCCCGCCGTGACATCGATGCCGATTGTTACTCTTTCGGAAGAATCTGCCGTGCCGCTGAAAGAAGCGGCATCGAAAGAAAAAGAGCCGGCAAAACCAGTGTCGAATGAAATTAAAAGTTCAAGCGATTCCGGTTTGGTCACAATAACCAGCACACCCTGGGCGAAAGTGTTTGTAGACAATACGCTCATCGGCGAAACTCCGCTCGCTGATCCCGTTGTCCTTGCTTCGGGATCTCACACAATAGTATTCACTCATCCTTCTTTCGAACCCGTCGTTAAAACGGTGACCGTCAGCCGAGGTTCGCAACTTCACATCGGCTGCAATTTTCTTGCGAGCGCGGGATTTCTGAATTGCACTGCAACCCCCTGGGCTGAGATCTACGTTGATGATGTTTACAGAGATACAACTCCGTTGGATAAAGCGGTTGTGCTTTCTGCAGGAAAACATAACTTGCGATTTCATAACCCGGTGTTTCAGGATATCCGGCAGGAGATAACAATTGTTGCACACGACACTGTAAATCTTTCCATTTCATTTTCCCAATGAATACACTTAGGCGTATTGTCCTTTTCATACTTTTTGCCGCAGTGTCAGCTTTCGCTCAGTCAAATTCCATTGATTCGACATTTCGCTCGATCGAATCGCTGTTTGAATCCGGTTCGTATGTAAATGCGGAAGTAGAGGCGCGCCGTCTGGTTGAAACACCAGCTCTTTCAGATTCCGTGCGCGTTGTTGCCGAGAAATGGATTGCATTCTCACTCGTTGCTCAGGGAAAGTCGTCGCTCGCTAGCGATCATTTCGCTGCACTTCTCAAACTTAATCCTCAATTCGAGCTTGATCCAATCCTTACTTCGCCGAAGATCCTGGCAGTGTTCAACGAAACAAAAGCTCATCTGCCTGTTCATGTGAATCCTGGAAATGACACGGTTGTCGTTCACTCTTTCAGGCAATCAATGGAGGTGTCGTTCCGGACAATCGTCTTTCCGGGGTGGGAGCAGATCTACACGGGAAGAACGGCTGCCGGCTATCTCTTTCTTGGGGGAGGAATAGGAACGCTCGGCGCCGGAATTGCTTTCGAAGCGCTCAGAAGTTCTGCACGCAGTGAATATCTATCCGCAACGACAGCGTCAAGCATTGAAGCAAAATATTCCACATACAACAAATACCGCAAAGCAGAAGCATACGCGTTTTCGGCTTTTGCCTTTATCTATATCACCTCAGAGATTGATGTCTTCGGCCACTCAAACTCCGCTTCATTTTCTTTTGAACCGCCGGTTCCGTCAAATCGATCGAACACTCTTTCCCTTAGCATAAAATTTTAGAGCGCAATCGGTGCGCGTGCCGCGCAAAATCTGCGCACCCGCACTTCCGAAATCCCCCTTATCGACTCAAAAATTAGGAAAAATCACTGGCATTGGAATTGCAGTTTTTTGAGATACATTAGATTGTTACGTCTTCTTCACGCATTCAGGAAAACAAAATCAGGTTCTCACGATCATTGTTATACATTAATAGGAGTATTTATGTTCAAACGTTACTTTTTAATGACGATTGCGATCCTCGTCATCGCGGGGGGCCTCGTTCAATTTGCTGATGCGCAAGTTACTCCGCCTCCATCTCCAATCCACTTTGACTCTCAACCCCCGCTAACCGGTGAGGTTGGAGTTCCCTATGTCTACACGGTCCATCTTGCTGGGGTTGATACTGCGCAAGCTGTTATTGGCTACAGTGTGGATCGTTTGGATCCCTCCGGTTTTAGCGTTGATCCAGTATCGGGTGTTGTGAGTTGGACGCCCGAGGCGAGAGGCTGGTATTCTCTTTCGTTGGTGGCAAATGTGCGCTACAAAATGCATGCACTCGCGATGCTTGTCCAGCAGCACTTTATGGTGGCTGTCGCCGGAGGCAATGGTTTGGTCATAGGAAAAGTGACGGATACATTAAATGTCGGTATTCCTAACGTCGTTGTCGAAGCGCTGCAAGTGAAAGCAACGGGTCCCAGCCTGCTGAATGGCGACTGTTACGCGTATGCGGCAAGAACGGACAGCAATGGCAACTATCGCATATCCAGAATCGATCCGGGTACTTACAAACTGCACGCGGTTTCTCCTTCTCCTCAATATGCGAGCCAGTGGTACGATGGGAAAGCAACTGCCGCTGATGCTGACGTAATCACTGTTGCTGGCAGCAGCCTGTCGAATATCGTTACGCTCGTAAACTTTAAACTTACTGGGGGTGCGGCAAGAATGCCGAAAGTTACCGTCTCAGGAATCGTTACTGATTCAACTCTTAATCCAGTCAAAACAGCGCATGTATTTTTTGTTCGAGCCGGCTTTGCTCTCAACAGTAATACCAGTGTCGACGACTTCCGAAAGCATTTCGATATGAATGATTTGAGCGAAGATTTCCGTCTTGATGGAAAATCTGCGGAGGTCTTTCAAACGAAGGTTGATTCGCTCGGAATCTATTCACTGCAAATCCCGAAGGGAGCGTACATCGCATTTGCAAAGGCTCCCGGCTATGGAACGGAATTTTTTCCCGCGCAGTCTGACTTGCTTTCGGCGACAATGCTTGTGCTGCAACAAGACAGTGCCGGCATCGACTTTAAGCTTCCCAAACTTCCCCCGATCACGCTCGGCACGATTGACGGCAGCGTAGTTGATTCGGCGCTCGATCTGGGAGTTCCTTCACGGATTATTGCGACGCGAGACCGGTGGACGTCAGTAGATAAATTCGGGGAGCCGAGTTCATACGTTGTCGACACGGATTCTCTCGGCAATTTCACGGTCGGGAACCTGTTGCCCGGATCATATTTTGTATTTGCCGTCCCCCTTGGGAGCTACGCTCCCGCTTTCTATTCCTCCGACACGGTCACGACACGGTGGAAGAGAGCAACCAAAGTTGTTATCAACGGAAACAGTGTCAGCGGAATTAATATCTACGTGCAGGAAATTCCTATTTCGGCGGAAGGGTACGCCGATATTTCAGGCACCCTGAGTTTAACGTCAGGGACGGCTTCTACGATGGCCGGCGCGATTGTCTACGCAAACAGGGGTAATGTGGTCGCAGGATTTGCTATCACCGATGTTAAGGGGAATTATAGCATCGACGGGCTCGCTCCCGGAGCCTACTCTCTTTTTGTAGACCGGCTTGGATACAACGCTGGGCCTAATCCCGTTCCGGGTGACGTGCCGGCGCATGTCGGTACTGTCTCATATGATGCATCGGGAAACCCTGTGAATACAAGCGTGCCTTTGTCGATCAGCTCGCTGACAGCGCCACTTGTCGTCGGGGAGACTTCTGCGCTTCAACCGACCCAATACACGCTCGAGCAGAATTATCCAAATCCGTTCAACCCGTCGACCACGATTCGCTATGCACTCCCGGTTTCCGGCAGAGTTGCGGTGCGCGTCTATAATGTTCTTGGCCAGGTTGTTGCAACCTTGATTGAGGGAAATCAGAATGCGGGAACGCACGAAGTTTCATTCGATGCTTCGGCTCTCTCTAGCGGCGTTTATTTCTACCGGATTGAAAGCGGCTCCTTCGAGGCAGTGAAGAAGATGATGTTGTTGAAATAGTCAATAGTTAGCACACACGAACCGCTTTTGGTCTAATTAAGCGAGTTGGCCGCAATTGCACACTCACCAAATTAGCGCAAAGAGGTAATTTTGAAAAGAAATTTTCGGAATATAAAATGCTTTTGCTGTTGCCTCTTATCCATTTTAACGATCATTTCATCAGCAGTAGCTCAAGACTCACTAGCGCGGTATCACCCATTGAGCAAGGGAAATATCTGGATTTACCATGTAACCGCCTTACCATCCCAAACATGGTATCAATATCGTGAAATTGAGGGAGATTCGACTATTGATGGTAAGAGCTATCGAATCGTTAATGAAACGTACTCGATGAATACGTCAGCCGGGATTAGCATCGAACGGTATGATACCTCAACAGGATGTTATTACACTTGGTCCGGCAGTACAGACATCCTTGAAGATTCGACGTTTACGTTTACCCCCAATTCGAGTTTCGGGGGATCATACGACTGCAAAGTCTTCGCGAATTTAGACACAGGTCTCGTACTTCAAACTCTCACAACGACCCGTCAACTGGGGGAAGGTAATCTCATTAAAGAAGATGTAATGTCATGGTCGTACTCGTATGGTCTGGGTCTCACTTTTCAAACGGATATTGATCTTCTCTCACTTCTGCCGATCCAGACACTACAACTTGTCTACGCCAAAATCGACGGAAAAGAATACGGTTCGATTCCTGTTTCGGTGAGCACAAAGGACAAAGAAACTCCGGCATCATTCGTTCTCTCTCAGAACTATCCTAATCCATTTAATCCGACAACAACAATTTCATTTGATCTTCCATCACGACAACTCATATCTTTGAAAGTTTTTGATCTCTTGGGAAGGGAAGTATCTACTATCGCTTCCGGCGTACTGCAAGCAGGAAGTTACTCTCGGCGATGGAATGCCGCAAACATCCCAAGCGGCGTGTATTTTTATTGCTTGCAAGCAGGAAGCTTCAACCAGACGAAGAAACTTATACTGTTGAAATAATGACCAAGGTATACCGCGTGTGTTGTAACCAGTCGCTCAAACCCCAATGGGATCCCTTCGGGACTGACGGAACCAGCCGTCGACGATTTCGCCGCGCGCCGGAAAAATTTTTTAAGGAAATAGCGACGTCTGCCGCGCGTATGGTCTACGATTGATTTTGCTGCACGTCGGCTCAGCCTAACCCCGGTCCGTTTGGTGCAATTCCTCTCCCACGCGAGTCAATCCTCGGAAGGAAGAACAACAATGAAACGAATATTTCTATTTACTCTGATTTCGCTGGCGTGGTCGCCTCTCACGGCACAGATGAAATACTTTGTCTCCACAAACACTCTGACATATTATTACGGAGATAGTATTCACGTGACCGTCGGTGCCACAAATATCGGGAAAGTCCCTGATACTTTGTGGTTATCTGATTGTGATGTGGCATATTCTATTGATAGTTTTCATATATTCGGACACTTCGGACACGGGCCGTGTCCGCTCACACAAGCGCCGAACGTGATTTCCCCCGGCGATTCACTCGAATGGACTTATGTCCCTCCTTTTACCGTAACCAAAGATAGTTTGGCTGTCGGCAGGCATCCGGTGGTCGGAGTAGTCGGAACTGGATTCTCTGACACATTATGGGTAACTGTAAATACGCTTACTGCGGTTAGGGAAGAACCCGCGGTGCCGCAGGGCTATGTTCTCGAAAACAACTATCCGGATCCGTTCAACCCCTCGACCACGATTCGTTACACGTTGCCGGTTTCCGGCAGGGTTGCGGTGCATGTCTATAATATCCTTGGCCAGGCTGTAGGAACTTTGGTTGACGGAAATCAGAATGTGGGAACATATGAAATTTCATTCAACGCTTCGGCTCTCTCCAGCGGAGTATATTTCTACCGAATTGAAAGCGGCTCCTTCGAGGCAGTGAAGAAGATGGTGGTGTCGAAATAGTACGATGAGCATCCGGGAAAAAATAAGCAAACGTCAGACAGCTTCAAATTCTAGGAGACGTCAAATACAACTCTCCTCTTATGAAAGGAGAATTATTTGACTTGTCAGTTAAATCAGCAAATAGGACATTTTCTGAATGGAGCAAATAAATGACACGGATACTGAGATTACTGTTTTTGTGCATATCAATCACTGTGAATATGGATTCATTGCATGCACAATGGATACCAACAAACGGGCCCTACGGCGGATCTATTACTTGTTTTGCTGTAGATAGTACAACCATCTTCGCCGGGACTTATAACGGCGGCGTTTTTCAATCGACGAACAACGGGCAAAGTTGGACTGCGACGAAGGCCGGATTGGTAAACACCAATATTCGTGTTCTGGCTACGGATGGTATGAATCTTTTTGCAGGCACTGAAGGGTCTTACGGCGGCGGCTTTTTTGTTTCGACGAATAACGGCGCGAGCTGGAACGCCAGTGGCTTGGCGCCATCGGGTGTTTACGTCCTTGCCATAAGTGGAAAGAATCTCTTTGCAGGCGCGAATGGACTCTTTCTTTCCACCAACAATGGCACAAGTTGGGACACGGTCCTGCCGAGTACTAACATTACCGCTCTTGCTGTGGATAGCTCGAATCTTTTTGCGGGTGCTGCATATGGCGGCGTTTACCGTTCCACGGACAACGGCACGACCTGGACTTCGAGCGATTCAGGATTGACACGAAGTATTGTCACCGCTCTTGCCGTATCCCACAACGGGTTGGGCGGCACAAACCTCTTCGCTGGAACACTGCTTCCCGTTCCTGTTCCGGTCGGCCAGATTCCGGTGCAGCCCTACACCGGCGTTTATCTCTCGACGGACTATGGTGAAAGTTGGGCTTCTGTAGATTCCGGGTTGCGGCGTACAATAGTGAGCGTTTTTGCGGTCAAAGACACGAATATCTTTGCAGGGACTTCCAGGGGCGTTTTTCTTTCGACCAACAGCGGAACATCCTGGGCTCAAGTGAATACTGGTTTGACAGACACAAGCATTGATGCCCTTGCTGTAAAGGGCACAACTCTGTTTGCTGGAACCCCCAATGGCATTTTTCTCTCAACGAACAACGGCGCGGGCTGGATTGCGGCCAGCACTGGTGTGACGGGTACTTACATCTCCGCTCTTGGCGTGTTCGGTTCGAATCTTTTTGCCGGAGATAACGGCATTCAGCTTTCCACCAACAACGGGAATAGCTGGCTGGCGGCCGATTCAGGAATATCGTCGAATACGTATGTCGACGCGCTGGCAATGTCCCCCGCGTCCGGCGGGGCAATCTCCGCGAATCTCTTCGCTGGAACGAGATTTCAAAGCGGCGTCTATCGTTCAACGAACAACGGAACGAATTGGGTTTTGTTGGATTCAGGATTGGCAAATGCTTGCATCACTTGTCTTGCCGTATCCCCCGCCTCCGGCGGGGCAAGCTCCACGAATCTCTTCGCTGGAGACGGACAAGGTGGTAATGGTGTTTTTCTTTCGACCAACAACGGCACAAGTTGGACTGCGGTCGATTCAGGCTTGGGAAACACTTGGGTCTTTTCACTTGCCGTTTCCCCTGCCGGCACTGGGGCAGCAAATATTTTTGCAGGGACTCAAAACGGCGGCGTGTTCGTATCAACGAACAATGGCAAAAGCTGGATTCTGCCGAGCACCCGGTTGTCTAACGAAATAGTCTATGCGCTCGGCGTGGAAGGCACAAATCTTTTTGCTGGAACCGGAGAGGGTGTCTTTCTCTCTACCGATAACGGCACAAGCTGGACTGCTGCCGGTTTATCGAGCGCTAATGTTTCAGCGCTTGCCGTCTCCCCCAACGGGGCAGGAGGCACGAACATCTTCGCAGGTACTACTTATACGGGCGTATCAAATGGGGGAATTTTCCTCTCTACCGACAATGGCACAAGTTGGACCGCAGTCAATACGGGCTTGACAAACACTAACATTAGTTCACTTGCCATGAGCGAAACAGATCTTTTTGCCGGGACTAATGGCAGCGGTACGTGGCGGCGACCGTTGTCGGAAATGATCACGGCCGTTAAGGAGAGCAAGAATGAGAAACCAACAGCGTTTTCGCTTTCACAGAACTATCCAAATCCATTTAATCCCGCCACCACAATCTCCTTCGCTCTTCCATCCCGGTCATTCGTATCGCTCAAGGTTTTTGACATACTGGGAAGAGAACAATCAACAATTGTTTCCGGAGAATTACAGGCGGGAACATACAATCGACAATGGAACGCGGCGAACATGTCGAGCGGCGTTTACTTCTACCGTTTGCAAGCTGGCTCGTTCATCGAGACGAAGAAATTGTTGTTGCTGAAATAAGTAAACGAACAAACGGGAGAGCCCATGGATATGAAGAAGACGATTGCGATGTTGTCCATTGCGGGGATGATCAGCGCGATGAACTTGGCTGGATGTTCGCAGTCCACGCATCCGTACGATTATTCTAACGCGCACAGTGACATTCAGAGTTCGGTTGGAACATCGATAGCCATTGACGAGTTGACAATTGCGCACCTTGCAGGCGTTCCTGTCGACAGCAGTGACGGGGTGTTTTCTATCGGGTGGAATCCATTTGTGGGACCGGCAGATCAAGACTCGGAAAGGCTGGGAGATGCATCGGTGATCGTCTTCGACACGCTTGCACTCAATGCCGGGCCGCGATCATCGCATCCGGCGGAAGACATTGGCTCGGTCTATCTGAATTATTCCGGAAACCATCAAGAGTTCAGGAAAATTCACCACTTTTTTGGAGGAACGTTCTATTCTTTCTTCCCCCGTTGGTTCGGCAACACGGACCCCGGAGTGAGTTTTGAGGCCAATACGAGTTATCAGTTTGAAGTGACCGGATCATCGTCGTTTTCCGCGGCAAGTGTCTCTATTAGTTCTCCGCCGGCTCTCATCAGTATTACAAGTCAATCGAATGGTCAGCAGGTAAACGCAGACAGCGATCTTGCGCTTTCGTGGTCGGGGGGGAACCCCGTCGCGGGCGTTCTCATCCGCGTTATACCGATGATCGATTTCGGTCCCGATGGATTTGCTGCATACGGTACCGGAATGAGAATGAGGAGCGATGGTGTACCGCCCGGGATTCATGATGGAGGCCCGGACAGACCGGTCCGGATTGACACGGGATACACACTGCGTTTAGCAAACAATGCCGGGAAAGCTGTGATTCCGGCAGCGGTGATCCAGGAACTTATCTATGCGACGTCAGCACTTTCTGTTACAGTTTCGGAATTCAGCACTGTAGAATTCAACCAGGATAGCAGGAAGTACCTTATTATCATGCGTGATGGAGACCGTCGAATGGTTGTTGTCAAGTGACCCGGCGTCCGATCGGCATGAGGTTAACTATTTTTGTTTTAAAGCGGTTCGTTCACTGCCGTCAGGATGAGGTATGATTAGGACGTGATGGTCCGGCAGCGGAGAACTCGCTTGGTAAAAAAAGGGCGAGCTCGATTCGGGCTCGCCCTTTTTATTTGAATACGCCTTGTTTCTGCTCGAACCCCACCTTACCCTTGATGAAACTTTTTCCTCCGAAAGGAATCTAACTATATGGGCCGCCGCTTGCCAAAATAAATATTGAATGTTGCAATCTACTATCATCCCTCGGATTTGCTTAGGATGAACGCGTTTGCACAAATGCAAGACCATTTTTTACAGACAACACCAGTATCCATCAATTAATTTTTCCGGAGTTTTTCATGAAGAGAATATCATTTGGCTGCATTCCATTCCTTGTAATAGCGATAATGATTTCGTGCGGCCAACAGCAAAGTGTGGCACAGGATCAGACCGTGACGACAAGCTCAACAGCTGCTGCATCTGGACTCGATTTACAGGCCGTCACGGAGATCGTAAAACAAAGCAAGAACGCGGCGGAGATAGAACAAAAACTGAACGCACCCGGGTCGGTCAATAATCTTGACCTCTATGGGACCGGCAATGTTGATTATATCCATGTCACTGAATATGGAAAAGGCAGCATGCGCGGATTTTCTTTGACGGTGATGGATAGTACGGGGACGGATCAAGAAATAGCCACAATTGAAATTGAGAGGGGGTATGATTCGGCCAATGTCATTGTCGTCGGCGAGCCGGCTTTCTATGGCCCTGGCGTATGCTACACGGGGGCTTGGGTGCCCGCAGAGGTTGTGCTTTGGGCATACTTGTGGCACCCGCATCGATTCTATTATAGTCCATATCGTTATGGATATTATCCATCCTACTACCATCCTTATCACCCGGTCCCTTACGTTGCCTACAACAGCCATGCGACAATTATTGCCAGGACCACTGTCATCCATAGAACAGTCCTTGATAGAAATTACAGATCCAGGTCGCCATATGCACGAAGAGCCGATGCACATTCAATGCAGAGAGCAAGGCAAAGAGAAAGATCTCGCTCTGATCGGACAAGAGGGGAAAGATCCGGTCAGCGGTCTGGAAGAAGAGAAAGAGAGTAGGGCGGAGCCCTGAGAAAAGTGAAACGTACGGTACAGCCCTTCAAAATCTTTCAAACAAATTTCTAACCCAATCTGTAAGCCAGCCGCTTTCCTAGAAGCCATCTCAAAAATGTTCTTGCGTTAGCCCTTCTGCCGAAGGCATGGCTTCGCCATACGCTCCCGTTCCGCTTCGCGAAACGGGATTGCTTCCCGAAGGGATCCCTTTGGGACAGGGTGAACAAATGGCTCGTTCGTCCTGTCCCTTCGCGACCTTCGGGAGAAGCATCAAGTGACATGTTCTTGAGATAGGTTCTAGTGTACATTTATAATCCACCCCCGTCCGCCGGCGCTTCCCAAACTCTACTTGATTTTCTTGTCGAAGCAGGATACTTTGGTAGTGTCCTAAATAGGAACGCTTTTCACTGGAAGACATCTCAAAAATGGATTGATGTAGAATGCATTTGTAAATGTCATGCTGAGTCCGCCGCAGGCGGACGAAGCATCCACGACATTGAAACCTCGTAGATTCACAATGCATGATTGTCATGGATTCTCCCGAAGGGATGCCTTCGGCATTCACTCCGCTTCGCTCCGTTTCCCAAAGGGATCGCTTCGCGACCTTTGGGGCAGAATGACATTTTTAGGAGTTTTTGGGATAGTTTCTAAGAAATCCTCGCGTTCTTAGCGTCCTTTGCGGTGAATGAGTCATTGGAAAATACAATATTTGTTTTGAGAAATGGCATCAGCCGGTGTTCCTTGTGCGGCATATCCGCCCAACCGCTTTGATTGATCAGCAAATTTTAGTCCACAATGCCCGAAAAAGACTTATCACAATTAGAGTTTAAGCAAACTCATCCGTTTCTTAATTTTTTGCGCATCTACAACGGGCAGTATCTAAAGCTGACCGTCGCAATAATTCTCTTCGCGATAAAGCATTCTCCCGTCTGGATACTGCCGGTTGTCATTGCACGAATAATCAACATCATCGGCAATACCGCCAAATATTCCGTTCATGATTTATGGGTGGTCGGCGGAATTTTTTTTCTGATCATCCTCCAGAACATTCCGATGCACACTCTCTACGTGAGAGTGTTCAGCAGCGCCGTGAATACGATGCAGGTGAACCTGAGGTCGTCAATTATCAAACGACTTCAGGAATTGTCCATTTCATTCCACGACAAATATCAATCCGGCAAGCTTCAGACGAAAGTGCTTCGTGATGTCGAAACTCTCGAGATACTGTCGCGCAATCTCATGAATTCCGTGCTGCCGGCGATTCTCACGATACTCTTTGCGTTTTCCTTCACGGTGTTTAAACAGCCGATCGTCGCAGTCTTTTATCTCATTTCGGTTCCCGTATCGTCGAGTCTCATCTTCGTTTTTTCGAAGAAAATGACGGCGAGGAACAAGGAATACCGGAATGAAATAGAATCGCTCTCGGCCAATGTGGTTGAGATGATTCAAATGATTCCGATCACCAGGGCGCACGGCGTCGAAGATGTCGAAGTGTCCAAGATGAATTCCCGGCTTGAAAAAGTAAAGAGCAAAGGCATCCGGTTGGAAATGATCGGGGCGGTGTTCGGCGCAAGCTCGTGGACATCGTTCCAGACGGTCATGCTTGTCTGTTTGATGTTCACTTCGATTCTGGCTTTCAGAAAGACGATCAGTGTCGGCGACGTTGTTTTGTTCCAGAGTTTTTTTGCGATGATCGTCGGCGCCGTGAATATGATCCTCAATTCATACCCGGACCTTGCACGCGGTTTTGAATCGCTCCGGTCGATTGGCGAAATCCTCGAATCTCCCAATATAGAGCATAATACAGGGAAGGGAGCCGTGACGTCGGTTGCGGGGCATTTTGTTTTTGAAAATGTCAGTTACACGTACGATAAAAACCTGCAGCCGGCGATAGCGAAGATGAATGTAGAAATAATGGCCGGGGAGTCGGTTGCAGTTGTCGGCGAGTCGGGGTCGGGAAAAACGACGCTGATGAGCCTTATCATCGGCTTTCGAAGGCCGACGGCGGGACGGATACTGCTTGACGGCAGCGACATGCGGGATCTCGACCTGCGCCAATACCGCAAGTTTTTGGCCGTGGTGCCGCAAACCACGCTGCTTTTTAGCGGGTCGATCCGCGAAAATATTGTATACGGCATCGATACGGTGAACGACCGCCGGCTCTGGGAAATTTTGGAAATGGCCAATGCGGCGGAGTTCGTTTCGAAAATGCCTCACGGACTCGACACAAAGCTCGGTGAATTAGGAACGCGTCTTTCGGGAGGCCAGCGCCAGCGCATTTCAATTGCACGGGCGCTGATCAGAAATCCCAAAGTCATTGTCCTCGATGAAGCTACTTCGTCGCTCGATGTCGTGTCGGAATCTCTGATCCAGGAAGCGATACAGCGATTGATCAGCGGCCGGACGACGTTCATTGTGGCGCATCGCTTGTCAACGATCCGGAATGCGGGAAAAATTTTGGTGATGAAAAACGGCGTATGTGTGGAAACGGGAACCCACGACGAATTGATGAAAGCGAAAGGTGAATTCTATAAATACAAATTGTTGCAGCAATAAAGAGCGACGGTGGCAAAAATGAAAGGCGGCGATGTATCTTACTCTCGTTCTTAATCTGTCAGACGCAAAGATCTAACTTGACATTCATTTTGCGAATTCTTACAGTACCAGCGAGTAATCAATTGTTATGCATTGTCGAGAAAGGCGGGGCGACATTGCAGTCGGGGTAGCAAATTACTTCCATCCTCTCTGCATTTCGCAGGAAAACACATCCAAAGTTGAATTCTTAAGATGCAAAATGGGTTTATCCTTTTTTGAATTGGCATAAATAATTTAAGACGGGAAATAGAGTAATGTAGAATAGATGCTCCCAACCAATTGGAAAACAGTTCTTTGTCAGGGTAAAGGGCTTCTTCTTGATGTCCCGGGAGGCAGGATCGAAAATTTCGCTCAATATCGGCCTCGGAGCAATTGTGTAAATCATGTAAAGGGTACAATGATCTATGATGACGGCGGAAATCTGATTGCACATGGCGAATTCGGCGTCAATGTGGATTAGAGAGAAAGTCTCAGCAGAGATCAGCTCAAGCCAATATCATGTTTTTGCAGAAGTTAATTATAAGCAATTAAGCATGACCAATTTCAAATAATCCAATAGGAGGCTGTATGAGATCATTGATCATTGCATTTCTCTTGGTTATCCCGATCGGGATAGCGTTGGCTCAACGGGTTGAGTCACAAAATACCAGGCCCCATGGCGGACGTACTGTAGCTTCAGACTCAATCATCAACGTACATTTTAAGCAAGCTAATATCACGGAAAACAAGCTTATAAAACTGAAAGCACAAGGCATTGATCTTCGAGATCATCTGTCGCACAGTTATGACGCGGATGAGAGAGTCGACGCTGCAATGTTGCCTATCGTATTCATTGGGAAAGTTCTCAATATTGAAGATACACTCTGTCCACGTTCCGATCCATTTCATTCGAAAGTTAATGTGCAAATCATCGATCTGTTGAAGGGCCCGAAACAACAAGGAAACACAATGCAACTCTTAAGGCAGGGGGGCGCAGTGATCGATCATGGGAAGACTTTGGTGCTGGATAACTCTACCGATGCACGCTTTACCATAGGAGATACATCGGTCTTTTATCTGAATGATATCGACTATGATCCATTTTTAACGGCAGTCTACAAGGACTTCTTTTCGAAAAGGAAGTCAATGAATGCGAACCCTGAATATTGGGTTAAAGGCGGACATAAACATGATATTAGTAATTCGGTCGTAGATTATTATGGCTATCATATACCAGTCGATAGTTTTAAAGTCGAAATCAAAAACGTTGCCCACATTGTTGACGAACCATAAATAAATGTTAACTTTAATCTGGAGCAAAATAGTAGTTTAACCGATTCAATCGCAGCAGTCGATTATGCGTTAAATCAGAATTTTCCAAATCCGTTTAATCCCACAACATCGATCATATATCGTATCACAGAAGCGGGAAAAGTAAGTTTGAAAGTCTACGATGTTCTGGGCAGAGAAGTCGCGGTGCTGGTGAATGGCGAACAAGGATTAGGAACTTATACGCAACACTTTGATGCCTCACGTCTTTCAAGCGGAATTTATTTTTATCGACTGGTAGCACCCGGTGTAAATCAAACGCGGAAAATGTTGGTTACAAAGTAGTTGGATTCTTGCGTTGTACAATAAGTGTATTTACATGAGACTTTTTTGGAATGACTCCGGACGGAACATTCTGATTTTCCCCCTTGATTCCTACTTTACAACTCGGTACCTTAATAAATACGTAATGGCACCAAATCTTTAATAACGCTTTGGGGATTCTGGTGGGAACAAGAAAGTAAGAGCAGAAACGAAACCTCTCGATTGCCGCCTTGCGGGATGAAAGAGGTTTTAGTGTTTTTAGGAGAGCCGGTACGTATGAGTGGGTAGACGGAAAAGAAGGATCTCGCACCGAAAAAAGATTTGTTTATTATCATTTAATTTATTCCTCTTTTGCAAGCCTTGCTCCCATCTTTCGAGAGCATGCTTGAATCTGCCCTCCGGGGGTTCGGACCGCACAATTACATGAGACGAAGCAACGTTCTCTTCACAACAATCTTCCTGATTTTGGCCGGGTGTTCTCCAAAAGAGCCGCCCACAGGCCCCGGAAGCAGCGTCCCTGCTCTCATCGAATATCTTCCGCTGAAGACGGGAAACTCGTGGACATACTCCACCTCAACATTCGATGCGGCAATTCCGAGCGACACTTCATCTCCCGCTCCGGTCGTTCTCTCCATTTTTCAGACGAATGTCCTCATCGGCGGCCAGCCGAATGCATTCATTGTGCGGAGTGATGATGAACGAGGCAATGTGTCGTATCTCGCATTCACAATTAACGGCAACACATTGTGGCATTATCTCGGAACCGGCAGCACGTTCGAGGTGAACGAAAGCGATATCGTGTGGGCCCCAGGAGGAGTTGGAGGGGCTGTTGTAGGAGTGAACCAAACTCAAAAATATTACGTCACAGAGCGGTCCGGAAGTTCAATGAAATTTTCGATAGTGCGTCCGCCGGATTCTGCCGTCGCTCTTGCTGCGGTGGCGTCGCAAGACTCGCTGCAGATCAAGGGCATCTCTGCGGGCGAAACGGTAATTACATTGCAAAAAATCGGCGGCACGTCGGCCGATACAATGGCCGTGCTGATTGGAGTAAGCAGTAATGTTCGCTCGTCTGTGACGTCGCCGCTTCCGTCATGGATACCTCTCTGGCAATTGACGACCTCAACTACTGACAAGACTGTTTTTTCTCTGGATACAACCAACTCTTTCAGGTGCATCAGCGATAGTACCGAGTGCAGGGACGAACTGCATTATCTTCTTACGAATCGATATGTTGGCGAAGAAACGGTTCCCGCTCTTGCGACGTCGCTGCATTGCGACAGGTTTGAAATGAAGGTCACGGTTACCGAAACGGTTACTACTGCAGACAAGCTTCAAACCAAAGTTCTTTTTTCAGGCTTGTCGACATTCTACACGGTCGATACATGGCTTGCGAAAGGGATCGGGTTTGTCAAGGGAAGCGTGAACGGAAACTCCCGTTCCCTCTTCGCTTCGATGGGCGGGTCTCAGGATCCAGCCGGTGTTCTTAATGGATACTACATTTCGCCTCGCGTGACGTACGCATTGATGCCCGCTTCGGGGACATCGTATAGTCAATTTTTCCATGTTGATGACACGCCGCTGAGCGCGAGCACAGTCTACAATAAATTCATCCTTACGCGAAAGAATTTTTGATTAAGACATGTATCGAGCGAGAGTTCAGAGATCTGCCCGTGTGTACTTCGCTTTGCCGGTGATGTACTTGCTGACATGCACGAAGGCGGCTCTCGGACAAAGCACGGGCAAAGACACAGTCAGCGTGCAACTCGACACCGTTGAGGTTTCGGGCCAGATGCCGGACAAACAAGCGGCGAGCAGAACTTTTTCTTCGGAGGATATCCGGACAACGCCGGGCTCGATTGGGGATCCAATGCGAACACTTGATCTGTCGGCTGAAGTGGTTTCGAATTCAGACTTGCAGGCAGTCCCGATTATCGGGGGCGATGAAGCGGACGGTATTCTCACTCTTATGGATGGATTTCCGATTACATATCCATACCGGATGCTGGGAAGTTTTTCTTTATTCAATCCGCTGATGACGGATCGCATCGAGCTTCTGACCGCAGGCTACTCCGCCGCGTACGGCGGCTACGCCCCGACGGCAATTCGCGTGAATTCGAAGTCGGAGTACAGCGACCGCACGAACATTGAAGCCGATGCCAGCATGTTTGTTTCTTCAGCGCTTGTACAGGTTCCTATTTCCGACAGCTTGCGATGGTCGGCGAGGATTGCCGCTCGCGCATCGAATATCGGATTGGCCGCAGGTTTATTGTCAGGCCCCGATCGCGAACGACTCCAGGCCTTCGTGCCGAACCTGAAAGACGTTCAAATCTTTACCAGCGAGATGCCGTCCGCGAATCTATACACATTTCAAGAATGCCTGCTAAACCAGGAGCATGGTTCCTTAGCGAGCACTGACAGAACATTCGATTATGCATGGCAGAAAGAGTTTGCAGGAGCTGCCCTGATGACTTCTTCAGGTCTTATATCCTCTGAACATCGTTTTTCGTGGACGCACGATAATATTTCGCTCTCGACTCTGGTGCCGATAGCGTACATCGAAAGCGGGCGTTTCGGCATCACTTCCCAATTCTCAACATTGCGATTGCAGGACCAGCTGCAATGCCCGATTCTTCCGGCGTTGAATCTCACAGCCGGGACAGAGATTCTTTATTCCATTTCCGATGTCGGATTTCAGACATTCAGTACATGGTTGAATGACAACTCGCCGCTGCAATCCGCGTTTGCCGATGTTTCGGTGTTTTCCGAATTTCATTGGCTGTTAGCGGAAAATGCGTCTGCGACGATAGGCGTTCGTGAAACCTACTTTGGGTTCGTTCGGCAAGCAGGTTTCGAGCCGCGCGGAACTTTCGTATACGACCTTGGAGATCGGTCGAGCATCAAACTTTCGCTCGGACAATATCTCCAGTCTCCTTCTGATTTCGAGATACTTCACGGCATCCTTATGTTTCTTGCAGTGCCGGATCAAACGCCGCTGATGATGCTGATGAGTGAACACCGGAACAGTCTTCGGCCTGAGACGCACAACCTCGCCGCGCTCGATGCCTCGGCACCGGTTTTTCAAGGCCGGTCAACAACCGTGGACGGCACGGCGAGTTTCTACTACAAGGAAACAGAATCCCTCATTATGCCGGCGCGATACCCGGATGTTTTCACGCCGCTCGACACAATGTCATTTGAGCCTCTGCAGGCATTCCGGGGAATCAGCTGGGGGATGGGCGTCACTTCAAACGTGGTCCTCGTTCCGCTCAACCTTTCACTCACGGCTTCGTTGTTCAGCCATCATAGCCTCATTGTTGATACGCGTACCAAAGAGGAGTACAATACGATCGGCGACAAGCCCGTTGTCACTAAATTGCACCTGCAGTTTTCGCCGCCGGGATGGACGGCGAGCGTGCTCTACCAGTACTCGACCGGCGCTCCCACGACGGGTGAATATTTTTTAAAAGCCGGCAACCTTTTCGGCGAGACTGTTTATCTCCCGATCTGGCAAAAACTGAATTCCAGCAGAGTTCCCGAGTATCACCGGCTTGATCTTACCGTTGCCAAAAACTGGCACGGCGGCAATTGGAGGATTGAGGTCGTAGGCAGCGTGCTTAATCTTCTCGGAAACAAAAATATCTCGAGCTACAATTATACATTTTCAGCCGATGACGTTGGAAATGTGAAAAAGATTCCCGTGTTAAACACGCTTCCATTTGTTCCGAACGTTGAAGTACATTGCGGGTATTCGATATGAAATTTTCTACAAACCCAATCGACGGCCGTTGCCACGGCTATTCTCGAATTGGGACACATTTGTTTTCTGCATCTCACGAATAAAATAGAGGAGTCAAACATCATGAAGACGGGAAGATTCTTTCAGGTATGCTGCATTCTGTGTCTGTTGTTTGCACAGAGAGGATTCGCTCAATGGTCGCGGGTAAACGGCCTGACAAACAATGTGATGTACCTTTCAGCCGCCGGATCGGCTATCTTTGCCCAAACGAATGCCGGTTTTTTCTATTCGACCGATAACGGCGTTCACTGGAGTCAAGGAAACTCCGGTTTTGCCGACAGTCTTGCCTACGAATTTCCTTCGGACAGCGTTAATTATTTATTGAACAATATTTCATACCAAATTCCCCCCTTGCCGGGCAGCTCGAATATCGGCGGAGCCGCGATTGACCTTTCGAGCCTTGCCGTTCTTGTAACAAGCCTGTCGATTCTTTATCCCGAAACTTCTCTTGACAGTATTTACGTTTCGCTCGACACCGGAAGCACGGCGCTCAAGCTTTCTCAGGTTTTGTCGAGCATCGCCATGTACGCCGCCGGATTGGATACCTCCGACATTTTATCCAATATCGATGTCGCAAAGATGCAGCTTTCAGTGAATGGCGGAGTGAACTGGATATCCGTCCCAGCAGTCATGTCGAGCATTTCTGTGCGGACTGCAGAAAGAACCCAAAACTACGTTTTTGTCGGAACCAACAGAGGCGTTTTTCGCGCGCCGATTGAAGGGGGAAATTGGTCGCAGGTCAACAACGGCCTTGCGGATACTAATATCCATGCACTTACAGTAATCAATACTACGCTTTATTCCGCGACGAATGCCGGCGTGTTCCGCACTACGGATAACGGCGCAACATGGAAAGCTGCCAATACAGGACTGACGAACAAAGTAGTTGTTGCATTTGCCGTCTCTCCCGCACCCGGCGGCGGAGGCTTCGTAAATCTCTTTGATCTTTTTGCCGCAACTTTTGGGGGCGGTGTCTTTCTTTCTACCAACAACGGTTCAAACTGGACTGCAGTCAATACCGGCCTGGCGAACTTGTATGTTAATACTCTGGCTATCTCCGGCACGAATCTCTTCGCTGGCACGTATGGAGACGGTTTGTGGAAACGTGCTTTGTCGGAAATGGCGACCGGCGTTAACACCGCGAAAGAAATCACCCCTGCAAGTTTTTCACTTTTTCAAAATTATCCCAATCCTTTCAACCCGTCGACGGTCATATCGTATCAACTGCCGGCAAGAGCGGTCGTGACGTTGAAGGTATACGATTTTCTCGGAAGAGAAGTCGAGACGCTCATGAATGGAACCCAAAACGCCGGATACCATTCGGTCACTTTCAACGCGGACAAGTTAGCCAGCGGAGTTTATTTCTGCCAGTTGCAAGCGGGAACGTACACCGGCATGAAAAAACTTTTGTTCTTGAAATAGTATCAATGAGTTCAGAAATTACCTCCGACCGACACTATAAAACATGGCTGGCCGACCTCAAAAACAAAGTCCGCAATGCTCAGATTAAAGTTGCCGTAACGGTGAACACCGAGCTTCTTACCTTCTACAGGGAACTTGGTGCGGACATCGTTTCCAAGCAAGCCGAGACCAAGTGGGGCGATGGGTTTCTCTTGCAGTTAAGCAAAGTTCTGACCGAAGAATTCCCTGAAATGAAGAGCTTTTCCTTTAGGAATCTGAAATATATTCGGCAGTGGTATAGCTTTTATTCTTCATTATTCGCTCCAATTGGGCAACAAGCTGTTGCCCAATTACCGAAACAAGCTGTTTCGCAATTGCCGCCACGAGAAAAAGCCAACAAGCTGTTGGCGCAATTGGGCAGCAACCTGTTGCCTTAATTACCCAAATTCCCTGGGGTCATAATATTGCGATCATCGCCGGGTGCAAAAATATAAATGAAGCCCTTTTCTGTGTGCAAAACACCATCGCTTATGGATGGAGCCGCAGTGTACTGGTTCATCAGATAGAAAGCGGATTGTTTCAACGAGAAGGGAATTCGGTCAACAATTTCGCACTTACACTTCCTGCGCCGCAATCCGAGCTCGCGAAACAGACCATCAAAGATCCGTATATTTTTGATTTTTTGAGTATGACCAAAGAGTACATTGAGCGGGATCTGGAATTGGGGTTGATAGAACACATCACTCACTTTCTGCTGGAACTCGGTGCCGGTTTTGCTTACGTGGGAAGGCAACTCCCGATACAGGTGGGAGAGCAAGAATTCTTCCTTGATCTACTCTTCTATCACACACAACTGCATTGCTTTGTTGTGATAGAATTAAAAACCGGAGATTTTCAACCCGAACATGCCGGCAAACTCAATTTTTATATCAAGGCGGTGGATACGCTCTTGCGAAAAGAAGGCGATCAGCCCACCATTGGCATTCTGCTCTGTAAAAAGAAAGACAAGCTCGTTGCCGAATATGCTTTGAGTGATATACACAAACCGATCGGTGTTTCGGAATACCAACTCACTCACTCTTTGCCGGACAACCTTAAACCAAGCCTGCCAAGCATAGAAGAAATTGAAAAAGAACTGGAACGGGGACGGGCATGAGTGTAAAAAGGCGGGAAACTATTTCCGCAGATGGGTTTTGCTTACGGGCTGCAGACAGTACAGACGATACGCCGAAACGGCGTCCCACCGGATTTGGAAGGAGAGAGCGATTAAAGTCTAAACGGTGTTTAGCAGCAATCCGCACCAACAGACATTTCTTCTGAACATGAATCTCAATAAAGTCCAGGAATTCCTCCGCCGACGAATCACCATTCCAAACATTTCAGCGTTTTGCTTTCTTCTCGTGACTCTCGTTACTTCAGCCCGCTATGGATTCTACGGCGATGAGCTCTACTATTTTGCTTGCAGCAAACATCTCGATTTCGGGTATGTGGACCACCCTCCGTTGGTTGCCTTATTGACTTTAATCGGAACCCGGTTGTTCGGTGAGACAATATTCGGCCTCAGATTGTTGTCCGGACTTGCCGGAGCGATCACAGTGATACTCTCGGCAAGAATTGCAAGGACACTTGGCGGGGGAAAATTGTCGCAGACACTCGCGGCATTGTCGATATGCTTCGCGTCGGCGTTTCCTGCCATGAGCAGTTTCTTTTCGATGAATCCGGTCGACATCATGCTTTGCACGTTATTCACGTATCTGTTTGCAAAAACAATCAAGACCCCATCTCCGCAAAAATGGATCACGATCGGTATTCTGTTCGGCGTAGGGCTGCTGAACAAATATACATTTCTCGTGCTGGGATTTTCGGTGCTGCTTTCTCTGATCATAACGAAGCGATGGGACGTGCTGAAATCATCTTGGATGTATGTTGGCGGCGTGATAAGTTTCGTGATGTTTCTGCCGCACGTGATATGGCAGATAGATCACGGCTGGCCAACGCTTGAATTCATGCACAACGCGGCGGAGTTCAAGAATCTCTCTTTATCGCCGTTTGCGTTTTTGTCGCAACTGGTCATCGCCTTAAATCCGTTTACACTCCCGCTCTGGTTGTCCGGACTGCTGTACCTGCTTTTCAGGAAGGAAATGAAAGAGTGCCGTTTCCTCGGCTGGATGGCGGTTGTCTTTCTCCTGGTCTATCTGGTTCAGAACTCCAAGACCTACTATGTCTTCCCGATTTTTCCTCTTTTACTCAGTTCCGGTGCGGTTGCCGTTGAACGTTTTTCGCAGAACTATCGGGTCAGTTGGCCCAAGTGGGCCATCGGTTCAGCGATGATCATTTCTGGAACGATACTCATGCCGCTGGCAATCCCGATACTGCCGGTGCCGCAATTTGTTTCCTACGCGAAGAGTCTCGGCCTATGGAATCTGATCAGAATGGAAAAAGGGGAAGGGGACGTATTGCCGATCCATTTTGTTTACCGTATGGGCTGGGAAGGATTGGTCGATTCGGTCGCAGCGGCATACGAAGCGCTGCCTCCGAATGAAAAGGGAGAATGCGCGATTCTTGCTTCGTGGTATGGCATAGCAGGCGCGATCGACCACTTCGGGCCGGAACATGGTTTGCCGAATGCAATCTGCCCGAGGAATAACTATTGGATGTGGGGGCCGCGCAATTGTTCCGGCGATGTGGTTCTCGCGGTAGGATACGACGCACAGTTCTTGAGGCAATTTTTTGACAGCGTGGAACGGGTTACGTACTTCAAAAATCCATATGCCTATGACGCAGAGATTTATTTGTGTAAGAAGCCCAAAGCTCCGCTCAGCGAGATGTGGCCGAGGTTAAAGCGGTTCATCTAACCGGGCATGAGTGTATCAATCTTGTTTTTGAGAGCACAAACAATAACAGATTCCATCACCACGGTTTGCGCTCATTCATCCCTTTTTGAATCGCGCGCTTCACGGCGAGGATGTCGACACTTCCCATCTCGTGGTAAATAACCTTTCCATCCGGATCAAGAAGGACAGTATATGGAACAGCTCCCGGCCATTGGGGGTCAAACGCGTTGATCAATGAGTCTCTCTCTGCTGATGCAAAAATAAGATTGCGGTTTGAGGCATGTTCCTTTTTGAGGAACTGGAGCACCTCTTTTTCTTCATCCGGTTGGTTGACGGAGACAGTTATGACTTCGAAATCGCGATGACGGTACATCCGGTTCACGGTCACGAACTCGTCGAACTCAGCGACGCAGGGGGCGCACCACGTTGCCCAAAAATTTATAAGCCGGAATTTTCCAGATTTATTCTTCTTCAACTCCCGCAACGCCGCCGTGTCTGCTTTCGAAAGTGACACAGGTTCCTCGTCCAGTTTTTCCAGATATGCCTTCACCAGCTCCGCTTTTCCCGCCCATTTGATGGAACAGCCGACAGCCTTTGCTTGAGTTACGGCGGGCTCTTTCCCGGAAAGGAGAGCATCGAGTGCGTCGCGCAAATAGTTTTTTGTTACGTGCTGGATGCGCTCCGAATTATCAATGGCACCAACGTAGCGGAGTTTGCGGTCGGCATCGAAGACAAACACATGCGGCGTGGCTACCGGCCCGTACGTTCGCGAAGTTAATTCCGTTTCGCCGTCATACAAATATGGAAAGTTGAACTGACACTCCTTAGCCCGCAGTTTCATCTCGGCAAAAGAATCGCTCAAGTCGGTCCAACCCAACTCGTCGAGCCGGACGGACTTAGGATCGTTGGGCATGATTGCGACGAGCGCGACGCCCTTTCCCTTGTAGTCGGTCACAATCTGTTTAATGCGTTCTTGATAATACTGAGCTGTAGGGCAATGGTTGCACGTAAAAACTACGACGAGGATCTTCGCATCGGCAAAATCCTTAAGCGTCCAGTTTCGCCCGTCAATCCCGGGGAGATTGAATTCAGGAGCGGCGGCTCCAAGCGGCAGTGTGGGGAAGTCGTCTGCTGCCGCGGATTGAGAAAGAACCGTCAGGCATGTGAAAAGTATTGGAATCAGGGATTTCATTATCGTTCATCTCCTGTAAATAGATGCACTCTATGCAAAAGAACCGTGCGATGGCACGATTTTAAATTTAGCTAAAATAATTGGCAGTATGCTAAGGCTTTTTGGAATGAATGTCAAATTTCGGTAGTGTCTTTAAACGGGAAAGAATTATATCGGCAATGCTTTGTCGTGTCGTCATGATCCTCGCCGAGCCGTCTATCTACGATTCTACGAATCGTAAATTCGTAGAACGACTCTGCAGTAGACGACTCGACTCGGCGAGGTTATAGACCCGTAGGGAATCTTCGAGCACCGCTTTTGCCAAAGGCATCCCCCAAAAATCCGAAGTCCCGACGGGATGGCTTTGCAATACTCCTTTGAAGGATCGCTTCGCGAATTTCGTGATTGTCGGAGACGAAGAATCCACGACAACACAGCATCGTTAATGTACGAAGTTTCAGTGCCATAGACCCTTCGCGGAGTTTATCCCGCTGTAAAGCGGGACTCAGGGTGACATATTGATGTTTGTTCCTGAAGATCTGAAAGGGCTCAGCCTCAGTCATTCTGAAGAAGGCAGGATGTCTAAACTGAGATACTACAGCTTGCCTCCTCCTCAATGTATATTTCTCACAATTTACTTATATTGTTTTCCGCTCCATGAAAACAGCCAATACCGATCGCTCCATGTGGCATAATGAATAATTCAAAAAACATATTTGAGAGACCAATCATGCGGAAATCCATTCCCATTGGAAAGACGGTAAAAGTATTGGCAGCTTCTTTTGTATTGCTGTCTGCATTCCTCCAATCAAGCTTGTTCGCACAAACTGATTCTGTTCTCCAAAAAGCAATCCAGGATAAAGAACACCGGCTGGAATGGTGGCGCAAAGCGCGGTTCGGGATGTTTATTCATTGGGGACCGGTTAGCCTTGTCGGTACCGAGATTAGCTGGTCCCGCGGCGGATTGCGGCGGGGTATAGAAAAAACCGGAACCGGTGAAATACCCGTCGACGTGTATGACAATCTCTATAAAAAATTCAATCCGGTCGCCTTCGATGCAAAGCAATGGGTTTCCATCGCCCGCTCCGCCGGTATGAAATATATGGTGCTTACGGCCAAGCACTGTGACGGGTTCTGTCTTTGGCATACGAAAGTTGACGATTACAATATCGGCAGCAGTCCCTTCAAGCGGGATGTCTGCGCGGAACTTGCCGACGCCGCGCATGAGGGCGGAGTTAAAATCGGCTGGTACTATTCTCCCATGGATTGGCGGGATCCCGACTGCAGGACGGAACGCAACGCCGAATATGTGAAACGAATGCAAACTCATCTTTCCGAATTGCTCGGAAACTATGGACAGATTGATGTTCTATGGTTCGACGCTGAGGGAGGTCCGTCTCCCTGGGAACAAGAGCGGACCTACCGCCTTGTTCGCACATTACAACCCCAGATAATCATTAACAATCGGTTGGATATCGAGACTCAAGGGTACTACAATGCGGAGACGCAGATCAGTCCGAACGCGGATTATGCCACGCCGGAACAGAAGGTCGGTACTTTTAACACGTCAATTCCATGGGAAACATGCATGACCATCGGCACACAGTGGTCGTGGAAACCAAACGACACGCTCAAGTCGTCCGCCGACTGCATCGGGATTCTTGTGCAGTGTGTGACCGGCGACGGGAACTTGCTGCTGGATGTTGGTCCGATGCCCAGCGGCGAGATTGAGCCCCGCCAGGTACAAGTGCTGAAAGAAATTGGTGCGTGGCTGAACAACTATGGAGAGAGCATATATGAAACACGCGGCGGTCCATTCCGGAACGGTGTGTGGGGCGGTTCCACGCGCAAGGGAAATATCGTTTACCTGCATGTTCAGAAATGGAACGGGGATCGGATGAAGCTCCCGCAACTCAAAGGGAAGATTGTCTCAAGCACGGCATTGACGGGGGGGCAGGTGAAGATAACGCAGGATGCAGATGGCCTGGTATTACAGATGCCTGTTGATCAACAGGATAAGGTTGATACGATTGTAAAACTGGAAATGGACGGACCGGCAGAGATCAAGTAGAAGCGATCCTATAAACAGACAAGATCGCCGTTATGTCATCCCATCTTCTTGTCACCTTGATCCCGCCAAAAAGCGGCGGGTTCAGGATGAAATGACTCCGATTTTCAAAAGTCGGTTCCTGTTCAGCTTCGGTCATTTTTCAACAAAGTTCTTTAATGAACTGCAGATCAACGATGTCCACCCTTCCACAAAATTTTCTCTTGCCAGTGCGGGATTATGGCAGGGAAGGAATGTTTCTATTCCTGTGTGCGTCAGTTTCAATTTTGTTTTTCCCCCTGCGGCAGTCAGCTCAAATGTTACCAATGAATTGCCGGGAAACCCTCCAAAACTCCATTCATAGCTGATTCTTTTGCCCGGCTTCACTTCCGTGACTTTCCAAATGTGCAGGTAATCTTTGCCGCCGTTCCGGACATTGAATTGAGTTTGAAAACCTACTTCCGGCTTAAAGTCGTCTAACGCATCGAAGTACCATTCCTTCATTTGATTTTTATCGGTAATGGCCTTCCATACTTTTTCGGCAGATGTGTTGAAGGTTCGTTCGATAATAATCGGCTCACTTTTCATATCTTATTTCTTAAATAGTTTGTGTTTGGTTATTGAAATATTGAAAGAGTAGCATCTCGCCGAGCCGCGAAGATATTTTTATATCATTCTGCGGCTTCGCGCGATGCGTCGAAGATGCGCCTAATAACCATTTCTCAATTGAGCATGCTCGCGCGTTCTTGTCTTTCGCGGTTCATTCCTTTCGAGAATTTATTTTGATTGCTGGCTTCGCAGGGCGTCGAGACTCCATGGTCCCGCACCAGCCGCCGAAAAATAGAGCCAGATGAAACAATAAAGCACTGCGGGTTGGCCTCCGTTCAAGGTCGGCCAGGCCCCGTTCGGGAAGTGGCCTTGAAAATATGCCATAGCCATCTCGCCCGCCAGGAGGAATGCAACAGGGCGAGCAAAGAAACCGAGCAGCAAGAGCGCACCGCCGAATGCCTCAAGCACACCGGCCAACCCCAGCTCGGACATCAGCTGCACCGTGCGGCCGTTTGGAAAAATTCCGACCGGGAAGGCGAAGAGTTTCATCGTGCCGGCAAGCATGAACATGATTGCGGCGACGATGCGGAGCACGCTCATAAAGAGTGGAGCAAAAGATCCCCAGCGCGCGATAATTTTTGATGAATTCATACTTTGTTCCTTTCAGTTTGCTTGCGGCCCATACACGAGTAAAACGTTTCCCGATTTAAATGCCGTAGTTCTTAACACCTTCAGCCGCTGTCTTTGTTCCAACTTTTTGAAAAGTGGATTGCCGGCCCCCAAAAGAACGGGAGCGATCATTATTCGATGTTCGTCAATCAGATTTGCCTCCATGAGCTTAGAGAGAACGGCGCCACTCCCGAAAAGTGCAATATCTTTCCCCGGTTGTTTCTTTAGTTTTGAGACTTCTTCGGCAAGATCCCCTTTTATCAACTTTGAATTATTCCATTCGACCGTTGTAAGCGTTCTTGAGCAGACCAGCTTCGGCAAAGCATTCATTTTGCCCGCAATAATTGGATCGCTCTCCGTCGCAGCCGGCCAAAAGCTTGCCATCATCTGGTATGTAACTCGCCCAAAGAGCAGAGTATCCACCGCACGTAACTGGCGGTCGGCGAATTCATGAAACTCTTCGTCCACATTATGCCAATCGAGTTCGCGCTTCGACCCCTCAAAAAAGCCGTCGAGCGATACCATCTGAAACGAAAAAAGAGTTCTCAATTTTGTCTCCTTTCACCCGAATTTCTTGTGAACCTGAAAAACCGCGCGGCGTTGTTAATGGGTAATGTTATATTTCTTAACCTGACAGTCCTTTGGAAAGAAGTTCATCGAGACACTCATATGATTCATTGACGCCCATTTCCATCCCGGACCTCACCATGCCATCCCAATCAGCAACCGACTCATTCGTGAGTTTGTTGCTATGTTCAATAATTTACTCGTCAACCTTGCCCAGTCGATTTCGCCGTTCGGCCCTGCTATGAAATCGTCAGGCGATTTATGCATCCGGGGTTATGCTCGGCATTCAGGTTCAATGCGACGAAACGCAGGCAAGATTTTAATGACCTATTTTTTAGGCAATAGGAAATCGTTTAACTTTTCTAATTGCTGAGTAAAACCGGCTTGCATACCTTGAACAGCCATTCCAGCCTTAGGTCCGGTTTTGTATATGGTTGCTTTGATTTTTAATTTAGTTTTGCCGTCCTCTTCAGTTAGTGTTAGTTCTGTTGTTTGGTCAATTGTGGTTTCCTCATTTTGTCCTTCAGTCCAAGCCTGCACGGTATAAGAAAGCTGTGAATTTGGTTCAACTGCAGTAAATTTTCCCAGCATTGGCCACTTTGTACCTTTATATGGGCCCATTGCTTCTCCCGCTTCCATAACAATGTAAATTTTGCCGCCCACCCTTAGGTCGACTTCGCATTCAGGAATTGTGACATTATTTGGTCCCCACCATTGCTTTATCATTTTCGGATCAGTCCAAGCTTGCCAGACCGTTTCGGGTGAGGCGTCATATATTCTTTCAAACACTACTTCTTTAATCGGTTTCATAATGTTTTCCTCTCTTGTTCTTATTAATTAATTTTAAATATGATCTGCCCCCGCCACCGCAGCAGATGTTTGGGGTCCGTCCACGCTTGCCAGACAAGCTCGTGCTGCGCGTCGAAAATACGAATCTGAAGAGTGTCCGCGTATCGCCGAAACTGTCGCCGTTTCCGGTCTTATTGTTTCTTGCGGCCTTTTTTTTCCTCCTTTGACTGTTTATCGATTTTCTCTTTTGCCTGCAATTCTTTGAGATAGTCTCCGAGTCGGTCCAGCCGTTCCTCCCATGTTCGGCGGTACTCATCAATCCAATCGGCGGCTTCGTCGAGCGGTTCTGGGTTCACAGAGAGAAAATGTTCCCTTCCCAGGCGTCGCCGGTGCACGAGTCTCGCGCGTTCGAGAATGAGGATGTGTTTCGAAACGGCGTTGAGCGACATGTCAAACGGCCGCGCGATTTCCGTCACTCGCGCTTCTTTCCGCAAAAGGTGTTTGAGAATCGCCCGCCGGGTCGGGTCGGCGAGCGCCATCATAGTCTGGTCTAATCTTGCGTGAATCATTATTCAACCTTTTGGTTGAATATAATACATGAGTAACCGCATGTCAAGAGAAAAGGTTACGATATTCAAAAACAGGGGAAAAACCCTGGAAAAGTCAGAGAGCTGTGAGCCAGATCATCTTCATGCAGTATATAGAAGCCATCTCAAAAATGGCTTGCGTTAGCCCTTCGACGCTCCCGTTCCGCTTCTGCGGAACGGGATTGCTCAGGGTGAACAAATGGCCCGTTCATCCTGTCCCGAGGGGATCCCTTCGGGAAGTAAGCGATCCCGCTCGAAGAGCGGGAGAGCGCATCTGGCGAAGCCATCCCTTCGGGAGAAGGATAAGGTGACATGTTTTTGAGATAGGTTCTACTAATTTCCGCCTCCCTTTCTTGCTAAATTCCTTGACTAACACAAGGATTTGTGTATTTTGACATACATCGGCCATGGTAAATGAAGAGAATCCATCGGTTGATATTTGCCATCAAACAATTCCAAACGCGCTTACAGTACAGTAGCTAACCCGGCCTTAGCTTTTCTCAGCCATGTTCGTGAATACCGAATATGCAATCGGCATCGAACGATCTAATGGAGACCCACTCATCATACACAGGGAGATCTGCATGAAACCGATGGCAAAGATTGTTGTGGCTTTTGCAGCACTGTTTTTCTGTCACAATATTGTGAAGGCACAGCCGAGCGGCTGCGACGATTGTCCTCCGCCTTTTGTTACGATCTACGGCCTTCAAATGAACGTCACCCAGCCACCGACAGATTCAACCGGACGGTATTCAACTGTGGCAGAGGAGAATGCTTTCTTAAATTGGGTTTCTTTGGGAGACGTATTCGTTTCACTGGCTGCCATAGAGAACAATGATCCCGAAAAGGGTTGTGTCAGGTGGTCTGACGGTTCGTTGGCGTCGCAAATCTCCACCTTGGCGGACACGCTTGTACGTGTGCATTTGCAGAACTACTGGTCCGGAGATATTCCACCCAACGGCTCGATTCCTGGTGTTGACTATTTGATCTGGGCTGCGCTCGACAGCTCGGGCGGGCAGTACCACTTCCACGTTTATCTCGAAGACGGATACTCAAGAGCACAAATAGCTGCGGGTAATGCAGATTTTGCGAATGCGGCCGGCGCCGAAGCAGCAGCTGCTACTGCCTGTTCGAGCATAGAACCGGTGTTCGACAAAATCCGCACGTTTCAAAAAAATCTCAGGAACAACGACAACACGGTTGCTCTCAGCGCGCAGATAACCGTTACACCGTCACAGCCGAGCGTCAATGGAGGACAAACCATTCCGGTTATGTTCCAGGTGAGTGATTGCGACGGGACGGACGGCACCGTTCCGCTGGCGAACAGAACGCTTAATCTTACCGCCACCAAAGGGACGTTTAATCCGATAAACGTGCAGACCGACGAGAACGGAAATGCAACATCGAACTTCACCGCGGGGAGTACTGGCGGCGTGGCAACACTGAAAGCGGTCTACTATCCGTACTTCAATCCTTCACACAAAACACGAGGATCGTCGGGAAATGCCATTGTAGCTATCGGCGAACCGCTCGTGAATGATTGGGAACTGGATGTTACGGAACATTTATCTTCCGATGACCATAAGGTAAACGATGACCCCGCCAACAATTACTACTATTTTTATGACGATAGGTATCAATCAGATGCCAGCTATAAAGTGTATATGGCAGGAATATTCACCGATACATCAATCACGAATGATAAAAGTCTCGGAGGCGGTGGCAATGTCACAATTTCGGAAACAAAGAAGATATTACAGGATGAGGTGGCAGACTATTACACGCAAACGCAGATTACTGATGGAGGAATTTCCAAAGATGCTGACTTCACATTACAACCTTCTCTTTTCGGTTTGCCATCCCAATTCGGAGGAATAACCTTCACCTCAGCCGTTTACACCGACGGCGCATCTTTTGTAAAAACATATGAGAAATCGAACAGCGGGACTACGGAGAATGACACTAGCGGGACATGGACGGATGGAGTCGATTTATACCCGATATTCAAAGTTACCACGAATTCAACATTCAGCGGGGGCGACAGCAGTTATCTTTTCACAGGAGACTCTCACAACGACACGGTAATAGTCACCTCTGCCACGGAGACCGAGACCAGAAGCTACGGCGCCCACGTCACAGTTGTAGTCCGGCCGTACAAAACGCCTACAGGAGTCAGGTCCACTGCCAACATGCTACCAAATCGTTATTGGCTTTATGAGAATTACCCGAATCCGTTCAATCCTTCGACCATCATCAGCTATGAAATTCCTGCCGGAAGCCTCGTGACGCTGTCGGTGTATGATGTCCTCGGGAGAAAAGTTACTACTCTGGTCAATGCGCGTCAAAATGCCGGCAAATACACGGTTAGTTTCAGTGGGAACAGGCTTTCGAGCGGGGTCTACTTTTACCGGCTGCGGGCGGGAAGCTATGTCATGACAAACAAAATGCTGCTCATGCAATAGTGAGAAGCGTGTTCGTCTTCGGTTCGGGAGTTGACGGCGGCACGGTATCTCGCATACAACAAATTGAAAAACAAAAATCCCAACCGGATTTAACTGATTGGGATTTTTTTTAACGGTTCTTTAGGCAGTTCGCTTGCGATTTTATTTTATATTGAGATACTGTTCATCCATATTCCAGCCGTTGATAGAAACCATGGCATCCGCAGTGTTCGCGGTTGATGTATATTCAATGACGACTGTTTTTTCTTCGCCGGGTAATACCGAAACATAATTGTCGCTGTAGAACACAGGCAAAATCCTTTTCTTCGTCCTGGAATCGACCAACGAAATGCGGTTAAAAAACGCAATCGGCCGCCCTGCAGGATTATGTATCGTGACCTCGACTTTTCCCTCGCTTGCCTGCCTGGCTTTCGCTTTTACTTCAGCTTTTGCTATATGCTGCAATCCGGTGTAATTGCCGGTCGAATCAGGCAGCCAGTAAAGGTTTTCGCTCAAAACTGTCCGGGAAGTGTTGATCAGCCGTAAGGACAAAAAGCCTCCCTGAGAAGAAAATAATTTAACTACGGTTTCTTTTATTGAATTAATTTTCTGCACTGACGCAGGACTTATCTCAATGAACCATTGGAAGACGAGAGTATCTTTGCCCGCCATATCATACGCTTTGGCTTGCAGCAAAAGATCGTGGTAGGGAGAGTACGTTTGATTCGCCACCACAAGCATTCCGTCGGCAGGATTATACATCGGGTGCAACGGCTCGTTTGCATGATGCAAGCCGTAGAGACACGCATTGGGGTCGAGGTAGTAATCGTACATCTGGCCGCGGAATGCCGTCCACGGATTTTGAGTCTTCCAGATAATGACCCCGGTATACCAATCCCACATGTGATCGATGTGTCCTTCCATAAGCGCCCTGTACTGGTCATAATTGACCAGCTGCGCCTTTTCGGCAAAATCTTTTACGTCAGCAGGTTTTCCGTATGCATCAATGAATTTTCCGTAGCCGCTGTATTTATGGTATCTCCACACGGAATCTATCTTGTTGTTTGCAAAATCGGGCAGCGCCATGTCATCCGGAGGAATAAAACGTTCCAGCGATTCGTAGTCTCCCATTCCCACCGATCCGATTTCAGAATTGAAGGGGAAGAAATGATTTTCCCAGAAGAAATTGACCGGCTCGATGCGATACGGACCGTCCCCGTTTCCGCCGATGGAATTGTAGGACATGCTGTCAACATTCGAATACTGAAAAAAATAACGAGAACTGTCTAACACCGGGAGCAATGAATCCTTTATGGCAAACAGAATATCTTCAGGGGGAGGTATCTCGTTGCCGCCGCAGTAGAATGCAAGGGAAGGATGGTTGCGATTCATTTTCACCTGGTCAACAAAAGACGCGAGGAATAATCTGTGGTCGTCGGGATACCGGCGCCGTGTCCACTGGTCTTCCTTTTTTGACAAATCGAACCATTTGCCGTTGCAATCCCCCGAAATCCACAAGTCCTGGAAGACAAGTATCCCGTATTTATCGCATGCGTCATAGAATTCCGGCCTTTCGGTAATTGCGCCTCCCCATATTCGTATCAAGTTCACATTCATGTCACGATGAAACCGTATCTCCGCATCGTACCGTTCCCGTGAGAACCGAAGCATAGCGTCCGAAATAATCCAGTCGCCCCCTTTGATAAAAACTCTCTGCCCGTTCACCAGCACCTCGCGGCTGTTCGTATGGCTATTCCATTGGGTTTGAATTTCACGCACCCCTGCGGTGACCGCTTGTTCATCGAGTAATTGCTTATCACTGTTTATGAATTGAAATTTCAACGTATATAATGATTGCTCGCCGTATCCGTTGGGCCACCATAATTTCGGATTTCTCAATGTGTAATCGGGCAATTGTATTTCCGTCGCAGAGTTGGGCTGCAGTACCACTTCTTTACCAATTACATTTCCTTCAAGAACATATTGCGCAGTGCCATGGACCGGTGTGTCGGTCGGATTTTCAATTTCAGCACTCGCCCTGATGATTGCCGGAGCCTGAGGCTGCCCCGGGAATCTCTTGCCGGGAACAAACGTCATGACGTACGGATTGTTTATGCAAACGGTATTCGTTTTTTCAATTGTCACTTTATCCCATATACCGGTGTTCCGGTCGCGGACGGGTTGGATCCAATCCCATCCTGCCACGTACTGGTTAGAGACATTGCGACCGATCGTGCCATCGCCTCCTTGCCCGCCGTTGGGATTGCCGACAGGGTCGGGAGGATAGACCAACACGGCGAGCCGGTTCTTTCCATCCGTCGAAAGGAAGGAAGTGATGTTATAGGATTGACGCAAAAACATTCCGCGATGAGTTGCTTTGTTCAGTTTGTGCCCGTTGAAATAGACATCACAGCCGTAATTAACTCCCCGGAAGCGAAGCCAAACCTGTTCGCTGCCGGTCGGAGCCTTTTCCTGAAAATTTTTTACAAACCAGAATGTGTAATAATCCCGTCCTGTCTCATAGATATCGGGAATTTTCTGATTATTCATTCCATAAAAAGGGTCGGGAATGAGTTTGTTATCCAATAAGGTTGTCAATACTGTTCCCGGCACCGTTGCGGGGATCCACCGTGATAACGGAAACGTGGGAGCGGACAACTCTTCCCCCGATGATTTTACTTTTTGGATATTCATGCACAACCAACCGGAGTTTAATTCGTACCGGTTTTGAGCGCGGTCATACAAGTTTGTCTGTGCAGACAGACAGAAGGGGGCGGAGCCTGACATTCCTGACAAAATCAAGATAAGCATTGGGACCGCAAAAATTTTTTTATGCATTTTGCGCGCGCTCCTTTCTTTACGGTGTGAAATATTTGAAAAACAGCGAAAATAAGGTACTATTCATAAACTTCAAATTCTATCATAAAACAAGAATCACAATATTGCCATTGAAATAAGTTTACATGCAGCAGGACAAGAAATCAGCAACAATCTCTTCTCTGGAATATCGCTTTCTGTTCAACAAAACAATCTTCATTAGGCAGATCGGAACAGAATGTGAAGTGCAATCTTAAGAGAACTGCGGATGTGTGGAGGAGTTGGCAAACCTGCGATGGCTAATGCCGCTTCCCAAAATAAATTTTGTATTTTGTAATCTATCGTCATCCGTCGCGGCTTTGCTCAGGATGAACACGTTTATAATAACACAAGGTTACTTTTTAGAAACGGCACTAATTTGTTTTCATGATTCGAATATCATCGACGGCGCAGATGTTGATGTACGAGAAATTATACGGCGTAGTTGTTTTTCTTAAAATGGAAGAGGCCAGATCCTCTGGCCTCCATCCATTTCCCTATCTTGCATGTGAGGATTCGCCGTCAGCCTCCTGATTCCCACGGTCTTTAGCCGACATTGACTCGCTCGCTTCTTTCGAGGCTTTTTTCCCGGCATTAAGTGCTGCTTTGCGTGATGAAGATACGGTCATAGCTTTCGTTCGGCATCAATGTTTTATGACAATAAGATATGCGCCTATAACCGGTCCGCGCGGGCGCCGGCCGTTTCGATCCAATGGTGCATCTGCCGGAGCTGGGCCGTATTGCGGTTGGAACAGGTACGCCACATGCTTTATGGGATCGACGGAAATCGTTTTTGCGCCGGTCATCGTGGTAACAGTAGCAACGACGCTGTAGTGGTCGGGCGAATCTTCGTGAACGATGGTTACGCTGCTGTCGCGTCCCGCCGGAATATATATCAACTTCTCGGACGGATCCCAGCCGAGTGCGTCAACACCTTCGCCGTTTGGTATTGTTGCCACAATCTTACCGGTTGCCGGGTTAACGACAGCAGACATTTTGCCGCAACCGGTAAAGATTCTGTCGGTGGTCCGGTCATAGGCTATCCCCGTCGGTCCATCGCAGGAATCCAGAGACCACACGCCGAGTGCCTTCATTGTTTTTGCGTCGACTGTCTGGATAGAGTTCTTTCTTTCCAAGTTGACGAAAAGTTTCCCTTTCCCGTCGCTCGCAGCGCCTTCGGGTGAATTGTCTTCAAGCTGGGCTTCCCCCGTAATAGCTCCCGTGTTTGGATCGACCGCAGTCGCTGTACCGGGATTACTGTGGTTGGTCAGAATGATGCGGTCGGTGAAATCATCATACATAATTCCGTCCTGTCCGCCGGCCGGAATCTTGATTTTCTTGATCGTGGCGAGTGTTGCAAGGTCGAACATAGAGAGCGTGGAATCGCCGCGGTTGGTTGTGAACCCGTGATTGTATTTTGCGACAAGTGCAATTCCGTGAGTGTTCGGTGTTTCCAGAATATCGCCGAGCACCGTACCTTTATTTCCATCGAGCACCATCACGTGCGAACCGCGAGAGACAAAGACCCGTCCGGTACCGGGTTCTGCGGTCAGATAATCCGTTCCCCCTTCACCGCCGATGCTGTATTTCTGAACCGTAAAGGTTTGCGCCTGCAGCGTCCTGCTGATACATGCCCCGAAAAGCAGGGCAACGAGTGTGAAGAATGTTTTCATTTGATTCTCCTTGGTGATTTGTGAAATATTTGATATGAATAATTTCCTACAATCCTGAACATCTTAAAATCGATGATGGCTATGTCCGCGACCTTTGGGAGATGGCTTCGCCAGATGCGCTCTCCCGCTCTTCGAGCGGGATCGCTTACTTCCCAAAGCGATTCCTTCGGGACAGGATGAACACGCTTACAAAAATACAAGATTATTTTTTAGAAACAGCACTAGCTTGATCTTTCTATTCTTAATCTCACAGCAAAAGCGATGTTGAATACTATTGATAAACCGGTAAGGAACCCCACGATGAAGGAAATGAGATCGCTTCCTTTTATGAAATTATTTAAAAGAATGCTGATTGCCATGGCAAATTGCCCAATGACCAAATAATAATGTTTATTCATTGCACCGTCTTCTAAGATTTTATTCTCTATTGGGTTTAATACCCCGACGATTGCGTCGCTATTCCGGCGACTCGTCGAGAATCCAGAATCTGGATGTCCCAGGCTGCCTTAATTCCTTTGAACGAGCCGCCGACAATACAACCGTCTTTTCTAATAGAGGTCTTTTTCGCTGCTCCGCTTGCGCTGGCGGGTTGCTCCCGGACGCAGTTGTACGGCCCGCGCCTTTCTGAACTATGACATAGTGAACATACAGAATACAGCATCGGCAGAAAAATGTCAAGGAATAATGCAGAACGGTTGTGGGGTCTTATGAATGAATGTGAAGACCAAGCGATGCTAAACTGGTCCCTTCGACTCCGCCGCGACGGCTCATCCTGAGCAAGCGGAGCTTTGATTCTTACTCTATTATAATACACGCCATAAATCGTTTCGGAAATTAGTGTGAAAGTCGTGATATCACTCTGATTCCAAAATTGACTATCAAGCAAAATGTTCTCATATTCCTCGCATCACATGTCTACCCCGGCTGACCGCAGCAAGGGTTCCTAGCATGGGGGGACGTACATTCAAAAACTAGAAGCCTCTGCCCGCGTGAGCTGGTGGAGGCTTTGTTATTTAAAATCCGATGGCACCGACAGAGTTGTGTCAAGCTGCAGAAAAACCATCTTGTGCAGTAGAATAGAAATTTCTATTTGTCAAGTTCACCTCTTCTCGTGAAGAGCCGGATCTAAAAAAGATCGCACGGGATATGAGCTGGTGCTTGTGCTGGAAAGACGGTGGATTTCCAAGACGCTATCAAGCGGTGAAACACGTTGCCGCGGTTTGGGTGGTTATGAACGAACTGCCCACGTAAAGGATATAATCAAATGAAGAAGACGACTATTAATAGAATATCGCTGAAAGTCTTGTTTCTCGGAGACTCGCCTCACGACGCCGAGATCACACGCGAGTTGCTTATCGATGCAGGGTATAATCTCACCATGGATTGTGTCGAAAAGGAAAAGGCTTATGTTTCGTTGCTTCGCGAAAGTTCGTACGATCTGATTCTCAGCGATTTTAGATTGTCCGGGTTCGATGCCTTCGGGGCATTGCACTCAGCCGTCGAAATTTGTCCGGATGTTCCTTTTATCTGCATCTCAGAGTCGATCGGTGAAGAAACTGCGATCAAACTCATAAAGCAAGGAGCAGCCGATTATATCTTGAAAGACCGGATAGCAAGACTTCCTTTGGCTATTCAACAGGCACTTGATGAAGCAAGGGGAAAAAAATCACGGCAGCAAGTAGAAGAGACGCTGCGTGAAAGCGAAGAACGCTACCGCCTTCTTTTGAATTCCAATATGGATGGGATTCTGCTAACGTCGCCGTCCGGTGAAATCTTTTCTGCCAATCCTGCCGCCTGCAGAATGTTCAACCGCTCAGAGGAAGAAATCTGTTCGCTTGGCCGAAATTGTATCGTAGACGAATCCGATTCACGGCTAAGGAAAGCTTTTGAAGAACGCTCAAAAACCGGAACATTTAGCGGTGAACTCACCCTCTTGCGCAAAGACGGCACAAAATTTTCCGCAGAAGTCTCTTCGGTGCTCTTTAAAAACAAAAAAGGTGCCGGCCGCTCGAGTATGGTCATACGTGATGTTACCGGGCGCAAGCACGTGGAGGAGGCGCTTCGAAACAACCAACAGAAGCTGGTAGAAGTAAATCGAATGCTGCAGCTGGTAATGGATACCATTCCGGTCCGCATTTTTTGGAAGGACAAAGACCTTGTGTATCTCGGGAGCAATCGCCTCTTTGCGGAAGATGCCGGACGAAAATCCCCCGCGGAACTGATCGGCGATAACGATTACAATATGGGATGGCGTGAACAGGCGGAAGCCTATCGGAATGACGATATGAAGGTCATCCGGTCAGGGATGGCCAAGCTGGCATATGAGGAACCGCAGACTACGCCCGATGGCAAACAGATTTGGCTGCGCACCAGTAAGATTCCCCTCCTTAACATTGAGAACCAGATAGTCGGGATTCTTGGCATCTATGAGGACATCACAGAGCGCAAGCGTGTGGAGGAAGCAATTCGCGAGTCCGAAGAGAGATTTCGCATGGTGTTCGAGAATGTCTTTGACGGCATATGTATTTATGATGAAAATCCCGACCCCACAAAGAGAAAACTGATCGAGTGTAATGAACGATATGCCGCTATGGCAGGCCGGAGCCGTGAGGAACTGCTTCATCTCGACAACACGCAGGCGTTGAGGGTAACCAATGATGACAGAGCGAATGTAAATCGTTTGGAATCTCTTGCGAAGGGAACGGCTTTTCACGGTTCTTTTTCATGGATTCGGCCGGACGGAAAAGATAATATTGTTGAATATGTGGGTGTGCCGATCACATGGAGGGGAAAGTCATACTCGATAGGCATTGACCGCGACATCACCGAGAAGCGGCGGGCGGAAGAGGCGCTGCGTGAAAGGGAGCAGTTGTTCCGAGGTTTGTTCAACGCTTCGCCTGAAGCAATTGTGTTGATCGATCCTCATCATCCAACTATCTCATGGCCGATCCTGGACTGCAATGTGGCTGCCTGTCAGATGAACGGTTACAATCGTGAAGAGCTGATCGGCCGGTCTATTGATATACTTAACACAATAGTGGCATCGCCCGATGAGCGCATCGCCTATCTTGAAAATCTTAGGCAGGAAGGCGTTGTCCATATGGAGACTTCCCACCGCCACAAAGATGGACATACCTTTCCCGTCGAAGTCTCGACGTCAATTGTCACTGTCGGGGGGCATGAGATGGTGCTTGGCATTGATCGCGACATCACCGAACGTAAACAGGCGGCGGAAGCGCTCAGCCGAAGCGAGGAGCGCTACAGACTGCTGTACGAATATGCGCCAATTGGGATACTGCTGGCGAATCGGTCAGGACAGATCCTTGAGGTGAATCCCGCTGCCCTTCAAATTCTAGGATCACCGTCTTCCGAAGAGACAGAGAAAATAAACATCTTGACATTTCCGCTGCTCATCAAGTCCCGGATCTCGGATGCCTTCCAGCGTTGCGTCGAAACTGGCAGGGCTGGCTTTGGCGAGTTTCCGTATATTTCCAAATGGGGAAAAGCCATTCATCAGCAGTTGTGGTTTGTTCCCATCCCTGACGACCAGAATCGGGTGACGATGGTGCACATTCTCATTGAAGACGTTACCGAACGCAACCACGCCGAGGAATTATTGAAGGCTTCGGAAGCACAGTATCGAAGCCTTTTCGAGAACGCGAACGAGGCAATTTTTATAATGGAGCCATTTTCTGGAAAGATACTTGAGGCCAACTCCAGATCGTGGGAGATGTACGGATTTAGGAAGGAAGAATTTATTGGAATGAGCCTGAAGAGCATCACAAAAGACGTCTCTCGCGGCGAGTCAATCATTCGTGAAACATTAGAGACGCTGCAATTGAAGGATTTTGAAACTACTCACACAAGAAAGGATGGAACTCTCCTTCATCTTCTCGTCAATGCTTCGGTGATACGTTACAATGAACAGCCGGCAATCCTTTGCATCAGCCGCGATATTACTGAACGGATCCAGGCAGAAGAAAGGCGACAAAAGCTTGAACGTGACTTGTACCAAGCTCAAAGAATAGAGTCCATTGGCGAGCTGGCGTCAGGTATCGCCCATGATTTTAATAACATTCTGAATATCATGCTCGGCAGCGCTTCCATTTTGCTCCAAAGCGATATGGAACCGCAAAAAGTAAAGAAAGGACTGGACACGATAATCAGAAGTATTAACAGAGGCATTGCACTCGTGAGGCAGATTCTAACCTTCGCTCGAAAGACCGACGTCGAATACGGGGTCGTCGATATCAATGCGTCGGTCAAAGAGGTTGCCGAGATGATGTCGGAAACTTTCCCGAAGAGCATCATTCTTTCACTTCATTTGAAAGATGAAATCCCATCAATCATCTTAGACGGGGATCAGTTTCATCAGGCTATTTTGAACCTCTGCATCAACGCCAGGGATGCGATGCCAAAAGGCGGAGCGTTGAGAATCGCGACGGACATTCATACCGGGAAATCACTGCGCAATGTCTATCCCGAAGCAACCGAGGATTCTTACGTTTGCGTGACGGTGAAAGACACCGGGACAGGAATTTCCGCGGAAGTACGCCGCCATATTTTTGAACCATTTTTCACGACGAAGGAAAGGGAAAAGGGAACAGGATTGGGACTTGCCGTTGTCTATGGTATCGTCCGCAGTCATCAGGGATTCATCGACGTTGAAAGCGAGGTCGGGAAGGGAACAACATTCTTCCTCTATCTGCCCGCAAAGGAAGTGCGACAACGAGAAAGAGGACCCAGCGAGTCAGTCGATGAAAAACCCATGGGAGGCAATGAAACCATTTTAGTGGTGGAAGATGAAGAAGACATGCTTGAACTGTTGGCCGATGTTCTTGAGACGAATGGTTATCATGTTCTTCCAGCCAAAGACGGCGAAGAAGCAATTAGAATAAGCCGGCAAAATGAAAACCGAATAGACCTGGTACTGTGTGATGTGCAACTTCCGAAGATCTCCGGGCGCGAGACGTGCCGGCAAATCAAGCAATTGAATCCCAAGGTCAAGATTATCTTTGCCAGCGGATTCCTTGATTCTGCGTTGAAGAGGGATCTTATCGAAGCCGGTGCGTCAGACTTTGTTCAGAAGCCATGCTCCCCATCTCTTATTCTTAAAAAGATTCGAAAGGTTTTAACCTAAGGCTGGGATAGTGTTTTTTTCTGAGGAGCTGGACGGCAGCGATATCAATCGTTCTCCAGTGTTACATGGTTGACGGCCGTCGAAAATGAAAGGGAGAAAATGGAAATACAATTGAAGGAAGTCAACACCCTGCACGAGTTGAAACAATTTGTCTCTTTCCAATACACTCTCTACAAAGGAAACAAATACTGGGTGCCGCCCCTTCGTTCCGATGAACTGCTCTCGCTCAGAAGGGAGAAAAATCCGGCGTTTGATTTCTGCGAAACAAAATATTGGATCGCAATCAAAAACAGAGAGATCGTCGGCCGGATCGCAGGAATCATTAACAGGAAATATAATGAACGGTGGGGTGTGAGGGCTGTTCGTTTTGGCTGGTTTGACTTCATCGACGATAAAGAAGTATCCTCTGCACTTCTCAATGCTGTCGAGCAATGGGGGAAATCGAAGAACATGACCAGTATTCACGGCCCTCTGGGATTCACGGATATGGACGGCGAAGGAACTCTCATAGAAGGCTTTGAGGAAGTCAGTACATTGGGAGCAATCTACAATTATCCGTACTACGCCTCACACATTGAAAGTGCGGAATATTCAAAGGACAGCGATTGGGTGGAATATGAAGTGACAATGCACGAAGAAGTTGTGGATCACATACGAAGGATTGCCGAAGTTGCGTTGGAGAGATACCACCTTCATGTTCTGAGAGTTAAAAAAGCCAAGGAAATGCTTCCGTACGCAAAAGAGATATTCCAAGTGCTCAACGCTGCCTACAAAGACCTCTATGGATTTGTTGAATTATCGGACAGGCAGATAGATATGTATGTAAAGCAATACTTCGGATATATCCTTCCTGAGTACGTGCCCGTTGTCCTGGATTCGAATAATAACGTTGCTGCTTTCGGTATTGCAATGCCTTCCTTGTCTGCCGCGTTTCAACAATGCAATGGCAGCCTGTTCCCGTTTGGATTCATTCAGGTATTGAGAGCGTTGAAGCATAACAAGACGGTGGATCTTTATTTGACTGCGGTTCGTCCCGATTTGCAAAACAAGGGCGTCAACGCGATCCTTATGCACGAATCAAACAAGGCGTTCGTAAAGAACAAGATTAAAAAAGTTGAGACGAACAGAGAATTGGAGGCGAATTCAAAAATTCAGGCTCAATGGAGATTCTTTGAACATCGGCAGCACAAGAGGAGAAGATGTTACAAAAAAGAATTGATCGTTCATTAGTCCAAGTTCAGTTCGAGCGGCTGAACTTTGATGCCAGGAAATGTCTTATTGGCCGCCGGATTCGGACGGAATACAAGTAGGCTTAAATAAAGTCTTAAAGCAAAATCCCTCCTGTCTCTCAACAGCAGGGATTTTTCATTTACCAGAGGTGCAGTATGTGATTGATATTATGACTTCGATTCAACATCGCGATTGTCATTTCTTCGATTGGCGATACGTTATCCGTAAAGCGACAACTGCTATTAAGAGAAAAACGGCAATTCCTGCACTAAGAAGGACGTTTCGTTGGATCTCATCGCTGACGGCTTTCCATTGTCCGCCCACCAAGTTTCCTAGTAGAACAAATGTCGCCGACCAGATGAGAGCGCCGGTGTACGCGAGCATCCCAAAACTTCGGTAACGGAGTCCGGACGCACCGGCGGTTAATGCCGTAAGGTGACGTATTCCGGGAATGAAATAGCCGACGATGAGCGTCCATTTACCAAAGCGCCGATACCAATCCAGGGCCGCTTCGAGTTTCTCTTTTGAGAAGAAGGGAAGGTTGAATTTTAGAAGGAACGTTTGGCCGTAGCGGCGCCCGATTTCATAGCTTAGAGAGATCCCCGCTACGCTGCCGAAAAAAGCCGAGAGCATCACGTACTGCAGTTGAAGAGAGTTCGTGGAAACAAGATAGCCTGCAAACATCAACAGCGTCTCGTCCGGGATGGGCAGGCCAATAATGCCGAACATCATAGATCCGAACAAGGCCGCATAGCCATACTGCACAACCCAATGAAAAACCATATCCATAGTATTACTTTCCTAGAGCAGTTAAGGTTTCCTGCTATCCCGCAACGAGAACCGCATTCCAGGTAACCGCACCGAATGGGTCGAACTTGAATTTGAGATCCTTGCAGGGCTAAGTGAAGATACTGCTATTCAAATACAAAATACAATCAAAGAAAAAACAATCATAGAAAAAACTCCTGTAGTGAATTCTTGAATCCGGGGTTCATCGCCGCGCCTAAGTATGAATTTAATCTCTCCGATGCAAAAGCAAAAGTAGCGCCCAACCTTTCGGTCAGGCATTGCTCTTAAACAGCGGGGACAGGACACGAGGTCTACAGGAAGATGAAAAAGGAGAAAAGCTGTTCAATATGATTGAGTCTATTTGAGCAACATCATTTTCTTTACCTGCTCGAATCGGTTGTTATGATCCGTTGTGCTGAGTGCATCAATACGTAAAAAGTAAGTGCCGGTTGAGACGTTCGCGTTCCAATGCACTGAATACCAACCGGCGGCTTGCTCACCATTGACCAATTCTGCGACAACCTGACCCAGAATGTTATAAATGCGCAAATTTACGCGGCTGGTCATCGGGAGGTTATATTGGATGGTGGTTGTGGGATTAAACGGATTGGGATAATTCTGCGACAGATCAAATTTTTCTGGTGTCCCGTTCATGTGACGCACCTGTACTCCAGTTGCAACCGCTGTGAATTCAAATATATCCTGGTTAGTGAGCGGTTTATTGATCCTTAATTCAAATACATCCCCCGGGGCAGGATTAACCGCCTTGCCTATATCTTCAAAGAACAAATCCCAAGTGACCACGGGATTCCCTTGTTTATCTTTTTCAAATAGAGAGAGGTCATCGTACATGCTGAGTTTGTGGTCGCCATCAACGTCAGAAAAGACAAAATCCGCCTTGTGGTTGTCCGTGATATTCCATACGGAGAAGAAGACGGGCACGGCATCCGCATCATAATATGTGTTCGAGGTGTCAATCACATGATCGGAAATTGTGATGCGGTAGTCGGCCGGAAACGGAGTGCCGGTTATCAGGTTTCCATTGAACGTGAATTGAGGGATTGAAACAGAGGCTTTAAGGTTGCTCGAGCCGCGCGTCCAGCGGGTAGAGTCGATGTTTACACTTACCGTTTGATAATCTTTGACGACAAGCCGAATACCATCGAACAAAGGTCCCTCTGTTGCGCCATCCATTTCTGGTGCATTTTGAACTACAAATGCGGACACATTGAGGTCACGCACTGAGTATGTTTTAAACGAGCTGGATGTGTCATTGACAGTCATCCGGTATTTATGTCCCGTGAGTGAATTTGGTGCGACGATATCCGCAATCAGCCCCGGCGTCCCCTTGCCGGCAACATGAGTAAATGTCCAACTCTGCGCTGCCGTCCGTTGATTTAGGACTTGAAAGAGCTGCGTACTGTCGTCCGTGAAGCCGGTTGCGTCGCTGCATCGGATCTTAATTCTAGTCACGGGCGAATTTGCTGCAGACTGTGTGTTCCACTGATATGTACCGCTGTTAGCAAGTCCCGCTGCAATCTGCTCCCATTGAACCCCATTGGTTTCGCTGACAAAGATGTTTATGGCCAGCGAATCGCCCTCCGGGTCGGCGGCTTTCCAAGTGATTGGAAATGTTCCCGATACCAACTGGTTTCTTGAGGGAGAAAGAACCACAACATCCGGTAGACCGTTGCCGGGGTTGTCGATTGTAAAAGAGTTCGGAGTTTGCCAAAGATAAAACAGTGAATCATTTGCCGCCCATAAACGGAATCGGTACCGTGTGCCGTCGGGAAGCAAGGTGGTATTCCAAGAATATTGCTGAGTCCCGTTCGCGAGTGTGTCAAGAGTATTCCACGATTGTCCATCGTCCCGGCTGTACTGCACCGTGGTCCTAAGAGATTCCACAGGGTTAAAGCTCCATTGCAAGAAGACAGTACCGAAGATTTTTTGCGTGAAGGGATTATTTTGAAGTTGAACCTGATCTTGCGATTGCACCGCCTGGAACTTTTGCCAGTGAAGAGGGAGTGCATACGCCATATGGAGGTCGGCAAAATACCAGTCGTGGATCGCACTCGGGTCAAGAACGAGCGGCTGAAAGGAATTTTGAATTCCATGGGACCCGAGGATGTCAACGAATTCTTGAACATATTGATAATTGCTCTCACTGGATGGATAAGAAGCATGCATAAGAAATGCCATGGGCAGGAGCTTCAGCCAGTAAGAATCGGGTGCATTCGTGAACATCGTCATGTCAAACGCCCAGAACGATCCATCGTAGGCGCCGGCTGTCGAAAACAATTCCGGCTTCAGCCACAAAAGCTGCATCACCGAAAGGCCTCCATAAGAAAATCCGTCCATCCCGCGTTTCCACCTCGTCGGTACGGTCCGGAAATGGTTATCGATGAACGGTACGAGTTCGTCAATCACATACTCGAATTCCGGGTCGGTTGCCGGAGCCGAAAGGCCGGGCATCACAAGGATCATCTTCCCTATTTTCCCCGAGAGGTAGAGGGAATCTGAAACGGTCTTAATATTTCCTTCGCGCGATCCATCCTGTGTGGGATTCACCCATTCACTTTCGGCACCTCGAAAGAGGTAGACGACCGGATAGTAGTCTGTTTCGTGGCCGTAGTTCTCGGGGAGAAGGACGTAGAAGAATTTTTCCGTTCCAAGAATCGTGCTCGGCATTGAGTCGAGCACGATCGTGCTCGGCTGAGCGAAGAGTAATGAACTGAACAGCAAAGATGTAAGCGAGCAATACACTGATTTCATATGAAACGTCCTCCCTTCGCTTGGTGAAAAGAAATGAGAAGCGTTCGCTATCCGTTCGTTCTGATGAATAGGCAGTCTTCCATCAGCTCTGTCCTCGATATTGGCATACGTTCCATAAACTACAAACCCCGCCATTGCCAAGATCGAATCTGGAGATTCAAACCGTCGTTCTTCCGAACTCACTCACAAATTCTAGACGAATTTAGCGGTAATGGCTGGCAGAGTCAAGAACAATAAGCCCCGCCGAATGGCCGGGGATTCCTTTTTCGTAGCGTGGGTTCCAACGTGAGGTCTAAAGATAGAGAAACTGTGCTGGGAACGCCGTTCAGGATACGATTTGAGCGGCTACCCGAAGGTGTACATTTTGCGGAGAAATTTCAACAGAAGCATTTTCTTCACCTCAAGAAAACGATGGTTGGGATCGCCGACACCTCCAGCGTTGATGCGGTAAAAGTATAAGTCAATCTGGTGCTGTTTCCAATATTACATCTTGTATTGAAACCGCAAGGGACGCTAAGATCGCAAAGAAGTTTTTGTCAAAAATACTAAGAAATCCTTGCGTCCTTAGCGGTGAATGAGTGATTGGAAAATACAATATTTGTTTTGAGAAACAGCACTACCCGGTAGCAGTGTTCGCGCTTTTAAACACTAGTGGATATTTTTCTGAAATGGAATCCGTAAATCGTGTACAAAATTGCCAAAGAGAAGAGCTGCGGTTTACAGAACAGCGACCATAAAAATAATTTCCAATAATACATCCTTTCCTTGCCGACA
>Ga0265324_10000102_pt1 | contig 67780 bp, 56 predicted proteins | sample 41419metaG_FD_198634 | JGI IMG/M metagenome (GOLD analysis project Ga0265324, IMG submission 198634) | Rhizosphere microbial communities from Carex aquatilis grown in University of Washington, Seatle, WA, United States - 4-14-19 metaG | ecosystem: Host-associated > Plants > Roots > Rhizosphere...
TCCACAGTGTTGCCACCGCTAGGACCTGAACCTAGTGCGTCTACCAATTCCGCCATCTGGGCATTGCTTCGAGGGTGCGCACTTTAATTGCTATAGGATTTTGTGTCAATGACGAAAAAGAAAAAAAGTATCCGCGAACTGGACCCGTTTCTGGAACGCGAGCGTGAAACATACGAACACCCCCTGCCGAGCCGGGAATTTATCCTGCAAATGCTGGCGGAAAAGGGGGTTCCTCTGGAACAGGACGAGTTATGCGCCCTGCTGCAGATAGAGCACCATGAGGAGGAGTTGTTCCTGCGCCGCTTGCGTGCCATGGAGCGCGACGGCCAGATCATGCGCAACCGTAAGCATGCCATCTGCGTGGTGGACAAGCTTGATCTGATCAAGGGTAAGGTTCAAGGCCATCCGGACGGTTTTGGCTTCCTGATTCCGGAAGATGGCAGTGCCGATCTGGTGCTGAGCGAAAAGGAGATGCACAAGGCGCTGCACGGTGACACCGTGATGGCTCGTATCGGCGGCGAGGACAGGCGCGGCCGGCGCGAAGCCAAGATCGTCGAGGTGCTGGAACCGGCGAACACGCGAGTCGTAGGGCGCTTGTACGAGGAGCATGGCATCCAGTTTGTGGTTGCCGAGAACCGCCGCATCAGCCAGGACTTCCTGGTGGCGCCGGGTGCTTCCGGCGGGGCCAAGGCCGGCCAAGTGGTGATGCTGGAGATCATGCAGCAGCCTTCCAAGCATGCCCAACCGATTGGCCGTATTGTCGAGGTGCTGGGCAACTATGCCGATCCCGGCATGGAGATCGAGATCGCCTTGCGCAAGCACGACTTGCCCAACGAATTCCCGCACGGTGCTGAAAAGCAGGCCAAGGGGTTTTCGCCCGAGGTCAAACCGGCCGACTATGCCGGACGCGAGAGCGTGGCCAACCTGCCACTGGTGACCATTGACGGCGAGACAGCGCGTGACTTCGACGACGCGGTGTATTGCGAACCCAGCGGGAAAGGTTACCGTCTGGTGGTCGCCATCGCTGACGTGAGCGCGTATGTGAAACCCGGTGATGCGTTGGATAAGGAAGCCATCAATCGTGGCAATTCGGTGTATTTCCCGCGCCGGGTGATCCCGATGCTTCCGGAAGAGCTTTCCAACGGCCTGTGCTCGCTCAATCCCAACGTAGAACGCCTTTGCATGGTGTGCGACATGCAGATCAGTGCCTCCGGCGAGATCGGCAAATACCGTTTCTATCCCTCGGTAATGTTTTCGCATGCGCGCCTGACCTACACCAAGGTCGCCGACATGCTGGAGAATCCACAGGGCGAGAATGCCCGTGAATATGCCGACGTATTGCCGCATATCAACAACCTCTACAAGCTGTTTCAGACCTTGTTGCAGGCGCGTGCCAAACGCGGCGCCATCGATTTCGAGACAGTCGAGACACAGATGATCTTCAACGAACAGGGCAAGATCGAGAAGATCGTGCCGGTGATCCGCAACGATGCACACAAGCTGATCGAAGAGTGCATGCTGGCGGCCAACGTATGTGCAGCGGCATTCCTGAAAGAGCACGAGCATCCGGTCCTGTACCGCGTGCACGAAGGTCCGACACCGGAGAAACTGGAAGCCGTGCGCGAATTCTTCAAGGAGTTCGGTCTGCAACTGGGCGGTGGGGACGATCCGCAGGCGGGCGACTATTCCAAGCTGCTCAAACAGATCAAAGGCCGCCCCGATGCCGGACTGCTGCAGACGGTGATGCTGCGTTCATTGCGCCAGGCCGTGTATGCACCTGAGAACCTGGGACACTTCGGCCTGGGTTATGAGGCCTATGCGCATTTCACATCGCCTATCCGCCGTTACCCTGATCTGCTGGTGCACCGTGCCATCAAGGCTGTGCTGGAAGGCAAACAGTACAAGCCGCAACTCAAATGGGCGGAACTGGGCGTGCATTGCTCGATGACCGAACGGCGTGCCGATGACGCCACGCGCGATGTCGAAGCATGGCTCAAGTGTTTCTACATGCGCGACCATCTGGGCAGCGTATTCGACGGCACCATCTCCTCGGTCACCGCATTCGGGCTGTTTGTGGCGCTGGACGATCTTTACGTCGAAGGCCTGGTGCACGTATCCGAACTGGGCGCCGACTATTACCATTTCGACCCGGCCAAGCACCAGATGCTGGGTGAACGTACCGGCAAGCGTTACCGCCTCGGCGACCGCGTGCGGGTGAAAGTGGTACGGGTGGATATGGAAAGTACCAAGATCGATTTCGTGCTGGAAACTGATCCCGCCGCCTCAGGTGCAGAGGAGGCTCCTGCTATCGATGGTATCAATGTCGGGGCCTGGGGTGCTGCTCCACCCAAGAAATCCAAAATAACCGAGAAATCAGGCAAGACCAGCAAGTCGTCTAAAACAGGAAAGTCGAGTAAACGCCATGGCTGAGTCGCGCATCATTCACGGTTTTCATGCCGTTACCGCCCGTATCCGCCAGAACGCCGACAGCGTGCTGGAATTGTTTGTCGATACCCAGCGCAAGGACCCGCGCGCGCGCGACCTGCTCAAACTGGCCGAGAGCAACGGCGTGCGCGTCATCCAGGTGGACAGCAAGCGCCTCGATGGCATGGCCGGGAACGCCCGTCATCAGGGCGTTGCAGCCAGGGTGAATGCGGCGCAGAAGGTGCAGCATCTGGACGACGTGCTGGATACGCTGACCGAACCGGCCCTGCTGCTGGTACTGGACGGTGTGCAGGATCCACATAATCTGGGTGCTTGCCTGCGCAGCGCCGACGCATTTGGCGTACATGCCGTTATTGCCCCCAAGGATAGGGCGGTAGGTATTAATGCAACCGTGGAGAAGGTGGCCTGCGGGGCAGCCCAGACTGTGCCTTACATCACCGTGACCAACCTGGCGCGTACCCTGCGCGAACTGCAGGAACGCGACATCTGGGTGATCGGTATGGATGGCGAAGCTGAAACAAATCTGTATGATGTACAACACAAAGGTGCGGTAGCTTGGGTATTGGGGGCGGAAGGAGAAGGTTTGCGCCGCCTGACCAAGGAAACCTGCGATCAACTGGTGCGCATCCCGATGCAGGGCAGCGTGGAAAGTCTGAACGTATCAGTGAGTACCGGCGTGTGTCTATACGAAGCAAGAAGGCAGAGGGCAGCCACATAAAAATAAATTAGCAGGAGGATAAGGATGATGCAGAAATTCGATTTTTCGATTCTGACCCGCGATGGCCAAAAAATAGAAAGCATAGTCATCGCCGGACGCGATGAAGCCGAAGCGGAGCGCAAACTTCGCCAGATGTACCGCTATTGCGAAATAGTGAGCTGCAATGCCAAAGGTGTAGGTGACGGCAGGAACCAGCAGGTCATGTCGGTCGAGGATATTCTTTCATTGATTTCCAAGTGATCTGCCGGCTCACTCGATAAATCCTTCCTCCAGCAATTCCTTCAGCAGATCATCGTAATCTTGCGCGCCGCGGCTGTCCGGCGCGTGCTCGAATACAGTCTTGTTCAAGGCCGGGCTTTCGGCCAGACTGACGTTCTCCATGATTCGCGTCTTGCAGACGTCGGCGCCGAAATGTTCTTCCACAATCTTCAGCACATCCCAGGACATGCGCCGTCTTCCGTCGAAGCGGGTTAACAGGTAGCGGCGGTTGACGCGACGTTTGAGCACCAGTTCCAGTGCCTTCAGGGTTTTCTCGATCTGGAGCGCCCCCTTGGTGGAGAGATGGTCGGCAGAGATCGGGACGATCAGTCCGGTGCAGGCGAAGATTGCGTTAAGCGACAGTACACCGACCATTGGATTGCAGTCGATCAGCACCGGAGTGTCCTTTCCCCCGAAACGCTCCAGCTGTAACGCGCTGTTGAGCTTGTTCACCACGTTGAAGCCTTTGCCGAACAATGCATCCACTTTGGAAAGTTCGGTGTGTGCGGGGATCATGTTAATTTTGCTGGCGGACTCTTTGACCAGTTCGCGCAAGGGACGGTTGCTTTGAAACATGCTTAGCACCGTGTCGGTACCAGACCTTGCGGTGACATTCGTAATCGAACTGAACTGCGCCTGCGGATCAAGATCGATACCGTAGGTCGCGCGTTCGATGCGTGTCAAGGCAGCAGCGAGATTAACGGCGGTAGTGGTTTTGCCAACCCCGCCCTTTTGATTGAAAACAGCAATGATGCTCATACGGCCGAGATTTTAGCCGAAATCTGTGTTGCGTATATGGGAATAAGGGTGGGGGAAGAAGCTCGGCCCGGAGCGGGCCGAGCCGGTTGGACGAATCAGTTGCGTGTATAGATGATCTGCTTGGTTTCACCGTCGCAATTTCCCACCACTTTGCCTTTGGAAGCTTTGGCAGGAGCAGCAGGGGCTGCGGCAGCGCCGGATGCGGCTGCAGGGGCGGCAGCCGCCGGAGCAACCGGAACGATGTCCAGCGTGTATGACTTGACGCCTTTGGCCTGCAGTTTGGCATCGATTTGCGACTTGGTGTCCTCGCATGAAGCCATTGCGGAAAAGGAAAAGCCAACCAGACAAGTTGCGAGTAGCAAATTACGCATATATGACTCCTTCTTGGATTGAAAAAAACAACACTTGCTGCAATATACGCATCCGGACCGACATCAGGTCGTTCAGCGCAATAACTCTTCGATTTTGCGGTTGGCACCCTGCAGTTTCTTGAACAGAGCCAGCAATAGCGCTTTATCCAGATAAGCCTTGGATTCGCCCCGCAACAGATCAACTCCAGCTCTCTTGAATTCTGCCGCGATAACCTGATTGTCCGCAATTACCGTGGCAGAACGTGAAAGGTTCTCGTTGGCGAAGAACATTCCCTCACCGATACACTCCCCGCTGCGGATCGTGCCGACAACTTTCTTATTGTGATAGACAGTGGCCGTTCCGAACAGGAAGACGAAAAAGGTATTCATATCGTCGCCCTCGGCGGTGAGGCAATCGCCGGCAGAAAAAACCCGGATTTCCGCTTGCTCCGCGACGGGTCTCAGCCATTCACTGGGAATCGGATCAAAGAACGAACATTTGCGCAGCTCGTTGAAACGGTCGGTCGAAACCTCATCAAGGCGTTTGGTGAAACTGGCCAGACTGGCTTGAATGGCATCTAACTCGTTCATATTCTCTCCCTGTACTGGGCAGTCTAATGACTTGATTTATAGAATAGTGCGCAACTTACCACAAGCCGCGAAGAATGTGTTGTGGAGCACGATTCAAGTAAACTGGCTCTCATGAAAATCACGCCAGAATGGGACAAGGCAGCGCTGTTGCAGACCGCTTCCTTTTCGCCCTTGCACCATGTCATTTCCAGATTGGGAAACGAGGCGTTTCCAGTCCTGCAGGATTGCAATGCCCTGCTTGTGGGGCAGCAGCCGGTTATTACGGTACATAGCGGATTGCCGCTGTACTTTGTGCCTCAAGAATACGGCAGGCTGCCGTTCGAGGCGCAGTATGAGCCGCGCTGTTATCTGAGGGGCGAAGTGCCGACGCGTGCCGACAATTGGCACGATTTGCTGAATGCGCTGGTATGGCTCGCATTTCCAAAGGCCAAGGCGGCCATCAACTTGCGTCATTATCGTGCGCTGACGGAAACAGGTGATGAGGAAAAACACAGTCAGCGTGGAGTGGTACGCGACACCAATACGTTGCTGGATGAATCCGGCGTTATTGTTGTTTGCTCAGACCAGGAACTGGCTGGACTGCTGCGCAGTTTTCAGTGGAAAGAACTGTTCTGGCATCGCCGGGAAGCGGTTCAGAAGTGCATGGGTTTCCATTTATTCGGCCATGGGCAGTATGAAAAGGCACTACGGCCTTATACTGGAATGACCGGACAGGGCTTGTTGTTACCGGTGGAGCAAGCCTTCTTTACTTGGACGCCAGCACGCCAGTTCGCACATCTGGATGAATTGCTGGCCGAATATTTGTTAGCATCGGAACATTGCCGCAGCACCAGGGAACTCACACCCATTCCCTTGCTTGGTATACCGGGATGGGCCGCAGAAAATGAAGAAGAAACATATTACGACAATACCCGATATTTTCGATCTGGCAGGCATGGTCGTCCGGCTGATTAGCAGTTTTTTACTGGCCGGCATTTTGCTGACAGGGGCGGCACAGGCGACCGATGAGTTTCCTCAGGGTATTGAGGGAGATGTCGGGGTGGGCGGTTATTTTGTGCGCAGTATTGTCAAAGACAAAGGCAATGAATCGAGCGTCCTGCCATACGTCGATTTCGAATACGGAAGATTTTTTGCTCGTGTCGACACGCTGGGCATCAAGACGCAGAAGCTGGGTTACGGATACCTGGAACTGGTTGGGCGTATCAGCCAGGACGGATTCGATACGAATGTGCAGGGTTTGCAGGGCCTGGGAAAAAGAAAAACTTCAATTCCATTGGGGATTGGAACCTTGCAGGTGACGCCAGTGGGTGGTTTCTGGATCAATGCTTTTCACGATGTGAATCGCTCCAGAGGGAACTTGTACGAGATGATCTACGGCGGGGAGTTCAAGCTGGCTCAGGTTACTTTTTACCCGCTGTTAGGCGCGGAACTTCAGAGCGCTGAATATGTGCGTTACTACTATGGCATTTCGGCTCAGGAAGCGGCGAACAGCAAATACGCCTATTACCATCCAGCCGGATCATTCAATGATTTCATTGGACTGATAGCCGATTTCAAGCTGTCGGAGGAATACCATTTGAATTGCTATGTACGCCGCAAGCATCTCGGCGATGCGATTCGCCAAAGCCCGATCGTGAACAGGAATTATCAGGACACAGGCTATATCGCACTGAGTTACAGATTCAGGTAAGCGATGCCTTTTGTACCAGTTCGGCACAGCGCAGCCCACTGAGTACGGCACCTTCCAACGTGGCTGGATAGTCTCCCGCAGTGTAATCGCCTGCGAGCAGCAGGCCGGGCCGGGCAGTCTGTTGTGCAGGTCGTTGCAGGTCTGGAGAGCAGCAGAAAGTCGCGCGTTTCTCGGCGATGACCTTGAACCATTCCGGCTGTTCGGCGAATCCGAATTCTTCGCGCAATTCAGCCATGACCTTGTGCGCCAACTCTTCCTGGCTTAATTCCTGATGGATGCCCTCGGCGCTGATGACGGCGGCAAGCAGGCCGGATTGGCCTGCAATCTGCCCCTTGTCAAACAGCCATTGGCTGAAGCGCCGGTGCAGGCCGAGCATGGGGTGGGGCAGGGCGACGCGCGCAGGATATTGCAGATATACCGTATAGATCGGTTGGTGTTCCAGCCCGTCGATTCTGGCAACGGTATTTTCCAGAGTGGCAATCGGGCGCAACAAGTTGGCTGCAACGGTTGGTGCTGTGGCGCAAATAACGTGACTGAATGCGTGGGTTCCATGTGGGGTAACGAGTTCGATTCCTTGAACCTGCAGGATCAAGGCGTCTACCCCGCAGGAGATTTGTACCTTGCCGCCACGTTGCTCGATATAAGCTGCCGCCCGTTGCGGAAATAACGCAGTGAAATCGACGCGCGGCAGTAGCATGTCACTGTCGGCACGGGTACGGTTCAGTGAGTCGCGCAGCACATTCAATAGCACCTGTGCGGAAGCCTTGTGCATAGGCGTGTTCAGGGCGGCGATGCACAGAGGTTCCCAAAGTTTGTATGCCAGGTCGGCATCCTGCCCATGTGCTGCGAGCAACTCGGCAACGGTCATGTCGTTGGCTATATGGAAATCCATGCGGCGCATTGCGAGTATAAAACTCGCTGCTTTCATGCGCTCTGCCCAGGTCAGTCCTTGTGCTTTGAGCAGGGCGATCAGCAGGTGCAGCGGGGCGGGCAGGTGCGGAGCCCTGAGCGAAAACTGGCCATGCAGATCGAGTTGCAGCGGCAGGCGCAGGAAGTCCTGCTCGATATTTCCGCCGACCAATTCGATAAGACGCAAGGTCTCCCGGTAGCATCCGAGCAGCAGATGCTGGCCGTTATCAATCTGCGTGTTGTTGTGCAAAACGCCGCGAGCACGGCCACCAAGTTGTCTGGCGCTTTCAAATACGGTTACAGGGATTCCCTGTGAAGCGAGTTCGACTGCGGCTGCCATGCCTGCATAGCCGCCGCCGATGACGCCTATGTTCAGTTCTTGAGCCATGCCTTGAATGCCAGCCACAGCTTGTAGGTCGGCGTGAGCGAAACGCGTTCTTTCAGGACATGACAACCGCTGGCAACAACTTCGTCCAGTGTCGCGCGGTAGATTGTAGCCATGATGAGGCCGGTGCGCTGCGCTTTGCGATCCACAGCGGGAAGATGATCGAGGGCTTGCTGATAATAGTGCCGGGCGCGTTCGATCTGGAACGCCATCAACTTCTGGAAACCTTCGGTCTCGCGCGCATGGAGGATATCCTCGCTGGTGACACCGAACTGCTGCAGTTCGTCCAGAGGCAGGTAAATGCGGTTGCGGCGGGCGTCCTCGCCCACGTCGCGGATGATGTTGGTAAGCTGCAGGGCGATCCCGAGGTCGTGCGCATATTTCAGCGTCTGGCGGTCGGTGTAGCCGAATATTTCCACCGACAACAGTCCGACCACCGAGGCGACGCGATAGCAGTACAGTTGCAGCGCCTTGAAATCGGCATAGCGCGGCTGATCCAGGTCCATTTCCATGCCGTCGATGATTTCCAGAAAGTGTTCCTGCGCCAGATTGAACTGTTTGACGATAGGAACCAGCGCCTGTGTGACCGGGTGCTGGGGCTTGCCCGAGTAGATTGCGGCGACCTCGTTACGCCACCAGTTGAGCGTGGTGCGCGCCACATTGGCGTCGGAGCACTCATCCACCACATCGTCCACCTCGCGGCAAAAGGCATACAGCGCGGTGATGGCACGACGCTTGTCTTTGGGCAGAAAGCGGAAGCTGTTGTAGAAGCTGGAACCGCTGGCTTTTGCCTTATCTTGGCAATATTGGTCTGGTGTCATGTCAATAACGGTATGGTGCGCTGTTGAAGAGCATGATAACCCAGTCGAACGGGCGCAATACCGGGCGCCGACGAAACATGTCGTAGTCGGCGGCTTCCAGTTTATCGAGAATGCGCAAGCCTCCCGCGATGATCATGCGCATCTCCAGCCCTATGCGTCCGCCGAGAATGCTGCCGAGAGGGGCGCCTTGCAGCATCAGCGCACGGGCGCGATCCACCTGGGATTTCATCAAAATGCGCCATGACTCATTGGCGACAGCCATGCCGATCTGTTCTTCATTAACGCCAAAACGCGCCATGTCGTCCTGCGGCAGATAAATGCGGCCGATGGCGTAGTCCTTGGCCACATCCTGCCAGAAGTTGATGAGTTGCAAGGAGGTACAGATCGCATCCGAGTAAACGAGATTCACCGGAGTGGCTTCGTCATAAAGATGCAGCAACAAATTGCCGACCGGGTTGGCTGAACGACGGCAGTAATCCATGAGCTCGTCGTAATTGGCATAACGCTTCTTCACGACATCCTGTGAGAATGCATCGAGCAGATCGTGAAACGGTTGCATGGGCAGGGGATGTTCCCTGATCTCGTCAGCGAGACGTTTGAACAGCGGCAGCAGGGGTGTTTCGTCCGCCGCGATGTGGTCCAGCTCATCGCGAAAATCATCCAGTTGTTGCAGGCGTTCTTTGTTGCTCAGATCGCCTTCGTCGGCGATGTCGTCTGCGGCGCGCGCAAAATGGTAGATGGCCGCCACCGGCTTGCGCAGCCTCTTGGGCATGAGGATGGATGCAACGGGGAAATTCTCGTAATGGTCAACCGGCATCTGGTTCCAAGTTACGCGAGATCATTGCGGTGCAACATGAACACGAACTCGTCTCCCGCGCTGACCTCCAGCCAGGTGAACGGCAGATTGGGATAAGCGGCCTCGAGTGCATCGCGGTTATGACCGATCTCGACGACCAGGATGCCTTTGTCGGTGAGGTGTTTGGAGGCGTGTTCGAGAATGGCGCGCGTGGCATCCAGCCCGTCTGCACCGCTACCCAGAGCCAGTTTGGGTTCGTACTTGTATTCTTGCGGCAGCGCGGCAACCGAGGGCGCATCCACGTACGGCGGGTTGCTGATGATGAGGTCGTATTTCTTGCCTTTGAGTTTTGCAAACAAATCAGACTCGACCAGAGAAATGCGATCTTCCAGCGCATAGTCGGTCACGTTGTACTGGGCGACATCCAGAGCATCCGCAGACAGGTCAACGGCATCGACGTGGGCATCGGGGAAGGCATGCGCGGACAGGATCGCGAGGCAACCGCTGCCGGTGCACATGTCCAGTACATTATGAACCTGCTCGGCACCGCTGATCCAGGGCGAGAGCTGTTCGCGCAATAGTTCCGCGATGAAGGAGCGCGGCACGATGACGCGCTCGTCCACATAGAAGGACAGATCCCCGAGCCACGCCTGATTGGTCAGGTAGGCGGCGGGAATGCGTTGTTCGGTGCGTCTTTCGATGACATCCAGCACTTCGTAAATTTCGGAATGGGTCAGCCTGGCATCGAGGAAAGGCTCCAACCGGTCCAGCGGCAGGTTCAGTGTGTGGAGAATGAGGTAGGCGGCTTCGTCGTAAGCATTTTCGCTGCCGTGACCGAAGAACAACTCGGCTTCATTGAAGCGGCTTACCGCAAAGCGCAGGCAATCGCGTACCGTCTGGAGCGAGGCGCTGGCTTCCGAAAAGTGATTGATGTCCATTTATTCTTCCCTGTCTACGCGGTGAGCGTTATTATTTTGCCAGCAGTTTGACCAATGTCAGATAATATATTTCGGACAAGGCATCCAGATCGGCCACTGCCACGCACTCGTTGAGCTTATGGATGGTCGCATTCAACGGTCCCACTTCCAGCACCTGCGGACAGATGTCTGCGATGAAGCGTCCGTCCGAGGTGCCGCCGCTGGTGGAAAGTTTGGCCTCGATACCCTGCACCTGATTGATGGCTGCCGCAACGGCCTCCACCAGATCCCCTCGCGGCGTGAGATAGGGCTTGCCGGAGGACTTTTCCCATTCCAGATCGTATTCCAGCTTGTGCTTGTCTAGAATGGCATGGACGCGCTGTTTCAGGCTGTCCACCGTGCTCGCAGTGGAGTGGCGGAAGTTGAAAAGGATTTCTACAGTGCCGGGTACCACATTGGTTGCACCGGTGCCGCCGTGGATGTTGGAGACTTGCCAGGAAGTCGGCGGGAAATATTCGTTGCCCTTGTCCCACTCGGTCGCCGCCAGTTCGGCGATGGCAGGTGCCGCAAGATGGATGGGGTTCTTCACCAGATGCGGATAGGCGATGTGCCCCTGCACCCCTTTGACGACGAGGGTTCCGGACAGGGAGCCGCGTCGTCCGTTCTTGATGGTGTCGCCCATCTTTGCTTCTGCGGTCGGCTCGCCCACAATGCAGTAATCCAGTGTTTCATTGCGTTTCTGCAAGGCTTTAACCACGCGCACCGTGCCATCGACAGCCACACCTTCTTCGTCAGAAGTCAGCAGCAGGGCAATGGAGCCGCGATGTTGGGGATGATTCGCAACGAACTTTTCGATGGCGGTGACGAAGGCAGCCAGAGAGCCTTTCATGTCGGCTGCCCCGCGGCCGTACAACATGCCATCGCGCACCGTGGGTGTGAACGGATCGCTGTCCCACTTATTAACAGGACCGGTCGGTACCACATCGGTGTGTCCGGCAAAGCAGATTACGGGCGATGTTTGGCCGCGTCGTGCCCACAGGTTGTCTACTTCGCCGTGGCGCATCTTTTCCAGGGCGAAATCGAGCGAAGTCAGACGTGCGCCGATGATATCGATGCAGCCGTCGTCCATCGGGGTAAGCGAATGGCGCGAGATGAGTTGTTTGGCGAGGTCGAGTGTACTGCTCATTTGTAGTGGTCAGAGCCCCAGTTTTTCGTAATCGCTTTCGTTGAATCCGGTTGCCAGCACTTTTCCGTTGCGTTCCAGTACTGGCCGTTTGATGACGTTGGGCTTTGCCAGCATCAGCGCCAATGCCGAGGCTTCATCCTTGATGGAGGCTTTCACGGCATCGGGCAACTGTCCCCAGGTAGGGCCGGTTTTCTTCAGCAGCTTTTGCCAACCGACTTGTTTGAGCCAACCGGAGAGCATGGCTTCGCTGACGCCCTGTTTCTTGAAGTCGTAAAATTCATAGTTCACACCGTGGCTATCCAGCCAGACGCGGGCTTTTTTTACCGTGGTGCAGTTGGCGATGCCGTACAACTTCACTTTTCCGGATCCGGCATTTCGAGGTTGAGCTTGATGCCATCGAATTTGACAGGTGCCGCAGCAGCAGGTTTGCTGCCGTGGCTCGCGTTCGGGTCGTAAACCTTGACCTTGCTGGTCTGCGAGTAGTCGATCAGCGAAGACAGGTTGCTGGCCGAGTCGGCATTGCGCAAGGCTTCTTCCTTGCTGATATGTCCGGCCTTGAACAATTTGTACAAGGCTTGTTCGAAGGTTTGCGAACCCGGAGAAACGCTCTGTTCGATCGCATCGCGGATCTGGTCGATCTGGTCGGTCTTGATGAGTTCCGCAATAAGGGCGGAATTCAGCAATACTTCCACCGCCGGCATCTGCTTGCCCTGGGAATTGCGAATCAGGCGCTGTGAAATGACGGCACGCAAACACAGCGACAGGTCAGACAAAATGCTGTTGCGCGCATCGTATGGGAAGAAGTTCACCATACGGTTGAGCGCATGGTAGCTGTTGTTGGCGTGCAGGGTGGAAAGGCACAAGTGACCGGTTTGCGCAAAGATCAGTGCATGCTTCAGCGTTTCGCGGTCGCGGATTTCGCCGACCATCAGCACGTCCGGCGCCTCGCGCATGGCGCTGATCAGTGCGGATTCGTAGTTGGCCGTATCGGTACCCACTTCGCGCTGGTTTACGATGGACTTGCCGTGCCGGAACATGTATTCGAGCGGGTCTTCGATGGTCAGGATGTGGCCGCTCTGGGTCTCGTTGCGGTGCTGGATCATGGCGGCCAAGGTGGTCGATTTTCCGGAACCCGTCGCTCCGACCATCAGCACCAAGCCGCGTTTATCCATGACTAGCTCTTTCAGCACCAGCGGCAGGTTCAGCTCTTCCACATTGAGTACGTCGCCGCGCACATAGCGAATGACCATGGCGACGCTGCTGCGCTGGCGGAACACGTTGACCCGGAAGTTGCCGATGCTGGCTACGCGGAAGGAGAAGTTCATCTCCATGTTCAGCTCAAACTCATTGATTTGCTGCTCGGTCATCATCTCGTAAACGATGCGTTTGACCGTCTCTTCGTCGAGTTTCTGCGCGTTCACCGGCATGACCACACCATCGATCTTGATATTGATCGGCGCACCGACCGAGAAAAACAAGTCGGAAGCTTTGCGGTCTGCGGCGAGTTGCAGCAGCGGCGTAATAATCATGTAACCCTCCTTAAGCTCGTAGCGGGTAGCGTGTAGGGAGTAGCCAAGCTGGCCTTGCTACCAGCAGCCAGCTACAAGCTACAAGCCAGTCAAATGCCTCTCAGCAATTCGTTGATTCCCGTCTTGCCTAAGGTTTTTGCATCGACTTTCTTCACGATCACCGCGCAATACAGACTGTATTTGCCATCCTTGGAGGGCAGGCTGCCGCTGACGACGACGGAGCCGGCAGGGACACGGCCAAAGTGGATCTCGCCAGTTTCACGGTCGTAGATCTTGGTGCTTTGGCTGATGAATACACCCATCGAGATGACTGAACCTTCTTCAACGATTACGCCTTCGACGATTTCTGAACGCGCGCCGATGAAACAGTTGTCTTCGATGATGGTGGGGTTGGCTTGCACGGGTTCCAGTACGCCGCCAATGCCGACGCCGCCGGAAAGGTGAACGTTCTTGCCGATCTGTGAGCAGGAACCGACTGTCGCCCAGGTATCCACCATGGTACCTTCATCCACATAGGCGCCAATATTGACGTAAGAGGGCATCAGCACTACGTTTTTGCCAATGTAAGCGCCACGGCGTGCCGCAGCTGGAGGTACGATACGGAAGCCGCCTTCGCGGAATTCCTTGGAGTTGTAGTCGGCGAACTTGGAGGGAACCTTGTCGAAGTAATTGGTAAAACCGCCCTTGATGAAGGCGTTATCTTCGATGCGGAAGGACAGCAGCACGGCCTTCTTGATCCACTGGTTAGTAACCCACTGACCATTTTTTTTCTCTGCCACGCGCAATTTGCCCTGGTCGAGATATTCGATGACTGTGTTGATGGTCTCCTTCAACTGTGCATCCACGTTGCGTGGGGTGATATCGGCACGGCGTTCAAAGGCTTCTTCGATGATGGCTTGTAATTGCGGCATGGCTATTCCTAATTAAGTTTTTGGGTGAATTCGGCGATACGTCGTGCAGCTTCCAATGTTTCGTCCAGACTGGCGACCAGTGCCAGACGGATGAAATCCGACCCCGGGTTGACTCCTCGCGCTTCACGAGCAAGGAAGCTGCCGGGCAATACGGAGATATTATAGTCGCGGTGCAGCTGTTGCGCGAAGGTTGTGTCGGCAACAGGCGTTCTGACCCACAAGTAAAACCCGGCGTCCGGTCTGGATACCGGCAATACCGGAGCAAGCAGGGCGATGACCTTGCCGAACTTTTCCACATAAAGCCGACGATTTTCCTCGACATGCGACTCGTCGTTCCACGCTGCGATGCTCGCGGACTGGACCGCCGGATTCATGGCGCAGCCATGATAGGTACGATAAAGGGCAAATTTTTCCAGGATTCGGGCATCGCCGGCAACGAAGCCGGAGCGCAGGCCTGGCACGTTGGAGCGTTTGGACAGGCTGGAGAATACCACGAGGTTGTTGTATTCCTTGCGCCCCAGTTGCTGAGCGGCTTGCAGCGCACCGAGCGGTTTGTTGTCGCCGAAATATATCTCGGAATAACATTCGTCTGCGGCAATGACGAATCCATGGCGGTCGCTCATTTCAAACAGGGCTTGCCATTCAGTCAGCGGCATCACGTGGCCGTTCGGGTTTCCGGGCGAGCAAACGTAGATGAGCTGTGTGCGTTTCCATACGTCGTCGGGAAGTTGTGAGAAATTCAGCGCGTAGTTGTCTTCCGGCAAGGCGTTCAGGAAGTGGGGCGTTGCGCCGGAGAGCAACGCCGCCCCTTCGTAAATTTGATAGAACGGGTTGGGGCAAACCACCACCGGGTCTTTTTTGCTGCGGTCTATCACGGTCTGCGCAAAGGCAAACAATGCCTCGCGACTGCCGTTTACCGGCAACACCTGAGTCTTGGCATTCGGTGCCGGGATGCCGTAACGATTGGCCAGCCAGTGGGAGATAGTTGAGCGCAGTGCGTCGCTGCCGGTGGTTGTGGGATACTTCGCCAGGCCATCCAGACCCGCGATCAGCGCATCTTTGATGAATTGGGGCGTGGCGTGTTTGGGTTCGCCGATATGCAGGCTGATTGGTTTCAGATCAGCGTTTGGTGTTACTTCGCCAAACAGCTTGGCGAGCTTCTGGAACGGATAGGGCTGGAGGAGCTGTAAATCGGGATTCATTGTAATTATGCGGTTTGAACAATGGCTAACTGGTTTCGCATTATAAGGGTCAGACAAGTGCCATCAAAACAAAATGTGATGCCGGTTGCGGGTGTGTTGAGCGGTGCGCTGGTATGGGGGTTGATCTGGTATCCCTATCGGGTGTTGCAGGATCTCGGCGTATCAGGGGCATTGGCGACGTTTGTTACTTACTTGATGGCAATGGTGTTTGGAGTGTTCATGTTGCCGCGCTTGTGGCGCGAACGATCCACTTTGGGCGGGTGGACCCTGCTGTTGGTGTTGAGCGCGGGCTGGGCGAACCTGGGCTACGTGCTGGGGATGCTCCACGGTGAGGTAATGCGTGTGCTGCTGCTGTTTTATCTTGCCCCGGTATGGACGATCCTGTTTTCGTACTGGTTGCTCGGTGAGCGGCTTAATCGCTATGGTTACACGGTTGTCGCACTCTCAATCAGTGGTGCGGTGGTCATGTTATGGGAGCCAGGCCTTGGCCAGCCGGTTCCGCAGAACATTTCCGAATGGCTGGGGCTTTCTGCGGGTATAGGCTTTGCGCTCTCAAATGTTACATCACGGCGGGCTTCACATCTTTCCGTGGAAGTAAAATCCTTCAGTTTGTGGCTGGGCACGGCCTTCCTGACCTTGCCTTTCCTGCTTTGGCAGGGCGGTATGGTAGAGCGGTTAGACGCGATATCCGCGCAGTCCTGGGTACTTCTGGTATTGATGGGGCTTGTTCTCTGTGCCACCAGCTTTGCCGTGCAATACGGGGTGACGCACCTCTCCGCGAATCGCGCGGTGGTGCTATTCATGTCTGAACTGGTGATTGCCGCCATATCCTCATATTTTCTTGCTGATGAAGCGATGGGATTGAGAGAGTGGGTAGGCGCGCTTCTTATCGTCTCGGCCAGTTTGTTGTCCGGGCGGTTGCATACTGAGTAATTAGACTGCAAGTATGCAAGAAGAAATGGCAGTGCGAAGTGACGTATTTCCAAGTGTGGGTTAGACTGCGACCGGTTCCGAAGCTGTGACTTTACAAAAGCTTGCGTGATGCAAGGATACTCCGGATATGAAAAATACCCCGACGCCTGCCGAAATCGATGCACTGTTCAACAACGACGACCCTGCAACCGTGTGGTCCAAAACGATTGAAATCGTCCGTCACATCAGCCCGCAATACGATTTTGCTCTCGTCCAGTCAGTATATGACGACGTCATGCGACTTTTTCGGGGAGAAAACCCCGACTACGGGGCCATCAAGACGCTGTATCACGACATGTCGCACACACTGGAAGTTTTTCTGTGCGGGGTGAGGTTGATGCACGGCGTGCATGCCTCCGGCGATCGCCTGACGGATGAGGAAATAACCCCGATCATGCTTGCCATCTTGCTGCATGACGTTGGTTATGCCCAGCGCAGGGGAGAGGAGAGAGGGACTGGTGCTCAATTTACACAGACCCATGTTCAGCGCGGCATTGAATTCATGCAACGATACTTTGCCGAGCATAACCTGGCTCCGGGCATTGCCGTAACCGTGACTGCCATGATTCAGGGAACGGAACACAATCGTCCTTTTTCGCGCATAGCTTTTGACGATGACAGGTCACGCATGCTGGCGCGTATTGTTGCCACCGCCGATATCACCGGGCAGATGGCTGATCGAATCTATCTGGAAAAACTGCTGTTTCTGTATCTGGAGTTCAGGGAAGCCAATTTCGGGAGCTATCAGAGTATGTACGACCTGCTTTGTCAAACCAATCGCTTTTATGAAATGACGCGTGAAAAGCTTGATGAGGCGCTTGGCGGTGTTTACAAGAAGTTCGAGTTCCACTTCAAGGATATGATGGGCGTCAGCAGCAATTTCTATCTGGAAGCGATTGAGAAAAACATGGCTTATTTGTCCAGAATCGTGGCAAGCAATGAAGCGGAACTCTTCTCCATGCTCAAGCGCAACGGAGTTGTTGAGAAGTCGCGCAAATTAGCCCGAAAATAAATTTGAATTATTGATTAGAAGCTGATTGTTTCAAAGCTTTTCATTCAGGCCGAATTCACCAACGATGCTCTGATCAATATCACCGCTTGTGACTCATCTTCTGAATACACTTATTGCTAAGCGCAGGTTATGCATTCATATCGGGCAATCTGGAATCTCGCTCAATCAAACTAGTACCTGACTGCGGAATCACTGGCAGCCGTCCGCATGTTTTCCAGGCAAGGCATCGACTTCAATGTTAAACACAACCTCTCTACGTGCATGGAAGTGTACACATGATGAAAAAATGGGATAAGGCTGGCAAAGGCATATCCTCTAAACTCCATATCTAATAGGCTTTTCGGCTGTATTCACCCGTTGGAAGGATGATCTGTTCAGACCAAAGTCCGTATTGTGAAAAACTTGTATATCAATTAGGGTTGACGAAATTTTGACGAAATTTGACGTGAAATTGACAATTTCACGTTGCTTTAACACAAGCAATTGGGCAATGGTATATCGTGCGCTGTAAGCGCTCGAGCGATGTTGGGCAGGAGTGAAAGCGATCATTACGGTTTGGAAATAACTTTTCCGATGATGATCGCGAAGATGTCATGTCGGGCCGTTGGTCATTGCATATGTACTACCGGATCGGCCTTGGATGTGAACGGGTTCGTGTTTGATGTTCACGATAAGTTTTATTGAGTATTAAATGACCACACAAACAGTATCAGTAAATCAGTTGGAAAGGCGCAAGCCAAGACGGAACAACCCGCCCAAAGACTATGGCTGGACACTGTTTTTGATAGTGATCACCTTGTTGATGGCTGCAGGCTTCTTCATCTCGCAAGACCAGCTTTATAAACCCGGCGACAACATTGGCTACAACATCGGACTTGCCGGCGGACTTATGATGTTGACCTTGCTGATTTACCCGGTTCGCAAGCGGATTGGCTTCATGAGGAATTGGGGGCTGCTGCCAAAATGGTTTAAATGGCATATGGTATTTGGTGTTCTGGGTCCTGCACTGATCGTTTTTCATTCCACGTTTGTTCTCAGGTCGGTCAATGCGGGCGTGGCGATGGTGTGTATGCTGCTGGTATCCGGCAGCGGAATATTTGGTCGCTTCTTCTATCAGAAAATTCACAACGGCCTTTACGGCAGAAATACGTCATTTCAGCAGTTACAGGAGGCATTGGCCGGATCCAAAGACGTCAAATCCGTCTTCAGTTTCGCTCCCGAGTTGCAGCAGAAGCTGGAAGACTTCAGCAATTACGCGATGAATCTTTCCAAGGGAAAAAGAATCGGCGTATGGAATTTCCTGACGCTGGGATTCCGGGTGAAGTGGTTCACCAGGACGCTAATCATTGAGTTGGAAGACGCCATGTACGCAACTGCCAATGAGATGCAATGGAATGATGCGCAAATGAAACGTCTCGATGAACTTTTTTATCAGAACGCTCAATTCGTACGCAACTACCTGACGACTGTTCGCGATCTCGCCCAGTTTTCAACTTACGAGAAGCTGTTTTCTTTGTGGCATATTTTTCACGTGCCATTGGTGTATATGCTGGTATTCAGTTCGATCTGGCATGTGATCTCTGTTCATAAATATTAAATGCAAAGAACTTTTCCCACATGATGGTATTCGTCAGGTCGTTCTTACTTGCAGGAGTTGTCCTGTCTTGTGCCATGCAGGCACATGCCGATTCATCGAATGACTTGTTGATGCCGGGCGAGGTCATTCAGGGGCACTACAAGTACGAGAGCGACTGCAACAATTGCCATAAACCGTATGACAAATCGGCACAGTCGGGATTGTGCAAAGACTGTCACAAGGAGATTGCGAAGGATATAGCCAAAAATACCGGTTATCACGGGCTATTGAAAGAAGAGAAGCCGTGCAAGGAATGCCACACCGATCACAAAGGACGCGGTGCACGCATTGCAAATCTGAGTACCGTAAATTTTGATCACGAGTCGACGGGCTACACCCTCAAAGGCGCGCATTTAAACAGCAAAGTCCTCTGCAAGGACTGCCATTCCCCAATGAAGAAATATCGGGAAGCGCCAACCAAATGCAACAGCTGTCATGAAAAGGCGGATAAGCACAAAGGCGCGCTGGGGCCTGAGTGCCAGAATTGCCACGAGGAAAAAGACTGGAAGACGACCCATTTCGACCACAGCAAAACCAAATTTGATTTGCAGGGCAAGCACAAAGAAATTAAATGTACAGCTTGCCATTTGAATGACAAATTCAAGGATACGCCCAAGCTTTGCTACGAGTGTCACAAGAAGGACGATGATGGGGAGAAGGGGCACAAGGGTAAATTCGGTCCCAAGTGCGAAACCTGTCACAACGACGTCAAATGGAAAGAAATCACCTTCGACCATGACAAGAAGACCAAATACCCGTTGCTGGGCAAGCACAAGGAAACGAAGTGCACCGAATGCCACAAGGGCAACCTATACAAGGACAAGCTCAAGAAGGAGTGTGTCGCCTGCCACAAGAAGGACGATGACAAAGGAAAAGGGCACAAGGGGAAATTCGGCACCAAGTGCGAATCCTGCCATGTCGAACGCGGCTGGAAAGAAATTCCGTTTGATCATGACAAGAAAACAAAATTTCCTTTGCGCGGAAAGCATCACGACATCAAATGTGTCGAATGTCACAAGGGCGACATCTACAAGGATAAGCTCAAGATGGATTGCCTTTCCTGTCACAAAAAGGACGACGACAAGGAAAAAGGGCACAAGGGAAAATTCGGTCCCAAGTGCGAGACCTGTCACAACGACAAGAGTTGGAAAGAAATCTTTTTTGATCATGACAAAAAGACCAAGTACCCGCTGCTCGGAAAGCATATTGATACGAAGTGCGTCAGTTGCCATAAAGGGGATTTGTACAAGGACAAGCTGAAAAACGATTGCTTCTCTTGCCACGAAAAAGATGACAAGCACAAAGGCGAGGAAGGCAAGAAATGCGAATCCTGCCACCATGAAAATTCATGGGGGAAAGTTGAATTCGACCACCGGGTGTCGACTTTCCAGCTCACCGGAAAGCACATATTGGTAGAGTGCAAGAAATGCCATGTAACCGTGGTGTTCAAAGAGGCCAAGTCGGATTGCTTGTCGTGCCATGAAAAGCAGGACGTACACAAACGAACTTTAGGAAAAGGCTGCGAGTCTTGCCACAACACGCGCGACTGGAAGGATTGGGATTTCGATCACGACAAAACCAAATTCAAACTGGACGGGAAACACAAGGACCTCAAGTGTATCGATTGCCATAAGAATGCGGTAAACACCAAATTGGCCCAATCGTCCGGCTGCATCAGTTGCCACGACAAGGATGACAGACACGATGGTGCTTTTGGCATGCAGTGTGACCACTGCCATGTCGGGTTAACGTGGAAGACAATCAAGGTGGGAGATCAGCGTTGGCTCCAGAAATAGGGATTTTGTCCGTTCGGACTGTTGTGCCGTTGGTTCCATCCTGCGGCAGCAGACAGACGGTGCTTTATCAATACCGCTTAATTCACTAAACTGTTGCGCTGAAAACAATAAACAAGCTTGGGCAGTTTATAGACAGGTTTGGACATGGCCAACTCGGCATGTGATACAGGTTCAAAAATTCGGGAGATAAGTAATGAACTTACTTAATGTTGGGATCAGCAGGATATCTGCTGTCATATTGCTGTGTGCGATGTTCTGCTTCGCACTTGTTGCTCAGGCTCTCACTGCACCTGCAGCCAGCGCCCCATCGTTTGACCATTCCAAAACCGGTTTCCTGCTGAAGGATGTGCACTTCACATTAAAGTGCGAACAATGCCACGTTGACGGCATTTTCAAGAACACACCCAAAGATTGCTCGGGTTGCCACAGTACCGGCACGAGAGTCGCCGCGACGCCCAAACCAGTCAGTCACATTCCGACTACCGCTGCCTGCGATACGTGTCATGTCAGTGCTGCCACATTCCTGGTAAAGAGCTTTAGACATGACGGGATAACAAGCAATTGTTCGACTTGTCACAACGGACAATTTCTGGGGGTTCTGAGCAAACCGGCAAACCATTTCCCCACCCAGCTGCCTTGCGAAAACTGTCATAACAACACCAGTACTTTCCTGAGTTTCCGGATGGACCATAATGGCGTTACAAGCGGGTGTAACGCTTGCCACGGCGGCCCACCCGGCTATGCCACACCGTCTGTGACCTTTCCCAACACAGTCGGTTATAACGCGGCTATTCACGTTCCACTGGCGGCCTATGGCGCTATACCACCCGATTGCAGCGTCTGCCATATCGGTACCACTACTTTCCTGGGGGCAAGATTTGACCATTACGGTATCGCCACGGGTTCCTGCGTCACTTGTCACAATAGCCAATATCCCTATGTGGTTTCCATCAATGTAGCCACGCATATTGGAGGTTTACCGGCGGCGGCGTGTGACACCTGTCACGTCGGATTTGCAAATTTTCTGGGGGCGGTATTTACCCATACGGTCGGATCAGCCTGTTCTACCTGCCATACGGGATCAAAAGCCGGCATAGTATCGATAACATCAATACACATTCCCTCATCAACAAACTGCGCCGATTGCCATACAGATCCGGCAACAGTTGCCGGTACACCTACGTTCCTTGGTGTGCTTTATCACACAACAGCATTGGGAAGTCCGCCTGCTACGCCATCGATGACGTGCGGTCTTGGTTCGTCCTGCCATAACGGGAACTATGCTTCACAAAACGCGACTGGAAAAGGCACAACACATATAGCGACGGGTACTGCAGATTGTGGCTCATGCCACACTGCGGGCTACACATCATTCCTGGGCGCCACGTTCAGCCATGCGAGTGTTACTGCGGGAAGTTGCGGGACTTGCCACCAGGGACAGTACAGCAATGTCGTATCGATTAATCCTGCGCTGCATATTCCGCAGTCATCAGGGAACGCGTGCGATCAATGCCATACGAATGCGCTTACCGGCTTCCCCGGTTCATTGACACCCACATTCAATAACGCGGTATATCACTTGAATGCCCCGGGAGGTATTCCAACCGGTACCTGCTCCAGTTGCCACAACGGAGCGTACCTGACGGCCGCGAACGGTAATTATCCGCAAGGTAAAAACATAGGGCATGTGTTGACTGCGGGAGACTGTGTTCTGTGCCATACGGGGCCAAATGGAACCAATAACACCGTTAACTACACAACGTTCCTGAGCGCTTCATTCTCGCATCTCGGAACTTATGGATCGTTCCCAGCCGACAACTCGACTGCCTCGCCAAAATGTGGTTCCTGCCACGGCTCAAGTGCTACCGGCAAGGTTGCAGGCCATGTGACGACGTCCGCGGACTGTAACTCTACCGGCTGCCACACTTCTTATTCTCCCAACACGACCGGATGCCCTAACTGTTTGACTTTTTCCGGCGTGCAATGGAACCATATAAATGCGTCTACGGGATATACCGGGTTCACATTGACCGGGCCAACCGGGTCCGCCAAGCGTTGTGATTCTTGTCATAATGGATCTACGCTGCTGGCGCAGCCGGTCAGTACCGGCCACATAGCAACCGGTGGGGCAGATTGCGTTGCGTGCCACACGCCGACTAGTACAGGTTGTATTAGCAGCGGGCTTTGCTCAACGTTCCTGAATGCAACATTCAACCACAGCACCATCGCGGTTCTGGCGGGGTCCTGTGGCACCTGTCATCAAGGTCAAGCGACCGGTGTGGTATCGATCAATACCCAAGTTCACATTCCGCAAACATCCGGAAATGTATGTGACACTTGTCATACAAACGCGATAACCGGTCTGACTACACCATCGACCCCAACGCCAACTTTCCTGAATGTGTTGTTCCATAAAAATGCGTTGGGAAATCCGCCTGCAGCGACGTGCACGAGCTGCCATTCGGGGACTTACATATCGCAAAACGCACAAGCAAAAAGTACGGGCCACCTGGTAACGGCGGCGGATTGCGGCACGTGCCACACCGGACCGAATGGAACCAACAACACTTCGGGCTATACGACTTTCCTGGGGGCTACATTCCTGCATACGGGGACATATGCGACTTTCCCGACACAAGCGCCTGCAACGCCGCTTTGCGGTTCTTGCCATGGAGTAACGGCGACCGGCAAGAATGCCGGACATATCTCGACTGGATCAGATTGCATTGCGTGCCATACCAATGCCAGCACCGGCTGCCCCAACTGCACGACCTTCCTGGGGGCATCGGCAGCAGCTCCACACACGCCAGCATATATGGCAGGTAAGAGCTGCTCAACCTGTCATGACGGATCGCAGGCAACCGGGCTTTCTGCCTATCCAACTCACATCGCGGTGACCGGTTCTACCGGATGTGACCAGTGCCACCCGGCTTATGATGGAAAAACATCTCTGGACTTTGGTACCAGTGCTTCAGTTACTGTATCTGGAGTTGGCGGACTTGTTAAATATGGAATGAACCATGTCGGGCTCACGGGGCGTTGCGACAGTTGTCACAACGGCAGCTTCATGGGGGGCATGTATGGTGCTCTGGCCAAGCCGTCCAATCACATCCCGACAACAATTACCGGCACATTGGATTGCACTACTTGCCATACCACCCTCACAGGGGCGGCAATCAAGGTTTCGTCGGGATCGGGTGACTGGTTAAAAGAAGTGATGAATCATAACGGAAACCAGACCGCTGCTACCTGCGTCACCTGCCATGAATCTAAAAAAGGTTCTTATCTGGGCTCGTTCCAAACGAATTCAGGTCATCACACCACTACTTGTAACGTTAAAGGTTGCCACACTAGTAGCTATTCCTACACAAAGTGGTAATAACAGTAATAGTTGCGTTACTTGGTTTGGGAGCTGCTTGCGCACAAATTGGAATTGACCAAATACTGGACTATTTTTTTACGCTGGAACCGGCTTCCGCGAAGCCGGCTCCTGATTTACGAATTTGAAGAGCATACACAGAATGAAATTCAGAAAACTGCGACGAATATTGGCGCTTATTGCAGGTCCCATATTGCTGTGTGCTTTGTCTGGTTATGCATCTGCCCAGATCATCGATGACATCACCGTGCATACCGACGCCAATGGCGAAATTGGCGCTGTAATCAAATTTGCCGTCCCGATTCAATATATAAGACATTTTCCTCAAGGGAAATCGTCGTCCACCTCGATATTTTTCAATATCCTCAGCAGCGTTCCTATGGACGAGTGGCAGGATTTTGAAACGCGCAGGACTCCTCCGTCAGACATTGTGCAGGAAATTACGGTATCGACGCGTGATCTGGGCACAGGACCCAAGGTGCAGATCAAATTCTTTCGTCCTGCCGAGTTCAGCGTGAGGATGGGAGATAACAATCAGACGCTGCTGGTCCATATCAAACCAGTCTTGCTACAGCAAAAGAATGAAGAAAAACCTGCAGCAGAAGCGGTGGGAGGGACAACTAAACCACTTGCCGCCGTGCCGCTCGTTGCACAGACTATTGCCAAGACTCGCGTGCCGCCAGTATCAGTGCCGCCAGTAACAGTACCGCCAGTAACAGTACCGCCAGTAACAGTACCGCCAGTAACAGTACAGCCCATATCTGCGCCCGTGGCATCTGCGACATCAGCAAAGCCTGACCGCGTTACCCTACCGAAGGCAACAGTTTCTGCTGTACCACCGAAGCCAACTGATGCAACCATAATGCCTGCTGCCACATCGTCTGCAACAGTTCCCGTAATATCGACAATTACAGCGGAACCATCAGTTACACCGGTAGCGGACGGGGTCGTGGACAACATCGCTGTTCATACAGATGCCAAAGGCGATATTGATGCGGAACTGAAATTCACCGTACCGATCCGTTATTTGAGAAATTTCCCCCAGGGTAAATCGGCCTTTACTTCAATCTATTTCAATACTCCTGGACCTTCATCCGATAAATGGAAGAACTACGAGTCGCATACGACCGTTCCTTCCGATCTTATTCAGGACATTATGGTCACGACTCGTGACCGCGGTACGGGTCCCAAAGTGCTGATCAAGTTCTCTCGTCCGGCTGAATTCGTCGTAACAATGGCTAAGAACGAAAAGACTTTGCTGATCCACATCAAGCCGGGCGTTGGGCAACAGAAGAATGAAGGCAAACCTGCTGCAGGTGAATCCGGAGCGGCAATAATTTCGCTGGCAGCGTTACCGCTTGTCCTGCCAAGCCTTGCCAAAGCTCCTTCCGTGGTTACTCCGACAGTTGGCGTAGCAGCCCCACCGGTTTTGATGGCACCAGCCTCAGTGGCGCCAAAGGTGCAGGCACCAGTTGTGGCACCACCAGTTGTGGCACCACCAGTTGCGGCACCACCAGCTGCGGCAGCACCAGTTGCGGCAGCACCAGTTGCGGCAGCACCAGTTGCGGCAGCACCAGTTGCGGCACCACCAGTTGCGGCACCACCTGTCGCTCCGTCCGGAGATGTCACTGCTCCCAAGGTCGTGCTGACATCTTCGCCATTGAAACCCGTTCATATTTCGCTCGGTGGCAAAGACGGGTTGCCCATTTTCCCTGAAATAGACCAGGTTGCCCCGCAGGCTAATGTTTCCCCGACAGAAAAGCCAACGCTGGCCGATCAGATCATGAAAGCCAACAATCAGGCGGCCGAACTGATGGAAAAGGCAGGGCGCGCCGTATTGGCGGGCCAGACTTTTGTTGCAATTGAGTCGTTCAATAACGTACTCAATCTGCCTCCCAATAAATACTCGCAAGATGCTCAATTGTGGATCGGGATAGCAAGAGAACGATCGGGACAAACATCCAAAGCGATTCTCGAATTCGATGCGTATCTGAAACTGTACCCGAACGGAAAATCGGCAGCCTGGGTGACGGACAGGCTCAACAGGTTGAAGCTGTCTCAACCTGCTCTTTTTGTTGCTTCAGCCAATCCAACGGGTGCTCCGGCAAGAATTCAAAACACTGCATATAACTTTACTGAATTCGGCAGTGTATCGATGTATTACTACACGGGAGCCAGCCAGACCAATACGACTTCGACAGTGGGGACCACTCAGACTCAGGTGCCGACGTCTTTTTCAAGCACCGACCAAAAGTCTTTGATGACCAATGTGAATATGATGGCCCGGGCATACAACAACGAGTATGACAATCGGCTTGTATTCCAAGATTTCTATGCGGCCAACTACATCAAGGGACAAACAAACAGCAATCGGTTAGGTGCTGCCTATTACGAGATGAGAGACCGGATTTTTGATTATTCAGTGAAAATCGGACGGCAGTCGGGATTTGGTGGCGGGGTGATGGGCCGCTTTGACGGCGTTTCGGCCGGGTATGGCTTTAAGCCTGGCTGGAGAGTCAATGTCGTGACAGGGCAGTTGTCTGATTTTTCGATCGACTCCAAACCCACATTTGGTGGCATCAGCCTTGATTACGGCACCAGAAGTCCTTTGGGCGGCTCTGTGTACTTTATCAACCAGAATGTGAGCGGCATCACGGACCGTCGCGCAGTGGGCGGAAACGTGAGGTATTTTGAACAACGATTTAACGTCATGGCCATGATGGATTACGACATCCAGTTCAAGGCGCTGAATATGATTACGCTGCAAGGAACTGCGAATGGGGTGGGGAATGGAGCAACTGACTACAACTTCCTTCTGGATCATCGAAGAAGTCCGACGTTGGATATTAGAAATGCAGTTAGCGGCACCACCAGCACGATCGCCAGCTTGATCCAGGACGGTCGCAGTATGAACGATTTGATCCAACTGGCGAACCAGCGTACGACTTCTTCAAATATGGCACAAGTCGGCATGACCAACCATTTGAATGAAAAATGGATAGCCGGAACCGATTTTACCATTTCAAGAACCGGGGGATTGCAGCGTAGCGGAGGGGACACCAGCTATCTGTGCAGCGATCCTATCAACCAAAATGTTATCTGGAAGGAAGGATGTATAGATGCTGGTCCCTCTTCCAGCGGTTGGACAATTTCCGAAAGAATGACCGGAATGGGTGTCATTCGACCCGGCGATATAACGAATTTCAGTTTGAGTTATTCCAAAAGTAAACAAGCTGTTCAGCAAGTTGCATCTGAGTCATTTCAGGTTAGCAACCATACCGATTTGAATGAAAAATGGACGCTGGACACAGCCTGTCGCCTGAGTTTCCAATCAGACAATACAGGCGGTAAATCTTACGACCTTTCTCCATCAGTAAGAGCCAATTACAAATTAAGGAGGAATTTGTCTACAGACGGTCAATTTGGTTTGGACTGGAACAAGAATTCATCCAGCTCAATGCAGACTTCATCGAGATCCTTTCGAGAGTTTGTTTCAATCGGCGGCCGTTACGACTTCTGATGGGGGCGCCGCCCAATCGCGGGATTGGGCGGCGAAGGGCCTGTTACGCCACTGTTACATCCTTTGACAGATACACATCCTGAACCGCATTCAGCAAGGAAATGCCGTCCTTCAATGGTTTCTGGAAGGCCTTGCGCCCCAGGATCAGTCCCATGCCGCCGGCACGCTTGTTGATCACGGCCGTGCGCACTGCCTGCTGCAAATCATCCTTGCCCGATTCACCGCCGGAATTAATCAGGCCTGCGCGTCCCATATAGCAATTCGCCACCTGGTAGCGCACCAGGTCGATGGGGTGGTCGGTAGTGAGTTCGCTGTAAACCTTGGGATGGGTTTTTCCGAACTTGATGGCGTTGTAGCCGCCGTTGTTTTCGGCCATCTTCTGCTTGACGATATCGGCGTTGATGGTGGCGGCGAGGTGATTGGCCTGTCCGGTCAGGTCGGCAGCAACGTGATAATCCTTGTCGCCCACTTTGAATGCGGAATTGCGCAAGTAAGCCCATAGCACGGTTGCCATCCCCAGTTCATGTGCATGCTCGAACGCCTCGGAGATTTCCTGTATCTGGCGGCGCGAGTGTTCGGAACCGTAGAACACGGTTGCCCCTACGGCTACCGCACCCATGTTGAAAGCCTGATCTACGCTGGCAAACAGCGTCTGGTCGTAGATATTGGGGTAGGACAGTATTTCGTTGTGGTTGATTTTGACGACAAACGGAATCTTGTGCGCGTAGCGGCGGGCCACCGAGCTCAGCACGCCCAGCGTAGACGCCACGCCGTTGCAACCGCCTTCGATGGCGAGTTTGACGATATTTTCCGGGTCGAAGTACATCGGGTTGGGGGCAAAGGATGCGCCGCCGGAGTGCTCCACACCCTGGTCTACCGGCAGCAGTGAAAGGTAGCCGGTATTGGCCAGCCGTCCATGTCCGTACAAGGCCTGCATGCTGCGCAATACGCCGGTTCTGCGGTCTTTCATCGCTACTACGCGATCCACATAATCCGGCCCCGGCAGATGCAACGATTCCTTGGGAATGCCGCTACAACGGTATTTCAGCAGGTGATCAGCTTCCTGGCCCAGCAGTTGCACGATGTTCGTCATGGTTTCGCTCCCTGGTTGATTAGAATGGCGGAGCCATCTTACTCCCCAGTGTATAATTTTGGGTATCCGTAAACATACATATCAAACCCCATGAAACAGATCACTCTTGGCACTCCGCTCAGTCCTTCCGCAACCAAAGTCATGCTGCTCGGCAGCGGCGAACTCGGCAAGGAAGTCATCATCGCGCTGCAACGCCTAGGCGTAGAGGTCATTGCGGTGGATCGCTATGCAAATGCCCCCGGGCATCAGGTGGCGCATCGGGCGCATGTCATCAACATGGCGGATGGCGCTGCATTGCGCGCCCTGATCGAAAAAGAGAAACCGGATCTGGTTGTTCCGGAGATCGAAGCGATTGCCACCGACATGCTGGTGCAACTCGAGAAAGAAGGCCAGCGCGTCATCCCCATGGCACGCGCCACGCAGCTCACCATGAATCGCGAAGGCATCCGCCGTCTGGCGGCGGAGACATTGGGCTTGCCGACTTCTCCATACAAGTTCGCCAACAGCCTGGAAGAGATGCAGGCTGCCATCGACGGCGGCATCGGCTATCCCTGCATCATCAAACCCGTGATGTCGTCTTCCGGCAAAGGACAGTCAAAAGTCGATAACGCGTCTGAAGTGCAGGCTGCATGGGATTACGCTGGCAAAGGCTCGCGCGTGAATCAGGGCCGGGTGATCGTGGAAGGCTTCATCGATTTCGATTACGAGATCACGCAACTCACCGTGCGTGCTATCAGCGCCAACGGCGAAACCGAAACGCATTTCTGTGAACCTATCGGCCACGTGCAGGTGCATGGCGATTATGTCGAAAGCTGGCAGCCGATGGCGATGACGCCTGTGGCGTTGCAGCGCTCACGTGAGATCGCCAAGAAGGTCACGGACAATCTCGGCGGACTGGGCCTGTTCGGCGTTGAATTGTTCATCAAGGGCGACAACGTCTGGTTCTCGGAAGTCAGCCCGCGTCCGCACGATACCGGCATGGTCACCATGTGTACCCAGCGTTTCAACGAATTTGAATTGCATGCCCGCGCCATCCTCGGTTTGCCGGTGGATACCAGCCTGCGTGCAATCGGGGCGAGCGCCGTGATCTACGGCCAGATGGATGAAAAGGGCATCGCTTTCAAGGGCGTGGAAGAAGCGTTGCGCGTGCCGGAATCGGACATCCGCCTGTTCGGCAAACCCGAAGCGTTCAAGAAACGCCGCATGGGCGTGGCGCTGGCGAACGGCAAGAATACCGACGAGGCAAGGGCGCGCGCCAAACTGGCGGCGAGCAAGGTTATACCCGTCAAGGCGTAATGCTCTTGCGCTATTGACGGTCGATCTGGAACACCACCTCCCGCTTTATGTAACGCGGTGTCTTGCCGCGAACGGGTTTGCATCGCGCTTGAATTCATCGAGGTCACAAAGTAATGCATCAACCGGTAAATGAGACAGGTATCAGTCCAAAAGCCTGGTATCAGGCAGCTTGCAAGAAGTCCGGATTTGTCAGTGATGCCAGACAACTCCAGGCCATTGAGGAACTGGATGCGTTCTGGAAGCAACTGGTCGAGTTCAAGAACAAGCGCAACCAATTTCTCGGTCGCAGTCTGCTTAGTCCCGAGGTGCCCAAGGGTTTGTATGTCTGGGGCGGAGTGGGGCGAGGCAAGACTTTCCTGATGGATGGCTTTTACCACTGCCTGCCGTATCGCCGCAAACGCCGTATCCACTTTCACAATTTCATGGTTGAAGTTCATCACGAGATGAAACTGCTTGCCCATGAGCAGGATCCCCTGATGGCTTTGGCAGATCGTATCGGGCGTTCCACACGACTGCTTTGTCTGGACGAATTCCACGTCGACGATATCGCCGATGCGATGATTCTGGGGCGTTTGCTGGGCGCACTGCTTGAGCGCGGTGTGATCTTGCTGACCACTTCCAACTATTCACCGGATGAACTTTACCCCAATGGATTGCAGCGGCAGAACTTCTTGCCCGCCATTGCCTTGCTCAAGCGCGAGTTGAAAGTGCTGCATCTGGATGGCAATGCCGACTACCGCTTGCTGCAAATGGAGCGCGATCCGATTTTCATGATGGCTGCCGATGCCGCAACCGAGGGAAACATGAAATCGTTGTTTCAGCGCCTCACTGCGGGTATGCATGGGAATGAGCACTCGATCCAGGTCAGGAAGATCAGGATACCCGTCCGTTGTGCCGCGCGCGAAGTGGTCTGGTTCGATTTCAAGGAACTGTGCGGCGGGTTTCATGACCAGTCCGACTATCTGGAGATCGCCTATCGTTATCCGACGGTATTTGTATCGGGGATTCCGAAAATGACTGCCGAAAACGGCGCCGAGGCACGGCGCTTTACCTGGCTGATTGACGTGTTGTACGACAACCGCGTCAAGCTGGTGGCTTCATTTGAGGTTGCGCCGAATGCACTTTACGGAGAGGGACGACAAGACAGTGAAGCGCAGCGCATCAACAGCCGTTTGACCGAGATGCAGATTCAACCCTATCTGGGATTACCCCACCGCAGCCGCGGCGTATCGCTGACAGAACAAACGTGAATTGAAGTTAAAACGGGGATGTCAGCTTTGGGCAGTCCCGGATTTTACGAACCGTTCTTCAGGCGCGTGTCGTAATTGGTCTGGCAAACCGCATTGGCGGTTTCCTGCGTCTTGTCAGCCTCGTTCTGGGCTGCTGCAGGAACGGCGAACTGGCCGCGTTTGTGGCGCACGGGTTTCTTGTTCGCTTCCAGAAAATCTTCTTTGGCTTTTTCTGCGGTTGCCTTGCATGTTGTCAGATCCGCCAGGATCGTTGCCTCAAATTTGGCTCGCGCTTCTGCCGCCGCTTTTGCCCTGGCCAAAGCCTGGGCGCGGGACTGTTCCATTGATCTGCGTAATTCTTCTGCTTCCCGGATCTGTTCCTTGTTCAGGTAATCCAGATAACCCCATGTTCCGGCTGAAAGCACGATAAGTACAATGGCAACGATTTTCTTGAACATGTATTCCTCGCAGAAATATATGGGTGCCCCGCGGGCGCTATCATAAACCAATTCAGATCGTTGCTGCCTGTTTGAAACTTGATGAAAAACCGGTCTGGATTAAAGGAATTACGGTGCCGGATTCGGATACAGCCCGTGCACAGTCTCAATTTTTTCCAGTACTTCTCTCGTTAGCGTCACCTCTGCACTATCCAGATTCTCCTTGAGCTGCTCAAGTGTCGTCGCGCCGAGAATCACGCTGCTGTTGAACCAGCGCGTTCGGGCAAAGGCGAGAGCCAGCGTTGCGGGAGTGAGACCGGCTTCCTGCGCTATGCGCATATATTCTTTTGTGGCAGCAGGTACGTTGGGTTTGCCATAGCGCTGCCCGAAGCCGGGGAACAGCGTGATGCGACCTTTGGCATTCGGATCGGCGATGTATTTGCCGGTGAGCCAGCCGAAAGCCAACGGACTGTAGGCAAGCAGGCCCACGCGGTTGTGGTGGCATACCTCGGCGAGGCCGCTCTCGAAGGTGCGGTTCATCAGGTGATAGGCGTTTTGTACGCTGGCAACCCTGGGCAGGCCGAGCTGTTCGGCACAGCGCACAAATTCGGCAACGCCCCATGGTGTTTCGTTGCTCAAGCCGATGTGGCGCACCTTGCCGACCTTGACCAATTCCGCCAGCACCTGCAGTTGCTCGGCGATGGGAGTGGACTCGCGTTCCTGAGCGACGTCGTAGCTGGTGGAGCCGAACATCGGCACGTAGCGATCCGGCCAATGGAGCTGGTACAAGTCCACGTAGTCGGTCTGCAGGCGGCGCAGGCTGCTGTCGATGGCAGCAGTGATGTGCTCGCGGTTGATGCGCGGCGTGCCGCGTATCCAGTTAAAGCCGCGCGCGGGACCAGCGATCTTGGTGGCGACAATGAGTTGGTCTCGCTGCTGTTTTTTGAGCCAGGTGCCGATGAATGTTTCGGTGCGGTGCACAGTCTCGGCGCGCGGAGCGACCGGGTACATCTCGGCGGTGTCTATGAAATTGACGCCCCGTGATATTGCGTAGTCCAGTTGTGCATGCGCCTCGGCCTCGGTGTTCTGTTCCCCAAAGGTCATGGTGCCCAGCGCCAATGCGGACACATTCAAGTCGCTGCTGCCTAATTGTCGGTATTCCATAGCGGCCTTAAGGTGATCGGGGTAGATATTTTATCCTCACAACGTGCTAGCATTTGCACATCATGATGCCTGTCATATTTCTTTCGCATGGTGCCCCCAGCCTGCCGCTTGACGCGGGTGAAACGGGTGCCGCCTGGCGCCAGTTGGGCGCGCAACTGCCCAAGCCCACTGCCATATTGGTTATTTCCGCGCACTGGGAATCGCATATCCCGACCGTCAGCCGGGCAGTGAAGCCGGAGACCATCCACGATTTCAGCGGCTTTCCCAAAGAACTATACAGCCTGCAATATCCCGCTCCGGGCGCGCCGCAAATGGCAGAAGCGGCAGCGCAGCTGCTGCAGAAAGCAGATATTCCAGTACAAATTGATGACAGCCATGGCCTGGATCATGGCGCCTGGGTGCCGTTGAGCATCATGTTTCCGCAGGCGGACATTCCTGTTGCGCAGCTTTCCTTGCAGCCAGAACGGAGCCCGACCTGGCACCTTGCGCTGGGGCGTGCCCTGCGGCCGCTGCGCGAGCAGGGCGTATTGATCGTCGGCAGCGGTTCGATTACGCATAACCTGCGCGCCGTATTCAAACACCCGCAGGGTGAAAGTGCGCCTGTCTGGGTGACGGATTTTTGCGATTGGATCGCTGAAAGAATTACCGAAGGCGATATAGATGCGCTTTGTGCTTATCGCACGCTGGCGCCGTATGCCGAGTTGAACCATCCTACCGATGAACATTTATTGCCTTTGTTCGTGGCGCTGGGAGCGGCAACCAAGGTGGAAGGTGCGCAACACTTGAATCGGGTAATGACTTTCGGCTTGCTGGCGATGGATGCCTGGGTGTTCGACGGGGAGGTATAGAAGTTCGATGCAATCGCTGTTGCGAGTTGAAGCTGGAATCGTCAAGCAGAAGCAGGTAGAGTTGTAGTCACTGTTCCGCGAACTGAGTCTGCACGTTGCTGTAAAGTAGTTTTATCAGGTGTTATCCAGGGGCTATGCGACCGGACAATACCCGGTGTACAAGACAGAGGGTTAGCAATGTCCACTTATAACGTCAATCTGCACGAGGCCATCTATTCATTGTCCGATGCCCTCGATCTGGTGGGCGTAACTCACATTCATCACGGCAAGCGCGTTGCCTACATGGCTGCCGAGTGCGGCAAACATCTGGGATGGACCGGTCAGCGTCTGGACGATCTGTTTCAGGCCGCTATCCTGCACGACAGCGGTGTATCCAAAACGATGGTGCATGCCAAGCTGGCACAGATGGCCTGGGAAAATGAGTCCGAACACTGCAAGCTTGGCGCCGATCTGCTGGCCAGCAGTCCCTTGCTGAAACACCTGTCGGATACGGTATTGCATCACCACACCCATTGGTCTGTACTTAAGGATCTGGATCTGCCGCTGGAGGTCAAGCTGCGGGCAAACTGCATCTATATGGTAGACCGCGTCGATGTGCTCGCGCTGGGTTATCAGCTTGAGGGGAAAGACATACTGCTGGGCAAAGAAGAAATCAGGCGCAAGATATTCGAGCGCCGAGGTAACTGGTTTAGTCCCGAACTGGTCGACGCCTTCATGGAGGTGTCGCGTCCGGAACCGTTCTGGTTTACTTTGGAAAGTGACAATGTCAGTGGCTATCTGGCGACCTGGCTGTCGCATTACTCCGACCAGACCATGGAATTCGATGAATTACGCGGCCTGGTTCATATCTTTTCCTGCATCGTAGATGCCAAGAGTCCCTATACCAAACAACATTCCGACGGCGTTGCCCATCTGGCGCGCCATATCGGCAGCCTGTTCCGCTTGCCGGAAGAAACCTGCGAGTTACTGGAACTGGTTGGCTTGCTGCATGATGTCGGCAAGTTGCGCGTGCCGGACGAATTGCTGGAAAAACCGGGTGTGCTGAACGAGGCTGAGACCATCATCATGCGCCAGCACTGTTTCGATACCTACAGCATCCTGAAGAACATCCGCGGACTGGAGCGCGTCAGCCTGTGGGCGTTGCAGCATCACGAGCGCATGGACGGCACCGGCTACCCCAACCACACCAAAGGCGCCGATCTCTCATTCGAGGCACGTATCGTCGCGGTGTCCGATGTATTTCAGGCGTTGGCACAGGAGCGGCCCTACCGGGGACCGCTGGAAAAAGTGGTCATCATGGCCCTGCTCAAGCTGGAAGCGGAGGAAGGCAAGCTGGACGAGAAAGTGGTCGAGGTAGTGGAAGCGAACCTTGATGCGTGCTGGCTGGCCGCTGTTGATCCGATTCTGGCGTAGCTGGATACTCAATAAAGAGAATGGGGTGCGACTTAGCTAGACCTGACCCTCTAATTTTTGGATGCGGGAAATGTTTGAATGTTAGACCTGACTCCGTGTTCCCGTGCGCAAGGTCCGGTTGAACGGATGGTTATGCCACGCTTGGATGACAGCTACTCCCGAATCCGCCAATCAAAGCTAACGCTGTACCAACGCTCAACATCCAATCCTTGACGCACCTCACTATGATCGAAGCATCGTTCCACTGCACTGACGGACAGTTGTGTTAGGACTGGAATCTTTTGCGCACTGGTAAATCGGGTTTCGATCGTGGGGCTATTAGAGTGGAGTCGAAATTCAACTTTGACCGTGTCCGTCTCGCCTGAAAACAAGGCGCTGCGGGGGTATGGAAGTGGGAAGCAGCGTGAAGGTCCAGCAAAATTTTGCTTGGGTGCCCATGTATATGGAAGCTTATACCAATAGTCAGTAGGAGTTCCATTTGCCGTGGCGGGAGAAAACGAGCAGTTCTTTGCTGCACTTACAAATGCATCATCAAGAACGGCATACCCAGTGGACTTAAGAATCCGAGCGTCAACAGGGTGTCCCGATGCACCGACCTTAATATTCATTTCAATTGTAGTCGGTACCCTCACGGCATCGAGCAGGGAAGGCTCCGGTAGTAGACAACCAGCTTGCATCTTCGCAGGAGAAAGAACAGCGCCCTTGAGCAGTTCTGGGGGGATTGAGGGCGGTTTTTGATGCGAAGTGCAACCCGCCAGGACAATCATCATCGTGCAGATTGGTTTCCGAGAGATCCGTTTCATCTGGTACCTATGTGGATAGGGCATAACGAAAAATCACGGGGTCCGGTCTAACATTCCAACATTGCCTGTTACCCGCGCGTATTGGATTGCGTCGAGAACTGCGTTAAGTCGACCAGCGGCGCAGGCTGCCAGCCCGGTTTGCGGTGCTCCGCCACCACATTGGTAAAAATACCGCCTCGTACATAAAACTTGGCGGTCAGGCGCATGAATCGGGGCTGGGTGGCCGCAACCAGGTCGTCCAGCACGCGGTTGGTCACATCTTCGTGGAAATGGCCCTCATTGCGGAATGACCAGATGTACAGCTTCAGACTCTTCAACTCCACGCATTTCTCGTCGGCAATGTAATCCAGGATCAGGGTGGCGAAGTCCGGCTGGCCGGTTTTGGGGCACAGGCAGGTGAATTCCGGGATTTCCATGTGGATGTGGTAGTCGCGCCCGGGTTGGGGGTTGGGAAAAGTCTCTAATGTCTTAGTAGGTTGGGAGGTCATTTGGTGAGGGGCTCGGGTTCAGTTAGAATGCGGCGCATTATATCGTCAGCCTGAACCAAATTGCGTCTAGCACATATCAAGTTAGCCGGTTTCAAGTCCTTCGTTGATCCCACCCATATCGCGCTGCCGGGGCAGCTCGTGGGTATCGTCGGGCCCAACGGTTGCGGCAAATCCAACGTCATCGACGCGTTGCGCTGGGTGCTGGGCGAGTCCCGCGCCTCGGCTTTGCGCGGCGAATCCATGCAGGACGTGATTTTCAATGGGGCGGGTACCCGGAAGCCGGTGGCGCGTGCCAGCGTCGAGCTGGTGTTCGATAATTCGCTGGGCAAGGTCGGCGGGCAGTGGGCGACCTATGCCGAGATCTCCATCAAGCGCGTATTGGCGCGCGACGGCGATTCCAACTATTACATCAACAACCAATCGGTACGCCGCAAGGACATTACCGATATCTTCCTTGGCACCGGGGTGGGTGCGCGCGCCTATGCCATTATTGAGCAGGGCATGATCTCGCGGATTATCGAGGCCAAGCCGGAAGAACTGCGCGTATTCCTGGAAGAAGCCGCAGGCGTGTCCAAATACCGCGACCGCCGGCGCGAGACCGAACTGCGCCTGGGCGATACCCGCGACAACCTGCTGCGCGTCAGCGACATCCTGCAGGAGCTGGACAAGCAGCTTGTGCATCTGGGCGAGCAGGCCGAAGTGGCCAAGACCTACCGCGAGCTGGAAGCGCGGCGCGATACCACGCAAAAGCTGCTGTGGCTGGTGAACAAGCAGGAAGCCGAGTCCCGCCGCGCGCGGTTTGCACAGCAGGTCGAGAAGACCAAGAACGACCTGGAAGCCGAGATCGCCAAGCTGCGCGAAGTCGAGGCCAAGCTGGAAAGCGCGCGCAGCGATCATTTCGGGCTGTCTGACGCGCTGCACGCCAAGCAGGGCGAGTTGTATGCGAGCAATGCCGAGGTGTTGCGGCTGGAACAGCAGATTGCTTTCCTCGTCGAACAGCGCAACCGCCTGTCGCAACAAATCCAGAACGGCGAACGCCAGATCGCGCAACAGCAGACGCAGTTGCAGGGCTTGCGTACTTTGCGCACGCACTGGCAGCAACAGCAGGAAGATGCAGCCATACGCGTGGCGACCTGCGAGAACCGCAGCGAAGTCGAGGCACAGAGCCTGCCGCAAGTTGAAGAGGCGGCGCGTGTGGCGCTGGAGCGTCTCAACGCGATGCAGCGCGAGCAGATGCTGATCCAGCAGCAACTACAGATTTCCGAGACGCAGCGCGGGCATGTGCAGGGCAATGTTCAGCAACTGGACAACCGCCGCTCGCGGCTGATGCTGGAACGCGATAATTTGCCGCAGGCCGATATTGAGGCGCTGGAGCAGCACCAGCAACAGCTGGTTGAAATGCAGGCCGAATACGAGATGCAGCAACAGCAACTGGCCGAATTGCAGGAACGCTTGCCGCTGGCCGATGCCGAGCGCCGCAAACAGCGCGACGCGTTGCAGGAACTGGAACGGCAACTGGCGCAGACCGAAGCGCGGCTGAATGCCTTGCAGCAGTTGCAGGCGCAACTCGACAATGACAAGAACCTGAAAGCGTGGCTCACGCAGCACCAACTGGAGAGCGCACCGCGCCTGTGGCAGTCCATCCGTATCGAGCAGGGCTGGGAAGACGCGCTGGAAGCGGTGTTGCGCGAACGTATCAATGCGCTGGCGTTGCCGCGTCTGGAAGATGCGGCCAACTGGAGTGAAGCTCCGCCCGCTAAACTGGCCGTATATGCGGCAGACGGCTCGCGCACCTCTGCGGCGGCAACTCAGGCCGGTCTGACACCGCTGGCCAACTATGTGCGTTGTCAGGATGCACAGGCGACTGCAGTTGTGAACGACTGGCTATCCGGCGTGTTTGCAGTTGGGAGTTTGCAAGAGGCCATGAATCTGCGGGGGAGTTTGGCTGCAGGTGCCTGGCTGGTCACGGCGCAGGGCCATCTGGTTGGCGCGCACAGCGTGCTGTTCCATGCGCCGGACAGCCAGTTGCATGGCGTGCTGGCGCGCCAGCGCGAAATCGAGCAACTGCAACAGGAAACGCAACAGCGCGTCGCGGCACTGGAGCAGGGCAAACAGCAATCCGCGTTGGCCGAAGAGGCTTACCATTCCGTCGAGGGACGTATTGCGCCGCTGCGCAGTTCTACCAGCGACCTGCAGCAGCGCCAGCACAGTTTGCAGATGCAGATTTTGAAACTGACCCAAGCCAATGAGCGCACGCAGGAACGCAACCTGCAGATCGCACAGGAACTGGAAGAATTGGCCGAGCGCGTCAACAACGAACAACGCCAGTTGCAGGAAATTGCCGAGCAGATGGAGATCCAGCGCGAGAAGCTTGCGTCGCAGCAGGCGGAAAGCGATCAGGCACGGCAACAATCCGGCACGCAGGACAATTTGCTGCGCGAACAGCGCGACCGCGCACAAAAGGCCCAGCATGAATTGCAGGAAGCGCGTTTCTTCGCCAAGACCTGCACGGAGAAGCTTGCCGATCTGGAACAGAACATGAAGCAGCAAGGCGAAACGCTGACGCAACTGGAAGAAGCGCTGGCGCATAGCCGCAACGAACAGGCGAACCTGAGCGAAGGTGACGCGGATCAACAGTTGCAGGGCGCGTTGCAACAGCGCCAGGTGCATGAACAGGCGCTGGCCGAGGCGCGCAACATTCTGGAAAACGCCACGCTGAACCTGAACCGCATGGAACAGGAGCGCATGGCCTGCGAACAGAAGCTGCATCCGCTGCGCGAGAAGGTTGGCGAGATAACGCTGAAGGAACAGGAAGCGCGCATCCAGTTTGAACAATGGGCGGAACAACTGCAGGGTGTGGATGAGGAACCGCTGTTGCCGTTGATCGAGGGTGCCAAGGCGGGTGGCCTGCAGAACGAGCTGACACGCTTGGCCAACGAGATTACGGCGCTGGGCGCGGTGAACCTGGCGGCACTGGAAGAATTGCAAACGGCACAGGAGCGCAAGACTTACCTGGATGCGCAGGCCAAGGATTTGAACGAGGCGATCGAAACCCTGGAAGATGCGATCCGCCGTATCGACAAGGAATCGCGCGACCTGCTGATGGCAACGTACGAGGAGGTGAATCGCCACCTGTCCGAGTTGTTCCCCATCCTGTTTGGCGGGGGCGATGCCAAGCTGGTGCTGACCGGTGAAGAGATACTCGACAGCGGCGTTCAGGTGATGGCGCATCCGCCGGGCAAGAAGAATGCCTCCATCCATTTATTGTCCGGTGGTGAAAAGGCATTGACTGCCATCGCGCTGGTGTTTTCGCTATTCCAGCTCAATCCGGCGCCCTTCTGCGTGCTGGACGAGGTGGATGCACCGCTGGACGACACAAATACCGAGCGGTTGTGCCGGTTGATCCAGAAGATGTCGGAGAAAACGCAGTTTGTTTACATCAGTCACAACAAGATCACCATGGAAATGGCACAGCAGCTTATCGGCGTGACCATGCAGGAGCGCGGCGTCTCCAAGGTGGTATCGGTGGATATCGAAGAGGCTCTGAAGCTGAGCGAAGAAAGCGGCGGCAAAGCCGCTGTGGTCAACGCCTAGTTGCAGTTGGTGCTGATGGCCTTGCGAGCTTCCTCCAGGCGTTGAGCAAGCTCGGAATCTTCCATGAATTTCCGTTCTCCATTTGCGTCGTAGGTGACGACACGCCCATCCTCCAAAGTTCTCGCATTCTGGCGAGCAGCCTCGCAGTTACGCTTTTTTGTATCAACCTTGGCATCTTCCTCGGCTTTCTTCTTTGAGGCATCTTCCCTGGTCTGTTTGGATTTCCTTATTTCAGCTTCGCGTTCGGCAAGGCTTTTTGGGGCATAACTGGCGGGAGCATCTGCCTGTTCCTTGCCCGCGATATTGCGAACGCTTTTCGTCGTTACCTCGGGTGGAGGGGTATCCGAATAGTGTACTTTGCCGTCCGCATCCACCCATTTGCTCAGTTCGGCATGGACACTAAAACTGATCAGTGCCAGCGTAATGATCGTAAAATAGCGCTTCATGACATCCTCCAATAGACGATGGATGCGAAACTAGCTGTTAATTTGTCTCGCGTCAATTTATGATAGCGCCCGAGTTTAGACCAGGCTCCCAATCTCAGGAGTTCAGGAACGACAAATAGCGGAGTTGCAAGCCGAAATGTCCAATACACAATTGCCGACTGGCATCAACCCGGATTACTACCGGGTAGACAAGAATCAGGAACTGGTGCTCAGGTTATTCCGTTTCTATTACCGGGCGCACCAGAACTCGGGTAAGTTGTTTGACGACCTTCCCGACTTCTTCATGGTCAAGCCCATCGTATTGAAAGATGCCGACCTGACGACCCGCGCTTCCGACAAGCTGATACTCGACGACTGTATCCATCGGGCGCAGGAGCGCCAGGGTTATGTCGGCGTGAGCAAGCTGAAGAATCCAAAACTGAACTATTACTGGCTGGAATTGACCGTGCAGCCTTTCATGCTGGGGGATGCGATATCGGAGAATAACAAGAGCGAATTCTTCTTCGTGCTGGGCAATTTTATCGAGTACACCAAGCAACACCCCAAAACCTATGGGGATATCACCGCCGAAATCGATTCGGACAAGGATCTGGCGTTGATGCTGAAAGAGATCAACAAGCTGGGCGACAAGCTGATGGCCATGCTGCCGACCTATCCCGCAGAAATGCTGGTGCGGTTCAATCCCAACTGGCCCATTGGCGAAGTGAACAAGTTGCTGATGACGCTCAAGGATAATGACCAGAGCTGGTGTGATGTCTTTTTCGAGTACCTGATCTACGTGATGAGCAGCAAGGGGAAGAGCGGGGGGTAAACGCTGTACGGCCTCTGCGCTAGTTTTGATATAATGCGCTCTTTGCAGAGGACAGTTCCCATGCGTATCACCCAAAAAGCCCTTACTTTTGACGATGTGCTGCTGCTTCCTGCACATTCCAACATATTGCCGCGCGATGTCAGTCTGCGCACCCAGCTCACCCGCAACATCACCCTGAACATTCCGCTGTTGTCCGCAGCCATGGACACCGTTACCGAGGCACGCCTTGCAATTGCACTGGCGCAAGAAGGCGGCATCGGTATTGTTCACAAGAACATGACTGCCAAAGAACAGGCACTGCAGGTTGCCAAAGTGAAGCGCTTCGAGAGCGGTGTTGTGAAAGATCCCATCACCATCGCGCCGAACATGACTGTGCGCGATGTGCTCAATCTTACCCGTCTGCACAAGATTTCCGGCCTGCCGGTACTGGAAGGAAAGAAAGTCGTCGGTATCGTGACCAACCGTGATCTGCGTTTCGAGAGCAATCTCGACCAGTCAATCACCAACATCATGACGCCGCGTGACCGGCTCATCGTCGTCAAAGAGAACGCCAACCGCGACGAAGCGCGCAACCTGATGCACAAGCACCGCATTGAACGCGTGCTGGTTGTAAATGACGCATACGAGCTGTGCGGTTTGATCACGGTAAAAGACATTCTTAAATCCAGCGAACATCCCCTTGCCTGCAAGGATGAGCTGGGCCGTCTGCGCGTTGGAGCAGCTGTCGGTGTGGGTGAAGGAACAGAAGAGCGCGTTGCATTGCTGGTTGAAGCGGGTGTGGATGTGCTGGTGGTGGACACCGCGCACGGTCATTCGCAAGGTGTGCTGAGCCGCGTACAGTGGGTCAAGAAGAACTATCCCAAGGTGGATGTCATTGGTGGCAACATCGCTACAGCTTCTGCTGCCAAAGCGCTGGTGGATCACGGAGCGGACGGTGTCAAGGTCGGCATCGGTCCCGGATCGATCTGCACCACGCGCATGGTGGCCGGTGTCGGTGTTCCGCAGATTTCCGCAATCCACAATGTGGCGGATGCCTTGGCGGATTCCGGCGTGCCCCTCATCGCTGACGGCGGCGTGCGTTTCTCGGGGGATATTTCCAAAGCCATCGCAGCCGGTGCACATACCGTCATGTTGGGTGGTCTGTTCGCAGGAACTGAAGAGGCGCCGGGCGAGATCGAACTGTATCAGGGACGTTCTTACAAGAGTTATCGCGGCATGGGTTCCCTGGGTGCAATGCAACAGGGGTCGAAAGACCGCTACTTCCAGGACAATGAAGCCAATCAGGACAAACTGGTACCGGAAGGCGTGGAAGGGCGCGTACCTTACAAAGGCAGCGTATTGGCCGTGATTCACCAGTTGCTCGGCGGTTTGCGTTCCAGCATGGGTTACCTGGGCTGCCCGGATATCCCCACCGTACATGCCAAGGCCGAATTCGTCGAAATCACCTCTGCCGGTATTCGCGAATCGCATGTGCACGACGTACAGATCACCAAAGAAGCGCCGAATTATCATATTGACTAAGCTGGTAGCTGGTAGCCGGTAGCTCGTAGCTAACTGCAGGCGGAAGAGCAAATGCCGATTGAATCGTATCGTTCGCTATTGGTGTGGCAAAAATCAGTTGATTTTGTTGTGCTGGTTTACCGGTTGTTGGGCAGGTTTCCAAAGAATGAACAATATGGGCTATCCAGCCAGATGCAACGGGCGGCGGTTTCGATTCCGTCAAATATTGCAGAAGGAAAGGAGCGCCAATCGGATCGAGATTTTGCCCGGTTTATAGCGATTGCTTTGGGTTCTCTGGCAGAGCTTGAAACGCAGCTATTGATTGCTCAGAAACTCGGTTATCTGGACGAATTCGATTGGCAAGAAGTAACGGCACAAGCCGACGAAATAGGAAAGATGTTACGCAGCTTGCACAAGAAACTGAGTTTTTCCAATTAACTAGATTTGCGGGTAGCGAGTAGCTTGCGGCGGGTAGCTGAACCGTTTTGCTACCAGCTACAAGCAACCAGCCACGAGCTAAAAATGCATAAAAAAATCCTCATCCTTGATTTCGGTTCCCAGTACACCCAGCTCATTGCCCGCCGCGTGCGCGAAACGCATGTCTATTGCGAACTGCATCCGTGGGACATGAGCGAGGCGGATATCCGCGCCTTTAACCCGGCAGGCATCATCCTGTCGGGCGGTCCGAATTCCGTTTATGAAGAAGAGACGCCTAAAGCGCCGCAAGTCGTGTTCGACCTGAAGGTGCCGGTGTTTGGAATTTGCTACGGCATGCAGACCATGGCGGCGCAACTGGGCGGCAAGGTTGAAAGCGGCAAGGTGCGCGAGTTCGGGTATGCCGAGATTCGAGCACAAGGCCATTCGAAACTGTTCGACGGCATACAGGACAAGACCAACGCGCAAGGCCACGGCCTGCTGGATGTATGGATGAGCCACGGCGACAAGGTGACGGCAATGCCGTCCGGTTTTACGGCTATCGCCTCCAACGAGGCCACTCCATTTGCCGCGATGGCAGACGAGTCGCGCAGCTACTATGCGGTGCAGTTCCATCCGGAAGTCACCCATACCTATCAGGGCAAAGCCATCATTGGCCGTTTCGTGCATGATATTTGCGGTTGCGGGCAGGACTGGAACATGCCGGATTACATCGCTGAAGCGGTGGCCAGGATCAAGGCTCAGGTCGGCGACGAAGAGGTAATTCTCGGTCTGTCCGGCGGCGTGGATTCTTCAGTAGCGGCTGCATTGATTCACCGTGCCATCGGCGACCAGCTTACCTGCGTGTTCGTGGACAACGGCCTGTTGCGCCTGAAGGAAGGCGAGCAGGTGATGGAGACCTTCGGCAGGAGTATGCACATGAAGGTCATTCATGTGGATGCCAGCGGCGAATTTATGAAACACCTGACGGGCGTCACCGACCCGGAGCAGAAGCGCAAGATCATTGGACGCGAGTTTGTCGAAGTGTTCCAGCGCGAATCCGCCAAGCTCAAACAAGCCAAGTGGCTGGCGCAGGGCACCATCTATCCGGACGTAATCGAATCAGCCGGAGCCAAAACCAAGAAGGCGCATGCGATCAAATCGCACCACAACGTCGGCGGACTGCCGGAATCTTTGCATCTGAAACTATTGGAGCCCTTGCGCGAATTGTTCAAGGATGAAGTGCGCGAATTGGGCGTTGCACTGGGCTTGCCGGCCGACATGGTATACCGCCATCCGTTCCCCGGCCCCGGTCTGGGCGTGCGCATTCTGGGGGAGGTGAAACGTGAATACGCCGAACTGCTGCGCAGGGCAGATGCCATCTTTATCGAGGAACTGCGCAATACGAAGGATGAATCCGGCAAGAGTTGGTACGACAAGACCTCACAGGCTTTCACTGTGTTCCTGCCGGTCAAATCGGTCGGCGTGATGGGCGACGGACGCACCTACGAGTGGGTGGTGTCATTGCGCGCTGTGCAGACGCAGGACTTCATGACGGCTCACTGGGCGCACCTGCCCTACGAGCTGCTGGGCAAGGTTTCCAACCGCATCATCAACGAAGTTCGCGGCATCAACCGTGTGGTGTACGACATCTCCGGCAAGCCACCCGCGACCATTGAGTGGGAGTGATGCAGTTGGTTGTTGCAGTGTGGGTGAATAACTGAGGTCAGATATGCATCCATTAGCATTCTACCGCTGGTCCGACGTTCCCAAGCTGCTTGGATTGGCGCTGCTGTATGCGCTGCTCATCCAGTTCGTCCTGGCCAACCTGACCACCGACGGCAACATCTCGCCAGTCTGGCTTCCCAGTGGGCTGGGTCTTGCTGCACTGATTCTTGGCGGCAAGAAGTACCTGCCCGGCATTTTCATCGGCTCAATGGCGGCATATCTGGCCGCAGGCCGTTCCGTTCCGCTCTCTTTCTTTATTGCATTAAGCAATGTCATCGAGCCGTTACTGGCGTTCTGGCTGTTAGTCAATAGCAAACGCTTTGATCCCAAGTTGCAGCATTCGATCGATTACCTGTGGCTGATTCTCATCGGATCAGTTGTTGCAGCCCTGGCAGCCGCCATCGGAGTAGCTACCCTGGCTGTAGCAGATATATTGCCGCTCAATGCTGTCGCCAAGGGATGGCTGTTCTGGTGGCGTGGCAATTTGTTCGGTATTGCGCTGGTGACGCCATTTTTCCTGATCTGGCGCAGTTGGCCGGCGGGTTGGGCGAGGGGCAAAGGCAGAGTGCTGGAGATGACGGTGTTTCTCCTGCTTGCCTTGCTGACAAGCATGGTGGCTTTTCACGGCTGGACTCCAGTCATGCTGTCTGATGTTCCGCTGGGTTACCTGATGTTCCTGTTCGTCATCTGGGCCGCGCTGCGTTTCGGCCGCCACGGTGTCATGTTGATACTGTTGCTGACTGGAATACAGGGGGTATTGGGCGCGCTCGAAGGCGTGGGTTTCTTTGCCACCGACATCAATACCGGACTGGCGAATTTCTGGCTCTACATGATGAGCATGACATTCGTTGGCATTGTTCTCGCGACAACAATCCTGCAGCACAGGCGCGATGAGGATGCTTTGCGCGAAAGCGAATCGAAATTGCACGCCATTCTCAATCATGCACCGGTCGGTATCTGGCTGGTCGGCACGGATGGCCGTTACCGTTTCGTCAATAAACGTTTCTGCGATGCCGTCGGCATTCCGGAGAGCGGTTTTTTGATCACCACACATCTGCCTGACTTGCTGGGCGAAGAAATTGCGGCGAGCTGTATTGCCTCCGACCGGGCCAGTCTGGCCCAGGATGAGCCCTTTGTTTCCATTGAAACGCTGCCGCTGGTTGACGGAAAGCAGCATCAGCTGGAAATCACCAAGGCCAAACTGTTCAACTCCAGAGGTATCGTGACGGGCGTCATCGGTATTTCAGTGGATGTAACCGAGCGCAAGCAGACCGAAGAAGCGCTGCGCGAAAGCGAGGCGCGCTGGAGCTTTGCGTTGGAGGGCGGCGGCGACTGTGTATGGGACTGGAACTTGCAGACCAATGACGTTGCCCTGTCCAAGGGTGGCAAGTCGATGTTCGGTTTTGCCGACGATGAGATCGGCAACACCATGTCGGAATGGAACGCGCGCGTTCATCCGGAAGATATCGCGCGGTTGCTCGTTCAGGTCGGCGAGTTCTTCCATAACAAGCAGGACAAATTTATCGCCGAGTATCGCGTGCGCTGCAAGGACGACAGCTGGAAATGGATACTCACGCGCGGCATGGTGGCGCATCGAAACGAGGAAGGGCGCGTGACGCGCATGATCGGTACGCATACCGACTTGACCGAACGCAAGCAAGCCGAGGAAACCATCCGCCGTCAGGCGCATTACGATGCACTGACCCAACTGCCCAACCGGCGCCTGTTCCGCGACCGGCTGGAACAGACAATCAGGCTTTCCAAACGGGACCGGTCACCGTTCGCACTCATGCTCATCGATCTTGACCACTTCAAGGAGGTCAACGACACCATGGGGCATGATGCCGGGGATTTCCTGCTGGTGGATGCTGCACAACGCATCCTGCATTGCGTGCGCGAATCCGACACGGTGGCGCGCATGGGCGGCGACGAATTTGTGGTGATCCTTCCGGATATCGACGATCCGACCAATATCGAACGCATTGCGCAGAAAATCATCGCCAAGCTGGCGGCGCCATTCCTGCTGGGCGAGGAAAAGGCCTTTATCTCCGCCAGCATCGGTATCACGCGTTACCCCACTGATGCCGACAGCATGGAGACCCTGCTCAAGAATGCCGATCAGGCAATGTATGTCGCCAAGAATCTGGGGCGTAACCGCATGAGCTACTTCACCCCGGTCTTGCAGGAGAATGCGCAGAAACGCATGCGCATGGTTAACGACCTGCGCGATGCGTTGGCGTCCAACCAGTTCCGCGTGTATTACCAGCCCATCATCGAACTCGCGACCGGGCACATCCACAAGGCCGAAGCCTTGTTGCGCTGGATACATCCCACGCGCGGCATGGTCAGTCCCTCGGAATTTATCCCGCTGGCGGAAGAGACCGGCATGATCGTCGAGATCGGCGACTGGGTACTGCGGCAGGCGATGCATCAGGTTAAACGCATGCAGGCGACCCACCATAAAGGTTTTCAGATCAGCGTCAACAAATCCCCGGTGCAGTTCCATAGCGACAATCCGCTGAAAGCAGCAGACTGGTTGCGTGAATTGGAGCAGAACGGGCTGGAAGCATGCAGCCTGGTGGTCGAGATCACCGAGGGCGTGTTGCTGGATGATGCAGGCAATATCAAAGAAAGATTGCTGGCCTCTCGTGATGCCGGTATCCAGGTGGCGATAGATGATTTCGGTACGGGCTATTCATCCCTGGCCTACCTCAAGAAATTCGACATCGATTATCTGAAAATCGACCAGACCTTCATCAACAATCTTGGCAATCACCCTGACGATATTGCGCTGTGCGAGGCGATCATCGTCATGGCGCATAAGCTGGGGTTGAAGGTGATCGCCGAGGGTGTGGAGACCGAGCAGCAGCGCGATCTGTTGCAAGATGCCGGCTGCGATTACGCTCAGGGCTTCCTGTTTTCGAAGGCGATCCCGGCGGATGAATTCGAAATTCTGCTGCAAACCGGTGTGCCTAACTGCCTACTTCCCCGTAAATAGCCCCATTTTCTGCCTTTATTCCCCGCTTCAGCGCGGCGTCTACCTGCTACTTTAGTGTCGAGCCGATGCCCTTGGCATCACGACGCGAAAGAGGTGGAACATGTCAGCACTGAAAAAAATACGTTTGGTTGCCTCCCGGGGTGAAGAAAGTCCTATCGAGTCCGAAGCCATAATGGAGTCACGCGGACGCATCGAGGCCGAAATCGACGCACAACTGGCCGCCCAAGCCAGGGCTCGAGCCGAAGCGCACGCGCGGGCCATTGCGCAAGGCAAGGCCAAGCGCGAAAGCAGCCTGACCGAACAGATCGAGGAACGCACGCGCGCCGAGGCACAGGTAATCGAGGAAGTGCAATCGCGCATCGGCATGGAACGCGAGCTGGAGGAGCTGGCTCACGGCAGGAAGAAATCCGAAGAACGCCTGGCCGATGCTGTACGAGAAAAACTGGAAGCCGAAAGACAGGCCCAGGCCGAACTCGAACAGCGTCAGGCCGCCGAGTTGCGTCTGCGCAAAGAGCTGGAGCAACAGGCCGAAATGGAACGCGAAACGGCCAGGATCACCCAGGAAAAGACCCGCGCCGAAGAGCAGGTGACCAAGACCGTACTGAACAAACTCAAGGCCGAGAAAGACGCGATGGCGATGGTCAATGCCAAGCTCACTGCCGAGAACTCCGCGCAGGAAGCCATGAACGCACGCGTTCGCGCCGAGATGCAGGTACTGGCTGAAGCGCAGGCGCGCGTGGCAGCCGAACTGGACGCCGAACGCGCCGCGACAGCGCGCGCGGAAGAAGAGCATCAACTGGCCAAGGAAATCGAACTGCGCATCCAGATCGAACAACAATCCCAGGCCGAAGCCTCCTTGCGTATTGCGGCCGAGCGGCAAACAGCCGAGCTTGCCAAGCAAGCCGTCAGGGTTGAACAGGAAGAGCGTCTGGCGGCCGAGCGCAAGCTGCAGGCCGAGCAGGAAATGCTCAAGCTGCTGGCCTCGCGCGTGGAAGCCGAGCAACTGGCTATCAAGGAACGCGAAAGCGCGAATGCCGTCCTGAAACAGATCGAACTGGAAGCGCGCGATCTGCTGGCAGTCGAAGAACAGGCCCGGCGTGCCGCCGAAGTTAAATTGCAGGCGGAGCGCGAGCTGATGGACATGGCGCAACAACGTGCCGAAGCGGATATGCGCGCATCGCAAGCCGTCGAATCGCAGGTGCATGCCGAAGCGGAAGCGATCGAGCTGGCTATACAAAGAAATGAAATGGCCGAATGCGCCAAGAGCATCGCCGAAGGCAAGATAGAGCTGGAACGCGAACTGCTTGCAGCAGAGCAGGCCCAAGCCCAGGCGGACGAACTGGTCAACCGGGAAATGCAAAAGAAGCTGGAAGCGATCAACGCCATGCTGCCCTTGGCTGAAGAACGTACGCGGCAGATGACGGAATCCTGCTTGGCCGCCGAAGCCAGACTGGCTGAAGAAAATGCCGCCGTTATCGCGTTGCAACAACGCACCGAGATCGAGCAGCGTGCAGCGGAAGCCGCAACGCAACGCAAGACCCTGGATGAAGAAGCCGCACGTGTCGCCCAGGCCAGGCTGGATACCGAGAATGAAGCAATAGAAAAAATTACCGCGCGCATGGATGCGGAATTACGCGCCATCGATGCCGACAACGAACGCATGACTGCCGAAGTGCGTGCCGAGGAAGCAGCCAAGACCAGACAAATGCAAGCGGAAGAACTCACCGCTGCCGCGAAGGCGAAAGAAGAAAGCGAAATTCGCGCATTCAACATGGCCAAACTCAAAACCGAAACATTGGCACGAGCCGTCAAGGCCGAAGAAGAGGCCGTACAGGTTGATGCGCGCGCCGTGATGCAGGCACGCCAGCGCATCGAGTCGGCGGCGGAAAACAAGCGCCGGACGGAAGAACGCGAACGCAAGGAGACGGCAGAACTGATTCTGGATCAGCAAAACCGTCTGGCCGCAAAGCGGGCTGCAGAAGAACGCATTGCCGAGCTGATGCACCAACGCGAGGCGATTGCCGCCGAAGCAAAACGGCTGCTCGACGAACGCAGAATCAAGGAGGCAGAACAGTTGGCGCTGGAGCAGCGGAACCGGGATGCCGAAGCGCAACTCATCGCCGCCTGTGAAGCGCGCATGGAAGCGGAACGGTCTGCACTCGAATCTGCCGAAGCACGGATTGCTGCCGAACAGAAAGCAGTCGAAACGGCACGTCATCAGGAGTTTGCCGAACTGTCGGCACTCGCGGCCGCCAACAACAGAATTGAAATGCAGGAACAGGCCATCACGGCGCAGCACGAGAGCGAAGAAATCGAGCGCCGCTTGAGTGACGAAGTTCGCGAAGAATTGCGCAACACCAAGACGCTGCTGGAAACCGGGAAACTTCTGCACAGACTGAAGAAAACACACCGCATCAACCGTCTTACCCAAGGCGCCCTGGTCGCCTCACTGATGCTCTGTGTGGGTCTGTGGGTGGGCGGGGTGGGTACGACAACGAAAGTGCAGGAAGAGCACACGACGAACAACAACAAGGGCAATGCAGTTGCCCAGGTTGCACCGCAGATCATGGCACCTGTCGCGCTGGACAACCTGAAGCTGTCAGCCAATCTTGAGACCGCTTCCCCGTTGCACGCCGCAATGAAAGACAGCAAGCCGGTTGAGAGAGAGTTCTAAGCTGTGTGATTGAGCTGTAGCACCCCGGACTTTATCTAACAGGCTTTGTCCGATGTTCGGCCAGAACAGTCTTTCGCGTACGACTGCTTTAGCGAAGGCAATTTCGCAACTTGAGCTACTACAATGTGCCATCAGCGGAACTTCGAATTGGGAAAATCAATGTCCGCTCCCTGCACCAGAGCGGACGCTTCAGCTAAGCCAATCAGTTATGAAGAACTGGTGAAGCGCACTGGGGGGGGTACTTGCCGTGGTCTCCAAGGTGAATAATGGCGACAAACGTTACCAGAGTCATATTGTTTGCGGGCCGGTCAATAGATTCAAATGGTAATCGACTCCGGTACTATTCATTTACGGGTGTGGCGATAATCGTGGGGTGTTGATGGCGTTGGGATGGGTTGGGCACGGTGCGCAGTATTTCGCTATACTTCCTGAAAGACCACGGAACATATACCGCTTCCACCTTGTATGCTCGAAACTTAATTACTCGTTTAAGAGGGCGCACGAATGAAACGACAGGCACACTTTGCAGTGATAGAACTTGCAGTTTTGCTCGCAATTGGATTGACACCGCTACTTGGATTAAATGCACTTGCAGAAGAATCCATCAAAACCATAGTAGGCGAGGATGGCAGGAAAGTAATCACAAACGATTGGCCTCCAAAACGCAACCCTTCAGCTCCAGCAGCTAATCGAACGAGTAGTCAGGGGGGGGATTACCAGCAGCCTCAACAAGCCGCCTCACAAACCCCTCAGGAGTTAATGGAAACAGGCGGCATTGGGGGAGCGGTAGAGGCGCGCAGGTCTATTGATTCCCAGGAACACGCGAGGGAGTTAATGCAGACAGGCGGCATTGGGGGGGCGGTAGAGGCGCGCATGTATACGGATATGGAAAACAGTGATGATAGTGAGTATCAGCAACAACGTGAACTTAGGAAAATGAAAAAAGAATTGCAGAGAATGAAAACGCAAAAAATCATAGACAGCTATACGGCTCACTAGAATGAATAACGGTGAGGAAAAATAGGGGGCGCTGGTCATGAGATATTGCTTGGGGAAATATCTGCTCCTATTAGGCGCACTGCTCACGATACACCCAGCCTTTGCAGTTCTTGAGGGGGATGCGGCCGCCAATAAATACAATGCTCCCACTACAACCTTGGATGCATTACGTCATCGGGCGGAACAAGGTGATGCAGTCGCGCAATACAGTCTGGCAAGCTCATATGCTGCCGGAAAGAATGCAGCGAAAGACTTGAAGGCGGCTTTATACTGGTTTGACAAATCCGCATCTGCTGGTTTGCCGAACGCACAGACAAGTATGGGCTGGGCGTACATGAGCGGCTATCTGGGACTTTCTCCAGATTACAAGCTAGCCTTGGAATGGAATCTGAAAGCGACCAACCAAGGTTTCGGAGAAGGCTCATCAAACATCGGCCTGCTTTATGAAAATGGCTGGGGAATGCCAATAAATTACGAAGAGGCAGCAAGATGGTATCTGAAAGCAATCGAACAACGCGCGCACAGCGGGCAAGCTGAATTGCGACTTGGTGTGCTTTATGAAAACGGCAGGGGTGTTCGTAAGAATTTAGAACTGGCTGAATACCTGTTTAGAACTGTCGTTGAGAAATTCGGTAATGGTGAATTTGCAGACGAAGCAAAAACACGATTGGCCTTAATACAAGCCAATATTATTCGAGGCCCTGTGAGTGGTGAAACAAAGGCTGATTATTGGCGGCGCATGCAGGAGAATTTATGGGGCAAGAAAGGGAACAAGGGCTAAGCGGTGGAATGATTGATCCCAACGATGGTGCTTTGGAATCAACAAAAAATACCGTCTCGGAATTAGACAAGAAGGCAATTGAGTTTCTTGCCAGCATGTTTTCCCACGGCCAGAACTATGACGATCTCCCGCCAGCAGTAGCGAATACGGCAGTAAATAGCCTGTATCAAAATTTCAAATATTTGAATAGTTCGCCCGGCTTATCAAAGGATGGGAAATGGAATCCAGATAATTGGCTCCACGACGCTAATGCAGCGGCTCGCTCTGCTGCCGAAGGATCTGCGCTACCAGATATTATTGAAGAAATCCGAAAACTACCAAGACGAACAAAACCTGAACGGGCAGCCTATGAAGATGCCGTTCAGTTCTTTTTAGAAAATTTTAAACATGAAAATGAGATTTCAGGCCTTTATGATCTTGTGCGTAATAAAAAGGAACATTCGATTCAGCAGAATGAAAAGAAACTAGACCATTCAAAAACCGAACAAGCTGCCGAATTGGATGATGCAAAGGCACAATACAAGCACGCGCTGCAATATATTGATGGTGAAGTTGTACCTAGGGATTTCAACGAGGCGGCAATATGGCTACGCAAAGCATCGGCACAGGGGGTTGCTGATGCTCAGTACCTGCTAGGAATAATGCATGAAGGCGGGGAAGGTGCTACCCAGGACATTCAACAGGCCACCTCATATATGCGCAAGGCGGCTGAACAGGGACACACGGAAGCGCAAGCGTGGCTTGCTGCGCAGGAGGAGAAATTTAAGGTCGCAAATAGTGCTCCAGAACCATCCGCACAAACGCAAACCACTGTGGCAAAGCCACGATCCAAGAAGCGAGACTATTACTGGTTGCTGGACATACTCCCGGGATTTGCACTGGGCCAGTTGTTTAGTAAGGTCGTATTAAGAAACTTCCACGGTTCACCAGATGCATCTAGTTGGGCAGTCGCCATATCTCTGATGCTGGGTGGCGCTGTCGGTTTTGTTTTGTGCGAGTACGCGCGAACGCAATTCACGAAGAACATGCAGAGTCGAAGCGCCGTTACTTTCTGGTCGTTCGCAATTACCTTCGGGCTTATGTTGTCAATAATAGCGACGACAGTGCTATTGGAAAAATCAGCCGCACAGCCTACGATTGACGGAATCGTTGATCCTTTTGCACCGGGAAGCGACCCTCTCGGCTTGTATCAACCAGTGAGAGACCCTAATCAGGAATATCTGAAGGAAGTTGTAAAAACATTCAAAGAAAAATGCGCTGGTCAGGAAGGTATAAATTTCCTGAATTGCTGGGCAGATTATTCGCCCAAAAAATGTAAGAGCCTTGTTTATGGACAACCTGTTAATCCTACATGGGCGCGATGCGTGTATTCATGTGGCAGCGCTGGGACATACAGCAAGACATTCGGCGAGTGCTCAGGTTAATGGGCGCGACGTAAAATTCTCAAAATTTGTCATGGCGTGAAGCAGAAACCAGAACTATTTGCGAATATATCCTGTCACTTGATGGAATAGCTGGCGCTCATTCTCATGGGCACGCCGAACTGAAATAACACGTACAGTTTCGTCTTGCCGCATAGTTGTTACCATGAGAACTACATGACCGCAGTCATCAATACTCATATGCATGTGCCGAACTTCTTCTTTTTCCATGTACGCTTCGCTAACCATATAGGGGGGTACCCTATCAACTGGCAGCATGATCTGTTCTAGAATGTGAACAGCGCTTTCGAGAGAATAGCTGTGCTTGCTACGGTTGTGACTTTCCTTATTGGGGTCGTAGTCAATCTTTGTTCGACCAAATATAAGTCTGAACTCGTAGTCTGGTATGCCAAGCTTCGCAGGAACGTCCATAGCTAATATATAAAACTGTGGAAATAATTTTAACAATTGGCGCATCGTGCCTGAAACAAAACGGAACCGGTTGAAAACTGTAAAACTACTACTTGTCGGTCATAGGCCAAAGCCGCCCTTCCAGCAAGCTACACCAGCAGTTTTTCCAGTAAGTCGACAGCGTCCCCTATGGCCGAAACCGACACTTCAATGTGCGTTGGCTGGGAGACCGCTTAGGGTCGATAGGGTGAGTTCGCCAGTTTCCGGTTTGTGGCAACGAATTCGTTAAGAGCTATGACCGGAGTGGCCGAACATCGGACAAAGCCTGTCAGTTGAAATCTGGATAACTACACTTGAGAAAAAAAGAAACGGGGGCTGAATGCCCCCGTTCTATTTCGTACCGGATTGCGTCAGAACCTGGTGACGCGAGTCACACCGTCGCTTTCAATGACGCGGACCTTGTCGCCCGCGTTGATCACTTCGGTTTTGCTCGCTTGCTGGACGACAGAGATATATTCGCCGCTTTCAAGCTTGATGGCCATTTCGATACCGTCTTCGCGGGTGTAACCTTCCTCTGCCGCGGCACCAACCATACCGCCGACCACGGCGCCAATGACAGCCGCCACTTCGCCGGTCTTGCCGCCCGATGCGCCGCTGCCGGCAATGCCGCCAACGATGGTGCCGGCCGTGGTGCCGACTTGGCTCCTGGTACCTTCGATGCGCACCTTATGCACACTCTCTACCGTGCCAACCCTGAAATGCTGAACCTGGCGCACCTGGTCGCGGCTGTAGACGTCGCCGCCCTTGTCGCTGGCGCAGCCAAGCAGGAAGAAGGGGGCGGACAAGAGCAGAATGTGGATTTTGTTCATGTTGTAGCTCCTCAGGATAGTTTCGCAGCTTGGGTTTCTGTTGCTTCGTCATTTTCGACCGCGAGATCGGGAACCGGTTCACCGGGTCGCCACTGCTTGAGCAGCAGGGCATTGCTGACCACCGATACCGAGCTCATCGCCATGGCGCCGCCCGCGATCATCGGGTTGAGCAGGCCCAGACCGGCCAGCGGGATGCCCAGCACGTTGTAGGCGAAGGCGAAGAACAGGTTCTGGCGGATCTTGGAAAGGGTGACCTGCGACAGGTCGATGGCATCTGCCACGCTGTTGAGGTCGTTGCGCATCAGGGTGATGTCCGCCGCCTCGATGGCGATGTCGCTGCCGCTCTTCATGGCGAAGCTCACGTCGGCTGCCGCCAGCGCGGGTGCATCGTTGATGCCGTCGCCGACCATGCCGACCAGCGTTTTCTCGTTCCTGAGCGAACTGACATAGCGCGCCTTGTCCTGCGGCGATACCTCGGCGATGAAATCTTCCACGCCTGCCTGCTGGGCAATGGCCTGTGCGGTGGCCTGGTTGTCGCCGCTCAGCATCACCACGCGAATGCCCATCGCGCGCAAACGCGCCACGGCAACGCGGCTGCTGGGGCGAATCTTGTCGGCGAAGGCGATGTAGCCGAGCAGCACTTGTTCGCGCGCGACGGCAACCACTGTCTTGCCCTGTTTCTGCAAGCCTTGTATCGATGCGTCATCCAGCGCAACGCCTTGCTTGGCGATAAAGGCGGGCGAACCCAGCAGATAGGCGACGCCATCGATATTGGCGCGCAAGCCGCTGCCCGCTGCTTCATCGAAACCGGTGATTGCCAGCGGCATCGTGGCATGCGCCTGCACGTAATCCATGATGGCGACAGAGAGCGGATGCGTGGAATGCTGCGCCAGGCTGGCCGCAATACGCGAGAGGTCGCCGACGCTGCTGGTCGCACTCGGGCGCAAGTCGGTGAGGGCGGGTTTGCCCTCGGTCAGCGTGCCAGTCTTGTCCAGCACCAGCACGGAAAGTTTTTGTGCGCGTTCCAGCGCCGCCGCATCCTTGACCAGTATTCCTTCGCGTGCCGCCAGGCCGCTGGCGACGACGACGGTAATCGGTGTTGCCAGACCCAAGGCGCACGGACAGGCGATCACCAGCACCGACACTGCGGTGATGATGGCATAGGCAAAATCCTTCTCGATCTGCAGCCAGACGAGAAAGGTGATGACGGCGAGCACCAGTACGATAGGCACGAAGATGCCGGAAATCTTGTCGGCCAGGCGCTGGATGGGCGCTTTCGAGCCCTGCGCCTGTTCCACCATGTGCACCACCGCAGCCAGTTGCGTATGGCTGCCGACGGCAGTTGCGCGGCACTTGATCATGCCCTGCTGGTTATTGGTGGCGGTATAAACCTTGTCGCCTGCATTCTTGGTTTGCGGCATGCTTTCGCCGGTGAGCATGCTTTCGTCCAGCGATGAGGTGCCTTCCAGTACCACGCCGTCTACCGGCACGTTTTCGCCGGGGCGCACGATGAAGATGTCATCCGGGCGCAACGAACCGGCCGAGACATCCAGCACCTGGCCGTCGCGTTCCACATGCGCGATCTTGGGCTGCAACTCGATCAACTTCTCGATGGCGCTCGACGCCTTGGCCTTGGCGCCCATTTCCAGCAGCTTGCCCATCAGTACCAGCGTGATGAGTACAGCGCTGGATTCGAAATACACCGGCTGGTGTATGTCGAAGACGACGATGGCAACGCTCAGGAAATAGGCCGCACTGGTTCCCAGCGCCACCAGCAAGTCCATGTTGCCGCTCTTGTGCTTCAGGCTGGCCCAGGCGCCGCGATAGAAACGCGCGCCGATCCAGAATTGCACCGGCGTTGCCAATAGCCATTGCAGCCAGATCGGGATGGGCAGATGCACTTCAAACAGCATCAGCAGCATGGACACAACCATGGGCGCGATGAGTAACACTGCGATGAAGAAGCGCAGTTGTTCCAGCTTATAGGCCTTGAGGCGGTCTGCTTTTTCAGAGGCGAAATCGCGCGTCACATGCGCGTCGAAGCCGGTATCGCGCACTGCTTTGATCAGCGCTTCCACATTGGTGCGCGCGGGATCAAAGGTCACGCTGGCTTTTTCTGTGGCCAGGTTCACCACGGCAGTGACGTCAGGTAATTGATTCAATGCCTTTTCCAGGCGGCCGGAACAAGATGCACAACGCATGCCGACGATCTGGAGGTCGGCGTGATTTTCTGCTTGGGACATGGGGAAATAACTCTGAAGGATGAATAGGCCAAAAGATACGCCCGAGCGCCTTCCTTGTCCATCTTGACCTTGAGCTATTCATGGTTTCCTGTTTCAATCGCACCTCATTTTAAAAGCAGGAAAGAACATGAGTCAGGCAAGCATCGGCATCATCGGGGGCAGCGGCGTTTATGACATCGCCGGGCTGGAAAACAAGCGCTGGGAGAAGGTCGAATCGCCTTTCGGTGAGCCGTCGGACGAATTGTTGTTCGGCGAACTCAACGGCGTGAAACTGGCTTTCCTGCCGCGCCACGGCCGTGGCCACAAGATTCCTCCATCCGAGATCAACTTCCGCGCCAACATCGATGTGCTTAAACGGGTAGGAGTGACGGATGTCATTTCGGTCAGTGCCGTCGGTTCCTTGCGCGAACACCTGCCTCCCGGCACCTTCGTGATTGTCGACCAATTCATCGACCGCACTTTTGCCCGCAACAAATCTTTCTTCGGCACCGGCCTCGTGGCGCACGTCTCCATGGCGCATCCGGTGTGCAAACGTCTGGGCGACCATATTGAGCTGGCCGCGAAAGAGGCGGGCATCAGCGCGCTGCGCGGTGGCACTTACCTGGTCATGGAAGGCCCGCAGTTTTCCAGCCTTGCCGAATCCGAGCTGTACCGCAGCTGGGGCTGCGACGTGATCGGCATGACCAACATGCCCGAAGCCAAACTCGCCCGCGAAGCCGAACTCTGCTACGCCACCGTCGCCATGGTCACTGACTACGACTGCTGGCATCCCGATCACGACGACGTGACCGTGGAACAGATCATCAAGGTGTTGCTGGCCAACGCCGACAAGGCCAAGACGCTGGTGAAGCATCTTGTGCCTTATGTTGGAACGGATGCCAAAGCCTGCGATTGCGGCTGCCGCACTGTGCTGCAATATGCGCTTATTACAGCGCCAGAGGCGCGTGACGCGGAAATGAAGAAGAAGCTGCAGGCCATAGCGGGGCGTGTGCTCTAAAGTTTTGGAGCGACAACGCATTTAATTTCCGTTCGTGGTGAGCTTGTCGAACCATGGACGGACAACCAACAGAATGCCCTTCGACAGGCTCAGGGCGAACGGCATAATTAGAGATGACCGAACAAACATTACGCCAACACCTGCTCGACACCTCCTGCCGCATGGTCGAACTCGGCCTCAACCGCGGCACCGCAGGCAATGCCTCCGTGCGCTATGCCGACGGCATGCTCATCACGCCATCGGCAATACCCGTATCCGAGATGAATACGGAATGCATGGTGCGCATGGACCTGGAAGGCAAGGTGCTGCAAGGTAGCCGACCCTCCAGCGAATGGCGCATCCACCGCGACATTCTCAAAGCCCGTCCCGAGATCGCAGCGGTGCTGCACATGCATTCCACCTTCGCCACCACCATCGCCTGTTTGCGCAAGGACGTGCCGCCCGTGCATTACATGATCGCCATGGCCGGTGGCGACACCATCCGCTGCACGCCTTACAGCCTGTTCGGCGAACAAGCGCTTTCCGACCACGCGCTGGAAGCCTTGCGCGACCGCAAGGCCTGCCTGCTGGGTAACCACGGCATGATCGCGCTGGGCAAGGACCTGGACGATGCGCTGTCTGTCGCGCAGGAAGTCGAATACCTGTGCGAGATCTACTGGCGCACGCTGCAAGCGGGCGAACCGCAGATACTGACACCGCAGCAGATGCATGAAGTGAAATCGAAGTTCGTGGAGTACAAGAAACGTAGTTAGGAAATAAAGACTCCGTTCGTGGTGAGCTTGTCGAACTATGAACGGTCATTGAATTCACGTCGTTCATCCTTCGACAAGCTCAGGACGAACGGATTAATAAACAGGAAACCGTAATGCCCATCAAATCCCGAGTCCGCACCGTCCCCCATTACCCCAAACAGGGCATCATGTTCCGCGACATCACCACGGTGCTTAAAGACCCCATCGGCCTGCGCGCCACTATCGACGAACTGGTGCGCCGCTACAAGGACGTGAAGATAGACAAGATCGCCGGCATCGAATCGCGCGGCTTCATCATCGGCACACCGCTGGCCTACGCGCTCGGCGTCGGCTTCGTGCCCATCCGCAAAAAAGGCAAACTGCCCGCCGAAACCATCGGCCACGACTACGAACTCGAATACGGCACCGACCGCATCGAGATTCACACTGACGCCATCTCCAAGGGCGAAAAGGTGCTGCTGGTGGATGACCTCATCGCCACCGGCGGCACGGCAGAAGCCGCCGTCATCCTCATCGAAAAGATGGGCGGCAAGATCATCGAATGCTGTTTCATGATCGACCTGCCGGACATCGGCGGCCGCGCGCGACTGGAGAAGCGTGGGCATAAGGTGTTTGCGTTGTGCGAGTTTGAGGGGGATTGAGTTTGCTTGAGGTGAGGAATTTATGTGTAAATTTTTCGTTTCATGTTTCCTTATGGTGGTAATAACGGTGGATGGTATGGCTAGTGAATCAGTCTTGTGGCCTCAACTTGATACAGTAAAATTCGTGACAGGTCGGTCTGCCGTGGAAACGGATGTGTCAGAAGGAAGGGCTGTTTTCGTACTCAAGTCAGGCGAAACACCAATAGGTCGTTCTATAGCGATGACTATTCCGCAATATGCAATCCATGTTGATGCTGAAACCAAACAAAGAACTCCATGCGTGCTTATTCAGGCCGAAGTGGCTGATGGGAGAAAGTACGGTGGTTGCCGTTCAGTTCTCGATGGTTCCTATCTCATAGGTCTTATCTCTGAATTTGAATTGCTTGGAACAAAGTTGCCAAAATAGGTTGGCGGCCCTGATGTATGAAGTACTGGTGATGGTTTAACCTTTTGGAAGGCATTAATGAAAGTCGAAACCCTGCGCTGGTTCAACAACCGGCTGGAAATGATAGACCAGCGCATTCTGCCCGCTGCGTTTGAATACCTGAGTTACTACACTGCCTCTTCGGTAGCCGAGGGCATACGCCATATGGTGGTGCGCGGTGCGCCTGCCATTGGTGTGGCGGCTGCATATGGCGTGGCGCTGGAGGCGCTGCATTTGCAGGAGAAATCTGCAGCTGACTTCAAGGCAGGTATGGAGACCGGCTTTGCCGTGCTGGCCGCCAGCCGCCCGACGGCGGTGAATCTGTTCTGGGCGTTGCAGCGCATGCGCACGGTTTGGGAAGGCGTAGCGACGCAAACACCGCAGCAGGTCGCGCAGCGCTTGCTGACCGAGGCGCACGAGATTCTGGCCGAGGACATTCGCATCAACAAGGCGATGGGCGCGCATGGCGCGACCTTGCTGAAAGATGGGGCGCGGGTGTTGACGCATTGCAATGCAGGGGCGCTGGCGACGGCGGGCTGGGGTACGGCGCTTGGGGTGTTCCGTTCGGCGGTGGAGGCGGGCAAGAAGATTTCGGTGATTGCCGACGAGACGCGGCCCTTCCTGCAAGGCGCACGGCTGACGGCGTGGGAGATGGTGCAGGAGAACATTCCGGTGACGCTGATCACCGATAACATGTCCGGTCACCTGATGGCGCACGGCGAGATCGACGCGGTTGTGGTGGGCACGGATCGCGTGGCGGCCAACGGCGACGTGGCGAACAAGATCGGTACGTACATGGTGGCGGTGTTGGCCAGGCGGCACAACATTCCGTTCTATGTGGCGTGCCCGCTGTCCACCATCGACATGAACATTGCTACAGGGGCGGATATTCCCATTGAGGAACGCTCGGTGGAGGAAGTGAAGGGTTTCCGTGATTACCATTGGGCGGCGGAGGGGGTGAAGATTCGCAATCCTGCCTTTGATGTGACGCCTGCGGAGCTGGTGACGGGGCTTATCACTGAAAAGGGTGTGGTGTTGCAGCCGGATGTGCAAGGCATTCGGAAGTTATTTGGCTGATACGGACATTCCCCCTTTAGACAAAGGGGGGCGAGGGGGGATTTGAAGAGTGGGCGATTTTCACAAGCTCCCAAATCCCCCTCAGTCCCCCTTTGCTAAAGGGGGAAGTGGTCAGAGTAGCCACGACGAGTTGTGGTCTCCCTTAAATACCTGTTTCCATTAGCCCCTCTCTTTGCTATAATCCGCGCCGTTTTCAGATGGGCTTCAGGCCCGTTTTTTATTTGTGGGTACGAATATGGATGTGGCGAAGCTGGTAGATACGACTTTGGCCGGTATGGGTTACGAGCTGGTCGATCTGGAGTTGTCCGGGCGCGGATTGATGCGTGTGTTCATGGACAAGCCGGATGGTATCGCGGTGGAAGACTGCGAGCGGGTCAGCAACCAGTTGGTGCGTCTGTTCACGGTGGAAGGGGTGGATTACGAGCGCCTCGAGGTGTCTTCGCCGGGTCTGGACCGCGTAGTCAAGAAAGAAGCCGATTTCGTGCGTTTTGCCGGGCAGAAGGTGCAGATCAAGGTGCGCGTGCCGATGGCGGGGCGCAAAAACTTCGTCGGTATCATCGGCGAGTTGAAGGATGGGATTTTGCAGTTGGATGTGGATGGCAGCCTGGTTGGTATCGAGCTGTCGAATATGGATAAGGCACGTTTGGTGCCGACGTTTTAGTTGCTGGAGATAGCGATGAGTCGTGAAGTTCTGTTATTGGTAGATGCCTTGGCCCGTGAGAAGAACGTGGACAAGGAAATCGTGTTTGGTGCGCTGGAATCGGCTTTGGCCTCTGCCACCAAAAAGCGTTTCTCGGAAGAAGAAGCGGATGTGCGCGTGAGCATCGACCGCCAAACCGGCGAGTACGAGTCGTTCCGCCGCTGGCAGGTAATGGACGACGAGACATTCGAGACGCCCGAACTGCACATCAAGCTCAGCGAAGCGGAAAAGCTGATTCCCGGCATCCAGATGGATGACTTCGTTGAAGAGCCTCTGGAAAACATCGATTTCGGTCGTATCGGCGCGCAGGCGGCGAAACAGGTCATTTTCCAGAAGATTCGCGACGCGGAACGCGAGCAGATTCTCGCTGACTTCATGGAACGCAACGAGCACCTGGTGTCCGGCACGATCAAACGCATCGAGCGCGGCAATGCCATCGTCGAATTCGGCAAGATCGAAGCGCTGCTGCCACGCGACCAGATGATTCCGAAAGAAAACCTGCGCGTCGGCGACCGCGTCCGTGCCTATCTGTTGCGCGTGGATCGTACTGTGCGCGGCCCGCAGATCATCCTGTCGCGTATCACTTCTGAATTCCTGACCAAGCTGTTCGAACTGGAAGTGCCGGAAATCGAAGAAGGCCTGCTGGAAATCGTCAGCGCCGCCCGCGATCCCGGTTCTCGCGCCAAGATCGCGGTACGCAGTCACGATCAACGTCTCGATCCGATCGGTACTTGTGTCGGTATGCGCGGCTCGCGCGTGCAGGCCGTGACCAACGAATTGGCCGGCGAACGCGTGGACATCATCCTGTGGTCGGATGATGCCGCTACCTACGTCATCAACGCACTGGCGCCGGCTGAAGTCGGCAGCATCGTGGTGGATGAAGACAAACACAGCATGGACGTGGTGGTCGAAGAAGAGAATCTGGCGCAAGCCATCGGTCGCGGCGGCCAGAACGTGCGCCTCGCAAGCGAGATGACCGGTTGGGAAATCAACCTGATGACGGTTGAGCAGTCCGCCGAGAAGAACGAGCAGGAGTTTTCTAAAGTACGCGATCTGTTCGTGGAGAAGCTGGATGTGGACGAGGAAGTCGCCGACATTCTGGTGCAGGAAGGTTTCAACACGCTGGAAGAAGTCGCTTATGTGGAACTGGACGAGATGTTGTCCATCGAATCTTTCGACGAAGCGACTGTGAACGAGCTGCGCAGCCGTGCACGCAATGCACTGTTGACCGCCGCCATTGCCAACGAAGAGCAGGTTGAACACAACATCGAAGATCTGCTGAAGATCGAAGGCATGGACGAAGAAACGGCACGTACCCTGGCTGGCAAGGGTGTCGGCACGCAAGAGCAACTGGCTGATCTGGACGGCGACGAACTGGTGGAAATGACCGGGATGGATGCCGAGCGCGCCAATCAGTTGATCATGACGGCGCGTGCGCCCTGGTTCGCTTGAGCCGGAAGTGCAAGTTTGTAAAGGTTATCCGTAGTCTGGTGGTATTGGTTTAAGGGGTCGCAATGGGAAAAATGAACGTCGCGCAATTCGCGGGTGAGCTGGGACTTCCGGTCGAGCTGCTGCTGGAGCAGCTGAAATCGGCCGGAGTATCCAAGCAGAAAGATACCGACACCATATCGGAACAGGACAAGTCGCAGCTGCTGGAGCATCTGCGCGGCGCGCATGGCGCAAGCAAAAACAAGATCACGCTGGTTCGTCGCGAGACGACGGCGATCAAGAAGTCGGATAGCAGCGGCAAGGCACGCACCATTCAGGTGGAAGTGCGCAAGAAGCGCACCGTTGCACCCGTAGCCGCACCGGCTGCGGAAGTACCGGAAGCCGCACCGGCAGTGGAAGAAGCCAAGCCGAAGAAGGCAACCAAGAAGGTATTGGATGAGCAGGAGTTGAAGGCACGCGAAGAAGAAGCGCGTCTGCAAGCCGAACTGGCGTCGCGCCAGGCGGCCGAGATACAAGCCAAGCAAGAACGCAGCAAGCGCAAAGCGGCTGCCGCTGAACCGGCACCCGCGCCCGAACCTGTAGTCGAGGTGAAGCCCGTTGTCGCTGCCCCTGTCGAGGCAGCAGCTGCCGTCGTTGCACCTGCCGCTACACCCGAAGGAACGCTGCACAAACCAACACTCAAGCCGGGTGACAAGGTTGCGCGTCCCGCCAAGAAGGTGGACAAGGTTGCCGCCAAGGAAAGCCCATGGGATGAGGCCGGACACAAAAAGCGTCCGCCTTCACGCAGCACGGATACCCGTGCCGGATTGGGCGGACGTACCGGCGGCAATGCAGTTCGCGCACCGCGTCATGACAAGCACAGCAAACCTGAAGTGGCGCACGCATTCTCGCTGCCGACCGAACCTATCGTGCAGGAAGTGATGGTTCCGGAAACCATTACTGTTGCCGAACTGGCGCAGAAGATGTCGATCAAGGCGGCCGAAATCATCAAGACATTGATGAAGATGGGCTCCATGGTCACGATCAACCAGGTGCTGGATCAGGAAACGGCGATGATTCTGGTTGAAGAACTCGGCCACAAGGCCGTTCCCGCCAAGCCCGATGATCCCGATGCATTCCTGATGGAGGCTGTTGATCATGGCGATGTGGTGCTTGAATCGCGTGCACCGGTCGTGACCGTGATGGGTCACGTCGACCACGGTAAAACGTCATTGCTGGACTATATCCGCCGCACTCGCGTGGCTTCAGGCGAAGCTGGTGGCATTACGCAACATATCGGCGCATACCACGTGGATACGCCGCGCGGCATGATCACTTTCCTCGATACCCCGGGGCACGAAGCGTTTACCGCAATGCGTGCACGTGGCGCGAAAGCGACCGACATCGTGATTCTGGTGGTGGCGGCGGACGACGGCGTGATGCCGCAGACCAAGGAAGCGATTCACCATGCCAAGGCTGCCGAAGTGCCTATCGTGGTGGCGATCACCAAGATCGACAAACCGGATGCCAATTCCGAGCGCGTGCGCCAGGAACTGGTGGCGGAAGGCGTGGTACCGGAAGATTGGGGCGGCGATGCGATGTTTGTTGAAGTTTCCGCCAAGACCGGACAGGGCATCGATACTTTGCTGGAAGGCATTCTGTTGCAGGCCGAAGTGCTGGAATTGAAAGCATCGAAGAATTCCAGCGCCAAGGGCGTGGTGATCGAAGCGCGTCTGGACAAGGGCAAGGGCGCTGTGGCGACCCTGCTGGTGCAGTCTGGTACGCTGAAACGCGGCGATGCGATTCTGGTTGGTTCTGTATCCGGTCGTGTGCGCGCCATGCTCGACGAGAACGGCAAGACCATCAACGAAGCGGGTCCCTCGATTCCGGTCGAGATTCAAGGTCTGTCCGAAGTGCCAACTGCCGGTGCGGATTTCCTCGTGCTGGCTGATGAAAAGAAGGCGCGCGAAATTGCGCTGTTCCGTCAGGGCAAGTTCCGCGATGTGAAGCTGGCCAAACAGCAAGCTGCCAAGCTGGAGAATATGTTCGAGCAGATGGGCGAGGGCGAAGTGCGTACCCTGTCGCTGATCGTGAAGGCCGACGTACAGGGTTCGCTGGAAGCGATTGCCGGTTCGTTGCAGAAGCTTTCCACACCCGAGGTCAAGGTCAGCCTGATCCACAGCGGCGTGGGTGGTATCTCCGAATCCGACGTCAATCTGGCGCTGGCTTCCAAGGCGATCATTATCGGTTTCAATTCGCGTGCAGATGCAACAGCGCGCCGTCTGGCGGAATCGTCCGGCGTGGATATCCGTTACTACAACATCATCTACGCGATGGTCGATGAGATCAAAGCGGCGCTATCCGGCATGCTGGCACCCGAGAAGAAGGAAAGCATCATCGGCATGGTCGAAGTACGCCAGGTGTTCCACATCTCCAAGGTCGGCACGATTGCAGGTTGCTACGTCACCGAGGGCATGATCAAGCGTTCGTCCAGCGTGCGTGTGTTGCGCAACAACGTGGTGATCCATTCCGGCGATCTGGATTCGCTGAAACGCTTCAAGGATGACGCGAAGGAAGTTAAATCCAACTTCGAGTGCGGTCTGTCGCTGAAGGGTTACAACGATCTGGAAGTCGGCGATCAGCTTGAAGTATTCGAAATCGTCGAAGTGGCACGGGCGCTTTAAATTTAATGGCAAAGGACTACGCACGCACAGATCGCATCGCCGAGCAGATCCAGCGCGAATTGGCCCAGCTGATTCGCCTGGAGGTGAAGGATCCGCGTGTGAAGAAAGTCACGCTGACCGGCGTGGAAGTGACCAACGACCACGCCCATGCCAAAGTGTTCTATACCTCACTGGATGGCGACAGCCCGGACTTGTTGCAAGGTCTGGAGCGTGCTGCCGGTTTCCTGCGTAGCCAGTTGGCGCATGCCATGAAGCTGCGTATCACACCCCAGCTGCACTTCGTCTATGACGCGTCCGTCGAGCGCGGTGCACATCTATCCCAGTTGATTGATCAAGCGGTTGCGAGTGACAAAAAAGACTGAGCAATTCAAACGCGTCAAACGCCCGCTGGATGGCGTTCTGCTGTTCGACAAGTCGCTGGAGCTCAGCTCCAATACCGCGCTGCAAAAAGTCCGCCGTCTGTTCCAAGCCGAAAAAGCCGGGCATACCGGCACCCTCGATCCGCTCGCTACCGGCCTGCTGCCGGTCTGTTTCGGCGAAGCCACCAAATTCACCGTTGCCTTGCTGGATGCCGACAAGCGTTATCGCGCCACGATACGCCTGGGGCAGCGCACGACCACTGGCGATGCTGAGGGTGAAATCACCGAAACGCGGCCTGTAGCGGTAACCGAAGCTCAAGTACTGGCGGTGCTGGCAACGTTCATGGGTGAGACCCAACAGCTTCCACCCATGTACAGTGCCATCAAGCATCAGGGTAAGCCGCTGTACGAATACATTCGCAAGGGTGAAACCGTGGAGCGCGAGTTGCGCCGGGTGTTCATTCGCGAACTGACGCTGGATCGGCTGCAGGGCAACGAGCTGGATTTCAGCGTGTTATGCAGCAAGGGCACCTATGTTCGTACGCTGGCTGAGGATATCAGCGAGAAACTGGGCTGCGGCGGGCATCTGATTGCCCTGCGCCGTACCGGAATTGGCGAATTCAGTTTGGAAAATGCCTATACCCTGACTCAGCTTGAGGGAATGAACGAGGTTCAGCGCGATGCCTGCCTGATGCCGCTGGACAGGCTGGTGCAGAACCTGCCCAGTCTGGAGCTGGATGAAATTCAGGCCAGTCGGCTTGCCCAGGGGCAAAGACTGGGGGTGAGCGACAGTTATCCGGACGGGAAACGGCGTTTGTACGCCACCGGGCACTTTATCGGGCTGGGCGAGCTGGAAGGGGGGCGGCTGTCCCCGAGCCGCCTGCTGTCCAGCGTGGCCAAAGCGGCCGCACAGCGCGAATCAACTTGAGCCAGAACCCCATTCAGGGGTAGAATGCCGCACTTTTTATTGGAGAGAGAAGCCTAATGTCTATTACCGCCGCACAAAAATCGCAAATCGTGACTGACTACCAGCGCGCCAAGGGCGATACCGGCTCCCCGGAAGTACAAGTCGCCCTGATGACGGCCCGTATCAATTACCTGACCGATCATTTCAAAGAACATAACAAGGATCACCACTCCCGTCGCGGCCTGCTGCGCCTGGTGAGCCGCCGCCGCAAGCTGCTGGACTACCTGAAGAGCAAGAATGAAGCGGGATACAAAGAACTGATCCAGCGTCTGGATCTGCGCAAGTAACAGGTTTTGCAAGCGGGTCGCG
>Ga0265324_10000107_pt1 | contig 66412 bp, 52 predicted proteins | sample 41419metaG_FD_198634 | JGI IMG/M metagenome (GOLD analysis project Ga0265324, IMG submission 198634) | Rhizosphere microbial communities from Carex aquatilis grown in University of Washington, Seatle, WA, United States - 4-14-19 metaG | ecosystem: Host-associated > Plants > Roots > Rhizosphere...
CCCAATCCCCTCGAAAAAAGCGGCCCTAACCCGGCCCCGTCCCCCTTTGCCGAATCCCAGTCCCCCACGGGACTGGAAAAGGTCGGCAGCCTCGCGAGGAATTTCGAAAAGTTCCAAACCCATTTTTCGAAACTCCTGGAAGACAATAATCTTCCGGGGACCGATTATTATGAATTCCTGAAAGTACTCGAGTCCCTGCAAAAACATATACCGGACGAAAAGACGCGTTTCACCGCGGGGTATGCCAGCCTAGCGATCACCGGGCTGACCAAAGAGAAACTCCTGGAAAGCACCAAGTTTTATTCGGATCTCATTTTCAAGGACAAGGAGAATTTCCTTAAATCCCTGATTTCCAAACAGGAAGAGGAAGTTACGGCCCGGGAAAAAAGGGCGTTCACGCTCAACAATAAAATCGCGGACAACTCCCAGGCCATCCAAAAGTTGACCAAGGAGATCGCGGACGCGCAAACGGAAATATCCAAGTTGAGCGAAGAGAAGTCCGCCGCCACGGAACGATTGAAGTCGAACCAAGAGGGCTATTTGACCGTGAGCGAAGCGATGCTGAATAAGATCAAGAATGACGCCGCCAAAATCGAAGCCCTAATTTAAAGGAGAACCGCGAATGGAAACCCAGATTTTTCCTGCCGGCGAACCGGATTCCAAAAAACGGTTCTGGCAGCGGCCCGAAGGCTTATTCGGCCTCTTCTTCGGCATCGGCGCCATATGCGCGATCGGGTATTACGTCATTCCCATCCTGACGCAAATCGTTTGGAACACGCTGCATTTCGGGATCGCGCTCGCCTGCCTCGGCGTCTTTCTGTTCGTGGTCACCAATCGCAAATTGCGGCTTAGCCTCATGTACATGTATGAAATCCTCATGAAAAAGCTGGTGGGCCTGGTCATCGAGCTCGATCCGTTCGTCATCGCCGAAAGTTTCATCAGCGACATGGAAAAGGAACGGGAAAACCTGTATGAGCAATCCGTGAAGGTCGATGGCCAAAAGGAAAGCCTGCAAATGCAGATCACGGCAAAGGAAAAGGAACGGGTCAAATTGTTGGATCGGGCGCGCGCCGCGAAGGCCAACAATATGGGGCCCGAATTGGCCAACGCCACGCGGCAAATCGCGCGTATCGAAGAGTATATCAAGCAACTCAGCCCCATCCGGGACAGTCTCGCCAAGGTCGGGGATCACCTCACCAAGGTCCACAAGAACAGCGCGTACCTGATCGAAGACGCCAAAAACGAACTGTCGCTGAAAAAGGATCTCTACAAATCCGTCACGACCGGAAACCAGGCATTGAGTTCCGCGCTCAAGATTTTCAAGGGCGATCCGGAGAAGAAAGCCATGGTGGAACAATCCATGGAATACCTGAAGGATGATATCGCGATGAAGCTGGCGAGCATGAAGAAGGCCATCAGCTATTCCTCCGATTTCATGCGGTCCATCGATCTCGATAACGCGACTTTCGAAATAAAGGGACTGCAACTCTTAGAGACGATGAATCCGGACACGGAGCTCAAGCTTAAATCGAAAGCCGCCGATCCCGTCCCGGTCCGCCAGTTGGGAAAAGTGGCGACAACCGACTACGACAACTTGCTCGAATAACCGAATTCCAAGTCCGACTTTTTTCCAAAGGATGAACCATGGCAGTCAAAATGAAAACGTCAGGCAAACTCGTCTTAATCATCGCCCTCTTGGCCGGCATATACGCGGCCAAGACTTACTGGTGGGATAAGCGGCCCCAAGCCGCCAAGCAGGCTACGGATATCGGCCGTGTCGCCCTTCCGGACGCTCCGGAAGCGTCGTTCCAAGGCAATGCGACCTTGCTGGCGCTTCCCGAAGATAAGGAATCCGTGAATGGCGGTACCAAAATCGACTGGAAGATCATGGCGTGGAACGCCCAATTCGCCCTGATGTACGCGAACGGCGGCGCTTTCACGACCAAGGGCTCCTTGTTGGACAAGGCCAAGCTGCAGGTGAACATCATCCGGCAGGATGATTGCAATAAGACCGTTGCGGATATCGTGAAGTTCGCCAACGATTACAAAAACAATCCGAATACCACCGCGGTATTCGCAACCTTGATGGGCGACGGGATGCCCGCTTTCTTCGCCGGGTTGGCCAAGGAACTTGCTCCGCTCGGCCCCGATTTCACCCCGATCGCTTTCTATCCCATGGGGAAGTCGTACGGCGAAGATCAGGTCATGGGGCCGGAAGAGTGGAAAAAGGATCCCAAAACCGCGCTGGGAAAAGCCGTAGCATGCGTGTTACGTGACGGGGATATGAACATCCTCTTGAAATGGGCGGGCGACAACGGGCTACGCGTCAATCCCGACGAAACCACCTATGACAAAGATGCCATCAACCTGATTTCCGCCAATGACTTCCTGGATGCCCCGAACAAATACATCACCGGCTACAAGGAAAAACGCAAGCTCATCGAAAACGGCAAGAAGCTGAGCAAGGAAATAATCATCGGCGTGGACGGCGTGGCCACTTGGACTCCCGGTGACGTCAATACGGCCAAGCAGAAGGGCGGATTGATCACCATCGCTTCGACCAGGCAATATGCGACCCAGATGCCAGCCGTCACCATTACCATCAAGAAATTCGCTTACGACCACCGCTCCGACATGGAAAACCTGATTTCCGCCTTGGGCCAATCCGGCGACCAGGTCCGCTCCTTCAACGATGCCAAAGCCTTCGCCGCCAAGGTTTCCGCCAAGGTTTATAACGAGCAGGACGCTGCGTATTGGCTCAAGTACTACAACGGTGTAGTTGAGAAGGACGCCATGGGCAAGGACGTGGCCCTGGGCGGTTCGATGGCTTTCAACCTGGCCGATGCGGCCAACATGTTCGGCCTCGGCAAGGACGGCGTCGACCGCTACAAGATCGTTTACACGACCTTCGGCGACCTGCTTTCCAAGATGTACCCCGAAATCATGCCCACCTACCCTGCCTACCAGAAGGTCGTGGACAAATCCTTTCTTGCGACCGTGGTTTCCAACAATCCCGAGTTGATGGAAGGCAAAGCCCTCACGGTGAAATATTCGCCGGAAATGACCAGCCAGGTCTCCTCGAAATCCTACCAGATCCAATTCGAAACCGGAAAATCCGACATCAAACCGGATTCCTATCCCGTACTCGATGATATCCTCAAGAGCTCGGTGGTTGCGGAAGGCCTGAAGGTCGGCATCTTCGGCCATACCGACAACGTCGGAAACGAAGGAGCCAATAAAATCCTGTCCGAGGCCCGCGCGAATTCGGTGAAGGCCTTCCTTCAAGCTAAAGGCATCACTCCGGACCGGATGGAAGTCAAAGGATTCGGATCCGCCCAGCCCTTGGCCGCCAATACCACGCCGGAAGGACGCTTTAAGAACCGCCGGGTGCAAATCGTATTGGGAGAATGATGAAGCGAATCGTGCGGCCGCTGGAGTTGATTACTCCTAAGACTTTCTACTCTTTGATGGCGGCCGAAATCGCGATCGCAGTGCTGCTCTGGCTCCGGTTCAGCGTAAACCTCATCCCTGGCCCCATCCAAGTGGCAAAAGCCCTTGGCGAACTCCTAAGCACCCAGGAGTTCTACCAGGGATTGGTCTCTAGCCTTTTCCTGACCTTCAAGGGGATGCTCATCTCCATCCTCATCTCCCTTTTCATCAGCTATACCTATTTCATTCCCATGCTCAAACCCATCGGAATGTTCATCGTTAAATGCCGGTACCTGACCCTGACCGGCCTCATTTTCCTTTTCACCTTGCTGACGAAAAACGGCAGCGAGCTGAAGCTCAGTTTGCTCGTTTTCGGAATCGTCCCGTTTTTCGTGACGTCCATGATTTCGGAACTGGCTTCGATCAATGTCCAGGAATTCGAGGTTTGCAAAACATTGCGTATGAACAACTGGGAGACATGGTTCGAAGTCATCATCATAGGCAGGTTGGACCACGTCGTGGAAACCTTAAGGCAGAATTTCGCGATTGCCTGGTTGATGATAACCATGATTGAAGGCTTGAGCATGTCGGAAGGCGGCCTGGGAGTGCTGCTGATCAAAGCCAACAAATACGTGAATATGCCGAGGGTTTTCGCTTTATTGGTCGTTATCCTGACGCTAGGCATCTTCTTCGATTTTCTGCTCGGGTTCGCGCGCGCATGGCTGTTTCCCTATACCCGCCTGCAGGTAATGAAATGATCTCGTACTCGGAAAAAGAAGTCATTCTAAAGGCCGAGAACGTATCGCTCAGCTTCGGGGATAAGCAGATATTGCACGATGTGAATTTCGAAATCCACGACGTGACCCGCGCAGGCGTCTCCCAAGGCCAAGTGGTTTCGCTGATTGGCCGCAGCGGCATCGGCAAGACCCAATTGTTCAAGATCTGTTCGGGAATCATGGCCCCGACCAAAGGCATAGTGAAGATTGGCGTAGAACAGAAACCCGTGGAAGCGGGCGATGTCGGGATCGTTCCGCAGAACTACATCCTCTTCAACCACCGCAGCGTTTTCAAGAACCTCTTAATCGCATTGGACCATAGCGACCGGAAATTGGATGAAAAGCAGAAAAAGGAAATCATCGACAAGCATGCCAGCGATTTCGATCTTTCCGATCATCTAAGCAAATATCCCATGCAGCTATCGGGCGGGCAAAAGCAGCGAGTAAGCATTTTGCAGCAAATCCTGACGGGAAACAAATTCATTCTGTTGGACGAACCGTTTTCAGGTCTCGATGCCATCATGGTCGACAAGGTCATCGATCTGCTAGTCAAGATATCCCTTATGGATGAGCTCAACACCTTGATTATCGTGAGCCATGACATCCAGAATTCGATGGCCATCTCCGATCTGGTCTGGGTCCTTGCCCAGGACAAGAACCACCAGGGCGCGACCATCATGGAACAGGTGGATTTGAAAAAAGAGGGCCTGGCCTGGAGATCCGATATCCGCATGGATCCCCTCTTCCAAAAACAGGTCGATCGCGTCAAGTCCCTGATTTAAGCGGGCCGGATACGCGTGGGCGTGCAACCCATCATTTGGATTTCGACCCGGTATCGTATTTCGATATCAAGCTGCCGAAAACCGCGTGGTTCGATTCGAAATCCTTCTTTTTTCGGGAAAAACGTGTAGCTCTGCCACTTTATTTGGTCAGATATGGCATACCCATCGCTTTTCGAGATGATTATCGTGGAATCCCGGGAGTGAATATTTCGAATGTCGTTCTTGATATACTGATCAACCGAATTCACTTTCGGCATCGTAGGTTAATATTCGGCCTTTGCATAAATGACGGCCGGTGCGTTTTTGAACGTAAATCCGTCCGGGGCGATCGCCATCGCGTCATAAAATTCGCTTGCCCCTTCATCTTGATGCCATTTTTCGATTGCGGGTAAATCAGGCCATGAGTGGAAGCATATTTGCTTATCGCACATTATCGCCCGTTTCGTTATTTTCCCGGAAACAAGGGAAGACTAGTTTCGCTTCTCCTGGAGTAGATCCCAATTGATGTATTTCTCCATCTTTTTATAGAAACGAATCGATTGATAAGTGCGGACAAGATAGGCCCCGACCAGACCCGCGAAAAAGCCGATCCCGAAGGTTATCAACCGTACCGGAAAATCGTTCTTATATAAAAGGTAGGGCAAGATGAGTATCGGGACAATCCATGTCCAAAAGTTCCCGTTCTTGAGCAGGTCCCGCATTTTAAAGCCGGAGTTTCGATAAATTATCAATTGCTCCAGGCTTGAATCGAACTTGGAAATAAGTTGCCGAAAAACCATGGTAGTCCAGTAAATGAAAACGCCGAACATCAAGCCTACAGCGGGATCGAAGAGGAAATCATTCCTCCTGTAAATCGTATTTACCCCGAAAAATAAGGCAAAGGCGAATAAGTAGGAGGCAAACCGGTTTGAAAGGCTTTTCTGCGAGGAGGCGGTCAAATCGGACATAAGTCATTGTTTCCGTGTTTTGATTTCATTTATGTACCATCGTTATGGGTTTAAAATCTACTCCCGTTCTCCGGATTATATTCTCAATTCAATGGTCCAGGGAACCCTATCGGGCCACCGAACGCTGCGCCTGCGTCCCGGGAAGTACCAGGCTCTGGTAGAGGCCGAGGCCGAAGCCTGGGAACGGGAGCTGCTCCAAGGCGCGGCGGAGATCCTGTCCGCGCAGGGATTCCGCCTCGCCGGATACGCGCGCCTCGCGGATTCGGTCGCAGGGCTGTCGCGCGCCCGCGCCGTGGCCTTCTTCGAACAAGTCACGGGACCGGCTTGGGCCGTCGTTAAATCTTCCGATCTTCCCATCCCCCAACGGCCCTTCCAGATCAATTATGTCACCTGTTTCACCAACGGGCGCCTCCTGTACACCAGCGGCGCGACGCAACAACTTTTGCCCGGCGGCGTGGATTATGTCGTGGAGCGACAGGTGGGGGCCGCGGATTATAGCGCGGTATCCGCGGCCCATGGTAAGGCGGAAACGGAGATGGGACGCGCCGCCCCGGCTGAACGCATTGGTCTTACCGCTTTGCTTTTCCTGGGGGACAAGCTGATGGCGGATCAGATGGATTCGAGACGAATAAAACCAAAACTATTTCGATGATAAACCCGATGATTCCTTCGAGTATACCCCCGGCAGAGCTCGTGATCGGGAAATCATAACCGGAAATATCCACGGGTATTCCCGTCCGCTCTCTTTTCTTGGAAGTGAAATTGATCTCATATTTTTCATTTTTGTTGAAAACGACGCCCTTAAACAGCACCACGAAAATCCCAGAAGGATGTTTTCAAGCTCCATTTCGGTCTTTTGGTTTTTCCTTTGTATGAAAATTCCATGTTGTGACTTTGCAAGGATACCGTTTTCTCAAGTGGTTTTCTCAATCTAAACCTTTACCAAATCGGCGATTTCATCTGCAATTTCGAATATGTCTTCATAATTGCCGTACCGCTCGATTCTCAGTTTCCTATTAGGGCCAATCGAAATGCCAAGTGCATATTGATCATGCCCATCCGAATCCTTAATGATTTTGATTTCGACCGACGATAAGGTTTAGCCATTCTATTTCTTGTTCCCGTCCGTCTGCCGCAGTTCGAAGAATCCGTTCACTTCTTCCATCAGGTCTACATCGGTGTAAGCGCCTTCCAGAAGTTTCGAATGGGAGCCATTTATGAATTTGTAACCGCAGCCAGGTTCACCTTCCTTGACGTAGACGGAATCGATTCTTCCAGATAAACCCTTCCCGACTTGATCGAGAGACTCTTGGATATCGGCATTCGCCTCATCTTCCGGGCAACTGGCCAACCCGATTATCATTCGCGAATCTCTTGGATGATTCTTGCTTATGCACCCTGATAAAATGCAGAGGGATATAATCAGCATCGGTTTCATTTATCACTCATTTCTTTGGTTTCCCGTCCCCCAAAAATAGTTTGACCGGCAAGGCGTTGTTCACAGAATAAATCCAGCCTGGCCGCCGCAACGTAGGCGATTTGCAGCGCCGTGGGCCCGAAATTCCTCACCACGGGACGAGGTCTGAAGGGTTCGTCACCGGGCTTGCAACAATCCTCATGGGTCATGCATCAAACACTTTGATCCCGGTATTGTCCGGGAGAATCACAGGAGACTACGTGAAATCCCTATTGCATATCATTTCCCTGGGCGCAGGAGCCGCCGCCCTGCTCGCCCTGTCCGCATGCCAATCCCAGGAGTCCCCTACCGAAGCGGCCCCCATTGCTTCGGACGGGCCGGCCATCCATTCCCAGGAAGACCAATTGCTCACGGCGGGCCGCAAGGCAACCGACGAGGAGGTGGCCCAAATCCTGGCCGCCGGAAAAGGCGCCCACGCGGTGAACCTGGCCGAAGCCTCCGCGCCGCTGGCGAAAGCCGCCGCTCTGCCCACCTGCGTCGTCGACTTCAACCAGGTGAACGCGCTGGCCCGGCTTCCCGATGACGGCTACCGGGGCTGGGCGCTCGGTCCGACCTATTATGCGCATAACTGTAATTCAAGCTACTACGTCTTTGCTATGCCGATAAACTCGACCAGCTACCGCCTGAACTCCGAAATGGCCAACACGTGCTCCGTCGCTCCTAACCGGATGGGACTATACAGCAACGGTGCTTGTATAAACCAGAGCCAGGCCATTTATTTCCCGCGGAGGGCCGGCAACAACTTTGGCAACACCGGCGTCCGGTTCTACGTGAATAACACGTCGAACCAGTCCAAGTATTTCGATTTGCAGGCGATCTACATCTACAGCGGGACCGCGAAAATCCTTGCCTATCGCCCCGGAATCGGCTGGTGGGTTTGGTATCCCCTGACCGCGGGCACCCGCTGGTATTGGCCGACCGGCACCACCGTCTCCGAACTCCAGGTCTTTGATCAAAACGAGAACGGGGGCGTGTTGTTCGACAACCTCGAGATCGGCATCCAACCCTGATAGCCAGCCGGGGAACCCGGGACGAAGGCGCGCACCTCTTGCCCCGGGGGATATTTTTTTGACCCTGTCCTTCCACAAGAGATCGAATACTTACGGCTGACTGAGCGGATACGATGGATCATTTCTTTTCAACCGCGGACTTGATATCGTTTAAGTCTTTCAGGATGGCTTTTCTCGCCACGCCCTTGAAAAGAAGTCCCATAAGGATCGACTGAAATTTTGCCACGATACTTTGCGGTTCGGAGACATGGGAACTACTCAACATAATTCCGTCACTACTCTCTGAAAGGCGAGTAGTGGATAGGAATACGAATCCATCGCTTTCCGCTCTCGTGCTAAAAAATTCATTCACCACGGCATCCGTGATCCACTTTTCCGCGGTTGCCGGTTTACCGAATAGCATCCGGGTTTCCAGCCACTTCAGCCCTACGAGTCCGTTCGGGGGTTTTTCCAGAACCTCAATTTTATCGATTCCCTTGATGGTTTTCGAGGCATTCTCGATGTCGGTGATGGCGGCCCAAATCGCGGCCTTGGAACCGTTGATGGAAACTCGCGCCTCGACGATCATATCGTTCCTTCCCGTCAAAACGAGCATGTCAGGCGCAAGCCCGCGCCCGGCGCTTGCTTACCTAGGCGCAAATAGGGGATAAGCGAAACCTGAGGATGCGCCTTGAGGGCTTCCCTGGCATGATGGGAGGCTTTAACGAACCGGTACAGGCTGTAATGCTGCTCCAGGGCGCCGATGGCCAGGAGGCTGAGGCCGGTGGTTCCCAGGGCATCCGCCGTGCATCCCAAGGCGCCCTCTCTGTGCCCATCGAAGGTGGCTAAGAACGCCACCGGAAAGTCCGCCGCCAGCACGACCGCCCCGGCGGCCATGAATAGCCAGCTCCTCCGGTAATTGGACCAGCCGGATTCGGCGGAGTCCGATCCTGCCGAAGCCTCCCCGCCCGCGGCCTTCTCCAGATTGGTGGCGCCCTGTCCGTAAAAGGGAATGCCGGTATGGATAAGCCCTAGCCCAAGCACCGCGAAGAAAATCGCGAAACCGGGATCGGCGGCCGTGATGCCGAAAGCCCCATCGTAGAAGACCGGGACCAGGGCCAAGGCGCTTACGGGAAGCAGGGCGGCGCCGGTCCACATCAAGGTCTTGCCGGAATGAAGCTGGGAATTCCCGCGTCGGATCTGTTCCTGATAATTCGAATCCACCGTCTGGGCGCGAATCGAGTGGGATAAGGAGAGGACTATCAAGGCAGCGAGACTAAGGGATGATTTCATGAGGTTTGCTGTCGCGTTCCTTCCCCGTATGGTTTGCCGGGAATAGGACGGTTGAGGAAGAAATACTGTTCCTCTTAATATAGTTCGCCTTATTCCTTCCATGAACCGAGCCAACGCGCATGGCCACGATACATAGCAGGGTGATCCGCAAGCGTAGCGGCCCCATTGCTGCGCACGAAGTCCTCGGTCCAAGTCGCGATTGCATGCAATCGATCGATCGTGGTTCGGGTTAATTCGGAACTTCCGAAGCGCGCCATACCGCCTACTGCTCCGTAGCTGGTCAGGAATGAATTCAGGCGTTCCGTCATTCCGGAAACCCCGAACGGAGATCTGTCCCCGGGAATCGTATCGTCTGCGTCGGGCCCTGGCATGAGAGGAACGAATCTGTACGCGGTGTAAGCGAGGTCCCAAAGGCGGGAGCCTGGTGAGCAGAGATCGAAATCGATGGCCCCGACGAAGCGCCCTCCGCTGAATATGCAATTGTAGGGAGCGAAATCATTGTGGCAGATGACCTCCCGAGGGCTGGATGACGGAAGACCCCATTTAGCGTTTGGCGCGGAGAAGCCTTCTGTCGCATCGTGCCATTCGCGCAAAGCCCGGGCGACTTCGATCAACACCGGTTCTGCCCAGATCCACTCCGGCATTCCATGTGGGACATCGCCAGGAATGAAAGACAGGACCTCCCGACCGACTTCATCAAATCCGAACGGTTCCGGTACCCAGAGCAGCCCCTTGGCGCGAACATGTGAAAGCAATTGGTGAATCGTAGGCGTCCAGGGTCCAGGGCTTCTCCTTACGGTGTCGCCGACCCGGACGACTTTTGTCACGTTTCCCCCGGCGAGTTCTTCTTCTTGCGTTGGCAAATTCACGTCCTGTTTTTTCGGTGTGCGTTTTTATGGAGTCCGATTTAATCCATAAATCTTACTAGTGGCCGCAGAGTTCCTTCTCGCAAGGCACGCCGTCGCCATCTCCGTCTATCTCAACGTTTGGGCAATTCTTGAGGTAGAACATGGCTTCTTCACAGGAAACCATTTGATGGCATCTCGTTTTTCCTGCGCAAGTAAAGGAAGACGTAACTTCTTCGGAATTCACGGGAGCTTGGATTGGATTATGATTTTCGGCAGATCCGATTTTATGTCTGGGCGTGCATCGTCTAAACGCATAGAGGGTCATCATCGCAATTAAAACGAGGGAAATTAATTTATTCATTATCTTCCTCTCGGGTCGCTTTCGGCTTCAAAGAAAATCGGAAGACATCCGGCCTTGCGTAATGTCCCACGGCATCGAATATTCGCTTGGCTTCCAGTATCTCCCGCAGATCCAGATCCGCGAAGAGCAGCCCCTCCTCGGCCTCCAGCGGACCCGCGAGGATTTTCCCTTTAGGGCTTATGATGCAACTATTGCCGGGATTAATCCATTCCCGCCCCGGAGGGTAAAGTTTCTTGAATCCATATTCATCCGGAATGCAGTCCATTCTCAACGCCATGCAAGCGCTAATGACGAATAGCCCTCCTTCGCGCGCGATGTATTGCATCGATTGCAGCCAATCGGGGCTCTTGTCCCACGTGGCAGAAACCAGAATCTGGGCGCCGCTTTCGTATATCGCCGTTCGGGCCAAAGGCATGAAGTTCTCCCAGCAAATCAATCCTCCGATAGAGCCTACGGAGGTACGATGTGAAACCAGGGTGCTTCCATCCCCTTGCGCCCATATCAACCGCTCTCCGCCGGTAGGTATGAGTTTCCGATGCTTTCCGAGAATTCCGCCGTTCTCATCGATGAACAGAATCGAATTATAAAGGCTCGCCCCGCTGGTCTCCGAATTCCGTTCGCTCATTCCCATTACAAGATTGATTCCCTCCGCCTTCGCAACCTTGCAAAGTTCGTCGGTGGCTTCATCAGGCACCGAGACGGCGTTTTCAACCAACTTCGCGTATAGGGCATTCAACTCGGCGGATTTTCCATTGGGAATCGTCCAAACCCAGTCCGGATATCCGGAAATGAATGCCTCCGGAAACACGATCAGTTTGGCCCCGTTGCGCGCGGCTTTGGCGATGAACTCACATGCCTTTTGAACGGTCTTGCCTTTGTCCAGGAAGATGGGGGAAATCTGGGCTACCGCTACCTTCTTGATATTTTCATTTGTCATGTGATTCCCATAGTAGCCAATTTTCAACCGATTTTGGTTTCCCATTATCCCCATTGAACACAACGTGCAGCGCTCGATTCAAATCGATTGTCTACTCGATTCACGGCTGCGGTACCCAGAGTAGTTCCTTTGCGCGAGCATGCGAAAGCAATTGGTGAATCGTAGGCGTCCATGGTCCAGGGCTTCTCCTTACGGTATCGCCGATCTGGGCGACTTTCGCCACGTTTCCTCCGGCGAATTCTTCTTTTTGCGTTGTCAAATTCACGCCCTGTTTTTTCCGGGGAGGAGGCGGGAGATGCCTACGGTTTTTCCAAGATCATTATCCGGCTATGAACAATTCCTCCAGCCCTTAGGCGCAAGTAGTAGATTCCACGGGACAAGTAACAGCCATTGAAATGAGCGAGATATGTTCCTGCCGTTGAAAAGGAGGCGTTCCAAGTCTCGACGCGATTTCCGGCTCCATCAAAGACGCTTAGTTCCGCCTCGGACGGTCGCCCGATGGAAAAGGAAATATCTGTTCCCGGGCGTATGACACTTCCGATAATTCGGACGAAATCCGTTTTCATTTGGTACTTACCGGACAATACGATAGAAGATGGGATCTGGGAAAGTGGAAATCTCCAAACCCCATTACTGTCGGTCCCGGCAAACAAATTGCTACTACTGATAGCGAAAGAAAGAATTTTTCCGGGCGTCAGCCCCTCGTTGAAGGGAGTCCAGGAAGCCCCGTTATCGGCGGAGCGATATACCCCGCCGCCATAGGTCCCGGCAAAGATATTCGCTCCGAATACGGCAAAGGCAAGCACCAATTTGTCCGGCAATCCTTTATTTGCCACGGTCCAAGTCTTCCCACTATCCGATGTCCTGAAAACACCAGCCGAAGTCCCCGCCAGAACAAACGATTCTTTCGAGACAAGGGAAAAGGCTACCTGATGGAGCCCGGAACGGGTCCAAGTTTTTCCGTAGTCGTCTGAACTGTAGACCCCACTATCTCCGGTCGCGCCAAACAGTTTTGTTCCAATTGCAAGAAGAGAGAAGACTTTGAGAGCCCACATTCCGTTATTCACGGCGATCCAGGCTTTTGCCCCATCCGGTAAGCAGTAAACACCTTCATAGGTTCCTGCAAACAAATATGCGTCTATCCGCGCCAGCGACAAGACAGATGAGAGTACCGTACCGCCACCGGGCATAATCCATGTATTCCCATGATCAGATGTGGAATAGACCCCTTCCCCGTTGGTTCCGGCGAAAAGAGTGGTGTCGCTCGCCAGCAGTGCATCGACGTTGTCAAAGCTGGATGGCATATCGATATGGGCATCGGTCCAAGTATTCCCACTATCGATGGAACGCGAAACAGATTCGTATGTACCGGCATAGAGATAGTTGGCGCTTGAAGCGAGGGACACTACCGACCTGGTATCCTTTTCTCCGGTTTTGACCCATTCGGCTCGTGCGGCACTTACCTCGAGACCTAATAACGTTAAGCCCAGACAAAGGTATCGGAGGAGCGACTTCGGAAATGTGATACGCAGCATGAAAGAACTAAATCTCAATATTTCCTCAAGCTACCGGAGAATGAATTCAAGAACACCTTTCATTTTCGGATCAACATTCTCCGAATATTTTGAAAGGAGAGATTTGGCCCTCATTTTTTGCTGGGGAGTAGGCTGAATGAAATACCGGTTTGATTCGATTACCCAACGTCCAAGGCACTTATTCGCCAACTCTCGAATAGTAATGTTTTCGCTAGCACATGCTTCCAGAATAAATGGAAGCGAGACCCAGTGATCAGTGGAGAGAAGGAGCTTGAAAACGTTTTTTTGGACATGTAAGTGGCTGGACTCATGAGCCAGACCATTTAGCCAGTCTACATCTATCTCCATGCATCTCATTTTAACAGCCATGGACGCTTCCCTTGACACCCCTGGTCGAGAGTCCGATACAAAGGGCAGCAAGGTGTTGAGCATGTCTTCCGAGTCTAGGGAAGCGATGCTACCAATGGCGGAGCGCAAGACTTTTATGCTCTTACTTTTGAGAAAAGCCTTTAGGGCCTCAACGTCCTTTTTTTCCCCGACCTCACCAATTCCACGAATGGCGCCAATAAGCGCGCCATCCTTTCTTTCGAATAATGCCTTCCTGTAAATTTCTGCGGGATTGGATGGGCCAACTTTCTTCAAGTAGTACCTTGCTGTTTGCCGAACCCCGGATTTTTCCGATAGGATTTTTTCCTTCAATATACCCTGGGTGTTTTCCAAAGCCCGGCTGCAAAGCATATCCAAGGCCAAACGCTGGACAGGCGTAAAGCGGTCATCAATCAACTCAAGGATAAATGAATTATCGCGAGGTAAAGAAATTTTCTTTTCGACGGAACGGAGGGCATAAAGCCTAATCGTGCCGACCGGTTCCCTGAGAAGGGCTTTCTTAACATCATCCAATTCGAACAATGATGAATTTGCCGCTATCTCAAAACTGAACCGACGCGTCTCCGGATCAGTAGCAACTAGACCTTGGTTCATAACTTCGCGATCAAGAGAAATCAAGTCGGTTACCCTTTGGACAATTGTCCCATGTGCAGCCCTTCCAGTGTTTTCAAGCCTTTTTAGAAAAGGGTAGGATTTCAAAAAATGGATTGCGGATGAGGGGGAAATTCGGGCTTCAATTGCTCGTTTGGCTTTTTCCCTGACCACTTCAACCCAGTCATTAAGGCGGATTATTAGGAATGGAATCTCCTCGCCACTATGAATGCTTGCCAATCCAATCGTTGCCTTCTCGCGAAAAAACCCACTCGGATGGAAGCTTGCGAACCCGTATATCCAGACCTTATCCGAATTATCAATTCCTTTTGGGAATAGGACTTTTGGGGAAACCTTCGACCAATCAAAGGTCCACTCCAAAGACGTCTTTGCACGGCATAAGGAATCGATTTTCCAAAGGTTTGCTGCTGATTTTGACAACAGATTTTTCAGAATCCCGATTGAAGGGATTTGTTCATCATCTGCGTGGTTGTAAAGTACCCGGTAGAAATCCGGAAGGCAATTCAACTCTTTGCCATTTTTCAAAGCGTTGGATATGTGATCAATCTCTTTAGGCGTTAAAGCGCCGGATCTGGTCACAGGATAATAGGTATCGAATTTCTGAGGTGCTTGCGAAGACCCTCGACCAAGGAGCATGTTCATGAAGTGTGAAAAGAGATTGCTCATGACTTTGTACTAGGGTTTGATCTTCTCTTTCCCCTCGAAAAATAGTCACTTCTTTTCCGCCCCTTGACTGGTTAGATCGATGGCCGGCATTTAATGTGTATATGGCCGCGCTGCATGTATTCGCACGCACTTGGGTTAACGAGTTCAAGGAGAGGAGGATTCGGGTGAAACTTGCTTCATCCATGCCGCGATCTGCCGTTCGTCGACATCATCCACGGATTTGAGCTCCACGCCTCGCGTAGATTTGCCTGACTTGCGGGCAGGCATGGCGGTCTCCTGAATCTCCGCGTGTGGGTTTAACGGTAACGTCACGCCATGCGGGACTTGTCCGCGCGAACGGGAAGCCTCCAGTTCGGTCGGGCGAAATGGCAGGTGTAGCCGCCGGGATTGCGTTGCAGGTAATCCTGATGCTCGGGTTCGGCTTCCCAGAAGTCGCCGGCCGGGACGACTTCGGTTACGACCTTGCCTGGCCACAGGCCGGAAGCATCGACATCGGCGATCGTGTCTTCGGCAATCCGCTTCTGCTCGTCGCTGGTATAGAAGATCGCCGATCGATAGCTGGTGCCGACGTCGTTGCCCTGGCGATTGCGCGTGCTCGGGTCATGGATCTGGAAGAAGAACTCGAGAATCCGTCTGAAGCCGATGCGGGCGGGGTCAAAGATGATTTCGATGGCTTCGGCGTGTCCGGCATGGTTTCGATAGGTGGCATGGGAGACCGTTCCGCCCGTGTAGCCCACCCGCGTCGACAGGACGCCCTCCATCCGGCGGATGAGGTCCTGCACTCCCCAAAAGCATCCGCCTGCAAGAATCGCGCGTTCCCCGGTCATAGGACCTCCTCCGTGCTCTACTCAATTTAGCCGTTGGGCCCTTGGCCCGTGAACTAATATACGATGCGCTTTCGGATCGAGAGCGCTTTGCCGCCTTCCGGTAGGATGGAACAAAGCTCAGGGCGAATAGTAGGCTTTCACCTTATCGAAATGGGACCGGAATGAGCCGGCCATCCCGAGATTCCGGGCGAGATCCAGAAGCGAGTTCGACTCCCGGTCGTAAGCCCCGGGGTCGAATTTCATGACCAAGGCCAGATGGCCCATCGCTCCGATCATGACCGAAAGGCTGAACAGGTTCCAACATTCGTTCCGGAGCTCCTCGCTGGTCTTGGTTTCGAACCGGCCGTCCTCCAGGCGCAAAGCATAATCGATGGATACCGTCTGGCCATGTTGGGAGCCCGACCAGCCCGGATAGAATGTCACGTAGAGTCGTTTCTCCCGCACGATTTCCGCCAATGCCCCCAGGTGGGCGACCTCCTTGTAATTCTCGTACCAGGACTTGGCCAGGGTTTCCTTCCCGTTCTTATTCTTGACCTTCCTCCGGACTATGCCCAGGGACGCGAAGTAGGCCACCAGCTTTTCTTCCTTTTTGACCCGGCCCAGGATATCCGCCTCTTCGGATTCCGAAAGCAGGGCTTCCTCGCCGGCGTCGATAAGCTCCTGGTTCGCATGCATGAGGTACTTATGGTTCTCGGAGGACTTCAGCCTTTCGAACATCGCATAGTGGAGCAAGCCCTTCGGGTATTTCACCAGGTACTTGAGCTGCACGTAGGTTTCGAAGATTTTCCGGGACAGCGGGACCAAGCCCTCGAACCGGGACTCGGCGATCAAGAGGGATTGGGAGGAAATGCACGCGTCAATGCTATGCTTGAGCAAAAGGAGGATCTCGGAGAAATCCTCTTTGGAGAGATCGATTTCGATCCCGTTGAGAAACGCCCCGGAACGGGCGCCGATGGCGTCCCAACCGGCATGCCAGGCGGCGATGTCTTGATTCATTCCCGGGAAAGGTACTTAAACCCACCCTTTGGATTCCCGCATTTTGCCTTGCCCCCGGAGGCTCGCGCGTGCGGATTTGCTTTGGCGCGACTGGGAAAAATCCGCTCGGCGCTACAGTTCGCCGGATAGTACGGGAACGGTCCAGTCGATGTTGTTATTAGGATCCGGGGGACTCGTAGCCTCGGTGTGGAATTTCCCCGTAACGGCGGATTTATCGCCCAATAGGAACTTATTAATCACGGCCGCAAGCGACGCCTCATACCCGGTTCGCCAGGCGCAATGGGAGCCCGAGGTCGACTCGTAGGTCATGTTATCAGGGACCCCGAGCGCTTGGAAGACCATATGGCCTACGTTCCCTATCACCCAGGACGAGTTTTCGTCGGCCCAGGTGACAGCGTGGTTGGGGTTGTCCATGATGTACAGGCCCCGCGGAGCGATCAGGCCCATCATTTCGTGCATGTCGATCGGCAGCTTGTCGGTGTGATCCCCATTGGCGTTGTCGGCGGTCGCGAACGGGCCAAGCCGTACTTCCGACAGCCAACGCGAAACGCCGCCGATGGCGTTATAGGCGTACTCTCCGGTAGGATCGAGTTGTTTGACCAGGCGCAATCCAACCGTGCCGCCCGCGCCGCTTTCAAAAGGCAGGGTCAGGGCGATGCGGTTGTCGAGTACGCCGGCAACGAAGGCTCCCTTACCCAGTCGCGAGCACCCTGTCACCCCGAGATGGAAGGGATCGATTACGTCCGGGTGCTGTTCCAGTAAATCGATAATACGACTGATCTGCCAGGCTTGAGCCGCAAGATAACCAGTGGGACTATCGGAACCATAAAAATCGAAGAAGGGTCCCTTTTTGGCGCCGGTGGTGCCCGCCGTCTCGATCGCGCTGAACGTGATTATCGCGACCCCCTTCGGGACCGGCGCGCCGCCGCCGTACCCGATTATGGCCGGCGCCGGTTGGGTCGCCCCATTCAGGTTCACCGTGGCGGTGAAGGAACAACTCTTTCCGCCTTCGCTCACGCTTACGGAAATCAGGGTGGAGGTCACCGTGCCCGTAACCGAAGCTTTGGAGGGGATGGGCTTGTCCCCATAGATATAATGGAGCGCTTGTTGATATATCTCTTCCCGCCTACATGCCCATTCGCTCTTTTTCGTGATGCGGGTGCCGGACAGCATCAGGAACGGATCAGGCAGTTTGGGATTGGCCTTGAGGTCGCTGAATGCCGGGAACGTTGCGACTGTGCAGACGCCGACGGTGGGGTTTTCCTGCTTGCCCCATGCTATACCCCCCGTGCTGTCCATCTCGATCGAAACGTTACTGAGGTTATAAGAAGCAATAGGCAATTCCGCATCCGCAAACCCCGCTTTGGAGGCGATTATCGTATCCACTGCCGCAGACGAGGCTGCCCTTTTAGAAAGGGCGAAATCACTACCGGAAGGCGAACCGGGATGGCTATTGATAAGCTGCAAATCGCTTCCCAGTCTAAGAATCTGACAGGTATAAACGGTATTATTAACGGTCGCGCGAACGAAATTCAGACCTGATACCAGCGGGGGAAGGGTAATCCATTCAGTTGCCGGATTCAGACCGGTAAAATTGACGGATGCGATTTCTCTTCCATTTGCGGACACGATCGCCACAGTACCGCTCAACTTTCCCGTGGACCCTGAGAATGCGACGGCATTGCTTCGCAAGAAGAAGGACAAGGTTTGCGCCTGCGATGCATTCATCCGAATCGCAACAGGCAAAACAAACTCGAATTTCCCATCCGCGCCGGTGACCGCAGTAACTTTTTTTGCTTTCAACACAACGGTTACTCCTGCGAGCGGGCCGCTTCCCTTTTTAATCACGCTTCCGGTAATCTGGTCGTCGCCTACCGCCAGAGTTTGCAAGGCAAGAAAAATTAGAATTACAAAACTCAGGATTTTCATAATTCCACCTTTTGATAGTTATGCATACATGAAACTACTGCATGTATAAAGAATGCGCCTAGGTATATAATCCTCGTTCCATCAAGACATTCAGCTAAACTTTCGCGGATGATAAAGTCGAAGGCCGTCTACGCTTCAAATGGTCTTCTTGAGCTGAAATTGAAAATGTTCGAACCAGACCTTCTGCTATCCGGGTCTTCATATTTGTTTTCTGGAATTACCCCTGACTGGAAAGAATGGGGGCAATACTTTAGGGCAAAATATTTCGATTAACGTTTGCGCCAGTAGGAAGTTGCTTGGGACGGCCGAAGGGTTGACCATGAAGATTGGATTTGCGCGCTATCAGTTTGAATAGGCGAACAAAAGTGAGCCGGCTCCCGCACCCCCATTTCACACAACGTTGCCCCAGCCTGAAGTGGCTTGGAAAGGAATGCGCGCTAGGCGAGGACGTGAGCGGAGTGGGTGACTATAACCCCGGAGCGAACGCCCGCAGCCTGCCGTGAGTCACCACCTGAGAGCCAGCAAACAAATTGCGAGCTTCAGCGAGCGATTTGCTTTTGCGCCAGCTCGAAGGTGAGTGCGAACGGCCGCGCACCTTTTCCAAGCCATTTGCGAGCCCGCAATGCGGAGCATGCCCGCGGGCTCCAGGCTGGGAGCTGTTGTAAGATGTATTGCCGCGCTCTTGCGACGAGCCCATGGACGGGCGAGGAGTTCGATTTAGTTTCCGGAAACCCAAAATGAAATCCCTTCAATCTGAGGTTTGATATTCGTAACTATACAGACACTATGAATGGCCCGAGTAACAGCCACATAATATTTTTGCGGTGAAGCTAGTGGATTGCCTTTAAGAAAATCATTGAGAGGGCCGTTGCTTAAGATAAGTACCCGAGGGAACTCCTTTCCCTTCACCATTCCAAAGTTAAGAGCCTTTCCTTCCTCAAACTTGGTTTTCCTGTCGTATCTTAAAACTATCGGATTGAATTTAGCGATATAGGCGAGCAGGTGAGCCGGAGAAGTGTAAAAAACGCCATCATGATTAGTCACAACTTCATTTCTTGAGACCATTTTGTTTTCTGTAGGAAACATCATATCCGCAATATCGCAGATGCTTTGATTACATCTATAGGAGTTGAAATCCAATTCTATATCAATTAAACCTAGCCCTTTCCACTCTTCAATTTTTGAGAGAATGTTTACTCCCGTTACGCCCTTATTTTTTCTCGAGTTGTTGGTTGTATATGTTGACTGGCGAGCATCCCCAACAATAATCACGTTGATATTCGAACGCAAAAGCACCTCAAGCAAGCTTATATCGTATCCAGCCAAGTCTTGAAATTCATCAATTAGAATATGCGTAAAACACCGTTCAAGCCGCTTTATTACCCTGCCGGAATTTATTCTATTGCATTTCAACACAAACTTGCTCAGTTTATCTTGGTATAGGTGACCACCGGCAAAGTAGTGAGCTTTTGTGTTTGCCTCGGGAATCATTTGCGCCGATTCCCCATTTAGGAAAAAAATACCCTCTACTTTTTTTGGAAAAACATCAAGTGAATATGGTCTGGCGCATTCTTGAAGTAAAAATGAAAGCCAGGACATAATACTTGTATTCTTAGCCACAGCTCCATTTTTTTTGATGTATTTCTTTTGAATCTCAGAAACAGCTTCAAGGGTGTAGGTCGTGATAAGAACTTTTCCGTCTTTTAAAAACAAAGCACGATCCACTAGCTTTGTGGTTTTCCCAGAACCCGCAGTTGCAAGAATAGCTTTATTTTTCGATGCCATCTTTAATATACTTTGGCATTTCAAGCGCATTTGTCGACTGAAAAGCGAGAAGAGCCCAATCAGTTTTGTTTTCAAGCATCCAGTCTCTGGCCTCTTCCTTGGATTGAAAATTACAACCTAAAACAAGATTTAATTTTTCCAATGTATTCTCTTCCACTATCAAGTATTCAAGTGTCGGAAAGGCTTGTCGATTGTCATAAAGTATTTTTATGAAATCAAAGTTCGAATAGTCCTTATATCTTTTAGGAATGGAGCCAGGTTTTCCATCGTTGTCGATTAACACTTTTACCGGTATTTTCAATGGGGCTGCGATATCTAAAAATCTCTTAAATTTTATACCGCCAACGGACATAACATCTACGCCCTCAGCCATCGGTGATTTTCCATACTTATCCTTGTATGCCTTTTGAATTAATAATTCTTCAGTCGGACCCTCCACAAGAATAGATCGTCTGGATAGTAAAATTCGAAGAGTATCAAATCCAGGCAGCTTTTTAAAATAGTCTACTGTAGATGGCTTCACGTCAGTTATTTTTAGAACTTTGTTATTTCGAAGTAGTAACAGATTATTAAGACCAAGTTTATTCAGAACAAAATTACTATGGGTGGTAAGAATTACTTGCTTCCCGTTGCATTTTGCGGATATGGTCTCTAAAAGAATCCAGAGATTCGTGAAGGACAAGTGATTCTCAGGTTCCTCAATTAGGAATGCGCTTGCCACGTCTGCATCGGCGCTTAGTGCAAATCCTATTTTCAATTTGCTTTGCTCTCCCATTCCGGAGTGGTTGAACGGGATCTCGTTGAGATAAGGAATAAGAATTGAATCCCATGAAGATTTAGATGAGGTATCTATCGATAAGACAAAATCTTTGCTTGTAATGTCTCGACTTTTTTCCTTAATATTTTTGTTTACCGCTTGAATTTCCGGGGCTTCTTTAAATTTCTGCCGAATATTTTTGAATTGAATAGAGAGTTTTGCTTGATCTTTTGGATCAAGAGTTTCATTAATGATTTTGCTTATATATTTATCACTGCCAGAGCTGAAACGTATCGATGAAGCATCAATGAATGTCGACTTGAACTTAATAGATCTCTGATTTACAGGGTTGCTTGAGAATGAATTCCATTGAACACTGTAAAATTCACTTGGAACAGATGAGACCTGCTCTGGGGAAGAGATTAATTCTTTAAATTCCTCCTCGTAAAGCGGGTTTAAGGAAATATGAAGTGATATTCCAGGTACGTCTTCTTTTTCGGTATTATGGATACCCTTTAATCTTTGAAACCCGTCATCATCTTTTATAAATAGCTCTATCAATATTTCTGGTAAATAATTATTTCCGGTTTTTAGACCTTCCAAAAACTTTACTACTTGTCCAGCATTAAAAAGGAATGGAGAGACCTCACTGAAAATAGATTTACCATAAAGAGAGCCTGTCAGGGCAAGATTTATTGCTTCCAGTGCGGTTGTTTTCCCGGAATCATTATCACCAACTAGAATATTTAGTCCGGTTTCAAAGTCACAAACGAACTCATCGAAGGACTTGTATCCGAAAGCCTTGAGACGGGTGATCATTAGATACTCCTGAGAATTCGTCTACAAATCTAAATATGTTTTGGTTCGCCGCGCTGGACGATTCACGCTTTTCGCATTGAGACTAGGACGGGCGAGGAGCACTATATTCCAAAGAGTCTTGCTCTACGTCTTTTAAGGTCAGGTTTATAGAATAGCCCGAACTCTTTTTCTTTCTGATCAACAAAGTAGTCGTTGTTAAAAGAATATATTTCGATTTTATCTTCAAGGATTACATGAAGATGATTTTCGTAATTAATGGACCTTGGGTATACTCTCCATCGGGTAATTGGTCCCTTAATAGTTATAACTTCTTTATTACTTAAAACGACAACTAATGCATTTTCGCACTCTACAATAGTACCGAAGTAGGCTGTTCCACCGGAGACTACATCGCCCTTCCAAGCATCAAGCGAAATCGAGTGCGTATCATAAAAGTGTGCATCTTCGTCACTGTCCATGTACAAGGTATTTTTAAAACGAGCCATTAAAAACTTGCCGTCGTATGCTTTATAGATTTTGTCCCCACCTCCCCAGGACAATCCCTTCTTGTTCTTTCCAAATATTTCTTCTTCTTTTATCTCTGAAGTCAGTTTCCTTTTAGACGAAAATTTATAATCATTTTCGTTTGGTTTTAAGCCTTCTATATTTCCCTTGTTATCCCATTCATAAAATGCCATAAATGATCCATCAACATTTGAGGAGCTGTAGATGCTTAAAAAGGACCAGTCAGAAAATTGAGAATGATGTTTTCCAATTTGAAAAATGGAATCTTCTACTTTTCTTAAACCCTCAGAATCAAAGTATTCGGTACTTCTGTTAAACTCAAAGAGACCTTCATCACCAGCCGATATGGATAACTGTCCAAATCTATTGGCCTTTACTGATAATGTAGGACAATCCCAAATTTTACTTGGTTTTGAAGAGACTGGATACTTGATATTATGACGGTGGGCAGAAGCCGCAAAAATTCCAGCGTCCGTTAAACCGTACAAAACTTTATTGCTAATTTCTGTATCGGTGGGTAATTCCCTAAATGGATTGTTTTGGACTCCAAAATTAAATTTCTCTAGATACCGCTTGTCGACTCGGAAGTCCTCTTTAAAAATTCTTTTAAATTTTTGGGCGAGTAAATTTTTGAATTCTCGGTCCTCAAATATTGATCTTAATTCTTTGCCGTAAAGATAATCCCCATGTGTGAATGCACATCTCATAATCAAATGATTATCTGAGTTTGGAGGATTAAGAGAATTAACAAGTTCGTCCCAATTGATTACATGCAACTCACCGGACATCGTCCATAGATACAACCGCCCCATGTAAATTTGGCAATCCCAAAAGTCCCCCTCAATTGTGATTTTCAAAGTGTACATGGTTTCCCCGCACGTATCTTGCTAATGGTATGTTTTTGAATGTACCCTTTTTCTCTCCATTTGTTGAGCACTCCAACATTTGGTCGATCCCGAACCCTCCTTTGATAGTCCGCGGGGTATCCATGATACGTACCGCATTTTGATTCATCTACGAAAAGAGCGATTTTAACATTTTCACCAAATCGAGTTACACCCAAGAATTCCATGCAGTTATCTATAATGTGAAGGCCCCAGTAAAAGTTTTCGAAAGACCAATTTTCATTGAAGCTATTTGAAAAACTAAGAACTTCACTATCAAGTGCTATCGACCAGACAGATTTTTCTCCACTAGGAGATCCGCGATGAGCGGAAGAACACACGTACATAACGCCATTACCATGAACGCTAATAGGCGTATCAAGTCGATAAACTGACTTTACTTGGGTTGTCATCTTATAAAAGATAAGCAAAATTTGAAGAAAGGCCGCTCAGGACGAGCGGCCCTTACCCTTGCCAGAAAGGGCAAGGGTAACATTTTTCGCGGCAATATTTCTTACAACTAGGGCTAGTGCGATCTCCTTCGCACTAGCCCTAGTTGTAGCTCCTTGTACGAAAACCTTGTGCGATCAACACCGCTTTCCAAACCCTATCCATCGGATTTTCGAACTAGTCGCTATATATCCGATGCAACCCGTGCAAACTGTTCTGTGGTCTGGTAAGTGAATGGCCGGGGCCCGAAATCCATTTTGGCGGAGCCCCGAGCAAGACTGGAAACCCGCGCAGAGCGCCCTGCAGCGTGTTGTGCGGTTTTTTACCTCGCAATTTTTTTTGGGGGGTCCCATCCTTACAAAATATTAAATCGAATTTCTGGAATCCTCGGACGTTGTTTAGGTGATTCGTCTGGGTATCCCAAGGTAATTAGGGTTAGTATTTTCAAATAGTTAGGAATTTTAAAATATTCTCTGACTTCATCGAATTCGAAATGGTGGACCCAACAAGAGCCCAACTCAAGCTTAACCGCTTGTAAAACAATATGCTCGAGTGCGATCGCTGCGCTAATCGTGGATATTTCTAGGCCCAGTTTTAATTTAAACGGCTTATTTTTTGATGAACGAAGAGAGTTGATGTCAACTGGTTCAATGGCTTCTGCTTCATATAATTCTTTTACTTTTTGGTTTATACCATCGTCGGCACGGCTGTCAACCAATCCGATAAATATTGTAGGTGCCGTTAATACTGCTCCAGAATTATATGCCGCTTTTCTAATAAAATTGACATTTTCGGTTTTGTCGACGACCAGTATTCGTAACGGCTGAAGATTACATACGGACGGCGCGAGTCGAGCGGATTCGATTAGGGCCTCGATTTTTTCGGGTTCAATTGTTTTGTTTTTATAGCGCCGAATGCTACGACGATTTAAAATTTCTTTTAATATCAAAGAGCTATCCATATAGATTCAACGCTTCCCAACCCAGCCCCTAATGCCCGTGGAAGCTCCCTGACTCCGACCAATGCGCCATCGCCTTATCGATGTCCGCTGCCTCCACTCGGGTCCGTCCCTCCGCCTTCACCCGCTTCTCGATCTCTTTCTGCACCGTCGGCCGAACGAAATCCGGTATCCGCGCCGCCCGGGCCATGGCCGCTTCGTCCCATTCCAGGGAAAGTTCCATCTTCACCGCCCCTTGGCCCCAGCTCCCGTATTTCCCGTCCATGATGTCGAGATCCACCACGGTGCGATCGGCGGCCCGGGCCCATTTCTCTACGCGCCAACGGGTCATGTCGCGGATGAATCCGCCTGGGACCCGTTGCAGACGGGCCTCCACGAGGGGGTCCCAGGTCAACTCCACGACGAAGGCGGCGGCGGGCAATTTCGCTAATTTTTCCTCGTTCAAGGGAAGGAAATGGCTGGTACCGCAGTGGGGGCAGGCGGCGGGTCGGGCGCCACGGATATTCAATCCGCACAGATGGCATTCCCAGCCCGCGGCGGTCGGGCGCGTCTCTTGGGCCGGGGCGGAAGCTTCTCCGCCCGCGGTCGCGCCATGGGGGTCGACGGAGGCGTGCGGGTTGCCGGCATGAGGGTTTACTTCATGGGGGTTCGTTCCATGCGTGTTCCCTCCATGTGGATTCGCCCCGTGCGGATGCCCTTCATGTGGATTCGCTCCGCCCGACATAGAAGCTTGCATGGACTCACGCGCCTTACCCAGGCCCGCTTCCACCACGGTCAAATCGATTTCCGCCGCGCCTGATGCGGTCGCTTGCTTTTCCACCATCGCCTTGGCCGCCTGGCGCATAAAGCCCTCGGGTACCCGGTTCAGGCGCTGCAAGGCCGCCTCGGTCCAAACCGGGGCTCCTGACGTGGCTCCGGGGGGCGACGCATGAGGCGCGTCCTTAGCTGGCCCGCCCGCGAGCTCGGTCTCCACGTCCTCCAGGGTAACGCTGGCGATACGTTGGGTCATGGCCCGCTTTTCCAGCCGGTTGCGGATCTGCTCGCGCAGTACCAAGTCGGTGATGGACTCCAAGTGCGCCAGCGCCGCTTTATCCCACACCAACTGCCGATCCCCAAGCGTGCGGATAGCCTGGCCATCGGAGACCTGGGCGCTTTCCAGCAGTTTGAAGATATGCCCGCCCATCCCGCAGATGGGGCAGGTCTGCGGACGCGATCCATGGTGGAGGTGACCGCAGGCCTGGCATTTGAAGCTGAGCGCGATGGTATCGTGCGCGTCCTTGCCTTCGGCGGCCGGGGCGGCGTCGACGATGCCCATGCGGGCCAGGGCTTCCGGGGGAAGCAAGGTCTTGAGGGCCGCGGTGAGGATGGACTCGGTGACCACGGTATGGCCTTCGGCGATGCAATAGTCCTGGATGGCCTGGGTGGCCATCTTGACGGCCATGGCCGGCACGCGTTGCATGCGGGCTTGGGCTTCCTTGGTCCAGGAGACGGTTTCGGCGGCCTGGAATTCGACCGGGGGCTTGGCTTGGAAATCCACGATGAGCATGTTGCAGGGGGCCAGGCGGGCCAGGTTCTCGGTGTTGCCGCCGATGTCCATGTCCTCTTCGCTATGGAAGCCGATGCGGCCCGCCACCAGCAGCCAGGGCTCGTGCTTTTGGACGAATTGGATGATTTTCTCGAAGGGCTTGCCATCGAGGAGTTCGGTTTCGATTTCCACGCCGCCTTCGGCGGCCATGCGTTTGGCGATGTTCAGGTAGGAGCGGTAGATCTTCGCCAGGCCGGCGTCGATGATGTCCTCGTGCAGTTTTTCCTGTTCCTCGAATTTGAAAACCTTGCGGGCTTTCTCGGTCAGGGTCTTGTTTAGGCTCTTGAACATCGCGTAATGGAAATAGGGATCGAAGGCGGAAACGGCGAAAACCTTCTTGCCGAAAATCTTGGCCAGGGAAATCGCGCGATGGAGGCCGCCCCAACTGCGCGTGCTGCCGTCCAGGCACACCACGATGGTATCGGAAGTATTTTCGGAGGCGGTTTTGCGCATCAGCAACACGTCGGTGCGTACGCGGCGCAACACGCGTTCGGCCACCGTCCCCAGTTGCGACTGCCCTACGCGGCCGATGCCGTGGGCCCCCAGGGCCACCAGATCGTAATCGTGGGATTCCACGTCCTCCACGATGGCTTTCCAATTCTTCCCTTCCAAGCTGTTGGCGGTGAAAGGCAATTCCTTCTCCTGGCACTTCTGGGCCATCGCCTCCAGGTACGAATCGGTGATCAGTTCCAGGCCCTTGGTGATGAGCGAATCGTGGATCTTGCGCTGGCGTTCCAGCTCTTTTTCCTTCTGGAACTCTTCCGGCAGGCCGCCTTCCATGGCGCGGAAGCGGTTGTCGTGCATCTTGGCCGCGTAGACGTGGCTGCCGATCATTTTCGCGCCTTCCGCCTTGCCCAGGTCGAGGGCCAATTCCATGGCCGCATCCGCCAAGGGGGAACTGTCCAGCCCTACGTAGATGCTGCCGTACTTGCGCAGCTCGCCGCCTTGCTCTTTCCCTCGCCCCTTCTCCTCCGGGGGGCGCTCCAGCACTTCGCGGGCCTCGCGCACCAGTCCCAGGGTAATCTCCGTGTAACCCCTTTCGCGGGCGTACTTCTCGATGCCCTCGGTGATGAATTGCCGGATCATCCCGGGCGCGCGGTTGATGGACTCGATGGCTTCCGGATCCCACTTGATCCCGTCCTTAGAGGTCAGGGTGATGATCTTGTTCCCCTTCTCGGGCACGCGGAAGGGGGTTTTATCGGAGACTTCGGAGATCCAGAATACGTAGGCGTACGGGAATTCGTGCTGGGAGATATGGAAGCTATCGTATTCGAACATCACCCGGGCCAGCTTGATGAACTCGTGGCGCGGATCCGCTTCTCCGATAATCTCGGCGGCGCAATTCACCTGGAAGCTAACGTAGTCGGGGCCGTTGCCGGTATAGTGCAGGGAGCAGAGGGGCGAGCGATCCAGGTTGGCGTAGGTGGTTTTAGCGAAGATTTCCAAGGTGCTCATGGCGCGGTAGTCGATCTTCTCGCGATCGAAATAGAAGCTCGAGATGGCCGCGATGCGTTCGGCCATTGACTCTTGCCAGGGGCGTCCCTTGGTGTTCTCGATGGTGCGGCGGAACAGTTGGATGAAATGCGTTAGGTACTCCGGCTTGGGCAGGAAGCCCACGCCTTTGTTGGAACAGTTGAAGGGAAAGGCTTGCCCGGCGTTCTGGGTGACCAGGACCGGCAGGTGCGAGGTGAAGAAGCCCGGCGAGCTTTTACCTTGCAGCTTGGCATACATGGACTTGCGGCCTTGTTCGATCCAGGAGACGAACTTCTCGGGCAGGGGGATGATGGGAAGCGTACGCGGGCCTTCGGCCAGGTCCACCGTGATGCGCCCGTCGGGGGTCAGCGCGGTCCGGGGTGCGAGCTTGCGTGCGAGGTTGTCTTGCATGGTTCGCCTTCGTTTTATTTGAACTTCAGTCCCAGATCCCGCTCGCGCTCGGCGCGGTGGCGGGCCATCAATTCCGCGGTCACGGATATGCCTTCGGCGCGGGCCCGGGCTTCCAGCTTCTTCTTGATCACCGGGCGTAGGAATAGGGGGACTTTCGCCAGGCGCGCCTTCGCTTCCGGCGTCCAATCCACCGGGGCGTCCGGGTCGATGGGCACGGTCGCGGAAATGACCGCGTTCCCCGCGGGCTCGTATTCGCAAGAGGGATCTTCGCCCATCAGATCGCCGGCGTCTACCAAGGCGCGGGCGCGGCATCCGCCGCATAAGAGCTTGTATTCGCACCCGCCGCAGCGCCCGCCCAATAGCGATGGGTCGCGCAAGGAGTTGAACAGGCGGCTATCGTCCCAAACCGACCAGAAGCCGCCTTGCGTCAGATTGCCGGCGGAGAGTTCGATATACGGGCAGGGGGTGACTTCCCCTTTAGGGGTGATGCGGCAATAATGCGAAGCCGCCAGGCAGCCCCCGCCGTCGTAGCCTTCGGCCCGGGTATAAGGGCTTTTCGCATCCATTTGGTGCAGGACCCGTTTGAAGTGGGGCGTGCAACGCGTTTGCACCAAAATGCCTCGGCTCTTCCCCTGGATCTCCGCGATCTCGCGCAGGGCGTTCTCGTATTCGTCCGGCGCCAGATCCATGCGGCTTTCGCCGCGGCCCACGCAGACCAGGAAAAAGAAATTGAGGATGGCCGCTCCCAAGAACTTGGCCATCTCCACCGCCGCGCGGATTTCCGCCTTGTTCTTGCGGGTCACGGTAAAGTGGATTTGCGCATGCATCCCTGCCTCGCGGCAGAGGCGCACGGCCGTACAGGAACGTTCGAAAGCTCCGGACATCCCGCGGAAGTCATCGTGGCTTTTCGCGGAAACCGAATCCAGGCTGATGCCCATGCCCTCCAGGCCCGCCGCCTTGAGGCGCGCGGCCTTATCGGCGGTCAGCAGCACGCCATTGGTGCCGAGCACCATGCGCAGGCCCGCCTCCGCGCCCGCCGCCACCAGGCCTTCCAGGCCGGGATGCAGCAGGGGCTCGCCGCCGGTCAGGACCAGGATGGTTCCCGGAGCGCGCGCGCCGATTTCGCGGAACAACGCGCCCAAGGCTTGGTCGGAGAGTTCATCGGAAGCGGGACGCGAGCGTTGCTCCGCGTCCATATAGCAGTGGGCGCAGGCCAAGTTGCAGCGGCGGGTGAGGTTCACCGCTATCAGGTAGGGAAGGGGAGATGTCTGCGCCGGTTCCATATCTCCGCCTTCTCGTCCGGCTTACAGCTCTACGGAAACCTTGGCGTCCTTGCCCGCCTCGACGGTCACCGGAATCGTCTTCTCGCCCAGGCCTTCATGCCAGATCTTGAGGGTGTATTTTCCCGCCGGCACGTCGGACAGCTTGAAGTCGCCATTGTCGCCGGTTACGGCGCCATAGGGGTTCGGCAGCACCCAGATGTACCCCTGCATGAAATCATGGGCATCGCATTGCACGCTTACCAGGCCGTCCTTGCGCAGGATCTTGGTGTTCTCGATGACCTGATCCTTTTTCGGCAGGGCCATGTTCACGAGGTTCTTCTTGGTCGCGCCTTCCATCAGGAAGAAATGCGAATTGTGTAGCATGTCATCGGAGTTGCCCACTTTCAGGGTCGCGCCCATGGGAGCGACCAGGACGTGGGGTTGGAACTGGCAGCCCTTGTTGTCATAGGCGATGGCCCCCGTCTCCAGCGGCTTGCCGGACTTGATGTCGGTGAGCATGGCCACGGCCCATTTCACCTGACCGGAAGCGGAGATCACGTATTTCTGGGCCGCGATCTTGGCGCCGCATTGGGCCTCGTTCTTATGGACGATCTTCTCCTCGTCAGCCTTAGCCTTGGACTTGACGATACCGGAAATGGAACCGCCGTTGGCGACGGGCCCGCCGACGTATTGCGCGTGGGCGGCGGCGCCCAGGGCCAGCGCCAGGGCGGAAACGATAAGGGTTGACTTCATGGAAGACCTCCGGATGGGTTTAAGTGAATCAGAAGAAGACATGTAATCGGCCATAGATTTCGTCCTGGTTCTCCGCGAGGGCCTGCGGAATCCAATCGTTCTTGCGATAGTAAAGACCGAGCTGAAGGAACGAAGTCAGGAAGGGTTCCACCCCTACGATTTCCCGGATCTGTCCGTTCTGCCCCTGCCCGATCCTCGTATCGGGCCGATAATATTCGAAGGCGAACTTCACATTGAACCCTTGCGTGGGCAATACGTCCATCTCCATGTATTGGGCTATGGAATGCAAGGAGTCATCCTTTTGGATCCAATCCATTTCGCCGAGGAAAGTCAGCATCCCCATGGAGAAGCCGCCAAAGCCCCCATAGGTTTTATTCTTTCCGCGGGCCGCCTTGGGGACCTTGTCCGCGTAGGAGCCGCCCACGCGAACCGTCCTGACCACGGGCAAGTCGCGGAAAACGGCCGATCCCACGCTGGAGAATTGGTCTGCGGTCAGGTTGGCCACCAGGGAGAGGGGCCCCGGCTCATACCCGATCTCGTATCCCAGGCCGCTGCGGCTATACGTGAAATTGGTCCCGTTCCGGATGAATGCTGCATCGTCCATCAATCGGTATCCATAGGGGAGAAGCATGTTCCCGAATTTGAACCAGCTGTTGGAAGTCGGTTTGACCGCTGCCCACATTTCGCGGTTGGCGACGCTGCTGCCGACGGTTTCGTCTACGTATGCCGAGAGGAAATTCTTGACCAGCTCGATGTTAACGTAGATGTTACTTTCGCGGATGACGGGGCGGTCCATCGATGGAGCGGTTTCCCCCCCATGCGAATATTCCAGGGTCCTCACTTGTTCCACCCGGTAATTGGCGCCGAGAGAGACCGCCTTGTTCAGCTTCGGATCGAAGCTATACGGCAGGCTGTCGTTCAGGGGCGTCGCCATCAGGAGCTTGTACTGCGAGTAAACGTTTCCGTAATCGGTACGCTTTCCTCCCCCCGTGCCATTGACATGGCACATGCTGCATTTGAAGCCCGTGCGGACGGCTATATAAGGTTCGCTCCAGGCGAAGGAGGCGAGTACTCCCAGGAAAATCGGCAAACGCGGATAGGGCTTCATTTAACGGCTCCGTCCAGGATCCATTTCTTTATCACATCGAGCTTGGCTTTGAGGAAGGGCGCGCCTGTCTTGGGCATGGTCAGGCCATACTGCGTGCCATTGGGTAGCTTGAGGTTGAGCGATGCCGCGGCATTTGTCAGTTTGAGATAAAATATCGAACTGTCGGGATTTCCCGGTTTTACGCGCACCCAGCCTGGGGCCAGGGTTTGATCGGTGGCCAATACTCCCACGAGGTTGGCGTATGCGGAATCGATGGAGGCCATGTTCAATTTGCCAGTGGTAACTCCCTCCGCTCCCGGTATGTGGCAGGTAAGACATGTGCTGGAAGTGATAAGGGCATAAACCTCGGTGAACTTCGTTTTCGGGGGCGCGCACCAGGCGAGGGCCGGATTGGCTGTGCAAGAATCGACGCAGACCTGCACGGTGGGAGTCGCGGCGCAATCGACTTGCAGCTGTTGGTGGCACCAAGCATGGGAGGAATCCTTCTCGCACATGCTCGTCGAACAGGCTTTAGAAGTCGCATTGGTCACGCACGGATCGACCTTGCAGCTCGGCAGGGACGGATGCGCAATGCAGGGGTTTATGTAGGGGACGCACGCGGAGTCCTTGGAATTGTCCGTGCAAACCCTGCCGGCATTGTCCAGCCCCACCCCGTCTCCCGCTTTCATGCAAGCGATCACCGCGCCCAAGGCCAGGGCCGCGGAAATCCATTTCGTCTTGAGCGACATTTTCTTCTGCTCCATGGGATTAATGGGTGATTTCCGTGTCTTCGGTAAAGATCCGAACCAGGAAATTGGGTCTTTTTATGAGCGAACGGATGTAATGGACGAGGGCCCATTTTCGGCTTTCCCCTATGGCGTTGCGTTGCTCGGGGGCCATATGGCGGAGGGAAAACTCGGTCGGTTGGGAGCCCAGCCATCGCTTGAGCTGATCGATATCGCGAGAGCCATAGGCTTCGGCATACTTGGAGGGATCGATTTCGATGTCCCCGCCGATGAGGAATCCATCGAGCGCGAAGGCGGGCATGGGCGTTCCGTTCAGCCCGGTCGTGAAGGTGCGATACAGGGAAGCGGGATCGTTATCGCCCTTGTAATCGGCGCGGGTCAGGTCCCAAGGCAAAATCTTCCGGCCCCAATCGTCATGCAAGGTCTTGCCCGACTTCCCGTCGCCTTTCCCTTGGCCTCCGTGGCAGGACCAGCATTCCATCAGCATGTAGACCATCTTGCCTTCGGCGACGGCCTTGGCGGTGGACGGGGGAGGCGTCGGGATGGGGAGCGAAGCGGGCGCCCCGTCCTTGAAATCCGATGAGAAGGATTTGATGTAGGCGATCACGGCTATGCGTTCCGGAAGCGTCAGGACGTGCTTCCAGCCCGGCATCTGCGTTCCCGGGACGCCCCGTTCCAAGGTCCGCATCAAATCGGCATCCGCCGGCAGTTCGCCGCTGGCGGTGGTCCGGAACTTGTACATGCCCATGGTGAAGTCCCGCGGCTTCGGTTCCATGAACGGCGATGCGGTCCCCTTCCCGTTCCCCAGTTCGCCATGGCAGGCGACGCAGTCCTTCAGGTAGATGTTCTCGCCCTTTTCCAATAAGGCGAATTGAGGGGGCCAGGTCGCATCCGGAGCGGCGGCGGAGGCCGATCCTGCGATCCCAAATAGCGCCAATATGACGGCATGCTTCATGAATCCATTCCCTTCCCGTAGGGCTCCAGGTTTTCCCATTCTCAAATTCCGGGCCAACTGCCGGAACCCGCGCCAGGACGTCTTGAAATTGCGATTACTCGGTTGCGTATTCATCATTAGTCAATATAGGGCGGACGCCATGCGGCAGGATTTCGGAACTCCTGCCAGTTTGGCGGTTGCGGACGATGGGTTTTTGACAAGCTGACAGGCGGACGGGGGATTCGCGTTGGCATGCATATTCGGCATTAAATGTGATCTATGTAACGATATTTTGAATTAATTCCGGCCCGGACCTGTTCGGCCCGGATCCGGACTCCCATGCATGCGGAGCTTTTACGTACGCCGGGCCCAACGACGGGCCGCGAACAATCCGCCCAGCCCTACCGCCAAGGCGATGGCCGCATGGAGCGCGGCCGGACCCGCCGGATTCGGGCGTTGTGGTTCCAGGTAGAGGGGAAACCAAGAAGTCACGCCGCGTTTGTCGCCGGTTTCACCGCTCAGCCCGTCCCATACCGAAAAGGCGATGGGCATGAAGGCGCCCGTCTCCAATGCCGGGCCATCCCCGGCCGCGGGCTTGCGCGGCAGGAAGAAGGCCACGCTCCATTCCCCGTCCTGGTAACGCGCATCCGCGGGCCCGGCGGATCCCTGCGGTCCGCTGGCTGGAGTTACCTTACCGCGCCCTTTGCCGATAAAGGCCCGCAATGCTCCGCTTCCTAAGTCCGCGAAACGCAATGCCACCGGATGCTTGCGATCGCCGAACAGGAAGTAGGGCTTTGCGGCTCCGGCGGGCGCTTGTAGGGGGATCTGTAGGGCGATGGCATCGGAGAAGCCTGTAGGCACGGAAGCGGCAGATGTAGAAGCCACAGGCGTCGAAGCCGCTGGCGCCGAAGCTGCGGTAGCCGAAGCTGCGGTAGCCGAAGCTGCGGTAGCCGAAGCTGCGGTAGCCGAAGCTGCCACGGGGGCCACGACTGCGGGTACGGAATCCACTGCCTTGGGCGACAGCGGCGAGTTGGTTCCTGCCCGTTGCGCGCTCATGTCATGCCAGGAGACAAGTACGGCTACGCGATCGGCATCGTATACCGCGCGCGCTTCCACCGCGTTGCAAGCCGGGAAAAAGTCGCGCACCCCTTCGATCACCTGGCCGACGACCGGAAAGCGCGCCGGCGACATACTCGCCAGGCTCTCGCGTAAACGCGCCGAGTCGATCTTTCCCACCGGGGCCGCCGAAAGCATTCCCGCATATCCGGCATCGCTCCCCGGAGAAAGCGAATAGACGTAATCGACCAACTTCCAGCGATCCTCTTCCTTGATGGAGCTGGCGAAAGAAGGCATGGGCGTGCCGTTGAGGCCCGTCATGAAGGTGCGATAAATATCCCCCCGCTCCGATCCGCCGCGGAAGGTCCAGCGCTTGGTCAGATCTGCGGGCCGGATGGGATTGCCCCAATCGTCCTTCAAGGTGGGCCCCGATTCGCCGTCGCCGCGCCCGAACTTCCCGTGGCAATCCATGCACTTGTTCTCTTCGTACACCGCGCGGCCCGCTTTGGCCGAGGCTTCGCTGAAGGACGGGGCCTTCGGGACCACCACGGTCTTGGGATGGACGGCGGTATCCTTGAAATCGGCGTTGAAGGTTTTCACGTAGCAGATCAGATCCGAGACTTCCTGATCGGAAAAGGCGGGCCACGCGGGCATGCCCGTATATGGCATCCCTTGGCGGATCACGCGGCGGAGATCGGGGTCCAAGGGCAGCTCTCCGCTCTCGGTGGAGCGGATCTTGAACGCCCCCGAAGTGAAATCGCGCGGGCGCGGAACGAAGAAGTCGGCGCCTACACCCTTACCGTCGCCATTGTCGCCATGGCATTGGCTGCATTTGGCCTGGTAGAGAGCCTTGCCGGCGCCGCAGGCCTCGCCAGCGGCGCCCGGAGAGCTGGCGGCGAAGGCGGAAAGCGTGACGCCCAGGACGGCCATGATCGCGAGAGGAGGGAGGTATCGCGTCATTCTGCGCGCTCCTGGGCGCGCGGTTTGCGCCCGGTGAAGGAGTATAAGAAGGAGATGACGTCCCAGATATCGTCCTCCTGGAGCATGGGTTCCCAGGCCGGCATGGCCGAGGCCCAGGGCGTCGATTCTTCCGGCAGGCCGGGTCCGCCTTTGGCGATACGCCAGAACAGGTAGGACTCTTGCAACATGGCGATGGTGGTGGGATCGCCGAAATCGGCGGGTTGCGGATCGAACCCATGGCCGTAGATCCCGTCGCCGCGCAGGTTGTCGCCGTGGCAGAAGACGCAGTTGCGGTAATAGACCGCGCGCCCTTTCGCCACGTGCCCGGCGAAGGCGGCGGGGTCTTTTGTCTCCAGTTCGCGATAGGGATTTCCCGCATGCAATAGATCCATCTTGCGCCCGCGGAAGCTGATCTCGCCCGGCGGCGCGGGATGGACGGTGCGTACGTTGGCGGGAGGTTCCGCGGGCCGGGAGGCCTGGCGCCAAGCCGAGAAGCCGAAGGCGAGGGGGATGAGGACCAGGGCCACCCATTGCCAGGCCGCGAAGCGTTTCTCCGAGAAGAAGGCGCGCGCCGCCTTTACGATGGAGGCCAAGCGCTCGGCATCTGCGCTGCCGTAGGCGGCCAGGGAAAAAGTGAGGATGGCCATGAACATGCCCACGATGGATCCGGGCAGGGGCGGACGGAAGCCCCATTTGAGCACGACGTAGGCGCCGACCCACCAGGCGGCCAACCAAGCCAGAATGGGCGGACGCAGGAACCGCAGCGCCGCGAAGGCCAGGACCAAAGGGATGACGAGCCAAAGGTTCATTGCCCGCCCCCCGCGTATTTCAACTTGGTCTTCATGGTCACGGTGGGCTCCCCGCCCAGGCTTTGCAGATAGGCGATCACCGCCAAGATCTCCCCGTCGGAAAGGCCGATGGGCGGCTTGTTGATCTGGGGCATGCCGGGGTTGAAGCCCGGCACGATGTAGGCGTTGGGCGCATACAGGCATTCGGCCAGGTAATCGACGTCGCTCATCCCGGGCTTGCGGGACGCGGCCCGCGCGCCAATGCCGCCCAGGTCCGGAAAGCGCCCGGCCTTATCCGCCCCCAGGGTATGACAGCCCATGCAAGTGCCTTTGCCGCCCACGATCTCCTGGCCGGCTTCGACCATCTCATCCGTGGTCATGTCCGCCTTGATCTCGCGATCCTTAGGCGGATACACCTCGGTCTGCGGCACCATCTGGCCTACGTAGGTGTAGAAGCCGGTTACGAGTAAGGTGAAAAGGAAGATCTTCAGGAAATTTTTCACGACCCGATCCTCCCTTCGGGGCCCGCTTTTCCCTCCGGAGCCCAGTCCTTGCGGCCCTGCAGGCTCGACAGCCAGAAGACGATGGAGATGAAGCAGAAGAAGATGAGCGTGGTGACCGATACCACCTTGGTCGCGAAGCCCAGGGTGGGCGTGAAGGCGTCGGGAGAGGTGTCCTTCATGATCCCGTACACGTGCCAATGCTGGCGCATGCCCGAGCGCGCGTAGCCCATCAGCCCCATGGTCCAGGTGAAGGTGATGGCGATGAGGAAGAGCGCGTATTGGGAACGCATGGGCATCTTGCCCCAACGGATGCCGCCCGTGGTCTCGGCCTTGCGGAACATGAAGATATCGATAATCGTCACCGAGATCATCGCGAACAGCACCGAGATCACCTGCGGGACCGAAAGTCGGATGCGGACCTTGGCCTCCACGAAATAACCGAGGACGCCCAAGGCGATGACGAAAAGCGCGGTGATTGCGAAGATGAGGAATTGCGCTTTGTTGCCTTTGGAAGCCCAGGGCACGGTAGCGCGCTTGTTACCCCTTCGATAGAGCAGGAAGCTGATGTAGGTGGTGAGTATGAGGATGTTGACGGCCGTATTCTTGGCGGACATCACGCCCATCACGCCCAACATGGGATGATGCGAGCCGCCCATCTTGCGGGCTTCTTCCACGGTGGCGACCAGGGAATGGGGAGTGGCCCAGACCAGGAAGCAAAGGGTGACGGAGGCCAAGAGCCACTTGATGAAGCCGCGGAAGCGTTCGGCCCCCTCGATGCGGCCCATGCCCAGCCATAGGTAATAGTTGGCCGACAAGAACAAGGTGCCGATCAGGACGGCTTGGATGATGAAGAGCCAGGAGAAGGCCCCGCCCATCAGGGTCATCCCCAGGTTTTGGGAGTAGGCGTAGATTTCCTTGCCCAGCCAATAGCCCGCGAAGGGCAAGGGCAACAGGGCGCTGATGGCGACGAAGTTGCCCACGTAGCCCATCCAATCGTAATGGGCCCTTTCCTCGTCGGTCTTGGCCCCCATGAACTTGAAGGCGCCATAGGCGGCCGCGATGGATCCCCCGAAGGAAATGTTGGCGATGAGGCGATGCACGTTGATGGGCATCCAGGTGAAATTATGCACGGCCTGCCAACGGCTGATCAGATCGCCGCCTTCGCTGATGCCGTTGGGTGAATTCATGAAGGTGAGCCATGCGTCAGCGAGGCCGATGATGCAAATGCCCACCAGGTTCAGGCACAATCCAAGGAGCAGATGGACGCGCGGATGGAATTTCCCCCAGCCGTAATAATAGGCGTACATGAAGATGGCTTCGGCGAAGAAGAGCGCCGCGTAAGGCATAAAGCTCCAGCCGAAGATGTTGGTGAGGTAGTTTGTGACCTTGGGATAGAGGACAAGGAGGAGGAAGGTGAGCATGGCCCCCAGGGAGGCGGTGAAGGAGAAGGACGTGGAGAGCAGCTTTGTGAATTCGTGGGCGAGATGATCGTAGCGCTTATCCTTGGTGCGATAGCCGATGTACTCGATGAGGAGCGCGAACATGGGCACGGCGAGGACGAAGGCGGCGAACAGGAGGTGGAGCTGGGCTACGACCCAGATGGCCACGCGGCTGCCGATTATCGGGAAGCGGCGATAATCGGGATGGGAGCCGGGACCGGTGCCGGGTATGGGGGCGCCTGGCACGGCGGGACCGGCTGCTTCCGATAGGCCGGTGGCGGCGGTAGCCGGACCGGACGGGCTAGGCGCGGAGGCGGTCTTCGGGCCGGAGGCATGGGCGGAGAGGATCCATCCGATCATCTTCCCCAGGTCGGCATCGGAGAGGGCGGGGTGGGGGGCCATGGGGACCTCGCCCCAACTGCCGGCCCCGCCTTGTTTGACCTTGGCGATGAGCTTGGGCAGATCGGCCGCTCCGTAGCGGCCGGCGATGTCCTTAAAGGACGGGCCGACCACCTTGATTTCCGGCTGATGGCACGCCATGCAGTCGCTTTTCTTGATCAGGTCCTGGCCTTCTTGGGCCCGCGCGGGCGCGGCGAAAAGGCCTAAACCTACGGCCGCAAGAACGGCCGCTCCCAGGTTCATACGCAACTCAGAATCCTTCCCCCCTCGCGCGCCCGCTGTGGGCGCGCTTTCGGGACCGATTTGGTTATTCCCGAAGTTTCGGGGAGCAAAACCCGCACCATGCTTCGCCTCCTTCCGGTGCGCGCATCCGCGACCTTCAATTCCGCATATTTGGCGTAACCGGTCTGCTACCCCTTTCCCCTCGCGTCTTCGCCGCCTTGCCATTTTGGCCTGCGCGCCGACGCGAAATGGCAGAAGGACAAAATGGCCCGCCGCGGAAGGGTGGGGTATCTTGAAAGGCGGAGGAAACCATGATGAATACGCAAGCGCCGGCATTATCGGGCACGCCGGCCACACCGACCTCACCCGCCCTAAGGCGCATGTTCCTGGCGGACGTGGATTGGCCTAAGCAACGGTCGGAGCCCTATCGGCTGCTCTTCCCTTTGGGAACCTTATTGGCCGTGGTCGGCATCGGAGTCTGGATCCCGTACGCCATCTGGCCCGCCGCCATCGGCTATCCCGGGCAGGGCCATGCCGTGATCCAAATCCAGGGATTCCTCATGTCGTTCATCTTCGGCTTTCTCACTACCATGCTGCCCAAGGTGATGGGCGTGCGGCCATTGGGACCGCTAGCCTATGCCGCCTTTCCGATCTGCCTGATCGCCATCGCCATCTCCGCCTTGGCCGGAGCGCCCGCCCTGGCCCAAGGTTTCCATCTCGCCCTGCTCGCCAACTTCCTCGCCTTCGCGATCGCGCGCTTCCCGCAACGCAAGCAACAACCTCCGCCGCCCTTCGTTTTCATCGCCGCCGCTCTAGGCGCGGACGTCATCGGAACGGTTCTGAAACTAGGGGCCGTGCTGGGCTACTTCGGAGGCCCGGCCTTCCGGGCGGGTGCGTTGCTGCAATACCAGGCCTTTCCGCTGCTCCTCATCTTGGGCGTGGGCGGATTCTTGTTGCCCAAGCTTTTCGCGCAGGGCCCCATCGATCCCCGCGCTCTCGCCGCCGGCGCCCCGTCCCTGCGCGGCCAGCTCGCCCTCTGCCTGGCCCTGCTGGCCAGCTATGGGGTGGAAATCGGCGGGCTGTTTACGGAAGGTACGGCCGGGTTGCGCATCGCCTACGCGCTGCGGGCGGCCGTCTTCGCATGGTTCATGGCCAAGGAAATCCGCATCCAGAAGACGCCGGGCAAGCTGCCGCCGTACTTGCGCGCGGCCCGCATCTCCTTATGGGTCATGGCAGTGGGCCTGGTGATGCCTATCCTGCGTCCCCAATACATGCTGGCCTGGGAGCACGTCATCTTCCTGTCCGGCTTCATGCGCCTCACGCTCTCCATCGCCATCCGCGTCCTCGCTTCCCATGCCGGCCGCATGGAAGTCCTGGGCCTGCATGCGCGCCCGGTCCGCATCTACGGCATGCTCATCGTACTATCCATGATGACGCGTATCGCGACCGAGATCTGGCCCGCCCGCCATGCCTTCCACCTGGCGGTTGCAGCGGGCTTGGCTCTCTTCGCGATCCGCATGTGGGCGCGGTTGTTCCTGCCGTTGGTGCGCGTCTTTCCCGCTCGCTGATCGGGACCACGGGGATCGGGGGGCGAAGACCCCCGCGCGATGCCATGGCCCTGGGAACGTTAAGCAATAGTCAAGACAGGATGGCAAAAGATTTCCCGGCGGAGGCTGATCCGGAACGCGCTGGCGGGGTTGCCTTTCGATCCGGCAGGGCCTAGAATAATCGGAATCCTTCCCTCAAGTGCGAATGAAATAAGCGAATGGCGAATATCGAGATCGACTGGGAGCGGCTGGCCGGCTTGGGGGACGGAACCCAGGCAGGAACCGGAACGCAACGGGAACTGGTCCGCCTCTTCAGGGAATCCTGCGAAATCGGCGTCGCGCAAATACGCGAAGCGATGGATGCCGGGGATCGGATCCGATTATTCAAATCATTACATAAGCTAAGAGGGGGTTGCGGTACGCTGGGCGCGGTGTCGGTAAGCTGCGCCATCACCGAGTTGGAACGGCTCCTCGAAACCGGAATGGATGTCTCTCCCAGCGCCGGATTGGCTCGGATCGAGTCGCTCATTTCGCTGACCTCGATCGAATTCACCCGTAAGTACCCGGAAACCACCGAAGCCGCGTAACGGCTCGCGGAAGGCGGATTCGGAATGCATTGTCTGCTCGTAGAAGACGACACCTTGATTTTGACCCTATTGAAAGGGTTCCTGACCAGGCTCGGGCATGAGGTGACCGCGGTGACCTCCGGCGAAGCCGCATGGCAGGCCTTTTCGGGGTCCCCATTCCCGGCCGTGATCTGCGATTGGGACATGCCCGCGATGTCGGGCATCGAGCTATGCAAAAGGATCAGGGGGATGAAGGGTACGCAATATCCCTACTTCATCCTGATAACCTCCTTCCAGGGGGACGGGAAAATCAAGCAAGCGATGGAAGCCGGCGTGGACGATTTCATCTCCAAGCCGATCGACCTGAACCTCTTGTCCGTCCGCCTGCAAGTCGCCGCACGGATACTCGAATTCCAAAGTCAAATCGGGATTTTGAAAGACCTGCTTCCCATCTGCATGTATTGCAAGAAGATCAGGGGCGATAAGCAGTACTGGGAAACGGTGGAGGCCTATTTCAAGGAGCAGACGGGCGCCGATTTCACGCACTCGCTTTGCCCGGATTGTTACCATGAAAAAGTACGGCCGGAACTCGACTCCATCAGGAAGGAAATCGCGGACGGGAAATCCGAACCGAGGTAGAGGCGCTCAACGCCGAATCAAGAGCGCTCGATGACGCTTTTGATGGTGAAGAGCAGATTGGCGGGATCAATCGGCTTTGCGATATAATCGTCCATTCCCGCCGCCAGGCACGCTTCCCTATCCCCTTGGATCGCATTGGCGGTCATCGCGATGATCGGCGTCCTGGCCCCTAGGGATTCTTCGGCCCGGATCTCGTTCGTAAGCTCGAGTCCGTCCATTCCCGGCAACTGGCAATCCATCAGGATAAGATCGTACTTGCGTTGCTTAAGGCTCTCCAACGCTTCCGGCGCGGAGCCGGCGAAGGCGGCTTCGCAGCCGATCCTGTTCAGGAAGATTTTCGCGACTTCCTGGTTTACCTTGTCGTCCTCCACGACCAGGACGGAAAGGCCTAATTTCTGATCAATCGCTTTGCGGGCCGGGGACCAGTCCTTCTCCTTGCCTTTTCCGCGGCCCGCATCCCGGGGAACCGCGATCGAATCAAAGCCGCAAGAAAACTCGAATGTCGATCCGACGCCGATTTGGCTTTCCAAGGCCAGCGAGCCACCCAGTAATTCGGCCAACTGTTTGCAGATCGCCAGGCCTAATCCGCTTCCGCCATAGCGACGGTTCATGGAAGCATCCGCCTGCACGAAAGGCTTGAACAGGTTTTTCTGCACGTCGGGGGCGATTCCGATACCCGTATCGGAAATGCTAAATACGAAGTGCGCCTTACCCTCGCGCAGCTCCGAAGAAACGGTAATCCGGATCCCCCCCGATTGCGTGAATTTGACGGCGTTCCCCGCCAGGTTTCCGATGATTTGCCGTAACCGCATCGGATCGGCGAGCACCCAATTGCGGGATTCCATGCGTTTTTCGACAATCCAATAGAGACCATTTTTGTTGGCATTTTCTCCATGCGCCGAAAGGGCGTCGGAAACGGTTGAATCGAGATCGATAGGCGCGAAATCGAGCTCCATCGAACCGGATTCGATTTTCGCGAGGTCGAGAATCCCGTTGACTTGATGCAACAACGCCTGCCCGCAGGTCGCCAAAATCGAAAGATGCCTCCGTTGTTCCTCTGCGAGCGCCGTATTTTCGAGAGCCACGGTCATTCCTATGATCCCGTTCAAAGGCGTCCTGATTTCATGGCTCATGGTCGCCAGGAACCGGGATTTGGCTTGGTTCGCCGACTCGATGGCTTCCATGGCCTCGCGTTGGATCCTTTCGGCGCGGAGCCTTTCGGTGATATCCCGGATCGCGACCACGCGCATTTGCTTCCCATTGTAGTCGATCGGCTTGCCCCGGACTTCGACGTGAAAGCGGGATCCGTCCTTGCGGATGCCGATGAGGGCCACGGATTTTTCCGAACCATTGCGCATGTTTTCCATCGCGGCGGGAACGGATTCCGGGGCGATGTACTCGCCAATCCGCTTACTTTGGAGTTCTTCCACCGAGTATCCGAACATCCGGGCGGACGCCTGGTTGGCGAGTTGGACGAATCCCATGTCATGGATGACCAAGCCTTCGTATCCCGCGTTGGAGAGGCGCCGGAGACGTTCCTCCCCGAGTTCGGCTTGGGCCCGCGCCTTTTCCAGTTCCCGGTTCTTCCGGATGAGTTCTTGCGCGGTCCTGTCCAATTCATCGACGCGTTCCGCGACCCTCCGCTCCAGGTTCGCGTTCAAGGCCATCAATTCCACGTGGGCCTGGTTGCGTTCCGAAAGGGCGGCGGTCAGGAATAGAACGGTAATCGCGATGACTCCGGTAAAGGCTTGCAGCAGAAGCAATTGCTCTTGTACGCCGCTTCCCGCGAAGGCTCCCATTCCGTTCACCGTCGCCGTGATGGAAAGGCAGGAGATCATGAATACCCCGAGATAGGCCACGGTCGGGGGGCAGCGGAACGCGATGCCGATGAGGATGGGGGTGATGGCGTAAGCCATGGGCTGTACGCCGGTGAATATACCCCGATAGGAGAAGACCCCCGCGCCTATCCCCATCAAAATGGCGATCAACAAGATGCTTTCGGCGATCGTCCTGCGCTTGTAAGTCCCTGAAATCGCTTTCGGGAGCGCAAGCAACAGCGGGGTCAGTATCAGGATACCGGTGATATCGCCGATCCACCAAGTCATGAATATCCGGAATGCGAGCTGCGGTTCCGCTAGCCCTCCCAAGCATAAGCTGACGACCCCCGTCCCCGCGCTGACCAGGCACATGACGCCGCTCGCGGACAGGAATCGGGAAACCTTGGAGAGCTTAGCGAGAGGATCCGCGCCTACGAACCTTTCCAACAGGAATTTCCCCAAGGCGGCTTCGCCCGTATTCCCCATCCCCATGCACAGGGAAACGGCCAGGAAGGAGGGATGGAAACCTCCGCCGTGGGAGATGAACACGATCAAATTTGCGGCGAACGTGCCCAGGAAAATGCCGGGGAGGATCCGATACCCGAGCAACGCCACCGCCGCGAAGCCGATCCCCGACGGCGGCCATACGGCGGAGGCGTTGGTATTCGCGAACGCGAGGAATAGGCTCAGTCTGGCCGCGATGAAATAAACGAGGGCGCAGCCTAAAATGGCGGCGAGGTTCCTGGTAGACAAGAAACCGGACCCGTGGGGTTGTAATGGATGCATATTCGCGTCCATTTTACCTCTCCGTTAGCGCCGACCGCCATGGGTCCGTGCCATCGCGTCCTGCCAAGAAGGCAATCGCGCTTGTTCCTGACCGCAAAGCATCGAGCGGGAGGGGCCAAATCGGCTCTTCTCGGACTTTTCCGGCCGGATCCGGATATGGAACGGCCTCTTTGGCATGATACATATCCGGGTTCCATTGCATCCAACTCGTGGTGAGTCCATGTATCCATTTAACGGAAAGGCAATAAAATGAAGGGTCTATCGTTTTTATCGCTCTTGATCTTCGGCCTCGCGGGGGTGCCAAGCCAAGCCCAGACGGGCTTCGCAAGTAGTTTGATCCACGGCAACAGTTGTTTCAATGGCACGCCCGGAACGACGTTAAACTACAATCAGTACGGGCCCTACAACTCCGGAAAAACGGGCATAACGGTATACTGCCCCTTGGGATTGCCCGACGAGCCTTATACATCGATCCGGTATTTCGTAACGGGCTGGAGCCGGAATAGCTCGGTAAATAAGCTTTCCTGCACTCTCTACACGACCGGCAGCGACGGATCCGCCGCAGCAGGGAGCGTGGCCGTAGTCCCCTACAACGTGAGTGCCGCAAAGACCGGAAGTGCGATTACTTACCCCACCGCGAATATCTCCCCGTTCCCGTATCTCTCTTGCTACATCCCTCCCCCCGAGGCCGGAATGGATTCCTACCTCAGTACGATCATCGTCCGGGCCTTTTACTGAATCGCGGACATCCGAACCGGATCCGAGCCCCGGCCGCGGCAGACTAAGGTCGGCCGTGCCATCGCGTCTTGCCAATGCGGCAATCGCGTTTCCGATCGGATACGTTTTCTTCCAAACCACCTTGCATTCGCCTTTCGATCCTTGGCCCGCGCCTTGCAGGCGCACCGGGGAATACGCCGCGCCCGCGGCGGTGAAAGGACGCAGCATGAAATTCGTCAGGCGGTTCACGACGGCCGGGGACGATCCCTTCGCGAAGATCCAGTACGACATCCGAAAGACGCGCCTTCCGGGCTCTCCGGAAGCCGAGGTGGAAGCCCCGGTGGGATGGTCGCAGACCGCCGTGGACATCTTGGCGCAGAAATACCTGCGCAGGAGCGGGGTCCCGGGATCGCCCACGGGCGGCGAGACTTCGGTGCGGCAGGTGATCGATCGCGTGGCGGGATGCTGGCGCTATTGGGGCGAGAAGCTGGGGTATTTCGATTCGCCCGCCGATGCCGAGGCTTTCTACGCCGAAACCGTCCACATGCTGCTGCATCAGATGGCGGCGCCCAATTCCCCGCAATGGTTCAATACGGGATTGGCCTGGAAATACGGCATCACCGGACAGGCCCAAGGGCATTGGTACGTCGATCCCGCCGATGGCAGCCTAAAGGAATCGGGGGATGCCTTCACGCGCCCGCAGCCGCATGCGTGCTTCATCCAATCGGTCAAGGATGATTTGCTGGGGGAGGGCGGCCTGTACGCGCTGCTCGCCAAGGAAGGCCGCATCTTCAAATACGGTTCGGGCACGGGCACCAACTTCAGCGCCATCCGCGGCGAGGGTGAATCTTTGGCGGGCGGGGGCCGGTCCTCGGGACTGATGTCCTTCCTCAAGGTGTTCGATCGCGCGGCCGGGGCCATCAAATCCGGCGGCACCACGCGCCGGGCCGCCAAGATGGTCTGCCTCGATTTGGATCATCCCGAGATCGAGGCCTTTATCCGGTGGAAAAGCCGCGAAGAAGCCAAGGTGGCCGCCATGGCGGCGGGAGCGCGTCTGCTTCGTGAATCCGGCGCGGAGGCCCGCCCGGGCGTGCCCGGCGGCTGGACCGAACGGATGCGCGGATTAGAGGCCCAGGGCCTGCCGCCCGATGCCCCGCCGGAATTGGATACCGGCTACGAAGGCGAGGCCTATGCCACCGTCAGCGGGCAGAACGCCAACAATTCCGTGCGCGTACCCGATGCCTTCCTGGCAGCCGTGGAACGGGGCGCCGACTGGGAACTCAAGGCCCGCACCGATGGGCGCACCATGCGGAAGATCCCCGCCCGCAAGCTGTGGAACGAGATCGCTTTGGCCGCTTGGGAGTCGGCCGATCCCGGGGTGCAGTTCTCCGATACCATCAATGCCTGGCACACCTGCCCCGAGGATGGGCCCATCCTGGCCTCCAATCCCTGCTCCGAATACATGTTCCTGGACGACACCGCCTGCAACCTGGCCAGCCTCAACCTGGTGCGCTTCCAGGAGGCGAATGGATCCTTGCGCGTGGATGATTTCCGCCATGCCGTGCGCGTATGGACGGTGATCCTGGATATCTCCGTAGGCATGGCCCAGTTCCCTTCGCGGGAGATCGCCAGGAATACCTATGACTATCGCACCTTGGGGCTGGGCTACGCCAATCTGGGCGCCTTCCTGATGCGGGCCGGCATCCCCTACGATAGCCCGCGGGCCGCCGCCATCACCGGAGGCATCACGGCCTTGCTCGGGGGCGAAGCCTATCTCGCATCAGCCGGGATGGCCCAGGCCATGGGGCCCTTCCCCCGCTTCGCGGCCAACCGCGCGGATATGCTCAAGGTGGTCGGCAACCACCTGCGCGCGGCCCGCGGGGAACGCGATGGGTACGAAGGTTTGAACGTCCGGCCCATGCCCCTGGATCGAAGCGAATGCCCGGCCGATCTGGCGGATGCGGCGGGTTCGGCCTGGGAGGCCGCGCTGGATCAGGGGAAACAGGCGGGTTTCCGTAACGCACAAGTTACCGTATTGGCGCCCACCGGGACCATCGGGCTGCTGATGGACTGCGACACTACCGGCATCGAACCCGATTTCTCGCTCGTCAAATTCAAAAAGCTGGCGGGCGGAGGGTACCTCAAAATCGTGAATCGATCCCTGCCGGTGGCCCTGCGTCAATTGGGGTACGGCCTTAAGGAAATCGCTACCATCGTGGAATACTGCCTCGGTTCGGGCACCCTGCGGAACGCGCCCTTCATCGATCCCACCGCGCTGGCCTCCATCGGTTTCGGGCCCGCGCAGATCGACGCGGTGGAGGCGGCCCTGCCCCGTTGCCTGTCCCTCGCCGACGCCTTCGCGGCTCCGGCCCTGGATGCGGCCTTCCTGGCCGCGATCGGGGTTTCCCAGGCCGCCATGGACGCCGGCGGCGTCGCGATTCTGGAGGCGCTCGGATTCACGCCGGATCAGATCGACGCGGCCGACCTGATCGTCTGCGGAGCGCAAACCGCGGAAGGCGCCCCGGGCCTGGCCGAGGAGCATTATGCCGTATTCGCCTGCGCCAATCCTTGCGGGCGGGGCACCCGTAGCGTTTCCCCCGAAGGCCACTTGCGCCTGATGGCGGCGGCCCAACCCTTTTTGTCCGGAGCCATTTCCAAAACCGTGAACCTCCCGGCCGACGCCACCGTGGCGCAGGTCCGTGACGTTTACGCCCTGGCTTGGGAAATGATGCTAAAGGCGGTGGCGGTCTATCGCGACGGAAGCAAGTTGTCGCAGCCCTTATCTTCCAAGGTCCGCCATGCCTCCGTCGTCGCGCGCCCGAAGTCCGCCGCTTCCCGCCCGGCCCCGCTGGCCGCGGCCGGGATCTCCGGCGTCCCGGTGAAGGCTCCCGCCCCGGCGGTATCCTATCCTCAGGCGGCCGACGAAACGCCGGTCCCCATCCAGCGCCGCCGCCTGCCTACGCGACGCGGCGGTTTCGTGCAGGAAGCGACCGTGTCCGGGCACAAGCTTTTCCTACGCACCGGCGAATACCCGGACGGATCCCTGGGCGAGATTTTCATCGATATGTACAAGGAGGGGGCCGGTTACCGGGGCATCCTCAATTGCTTCGCCGTCCTGGCGTCCAAGGCTTTGCAATACGGAGTGCCGCTAGAAGAATTGGTGGACACCTTTACCTTCACGCGTTTCGAGCCCGCGGGACCGGTGGAGGGGCATGAGCATATCAAGAATTGCACCAGCCTCCTGGATTTCATCTTCCGGGTGGTGGGCCATCATTACCTGGGCCAGACCGACTTCCTGCACGTAAAGCCGGTTGCGCCGGGATCGAACGGGGCGGGGGATGCGACGACCGGGCCTGCCGGTAACGGCGTCGCTACGGCGGCTCGAAGCGAGGCTACCGCGAAGCCTTCCCTGGAAGCGATCCCGGTTTCGGCGGGTAATGCGATACCCGAAAGCGCCGACGGGACCGTACGGGCGCGCGACCAAGCGCGCCGCGCGGGCTACACCGGGGAGAGCTGCGCTTCTTGCGGATCGGTGCGGGTCAGGCGCAATGGGACTTGCGTGGTTTGCGAGGACTGCGGGACTACGAGCGGCTGCTCGTAGCTTGCGTTCGAAGGCCGCGCACGCGGACATCGGCCCGCGTGCAACTTACGTGATGGTTTATCAGGGTCCGATAAGCGAAATGGTAATGCCCGCGGAAGCGGTATTTCCCGCGCCCTGGATATTGTCGACGGAAATGTAGGCATACCTTCCATCGCCGGTTTTGACGAGGAAGGAGCCGCCACCGGAAACCACGGCATTATTCGTTTGCGGGGTAGTCGCGAACGTGGAAACGGCAAGAGCGAGACTATCCGGCTTGGTGCTGACCCGCGCCAACTGGATGTCCTTGACCTTGGTTAGATCATAATTGGCGGCGAGCGGAACGTCCGGGAGGGTCTTGGCGTACACGGGGCTCCCGAGTTGCAATTCCCCGTCCGAAAAGAGGAATACGAGATCGATCGAGCTCTGCGCGGCATTGGCTGCGGCGGATAGCAGGGCCTTTTTGGCATCGAGGTCGATGGCGCTGCCGAGGGTCGCGTTACCCTGCGCCCCGACCTGGATCGTAGTATCGGCGCTCCAGGTTTTAGTCGTCGTCGACGGCGTGTCTTTAGTGTCGCTGGTAAGGCAACCCGTCAACGAAACGCCCGTCGACAGAACACATCCGGCGAAAAGCCCGGCGGCCACAAATTTCTTGGTCATTCCCATAACATTCATCCGGTGCTCCTTGATGATCCGGGCCGAACTTCCCCTCGGCCGCCTACTTTTGGATTCTTCGGCCGGGAGAGGCCGCGTGTAAAATAACTTCAATGTTCCTCGATTACCGCAAAATCATCGCATGCAGCCTTAAGCTTTCCGCGCCCGCGGGGCTGCGTGCCCTAACTGTCCGCGCTGGGAAGGCTTCATTTAAGCCAGAGACTGGCTGAAGTTGTATTTATTCGTCTTTACATAGAACAAACCGGCCAATCGAGGCCCTTTTCCGGCCAGAACCCCTCCGTCGGCAGTATGGAAATTCGGCGAGTCTGAGATTCGCATCGCGCGTAGATTAGCTACTCGTTCGGCGGGTGGGACTGGCGAACTTTGAAGTAGTCGGGATTCAGGAATCATACGCAACACCGGCGCCACTCGGAGAGCGGCGCGTCCGGTTCGATCATTCAGGAGGTTCATGTGTTGGAATTCGTTCGGCGTGGGATTTCGATTTCGGTGACACTGGGCCTTATCCTGCCGGCGTGGCGGATCGCATCCGCAGCGACGGGACCTTGCGACATCTATCTGGCGGCGGGAACGCCTTGCATCGCGGCCCATAGCACCGTGCGCGCCCTCTACGGCGCCTACAATGGCCCTTTGTATCAGGTAAAACGGACTTCCGACAATGCCACCGCTGACATCTCGCCCATCGCCGCGGGAGGGCCCGCGGATGGCCTCGCCCAAGACAAGTTCTGCACGTCGGCCTGCGTCATCACCAAACTTTATGATCAATCGGGTAAAGGGAATTTCATGGAGTCCCAGGCCAACGGCCCCACGGTGGCGGGTAAGGACAATCCCGTCGCCGCCTCCACGGAAAACTTCATGATGAACGGCCAAAAGGTGTATGCCCTTTACCTCAAGCAATCCAACAGTTTTTGGCGGGACGGCCATACGACCGGGGTTCCCTTGAAGGCGGATCCGGAAGCCATCTACATGGTGACGAGCGGAAAGCATTTCAACGGCCAGTGCTGCTTCGATTACGGCAATAGCGAACTCGACCGCAAGCCCGATGGCGCGGGGATGATGGACGCCCTCTACTTCGGGAGCAGCTGCTGGTTCAATTCCTCCGCTTACAAATGCAGCGTCTCGGGCGCCGGTCCGTGGGTCGAGATGGATCCGGAATACGGCATCTTCGCGTCGAACACCAGCTCGTCCTGGAACAGCAAGGAAGTATCCCTGCCCTTCACCTACGTTACGGCCATGCTCAAGAACAATGGCACCACGAATTTCGCCCTCAAGGGCGGGAACGCCCAAAGCGGGGCCCTGACCACCATGTGGGACGGAACGCTCCCGCCCGGTTACAACCCGATGAAGAAGCAAGGCGCGCTCGTGCTCGGTAGCGGCGGGGATTGCTGCGCCACCAACACCAACCTCAGCGAAGGGACTTTCTACGAAGGCGCGATCGTGGCGGGATTCCCAACCAATGCGACCGACGATGCCATACAAGCTAACATCGCCGCGGCCGGCTATGGAAGCGCCACCGTCGCCGTGCAGCGCGGCGGAAACCGCGAGGCCCCGGCCGTCTCCAAGGGATTATTCCTGACCTTGGGATCCGGCATGAATATGGGCGCATTGCCGCGCGATGGACGCTCTCTGCGCATAGCGGCTCACGACCTGATGGGGAAGCGGGTGGCCGAAGGCTACCTATCGGCGGAAGGCCAACCCGTCTGGACCTCGGGCAGCCTCCCGACCGGGGCGTATTTCGTGAAAGCGGTTCAGTAGAACCGTCCGGTTGCCGAAACGGGCGCGAAGTATTTCGCTTCGCGCGGTTCTGCGCCAGCCGTGCGTAAGGTTTGATGATTCAGGAGGTTCCCGTGTTGAAAGTTTCCCGGCGTGGCATTTCGATTTCCGTGGCACTGGGCCTCATTGTGCCGGCGTGGCATAGCGCATCCGCCGCAACGGGACCTTGCGATATCTACCTGGCGGCCGGGACGCCTTGCGTCGCGGCCCATAGCACCGTCCGCGCGCTCTACGGCGCCTACAATGGCCCCCTATACCAGGTAAAACGGACTTCCGACAATGCCACTGCTGACATATCGCCCATCGCCCCGGGCGGGCCCGCGGATGGCAAGGCCCAAGACAAGTTCTGCACCTCGGCCTGCGTCGTAACCATGGTCTATGATCAATCGGGCAAGGGGAATTTCCTCGAGTCCCAGTCCTATGGGCCAACGGTGGCGGGCAACGATGATCCCACCGTCGCCACCACCGAAAACTTCATGCTCAACGGCCAAAAGGTGTATTCCCTCTACATCAAACCGAAAAACAGCTTTTGGCGGGACGGCCATGCGACGGGGATGCCACTGAAGGCGGAGCCGGAAGGCACGTACATGGTGACGAGCGGAAAGCATTTCAACGGCGGGTGCTGCTTCGATTACGGCAATAGCGAAACCACCCGTACGGCCGCGGGCGCCGGGGCCATGGACGCCATCTACTTCGGTACCAGTTGCTGGTTCCAATCCTCCGCTTACAAATGCAGCGTCTCGGGCGCCGGTCCGTGGGTCGAGATGGATCCGGAATACGGAATCTTCGCGTCGAACACCAGCTCGTCCTGGAACAGCAAGGAAGTTTCACTGCCCTTCACCTACGTTACGGCCATGCTCAAAAACAATGGCACCACGAATTTCGCGCTCAAGGGCGGGAATGCCCAAACCGGAGCTCTGACCACCATGTGGGACGGAGCGCTCCCCAATGGTTACAACCCGATGAAGAAGCAAGGCGCCATCGTGCTGGGGAGCGGCGGGGATTGCTGCAGAACCGGCGGTGGGAACCAAAGCGAAGGGACTTTTTACGAAGGCGCCATAGTAGCGGGGTATCCGACCGATGCGACCGACGATGCCGTTCAGGCAAATATCGCCGCGGCCGGATACGGAAGCGCCACCGTCTCCGTTCAGCCCGCCGTAAACCGCGAAGCCACGGCCGTCTCCAAGGGATTATTCCTTTCCTTGGGATCCGGCATGAATATGGGCGCTTTGCCGCGCGATGGACGTTCGCTGCGCATAGCGGCCCACGACCTCATGGGCAAGCGGGTGGCCGAAGGCTACCTCTCGGCGGAAGGCCAACCCGTTTGGACCTCCGGCAGCCTCCCGACCGGGGCGTATTTCGTGAAGGCGGTCCCGGCCGGGAATGCGAATTGATTCGCTTGCCCTGCTTCCGCCTTACTCGCCAGCCTAGCTGAATTCCTTACACATTTCCCGCCTCCGCCGCCATCCCCTTTCTCGGGGATGGCGCCATGATTTTCAACTCGATGGATATTGACGGGAAAGGAGTATCGATTTACCTATCGCGAAGTGAGGATGAACTATGTGGCAAGCCATCTTGAGATTAATCAACACCATTCTCTCCCTGTTGCGCCTTATCCCGAAAGCCTCTCCCTGGTCGGTGGACGTTCTGGGAGATTTATCCGCTGATTCGGATTTGGATGTGGTCAAGCAAAGCGGCGGTCTGTCGAATGACGGCGCCGCGGCCTGGGTGGAAAAAAGCCTGCATAAACCCGGCATTCTCGTGCGGCGCGTTCCCGGCCGTACTCCCGAACGGATCACGATGTATCAACTGAGCGGCGCCCAAGTCGATTTGCGAATCGGCAATATGAATGATGCGCATGACATCGCCGGCATGGCGATCAGCAATCCCACCGGTTCGACTTGGGGTATCGTCATCCATGATCAAGGTGGCCAGGTTTGGTTGCGTCCTTCCTTTGAAGGCGTGACGGTATCGGCCAGCGGCATTGACGGCCTGGGTTATGTCGTCGGTAATGCGCCCAACGCCGCGGCTTGGGAAACCCCGACTTCGGATCCGGTCGCGATCTCGGGAGAGACCGCGGAAATTTTACTGGTTGCCGCCGTCAGCCCAAACGGTCGCCACATGGCGGGCGACTATCGCGGCACTGACGCGAATCTTCGCCATTTTCCATGGTATCGTTCAGGCGATGGCGTCGCGCATTTGGACTACGTGGAAAACAAAGAGGCCGGAAGCGCGCATGATATCAATGCCGCGCAAGTCAGCTGCGGTGAGAATCGGGACCCGGTGACGGGATTGAAATCGGCTTGGCGTTTTCAACCCGTGGGTTCGAAAACCAACTGGCTGCTCGGGTTGGCCGATGGCGATGACGTGAACGCGCTTTCCCTGAATAAGAACGGCGTGACGGTCGGGTATTCCGGAGATCGGGCCGTGCTTTGGCATACCTGGCAAACCGGCGGTCAGTATAAAGCGGCCGATCTAACGGCCGAGCTCAATGATGCCAACGTGGTCTTGGCGCGGGCCTTACGCATCAACGATCAAAGCGACATCCTCTGTTTCGGCTGGCGAGTCGGCGCCAATGGGGAAAAGGACTACAAGATGTTCCTTTTGCACGCCGCCTCCAGCCGATTTCAATTGGGCGGATAGCGCCGGACCTTAAGCGCCGGCCACCTCATCTACAAATATTACCTTCCGCATCGGCCCACCACTTGGAGATTTCGCCATGATCCGACTAATACGCACCATGCGGATTGGTTTTCCCGGGTTTGCGCTGGCGATGACCCTAGGATCCGTTCCCGTACGATCTTCCGATCGGGTGGAACCAACCCTGTCTCCCCGGGAACACGAAGTTCTGGACGAATACCGTCTGAATTGCCGGCCTGGCCGCTTCGTGGAGGACGTTAGGGCGAACCTTGAAAAAATGCAACACGCGCATCCGGGCTCCAACTTCCTCAAGGATACGGCCTTCCTGGCCGAAGTGCACTATCTCTACTGGGGGGTTCTCGGGAATGGCAACGGCAAGAAGCCGCCAGGATGGGTGAATTCCGAAATGTTCGACACCATTTTTAATGACTACGCGCCTTCCCGCGACGCCTGGAGGCGATCACGCATGTATGGCAACAAGTCATCGGAGCTCGCCATCCTTGGAATGGTTTTCGGTGTCGTGGATTTATTTTTCGGTTTGCATTCCCTGTTCAATGAGCCCCCGCGGGGAGGGGGATCGCTTGCGGTTTATCGCTTTGAAGAAATAATCCTGCCCATAGGGTGGATAAGCAGTTTCATTTACAGTGGAATCTACAAAGCCAAGGAGAACCGCGAATTCGACAATGCATTCTTCGAGTCGAACGGCAAGGCCATCGCCAAGCGACTCGCCCAAGACCCCTGAGTACCAACTATTCTGGTTCAATTTCTTCAATAATTTTTTCAACACCGCATTACCCTTCCCACCCATACATGCGCAGATCTCAACCTGGCGCGATCAGTGGAACCGCATCGCCCCCCCCAGGCAAGTGCGGCGATCATTCCAGGTTCTCGATGACCCTGCGGGCGACCCCCGTCTCCTGCGCGGCACGGATCACCGCTTTCGCGACCGCCGGCACCACGTTGGCATCGAACACGCTGGGGATGACGTAATCGGTTTGCAGGGATGCGCGGGGAATCACCTCGGCGATGGCGTGGGCCGCCGCCATTTTCATCTCTTCGTTGATGTCCCGGGCCCGGCAATCGAGGGCGCCCCGGAAGATGCCGGGGAAGCACAGCACGTTGTTGACTTGGTTGGGGAAATCGCTGCGTCCAGTGGCTACTACGGAAGCCACTTTCAGGGCTTCTTCCGGATCGATCTCCGGATCGGGATTCGACATGGCGAAGACGAAGGGATCTTTGCGCATGGTCTTCAGGTCCGCGAGGGTAACGAGGTTCGGACCGGACAAGCCTATGAAGACGTCCGCGCCCTTCAGCAATTCGGAGATACTTCCCTTCTCATTGTCCGGATTGGTCCATTCCGCGAACTCCGCCTTGTCCTGGGATAGGTTGGGCCGGCCGCGGTAGATGGCGCCTTGCCGGTCGCATCCGATCAGGTTGCGGACCCCTACCTTATGGAGCATAAGGCTGCAAGCCGTACCCGCCGCCCCCACCCCTAAGACCACCACCTTTAGGTCCTCCGCTTTTTTTCCGGTGACGGTAAGCGCGTTCAGGAAGGCGGCAGTGAGCACCACGGCGGTGCCGTGCTGGTCGTCGTGGAATACGGGAATGTCCAGGGACGCGCGCAGGGCCTTCTCGATCTGGAAGCAACGCGGGGCCGAGATGTCCTCCAGATTGATGCCGCCGAATCCTGGCGCGATGGCCCGCACCGCGTCGATGATGCGCTCCGGGTCCTGGGTGTCGAGGCAAATCGGATACGCGTCCACGCCGCCGAAAGTCTTGAACAACATGGCTTTGCCTTCCATCACGGGCATGGCGGCCAAGGGCCCGAGGTTGCCCAACCCCAGCACCGCCGATCCGTCGGAAACGACCGCCACCGCGTTGCGCTTGATGGTGAGGTTGTAGGCCGCTTCGGGTTTATCATGGATGGCCATGCAAACCCTGGCCACGCCCGGGGTATAGGCCATGGACAACTCGTCCCGCGTCTTGAGGGGGATTTTGCTCGTTACCGAGATCTTCCCCCCGAGATGCAGGAGGAAGGTCCGGTCCGAGACTTGCATGAGTTGAATGCCCTCTATCTCGCGGACGCGCGCGGCGATGGCGTCGGCGTGGTCGGGGCCGGAGGTTTCCACGGTGAGATCGCGGATCAGGAATTCGCCTTCCCGGCGAACGATATCCACGGCGCCGATATTGCCTTCGGCCTCGCCGATGGCCGCGGTCAGGCGCCCGAGAATGCCGGGATGATTGGACAATTTCACCCGGAGCGTGATCGAGTTGCTGGAACTGGTCGGATGCGGCTTCATGATGGTTGCTCCTCGGATCTATATCCTAAAGGTATCAACCTGGAGGAGGCTGCCAGCCTGGAAATCTTAGACAGTATGCCACGGTTCTCCCTGAACCGGCGCAATCTTACCGCGAAGGGACGTTTCCTTTAAGGTTTCACCGCGGCGATATTGTTAATCTCCGTATCCGAGAGAATCCGGTTGTAAACCCGGACATCGTCGATGGAGCCGTCCGGCCACGGACCGCCATTCCCATAACCAATGGTACTTACTCCTTGCAGTTCCGGATACCCCGCGGCCGGGAAGGTGAACGGCGCGCCAATGTATGAGCCATTGATGTAGAGTTTGATGTTGGTGCCGTCAAAGGTTCCCGCGATATGGGTCCAGGTATCCGGGGTAATCTGCGCATTCGCGAATTGCCGGAGAACGCTAGTGGTCGACGATGAATCGTTGACCCCCAACGACACGAAGCCAGAGTTGTCGGCGCCGCTACCCCCCGCATAGAGTATCATCTGGCCCCAGAAGGCGTATCCCGCCGAGTTCGTGGTGTCCACCTTGAGCCAACAGCTGAAGGTGATATTGGCATCGGCGGTGGGATAGGTGGGCGTGCCCAGGGTGAGTGTGGTGGTCCCATCGAAGTTCGCCGCGCCGTTCGCCGTGCCTTTCGGGGAGGGCACCAGGGTAAGCGCTACCGGTGTCGTGCCGTTGTTCTTATTGAACCCGTAATCGGTGTAATCGCCGTTATTGAATTTGTACCAAGATGCCGGGCCGAACATCACGAAGGTGGATGCGCTCCCGGAAGTGGACCAATTGCCGGCCGCGTCCTTCTCCTGCACGTAGAGCGTATGCGCGCCATCCGAGAGAACGGGCGAGGCAGACGTTCCCGTCACGAGAGTCGCTCCCGAGGTGAGATCGGTATTGTCGAATTTATATCGGTAATTCCCGCTCCCGCCTCCGCCGCCCGAGGCCCAGGACCAGGTCGGAGAGGACGTATAGACTCTCGCCGGCTGCGCGGTTACCACCGGAGCGTTCGGGGGAACGTTGTCCACCCGCACCACCGTTATGACATAAGTCATCTTGGTCACGCCGTCGGGCGCGGTCACGACGAGATTGAAAGGAGTGGACCCGTAACTCACGGATATCGCCGTGCTAAAGGTTCCGGCCGTGAGCGCGGTCCCGTTCCAAGTCATGGCCGCTCCCGCTTGCGCCGGGGTGGCCTTGACCGAAACCGAGGTTTCCGTTGTGTAATTGACCGTATAGGCCGTGGTCCCCGCGGTAAGGGCGGGCGTGATGCTGCCGGGAGTCACCGCCAGCGTGGCCAAGGAAGCGTCCGAAGAAGCGGATTTGGTGATGCCGATGGCATAGGTATTCTTCGTGCCGTCCTGCGCGGTCACGACCACGTAGATGGAATCCACGCCTACGGCCAGGGGTATGGCCGCCGAGGCCACGCCAGAGTTTGTCGCGGTCCCGCCGGTCGGGGCCGTGCCGATGGTTAGGCGCGCGCTCGTATCCGCCAACGTCGCCGTAACCGTCGTTGACGCAACGCTGTTCGCCACCGCCATCCCGGACACGCGCTTGGTCGGATCGAAGACCGGGTTCGTCAAAGCTCCGGCGGAAAGGGTTAGGGCGGACAAGTTGGCGTTGGAGCTTTTCGCCCGCGTCAATCCGATGGCGTAGGTGTTCTTGGTGCCGTCCTGCGCCGTCACCACGACGTAGAGGGAATCCACGCCCACGGCCAGGGGCAAGGTCGCCGAGGCCACGCCCGAAGCCGTCGCGGTCCCGCCGGTCGGGGTAGCGCCGATGGCGAGTCGCGCGCTCGTGTCCGCCAGCGTTGCCGTTACCGTCGTGGACGCGACGCTGTTCGCCACCGCCGCGCCCGATACCCTGTTCGCGGCGCTGAAAGCCGGAGCGTTCAACGCACCCGCGGAGACGATCAAGGCCGACAAATTCGCATTGGAGCTTTTCGCGCGGGTGATGCCGATGGCATAGGTCTTTTGCGTGGCGTCCTGCGCCGTCACCACGACGAAGATCGAGTCTACTCCCACGGCCAGCGGTATAGTCGCCGAAGCCACGCCCGAAGCCGTCACGGTCCCGCCGGACGGGGCTGTGCCGATGGTCAGCCGCGCCGTGGTATCCGCCACCGTCGCCGTCACGGTCGTGGACGAGACGCTGTTCGCCACCGCTACGCCCGATACCCGGCTCGCGGCGCTGAAAGCCGGAGCGTTCAACGCACCCGCGGATACGATCAAGGCCGAGAGATTCGCGTTGGAACTGGCGTTAGGCGCCGAGCGCGTTATCCCGATCGCATAAGTGTTCTTCGTTCCATCCTGGGCCGTTACCACGATCAGGATCGAATCCACGCCTACGGCCAGGGGTATGGCCGCGGAGGCCGCGCCCGAAGCCGTCGCGGTCCCATTGATGGTCAGCCGCGCCGAGGTATCCGCCACCGTCGCCGTTACCGTCGTGGACGTCACGCTATTCGCCACCGCGGCGCCCGATACCCGGGTCGCGGCGTTGAAGGCGGGCGCGTTCAAGGTTCCCGCGGAAATCGACAGGATGGACAGTGTCGCGTTGGAGCTGATGCCCGGCGCCGCTCGCGTGATGCCGATGGCATAGGTATTCTTCGTGCCGTCCTGCGCAGTCACGACGACGTAGATGGAGTCCACGCCCACCGCCAGGGGTATGGCCGCCGAGGCCACGCCCGAAGCCGTCGCGGTCCCGCCGGTCGGGGTCGTGCCGATGGTCAGCCGCGCCGTCGTATCCGCTACCGTCGCCGTTATCGTCGTGGACGAGACGCTGTTCGCCACGGCTGCTCCCGATACGCGGCTGTCCGGGTTGAAGGCGGGAGCGTTCAAGGCCCCTGCCGACGCCGTCAGCGTCGACAGCTTGGCGTTGCCGCCGAGGCCCGGCGCGCGCGTCAGGGCGATCACGTAGGTTTTTTGCGATGCATCCTGGGCGGTTACCAGGACGAAGATCGAATCCACGCCTAGGTCCAGGGGAATGACCCCGGACGCCGCCCCCGATGCCACCGGGATTCCATTGATGTTGATGCGGGCGGTCGTGTCGGCGACCGTAGCCGTCACCGTCGTGGACGTGACGCTATTCGACAAGGCCGCTCCCGAAACCCGGGTCGCAGGACTGAAGGCGGGAGCGTTCAACGGGCCGGCAGACACCGTCAGAGCCGCCAAATTCGCGTTGGCATGGGCATTGGCGACGGCCCGGGTAATTCCGATTGCGTAGGTCCGCTGGGTGCCGTCCTGCGCCGTAACGATGATGTAGATGGAATCTACGCCCACGGCCAGGGGAATGCGATTGGACGGCGTTCCGGTGGGCGTCGCCGTTCCATTGATGGTCAGGCGGGCCAAGGTATCTGCCAAGGTCGCGATAACCGTAATGGAATCCACGCTATTGGGGACGATGGTTCCCGAGACCCGGTTATTGGAATTGAAGACGGGATTGGTCAGCGGCCCGGAAGAGACCGTTAAAGTATAGAGCAAGTTGTTCGATGCGGAGCTCGCCGTTCGCGTGATAGCGAGCGCGTAGGTTTTCAGGGTGCCATCCTGGGCCGTCACCACCACGAAAATCGAATCCACGCCGACATTCAGGGCGATGGGAGCGGACGGCGCGCCGGATGCCGCCGCCGACCCGTTGATGATCAGATGGGCGGTGGGATCCTCCACCGTGGCCGTTATGGCGATGGTAGCGACGGAATTGGCGACGGCCGCCCCCGAAACGCGGGATTGCGGGCTGAAGGCGGGGCTGTTCAAAACGCCAGACGAAATCGTCAGAGCCGAAAGGTTGGCGTTGGAGGAGGCCTGGACCCCGCTATCCACCACGGTAACCCGTACCGTATCGGTTTTGGCCGGATCCTTTTGCGAGGTTACGACGATCATAACCGGGCCCAAGGCCACCGGTGATACGAGCGCGTGGGTGGCATCGCCTGCTTTCGGAGTGACCGTGGCGATGTTCACGTCGGTGGAGTTCCAAAGGACGCCCTGGATGGCGTTCGCCGGATGCACCACGGCGGAAATCTCCTTGGCAGGGCCGCCTCTTTGCAGGATGAGGCTATGGGCCGAAACCCGCACCGAGTCCACCGCCACCACCGAGTCGATCACTACGACCGTGGTACTGCCCGGATTCTGGCCGTCGTATTGACGCACCTCTTGATAGGCGATTTGCCCGTTCCGGAAACCGGTAATCGTGATGCTGACCTTTTGGCCTTGGTAATTATCATCGGGGATTTTGCCCAACTGGCTGATGTCCGATAGATGCTTATCGAAAACCGTATCCAGCGCGCCGGTCAGGTTATCCTTCACTACGACCGTCACCTTGTCGTACTTCGTGAAGGAACTATCCACGGCGATGTTCAAATAGGTGTGCCCGGTGTCCTGGGTAACCTGGCATGCCCAAAAAATCCCGAGCGTGACGATCGCCAACATTCCGAAATTGGAAATGCGGGAAAGCCTATTCCATAGCCACATTTACTTCATCCCTTTGTTCGAGGTCGCAGTTGCGCCTTTGCGACCGCTTGGGCGTATTCCCCTTGACGTGAGAAAGGCCATCGTTAAAAAGTAGAAATACGGATCCTCGCATCATCCCCGCTTAGTAGCCGTCTATCGATCATGGGTCAGTTGAAGGCTCTGGGTTGTTTCAAAACTTTGAGCCCATGCGGGTACGAAATTTGGGAAAACGAGATCCGATTCCGCCCCACTATAGGTAGGACGCGCAAGTCCGCCAAAATGTCGCTTACCCATCCGATTCCGGCGTAACGAGCCCAGATGGCCCAACGCCGGCGAGTATCAGGAAGGATGGCTTAATAGGCGCTGGTTGATCTCTTTGCGCTTGATCAGGTACAAGGACCCGGCCAAAAAGACGGACTCGATGACAACATAGGTCGATAGGGCCGTAGCCACTCCGGAGGTGAAGCCGTAGGAATGCAGGCCCACCCCGAGCAGATTGATCCCGAACCACGCCATCATGACCACGATGATGCCCAGCACCGAGCCTACCGCCATTCCCAAATCCTCGATCAGCCGGGCCGGCTTGGCGTGGAACAGCAAGATGCCCCAGAGGACGATCATCAAGGCGCCGTTCTCCTTCGGATCCCAGCCCCAGAAGCGCCCCCATGACTGATCCGCCCAGACCCCGCCCAACACCGTTCCGATCAGGGCGAAGATGAGCCCGAAGGCGAGCACGCCGTAGGTCATGCGCGTCAATGCGTCCAGCTTTTCCTGGTTCCGATCGTTGACGATCTTCTGGATGATGAAAAGATGGCCCAAGACCCCGGCCATGCAGAAGCCCGCATACCCCAGGCTGATGGTGACGACGTGGGTGGACAGCCAGAAATTCGAGTTCAGCACCGCCACCAACACGCCGATGGTATCGCCGTCGGTATCATAACGGCCGGAGAGCATGAGCACGAGGAAACCGGTGATCGAACCTACCAGGATCCCGAAGGCCTTGCGGTTGTAGAACTCCAGGGCCAGGCCGAGCATGGCCCCCACGCAGGCTACGAAGAGGAAGGTTTCGAACAGGTTGGTGATGGGCGCGCGTCCTCCGATGGCGACCCTGAGCCCGATGCCCGTCGCATGGATGGCGACCCCGGCGGCCAAGAGCGCGACACCCGGCCAGTAGGTCCAACGGCGCATCGCCATGATCGCGAGCAGTGACGCGAGGATAGCGAAGCCATACAGGATCTTCGCGAGGTAGAAGGGGGCCAAAGCGTTATAGAATAGCTCCAGGTTGCGCGCGCCTGCGGGCGCGCCTTGGTTCCGGGCCGCCACGAAGCCGGCGAAGCGGATTACGGCCTGATTGAATTCGTCCGGCCGTCCCGCCGCGTAGCTTTTGCCCATGGTTCCGAGGTCCGCCACGGCGGCCCGGTAGGCCGAATCCATATTGGGCCGGGAGACCAGGTCCCAAGGGCTTTGCCACATTTCCTCGCGGCCTTCGCCGGGAGGGACGAGCGGGAAACTGTACTGGCGATAATGCTCGCTCCAGTTGGCGAAAGTCTGGAAGAGACGCATGGCTTCCTGTTCCGTGGGAGTCCAGGAGGCGGGATCCCGTCCCTGCCCGGTGCCTGGGCCGGAGCCAGGCCCGCCCTCGCCCCCCATCAGGGGCCGCACCATCAGGCCGATGGCGCCCATATGCGAGCGTAGATCCATATAGCTATAGGGCTCGGTCCGCGGTTCCAGACCCAAGGCCCGGGCGGTGGCGGTATCGACGCGGAATTCCGGGCTCGGGAAGCAGAACGAAAACGCGTTCATGTCCGAGACATACAGGTTCATGTTGTTCGCGACCCGGATCAACTCCGTCTCCACCGGCGTGCGCTGTTTCTCATCCACCCGGGACGCGGCTTCGGCGAGCTCGAAGAGCTTGTCGATGGCCGGGCCCAACTGGGCGAAGGCATAGCGGCTGTCCGATTGGGGTTCTATCCCCAATGAATACGCCACCTCGGGATTGTTGATGCGGAAAACCTTATCGTCCACGGCCCCCTTGGGATCGAACATCAGCTTGGCCAACCAGGCGATAGCGGGTTTGCCGTGGTAACTGCTTTTGGAACTGAGTTGAAGCAAGGTCGCGCGGGCATAGGTGTCCAGAGGCTTGACCCGGCCCCCGTCCATGATGGGAAGGGCCTTGAAGGCGTCCAGCGGGACATCCGCGGCGGCGCAGATCGTGAAGGCGGCGAGAAGCGGAGCGGCTAAGGCGGCGGCGAAGATTCCAGCTTTCATTTCAGGACCTCGATTTTGCGGTTGCCTTCGTCCCGTCGGGCCGAGGCCGCGTATCCGTTGAGTCTTGAGGAGCCTTGGCTCCCCGGGCGGCGCCCATATCCGAAAAGCATCATCAGGAAATGCAGGACCATCCCCCCGAATACCAAGCCCCCGGAAATGTAAGGGACGAGCCGTCCCCGGTTCTCCACTACGGCGAAGACCGAGGTTTCCTTCCCTTGCGCGTTGACGGCGTACGAGGATTGGTAAAAGATGAAGCCCTTGTAGTGGAGAGGATGGTTCATATAGATGCGGGTCTTGAAGGTGACTCCGTCGCTTTCCACTTCTACGTCGCTTTCGTAACTGCGGGCGATGCCGGTGCCGGGATAGTCCTTCTTGCGCACGTCCAGGAGCCTCATTGTCATCGGCAGCGGATGCCGTTGCTGGCGCAAGGCGATGCGAAAGGCGCCGTTGCCGGACGCCACCCGCACGGGCTCATCCTGGCCCCCGTAGAGAAGGACTTCCTGCTCGCTTCCATCCGCCTTCTTGACCCTCAGTATGGCGCCGGCGGTGTTGTCTTCCGGATCCTGGGCGGGGCTCCGGGGGGCGAGTTTGACGGCGCCCGCTTGCGCGACCCCGCCTTGGGAGATTTCCTCCAGCTTGCAATTGCGGTAATAGTTGGAAACGACCGCCTTGATGCCGTACTCGCTGAAATCGATTTCCCGGCCCGTCTGGTCCGGGCCCAGTTCCACGGCGGTTACCTTCCGCTCCACCCCTGCCGTGGGCTCTTGCCAGGCGGCAAGCTCCCAGATACGTCGATCGAGGGAGACGTTGGAAACTTCCTTTTCCGCCAACGGCAGGTAGGATTCCTGCGCGAAGTGGTAGGTGACGAAAGAACCCACCAGGAGGAACAGGATGCCGGCATGGGTCACGACGTTGCCGAGGTTTCCGAGCGAGTATTTCACCCGGAAGACCATGGAAGCCAGCAGGTTCACGAACAAGGCGAGGATGACGGCTTGCGCCCCCGGAAAGGGGATGACGCCCCATACCAGGAAGAACCAGGAATGGAAGAAGCGCGTCTGGGCCGCATACAGGCCGTGCTCGGCCTGGTAGAGGGTGCCCCAGGCCGTGAGGATGAACAGGAGGGCGATGCAAACCACGGAGATGCGCAGGGACGCGAGCCGCGGCAACAGGCCCCGCAGTCCGGGGCGGGGGATGGGGACGTTCATTCGTACACCAGCGTATTGCAGAGGGAAGCGAATTCCTGACTGTGCTTGGCCAACACCGATTTCTTCCCGACCATCTTGAGGAAGTACGAGTCGCCGGCCGGCTTGGCGATGGCGACAATCATGCTGGAGCCGTCGTCCCCTTTCACGGCGGAACCGAAATCGAGCAGGGTCACGTCCAGGTTACCCGTGCTCTTGAAACGGCGGGAGTTGGAGACGAAGGAAGAGACTTCGCCCGCCGCAGGGTGAAGGCCCAGTTGGCCCATCCACCGCTCCGCGTTCGCCTGCAAGCCTCCCGCTTCGCCGGGCAGGGAAAGTACGCCGATTTCGCTCGCCGAGGGGTCGGCCGAGGTCTTGATGATCGCGTAGTACATGCCCGAACCCGGCTGGGCGGTCCAGCCCTTGGGCAATTGCCATGCGAGATGGGCCGACGCTTCCGCGGATGCGGCGCCAGAAGTCGCGGCGCCGGCGGCCGCCTTTCCCGCCAGTCCGGCGTGGGCGGGGATATCCGGAATCGCCGCGCCGTCGCCCATCTTCCCGGCCATACCGGCGTGGGCCTGGATGTCCGGGGGAGCGGTTTCGGAGGGCGCGGCGGGCAGGGAAATATCCTGGCTCTGCACCGGAGTGTTGAAGCCCTTCACCTCGGTGAAGCTGTGCTTCTTATTGTCTTCCCGGCAGCTTGTAACAAGAATGGCGGCCGACAGGAACAAGCCGGCGCCTATGAAGATGCGTAGCCGGGCGGCATTGCTGACGCGAGTGGATTTTTTCCGGTCGGAGTTTTTAATGCTGGTATTCATTTCTGTTCGCTTTCTCCGGGATTAAGCCGATGTTCCTGACATTATTTCAGGGCCTACGCCAAAATGGCGCTGCCGCCGATAAGTCAAAATCAAAAGGAGGGCTGACTGGGATTCGGAAAAAGGGTTTTGCGCCATAATGTCCCCATTGTCTGCCTGACCTCCTCCAAGATTGAGCAAGAAGCGGACCGGAACCAGCGGTGGCACGGATTCGCTTCCATCCCGGCCCTCCATTACCGATTTTCAGGGAAGCCAAAAAGGGGGACCTATGCCATCGAACTCGCTTTCCCAGAACCAGGGATCTTTCAACCGACTTGAAGACGAATCCGCGCAACCCGATCCGGATCGCATCCGGCGCCTTACCTTCAAGCAGGACTTGGAGCGCATCGACAAGGGGATCCGCGATTCGGTCCGCAAGTATGCGAAATCGGGCCCGTCCGCGATTACCGGTCGCCTCACGGAACTCGATTCCGAATGGCCGGTCGAGCGGGCCTTGATGGCCGGCGCCGGCAGCTTCGTATGGCTGGGGCTGCTCCTCGGGGGGACCATCCATCGCAGGCTGACCGCGGTGTCCGCCGTAGCCGGGGCCATGTTGCTCCTCTTCGCCCTGTTCGGCTGGGCGCCGCCGGTGTTGATCATGCGCCGGCTGGGCATCCGTACGCAGCGCGAAATCAACCGCGAGCGTATCGCCTTGAAGGCCTTGCGGGGCGATTTCAATCGCCTCGATGAAGGTCAACCGGATGAAGAGACCCGGGTCGACCGGGCCCTGAAGTCCGCCAGGTCGCAGGGGTGACGGGCAAATAAAAAGCCCCGGCCGGATACCTCGGCCGGAGCTTTCCTCCCGGATGCTCCCCGTATGCCCCCAGGAATGGGCCGGGGAGGGAGGCTTTCCTTACGGATGCGCCGCGAGCCAGTCGATGGAAGCTTGCAGCAACTTCCTCGCATACTCGTCGTTGTGGGCGCCCTTCGAGAGTTCGGAGCTGATGTACCCGTAGTTATAGGCGGCGCCCAATTCTCCGTAGGTCCACTTGCGGCCGATGCGGTTTTTCAGGTCCGCGTCCTTTGCATAGGTGACCATGTTGATGTACTTGATGACGGCCAGCCCCGTATCGGTCTTGTTGGCGGTCGTGAGGTTGGCGTAGGTCACAGCGGAATCGGCCGGATTGGTGGAATAGAGCTTGCCGTAGAAGTCGTGGGTGGCGAGGATGGTGTAGGAGACCGCGCCGGTGGTGGCGTTGGTGGTCTTCTTGGCGACCTTCCGCTTCGTCAGGGCGTCTCCCAGCTCATTCAGCTTGGCGGTGACGACGGCCTGGGTCTGCTTCAGCGTATCCTCGAGATTCGTATGGCAAGCCGCGCAGGCTTCATCCTTGACGTTCATGATCAGGGAGTGGCCGCCGGTATGGGTGGTCGAATCCCATGCGTTCATATGGCATTCGGTGCAGTCGTCTTTCCCATGGTGCCGGGGGCCGGTGGTGATGGGCGAACCGAAGTCGTAACCGTTGATGCCGTAGAAGAGGTTCGATTGGTTGCCGTCATGTACCGAGAAGCTCCGGCCCGCCAAGTAGGCGACGGAATCGGTCGGCTGCTTGAGGTTGCCTTTGGCCACCGTGGCGGTATCGCCAGGAAGGATAGCCGTCCCCATGGGGAAGTAGGCCATCTGCGCGAAGGACTTGGTCACGAGCTTGCCCGCGGCCGTATCCGTATACTCGAAAGAAGTGGCGCCGCGGATTTGATGGCAGGTGGTGCACAGGTTGTTCACCTTGGAGGTGCCCTGCGTGAAATCCGTGGTCTTTTGCGTGGTCCACCCCGCCAGGGTGAATTGGTTCTGGTAATTGAGGACCACCGGAGCGGTCGTCCGCAATATGGCGTTGATGGTGTCCTGCGAGAAATCGAACCCGGCCATCTTATGGCAGGTCTCGCATTGGATCTTGGTGGCGTTGGGGATTTCGGCCGCCGCCCAGGGCATGCCGTTCCAGGTAATCTCCTGGAAACCCTCATTGGTATGGCACCGGGCGCAGTACCGATTCGCCTGGCCCCGGGCGCGCGTGGTCCCGTAGGAATGCTTGGAATAGTTGTACTGCGTGGTCTTGGCGTCGAAATTGGAATCGG
>Ga0265324_10000110_pt1 | contig 65065 bp, 47 predicted proteins | sample 41419metaG_FD_198634 | JGI IMG/M metagenome (GOLD analysis project Ga0265324, IMG submission 198634) | Rhizosphere microbial communities from Carex aquatilis grown in University of Washington, Seatle, WA, United States - 4-14-19 metaG | ecosystem: Host-associated > Plants > Roots > Rhizosphere...
GCGCAGACATCAAGGCCGAGGCCGGCTGGGACATCCAGGAGGACGCCAGCAGCGTCGTCGTCGCCGTCGTCGACTCGGGGATTCGCGTCACGCACCAGGACCTGGCCGCGAACATCTGGAAGAACCCGAGTCCCGGCGCGGGCGGCTACTCGGGCGACGTCAACGGGATCAACGCCACGTTCCCCCAGAACGAGCCGGGCAACGGGAACCCGAACGACGACTTCTTCCACGGCACGATGGTGGCGGGGGTCATCGGCGCCAGCACCAACAACGCCTTGGGCATCGCCGGCGTGGCCTGGCACGTCCAGCTGATGGCGCTCAAATTCATCTCCGCCGACGGCTTCGGCTCGGGCTCGGGCGAGATCGCCTGTATCGACTACGCGATCTCCCACAAGGCCCAGATCATCAACGGGAGCTTCGGAAGCGACCAGCCCTCGAGCGCCGAATACTACGCCCTGCAGCAGGCCATGACGGCCGGCATCATCGTCGTCGTCGCGGCGGGCAACGACGGGGTCAACGCCGACGCGGGCTATGCCTATCCGGCGGGCTACCTGCTCGACAACATCGTCTCCGTGGCGGCCACGACGAACACCGATTCCCTCTCGAGCTATTCCAACTACGGGCCGGGAACGGTCGACCTTGCCGCGCCGGGCGACGGGATCATATCGACGTTCAACGGCTCGGACACGGCCTATGCGTCGGCCTCCGGGACATCGCTGGCCGCGCCCCAGGTCGCGGGGGCGCTCGCGCTCCTCAAGGCGCACTTCCCAAGTGACTCCTACCGCCAGCTCATCAACCGCCTGATGGCCCAGGTCGATCCCATCCCGGGGCTGTCCGGTGTGGTCCAGTCCGGCGGGCGCCTCGACCTCGCCAAGGCGCTGGGCTCCACCTCCAACCTGCCCTTCAACGACACCTTCGCCAACCGGGCGAAGCTCGCCGGCCCGACGATCCAGGTGCGCAGCTCCAACGTCGGCGCGACGACGGAGGCGGGCGAACCCGCGACGATCTCCGGCACGGCCGCGGGGGCGTCCCTCTGGTGGACATGGACGGCGCCCCAGAGCGGCACCTACTATTTTGACACGGCCGGCAGCACCTTCGACACCGTGCTCGGCGTCTTCACGGGATCGTCGGTCTCGGGCCTGACGCTCGTCGCCTCGAACGACGACTCCTCGACGGGGACCGCGACGAGCCATGTGGCCCTGAGCGCGACTGCCGGCACGGCGTACCAGGTCGAGGTGGCGGGCAAGAACGGGGCCACCGGTATCGCCGCCCTGCGTATCGTCGCGCCGCCGCCCAACGACGCGTTCGCGAACGCCCAGGTGGTCACCGGGGACCCGGCCATAGGGACCTTCGAAGTCAGGGGGACGACCCTCTACGGTTCGCCCGAGGCCGGCGAGCCCAACCCGACGGGCGTCGGGGCCGGGAACTCCGTTTGGTACAGGTGGACGGCACCGGTCTCCGGCACGTTCCAGCTGGCGGCGTACAGCGACTCGCTCGACATGGTCGCCGCGGTCTACACGGGGTCCTCCGTGCAGACGCTGACGCTCCTCGGGGCAAACAACAACGAGTCGGGCCTGAACATGGACAGCCTGGTCACCTTCTCGGCCTCGGCGGGGCAAACCTACACCTTCCAGGTCGACAACGTCGGCTCCGCCGGGGGCAACTTCACGCTCATGGTGAACGACGCCTCGTGGCAGTTCCCCACGGGGTACGGCATCACGACGACCCCCGCCGTGGGCAGCGACGGGACCGTGTTCGTCGCCTCGCTCGATGGCAGCCTTTACGCGGTCAACCCGGACGGCTCGCCGAAGTGGAGCTTCGCCTCGGGGGGGTACTTCGACAACGCGTCCCCCGCGATCGGGACGAACGGGACGGTGGTCGTCGGGGCCTCCGACGGAACCCTCTACGCCGTAAATTCCGTCACGGGCGCCCTCGTCTGGAAGTTCGCAGCCGCAAGCCAGATCATAACCTCGGCCGCCCTAGGCGCCGACGGCACGGCGTACGTCCACGACGACCTCAGCCTCTATGCGGTCACCGCCTCGGGAACGAAGAAATGGCAGTCGGCCCTCGACGGGCACTCCTATTCGTCGCCCGTGGTCGGAACGAACGGGGACATCTACGTCGGCACGCCCGAGGGCCTGCAGGTGTTTGATGCCAACGGCAACCTGGTCGCGACGGTCTCGACCCCAACGCCCATTGACGTCACGCCGGCCCTGGACGCGGACGGGACGGTCTACGTGGGGACGGTGGGAGGCGACGCCTACGCCGTGCATCCGGACGGCACCCAGAAGTGGCACGTCTCGCTCGCGTTCGGGGAGGGATTCACGTGCTCGCCCGTCATCAGCCCCTCGGGTGCCGTCTGCATGGCAAGCGGATCCGGGTCCATCTACGAGCTCTCGCCGGCGGACGGGTCGACCCTGGCCACGGTAGACCTGCCCGCGGGCGACACGCTTTCGGCCCCGGTGGTCGCGGGGGACGGGACGCTCTACGCGGCGACGAGCGACTTCTCGACCGCCTACAGCATCTACGCGATCGACCCCTCCTCGCACCAGGCGCGCCTCGTCGCCTCGCCCGGCTACTACGTCTTCGGCTCGCTCACCCTCGCCAACGGCTACCTCTATTTCGGGAGCCTGGATTCGAAACTCTATGCGTTCAAGGTCGGGAAATACCCGGCCGTGACGCCGTGGCCCATGGCCCACCAGAATCCCGACAACACCGGCCGCGCCAGCGGCGCCGGGGTCACGGTCACGAGCGTCACGCCCTCCGGCACCACACTCTCCGGAAGCCCCCTCGTCCTCAACGTCACCGCCTCGGGCGGGGCCGCCTCCGGCACCTACCAGCCGGTCACCTTCCAATGGACGAAGAACGGCGCGCCGATCTCCGGGGCCACCTCCCCCACCTACTCGGTTGCCTCCGCATCGGCGTCGGACGCAGGCAGCTATGGACTCACGATCACGAGCCCGGCGGGCGTCCTCGGCAGCCCGGCCATGAACGTCGCCGTCAGCGCCCCCAATCCGGGAAGGCTCGTCAACCTCTCCGCCCGGACCCAGGTGGGGACGGGCGCGAGCATCCTCATCGCCGGCTTTGCGATCTCCGGCACGGGGACCAAGAGCGTGCTGGTCCGGGGAATCGGTCCCAGCCTGGCGACCTTCGGCGTCAGCAACGTCCTGGCGAACCCCCAGCTCAACGTGAACGACGCCACGCATCAGATCCTCTCCAACACCACCTGGGGGGGAGGCGCCGCCCTCACGGCGGCGTTCGCGCAGGTCGGCGCGTTCAGCCTCCAGCCGAATTCGGCGGACTCCGCGATCCTCGCGCCCTTCACTCCGGGCACCTACACCGCGCTGGTGAGCGGCATCGGGGGCACAGGCGTGGCGCTCGCCGAGATCTACGACGCCGACACGGGAACCCCAAGCGCGAGGCTCAAGAACCTCTCGGTCCGAGCGCCGGTGGGCACCGGGAGCGGCGTCCTCATCGCGGGCTTCGTGATCTCGGGCAACGTCCCGAAGACCGTGCTCATCCGCGGCATCGGCCCGGCCCTGACGGGATTCAACGTGGCCGGGGCGCTCCAGCAGCCGATACTCGGCCTCTACAACAGCAGCGGCGCCCTCATCCAGACCGACTACTACTGGGGTGGCGAACCCGCGCTGGCCTCCGCGATGAGCGCGGCCGGCGCGTTCGCGCTCAACCCCGGGTCAAACGACACGGCCATGCTGGCCACGCTTCCTCCCGGCTCCTACACGGCCCAGGTGAGCGGGGCCAACAGCACGACGGGCGTCGGTCTCATCGAGGTCTACGAGATCCAGTGAGGCGCCCGGGGCGGGCGCCCCTGCATTGGTTTGCCTAGGGGCCCGCCGTGCGCTTCCATGGGTTCACATATCCAGAAAATGCCCAACCCGATGCCAACCCTGCCCACGATCGCCGAGATCGCCAAGATGATCGACCACTCGCTGCTGCATCCCACGCTTACGGATGCGCAGCTCGATGCGGGCTGCCGCATTTCGGCGGCCTACGAGGTCGCGACGGCCTGCGTGAAGCCCTACCACGTGCCGAGGGCCGCCGAGCTGCTGAGGGGCACGGGCGTCGCGGTGTGCTCCGTGATCGGGTTCCCGCACGGCAACAGCCACACGTCGATCAAGGTGGCGGAGGCGGAGCTGGCGATCAAGGAGGGGGCGACCGAGATCGACATGGTCGCCAACGCCGGCCGCCTGCTGAGCGGCGCGCGGGACTACGTGGCCGATGACATCAGGCAGGTGAACGAGGCCTGCGTGCGGCGCGGCGCCATCCTCAAGGTCATCTTCGAGAATGATTTCCTGGCCGACGAGCAGATCGTCCAGCTCTGCGCGATCTGCTCGGGGATCGGGGTCGCCTTCGTGAAGACATCGACGGGCTACGGGTTCGTTAAGCAGGCCAACGGGGACTACCAGTATGCCGGGGCCACCGATCCCCAGCTCCGCCTGATGAGGGCGAACTGCCCGCCGACGGTGCAGATCAAGGCCGCCGGGGGAGTCCGGACGCTCGACGATGTCCTGCGCGTGCGCTCGCTGGGAGTCAGCCGGATCGGGGCCACGGCGACCGAGGCCATCCTCAGGGCGGCGCTTCAGCGCGGGCTTGCCGGTCCGGCGCCGCGCGGGCTCCTGTCCGGGTCCCCCGCCAAGCCCGCCCAGGCTCCGGGGTATTGAGGGTCCCGCGGCAGGCGGCTTACCTGGGGCCAAGCTTCGTGCAAAGGCCCTCGATCAGGGCGTCGGCCTGGAGCGTCAGCCTCTTGCCCGTGGGCACGGCGCCCGGCGCGAGCGCCGGTTTCCCGAGCGCCGCGATCGCCGCGTCGGCCCTGGCCTGGGACGCGGCCAGGAACGCCTCCTTGGCCTTGTGCATGTCGCCGCTCTCCGTGAACTCCTTTGCGTCACCTGCCTTGCCGACGAACGCGGGCGTGAGATCGTCCCCCACCCAGACCCGCCAATCGGGGTCGTCGGCGAAGTAGACCACGAGCACGCCGTGGCGGATGACGCCGAGCTTCGTCGACAGCGCCCGCATATAGGCTCCCGGCTGCTTGTCCTCGTCGGGGGGCGGAGACTTCTCGTGAAACTGCAGGAGGATCCTTATCCCCGACGCGTGCTCGAAGCCCTCGAGCCTTGCCTCCGCCACGGATGCCCATGCTGCGTCCGACACCGCCAGGCGCCCCGGGTCGTCGATGTGCGGGGCCGCGGGCGGTTCGCCCCCGAGAGCGGGGATCCCCAGGGCCAGGACAAGTGCGGCGAGTCGGGTCAGCCCATGGGTCATGCGCGGGACCATCGGGCCTTTGGCGGCAAAGCGCAATTCGAAGACGCCTGAAAACGTCCCCCCCGGCGCTCTTAGCCCTTGCCGGGCGGGCGCCAATCGCGCCTCAATCCCACCATGACGACGATTTCCGCCTCGGCCAAACATCCCACGCCAAAACCGCGTCCGGGCGCTTGGACATGCCCGGCCTGGCTCCTCTCCACCATTGCCCTCCTCCTGGTCCTGGGGAGTTTCGCAACCCTCGCGGCCGCCCCGGAGGACCTGCAGCTGGCCAAGTTGCAGCAGAGGCTGGAGGCGGTCTCGAATGACTGGCCCAACCTTGCGCGCTACAGGGAGGCAAACGCACTCCTCAAGCCACCCTCCGAGGGCGAGGCCCGCGTGGTCTTCATGGGGGACTCGATCACCGACGCATGGCCGCGGACCGGAGCCTTCTTCCCGGGCAAGCCCTACATCGGCCGCGGGATCGGCGGGCAGACCACGCCGCAGATGCTCGTGCGGTTCCGGCAGGACGTCGTCTCCCTTGCGCCGAGGGTCGTCGTGATCCTCGCCGGAACCAACGACATCGCCGGGAACACCGGGCCCTACGACAGCGCGTTCACGCGGGGCAATATCGCCTCCATGGCCGAGCTGGCGCGGGCGAGCGGCATTCGCGTGGTGCTCGCCTCCCTCACCCCGGCCTTCGACTATCCGTGGAGGCCCGGGCTGGCGCCCGCCCAGCGGATCGTGGACCTGAATGCCTGGATCAGGGACTACGCGGCGAGGACCGGATGCACCTACCTGGACTTCTTCCCGGCGATGGCGGACGCGAGGAACGGGATGAAGCCGGAATACTCCGCCGACGGCGTCCATCCCAATGCCGCGGGCTATGCCGTCATGGAACCCCTCGCGCAGCAGGCGATCGCGCAGGCCCTCCGAGGAAATTAGTCGGTTCGGTAAGTCCCATGGAATTAATGTGTTATCCATCGATTGCGCCCGCCCTCCCGCTCCGGGGTGCGCCGGGAAGGGGCTCGCCCCCTGCCGGGATTGCACCTTGCCGCCGCCGGGGGTATCTGCCCGAATCGGCGCCAACAATTAGGCGCCGCTCAAGTGGAAGGCGGCATCCATCAATCTGAACAGGTCTTCATTGGCACGCATACACCCAGTCGCAGCCCCCCGCGGGACAGGAACCCGCAGACTTGAATCATGAGAGCCTACTTCCTGCGCAGGCTCCTGCTGATCCCCCCGACGCTCCTCGGCCTCACGCTGGTCGTCTTCTTCATCACGAGGTTCGCGCCGGGCGGCCCCCTGGAGCAGGCGCTCATGCGGGCGCAACAGGCCAACATTGGTCACACGACCAATCGAATCTCAGGCCAGGGCACCGCCCTTTCCGAGGACCAGATCGCCCAGCTCAAGCACTACTACGGATTCGATAAGCCCTGGTACGTGGCCTACGTCCTTTGGCTCGGCAAGGTCGCCCAGGGCGACCTCGGCACCTCCTTCCGATACAACGAGCCGGTGTGGGACCTGATCCGCGAGCGCTTCCCGATCTCGGCCTTTTTCGGGCTGACGACCCTCATCATTACCTACTCCGTTTGCATCCCCCTAGGGATCCTCAAGGCGATCCGTCACCGAACGTGGGTCGACACCGGCAGTTCCCTCCTCATCTTCGCGGGCTACGCCGTTCCGGGCTACGTGCTTGGCGCGCTGCTCCTTGTGTTCTGCGCGGCGCGCATGCGGTGGTTTCCGATGGGGGGCTTTGTTAGCGACGGCTTTGCCGACCTGACATTCGGCGGAAAGGCCAACGACCTTCTTCATCACGCATTCCTGCCGCTCTGCTGCTACCTGATCGGCGGATTCGCGTTCACGACGCTCCTGATGAAGAACCAGCTGATGGACGTCCTGGCCGCGGACTACATGAGGACCGCCGTGGCCAAGGGAGTCTCGTACCGCCGCGCGGTCCTTGGCCACGCGCTGCGAAACTCGATCATCCCGCTGGCGACCGACTTCGGCCAGAACCTCACCCTTTTCCTCGCGGGGTCGTTCCTCATCGAGAACATCTTCGACATCGATGGATTCGGGCTCCTCGGCTACAACTCGACCCTCGACCGCGACTACCCCGTGGTCATGGGGGTCCTCCTCCTGTCCTCGCTGCTCCTGCTGATCGGCAACCTCATCTCGGACGCGCTCGTTGCGCTGGCTGACCCGCGGATCCGCTTCGGTTGACCCTCATGGCGTTCCCCCGATTCAGGCTGAATCCTCAGACGCAGAGGCGATTCGCACGCTTCCGGAGGATCCGACGCGGCTACGTCTCGTTCATCATCCTCAGCTTCCTGGCGCTCCTCACCGCCTTCGGCGAGCTGCTCGTGAACAGCCGGGCCCTGGTCGTGAGGTACCACGGGAACTACTATTTTCCCACCTACGGCGCCTTCCATCCCGGGACCGATTTCGGCGAGGACTATTCCTACGAGGCCAACTACCGCCATCTGAAGCAGCGGCTTGGTGCGCAAGGCGGCGGGGACTGGGTGCTCCTGCCGCCGGTCCCGTTCAACTCCTACGAGAACGACTTCAGGCAGGGGGTATATCCCCCGACCGCGCCGTCCGCCGCCGAGCGGCACTTCCTCGGCACCGACACCACCGGTCGCGACATACTGGCGCGCCTCTTCTACGGATTCCGGATAGCCCTCATCTTCTCGGCGTTCTACATCGGGTTCGTCTACGGCCTCGGGATCACGGTCGGCTGCGCCATGGGCTTTTTCGGCGGCGCCGTAGACCTGCTGGGACAGCGCATCGTCGAGATCTGGTCCAACCTCCCATTCCTCTATATCGTGATCATCGTGGCCTCGCTGGTGAGGCCGGACCTCACCCTGCTCGTGGTCATCACCGGTCTCTTCTCGTGGACCGGCATGACCTACTACATGCGCACGGCGACCTACCGGGAAAAGGCGAGGGACTACGTTGCCGCGGCCGAGGTCCTGGGCGCCTCCACCTCGCGGATCATCTTCCGCCACATCCTGCCAAACACGCTCTCGATGCTGGTGACCTTCGTCCCGTTCACCCTCGCGGCGGCCATCTCGTCGCTGACCGCGCTTGATTTCCTTGGGTTCGGCCTGCCGACCCCGACCCCGAGCTGGGGCGAGCTGCTCCGCCAGGGCACAGCGAACCTCGACGCGCCGTGGATAGTCTCCTCGGTCTTTTTCTCCATCGTCTTCGTCCTTTCCCTCGTGACTTTCGTGGGCGAGGCCGTCCGCGAAGCGTTCGACCCGAAAAAATTCACAACCTACGAATGAGCATCGCATTCCCCCTCCATCGCCTGTACCTGCTTGCGCTCCCTGCCTGCCTTGGCGTCCTCGGCCTAACGGGCTGCTCCAAGAAGGAAGTCGAAGCCGTCCGCGACAACACCGCCGAGGTCGAGGCCTTCTACAAGGCCCACGCCGACTTCTTCACCTTTGCAAAACCGGCCGACCTCCCGGCGAACCTTGAATGGAAGGATGGCCACGAGGTTCCGGAGTTTGCAGCGCCCGAGGCAAAACGCGGAGGGACCCTCCAGGGATTCATCGACGACTTCCCTCGAACCTTCCGGTTCGTGGGGCCCGACTCGAACGGCTCCTTCCGGCCCTACATCCTGGACTACGACTTCCTGTATCTGATCATGAAGCAGCCCAACACCGGGCAGTATTTCCCGGGTGTCGCGAAGACATGGGCGCTCGGCGCCGACGGCCGCACGATGTACTTCCGGCTGGATCCCGATGCGCGCTACAGCGACGGAGTGCCGATAACCGCGGACGACTACCTGTTCATCTTCTTCTTCTACCGCTCGAGCTACATCAACGACCCGTGGTACAACAACTACTACACCGAGAACTTCACGAACATCACCAAGTACGACGACCGCACCATCAGTGTGACCTGGAAGGAGGCGAAGCCGGACATCTATGACCGTCCGGCCGAGCTCGTCCCGGTCCCGAGGCATTTCTACAAGGAACTCGGGCCCGACTACGCACAGCGCTACCAATGGCGCCTCGAGCCCACGACGGGGCCGTACACCGTCCTTCCCGAGGACATCCACAAGGGAAGCTCCATCGACATCACGCACGTGAAGCACTGGTGGGCAGAGGACAAGCCCTTCTACCGGCACCGCTACAACTTCGACCGCATCCACCTCGAGGTGATCCGCGACCAGGACAAGGCCATGGAGGCCTTCAAGCGCGGGGACATCGACATGGTCCCTCTCACCCTGTCGCGCTCCTGGTACGAGAAGCTGCCCGACTCCGATCCCCGCGTGCAGGCGGGCTACATCCACAAGGCCGTTTATTATAACGAGATCCCGAGGCCCCCGTATGGGCTCTACATCAACGCATCGCGGCCCCTCCTCAACAACCGCGACATCCGGGAGGGCATCAACTACGCCAGCAACTTCCAGCTCGTAATCGACCAGTATTTCCGCGGGGACTACCAGCGCCTCGAGACGACCGCCGACGGCTACGCTGAGGTGCCATTCCCGGGCATCAAGGCGCGCCCCTTCTCGGTTGAGAAGGCTCAGGAAGCCTTTACCCGCGCAGGGTTCACGAAGCGCGGGCCCGATGGTGTCCTCGTCAACGACAAGGGCCAGCGCCTCTCCTTCACGGTCACGTCAGCTTATTCCAACCTGAAGGACGTGCTCTCAATCCTCAAGGAGGAGGCGCTCAAGGCGGGGCTCGAGTTCAACATCGAGGTCCTGGACAACACCACTGGCTGGAAAAAGATACAGGAGAAGCAGCACGACATCGCGTTCACCGCCTTCAGCTACAGCGTCGAGATGTACCCCCGCTACTGGGAAACATTCCACTCGGTCAATGCCAACAAGCCGCAGACCAACAATATCTGCAATCTTGTGGACCCCGAGGTCGACGAGCTCATCACGCGCTACGACAAGTCGACGTCGATGGACGAGATTCGCACCCTTTCCACGCAGATTGAGACGAAGATTCGTTACGATGCCGTGTTCGTTCCAGGCTTCGCAATTCCCTTCATCCGGACGGGTTACTGGCGCTGGGTCAAGTGGCCGAAGGATTTCAGCGTTCGCTTGTGGGAGAGCGGAACCGAGATGCAGATTGAATACGGCCTCGCGTGGCTGGATGAGGACGCCAAGAAGGAGACGCTGAATGCGCGCGCGGCGGGAAAGACATTCCCCCCCTCGATCGAGGTCTACGACAAGTGGAAGCGTAAGGATTGAGGCTCCCTCTAGCCCGTGATCGAACCGCTGCTTAGCGTCCGCCGCCTCTCCGTGGGGTTTGACACTGACGACGGGCTCCTGGGCGCCGTTGACGGCGTGAGCTTTGACATCGCCCCGGGCAGCACTCTCGGGCTCGTAGGCGAATCCGGATGCGGGAAGAGCGTGACAGCGCTCTCGCTCATGCGGCTCCTCCCCCAGCCCGCAGGAAGGATCCTCGGCGGCGAGATCGTGTTCGAGGGAAGAAACCTTCTCGCGCTGCCCATCGAGGAAATGCAGCGCATCCGCGGGGGGCGCATCGGCATGGTGTTCCAGGAGCCCATGACCGCGCTCAACCCCGTGCACACGATCGGCCGGCAGCTCTCCGAGGTGTACCGCACCCACGAGAACATGACCAAGCAGGAGGCCTCCCGCCGCGCGGTCGCGATGCTCGGACGAGTCGGCCTGCCCTCGCCCGAGATCCGGCTCGCGGAGTACCCCCACCATCTCTCAGGCGGGATGCGCCAGCGCGTCGTGATTGCGATGGCGCTCGCTTGCCATCCGAAGCTGCTGATCGCCGACGAGCCCACGACCGCCCTCGACGTCACGATCCAGGCGCAGATCCTCGACCTGATAAGGGATCTCCAGCGGGAGATGGGGATGGCGGTGCTCCTGATCACCCACGACCTCGGGGTGATCGCCGAGATGTGCGACGACGTCGCGGTCATGTACGCCGGCAGGATCGCCGAGCAGGGTCCTGTGGCCGGCATCTTCGCCAGCCCGCGCCACCCGTACACGCGCGGCCTCCTCGCCTCCATCCCGCGCCTCGACAGCCCGCACAAGACACGGCTGCCCGTGATCGACGGCATGGTCCCGAGCCTTCGCAACCTTCCACCCGGATGCCGGTTCCAGAACCGCTGCCCCTACCGCCAGGACCGCTGCGCCGAGGCGGCGCCCCCCCTTGAGCGCGTCTCCGAGGGCCACGATGCGGCCTGCCTGCGCTGGCGCGAGATCCCCGACCTACCCTGATGCCTGCCGCCGAACCAGCCCCCCCGCTGCTCGAGGTCCGCGACCTGAAGACGCACTTCCCGGTCAAGGGCGGCGTGTTCCTCAAGTCCGTCGCGACCAACAAGGCGGTGGACGGAGTGAGCTTCTCGCTCCGGGAGGGCGAGACCCTGGGCCTTGTGGGCGAGTCCGGCTGCGGCAAATCGACCCTGGGGAAGACCATTGCCCGCCTCCTGCGCCCCACCTCGGGAAGCGTCCATTTCGAGGGACGCGACCTTGCCCCGCTCGACAGGAGGCAGCTGAAGCCCTTCCGGCGGCGCCTCCAGGTCATCTTCCAGGACCCGACCGAGTCGCTCAACGCCCGACACACCGTGGGCGAGCTCCTGGCCGAGCCGTTCATTATCCACGGAATCGGGACCTCCGCCGACCGGGCCCACCGCGTTTCCGAGCTCCTGGCGAAGGTCGGCCTCGATCCCGACTCCGGCCGCCGCTACCCGTTCGAATTCTCCGGCGGACAGCGCCAGCGCATCGGCATCGCGCGCGCCCTTGCGCTCCACCCGAGCCTTGTCATCTGCGACGAGCCCGTCTCCGCCCTCGATGTCTCGATCCAGAGCCAGGTGCTCAACCTGATCCTAGACCTACAGCGCGAGCTCGGGCTCTCCTACCTCTTCATCGCTCACAATCTTGCGATCGTGAAGCATGTCTCCGACCGCATCGCCGTCATGTACCTCGGCCGCATCGTCGAGCTGGGTGAGTCGGAGGAGATCCACGCCAACCCGCTCCATCCCTACACGAGGGCCCTTCAGTCGGCGATCCCGGTACCCGACCCGTCGGCCAGGAAGCTCAAGCGCGCGACCATCACCGGGGACCTTCCCTCTCCCATAAATCCTCCCCCCGGCTGCCCCTTCCATCCCCGCTGCCCGCACGCGACGGATCGCTGCAAGACCGAGGTGCCTGCGCTGCGCGAGACCGCTTCGGCCGGTCGGCCCTCGCACACGGTCTCCTGCCACTACGACCTCTGATGGCGCCTCGCCCTGGGTAAGGGCCTCAGCCGGGACCGAGCTTTTCGGCCATCACCACAAGGTCGGGGAACACGGCGTCCGCGCGCGCCTCGCGCAGCTCCTCGGCGGAATGCGTGCCGGTCGTGACCACCCAGCTGGTAAGCCCGCAGTTATGCGCCGCCTCGATGTCGAAGGGCGAGTCGCCCACCAGGAGGGCGGATTCGGGAGAGCCGCCGAGGAGGGCGAGCGCGTGGAGCGTGAGCTCGCGCTGGGGCTTGAGCCAGGCGGTGTCGCCGGCCCCGATCGTGGCGGAAAGGAAGGCTGAGAACCCTAGCTTCTCGCATACGAGCCGCGACGACGGCCCCACCTTGTTTGTCAGGACGCCGAGCGCGGCGCCCTGCGCCTTGAGCTTCTTGAGGAGAGCCAGCGCGCCGGGCATGGCCTCGACGTCGTCGAGCATCGTCCGGTTCCAGTACTCCCTGTAAACCTTTACGGTTTCCTCTATCCGGTCCTTGGGCACGAACCTGGACAAGGCGTTCTCAAGGCCTCCGCCGATGGCGTCGCGCACCTGCTGCGGCGTGGGCTCTGGCAGCCCCATCCTCGGAAGCGTGTAGGCGTAGCTCCGGTGGATGGCCTTGAAGTGGTCGATGAGGGTGCCGTCGAGGTCGAAGAGGAACGTGCGGAATGTGGACATTTAAGCGACCATCCTAGATCGAGCGGCCTCACCAACACGAATCTTTGATTCCTCACGACCGAGATTTTCCCGCGCCGGCGCATTTGACAATCGCGGCGGCCACGGAGAGCGTGACCGCTCCCCGGCCGCATCGGGCGCGGACGGGGCCACCCCCTCGAGAATAACGGCCGCCCGCGCACACCAAACCCCCTGCCCCATCCGGAAATGCCCACCTCCCCGAAGGCCCGACTCTACCCCAAGCGGCTGCCAGGCCGCACCCTCGCGATCGCCGCAGCCTGCTGCGCCCTTTCCCTTGTCTCGAGGGCGATGCCGGCCGACGCGCCGGTCCCCTCCGCCCGCTGGGCCCACATCAAGACGGCGCTCTTCTGCACCGGGGAGGACGTCGAGAATCTCCTCAAGAAGGCCGGGGACCGGAAGGCGGCTCTCGCCTACTTCGCGCCCCTGCGCCTCTCGAAGGTTTACCTCGAGAACGGAACCGGCGACCCGGGCGCCGTGGCGATGCTTCGCGAGATCGCCGCCGATCTCAGGGCCCAGGGCCTCGAGGTATCCGGCGCGGTCGTGCCGGCATCGGAAAACGGCCCCCTCTGCTACAACAACCCGAAGGACATGGCCCTCCTGGAGGCCAAGGTGCGCGTGCTCGCGCAGGTCTTCGACGAGATCATCGTGGACGACTGGCTCTTCACGACCTGCACCTGCGCCAAGTGCGTCGAGGGCCGCGGGGCGGACTCTTGGGCCGACTATCGCAGCCGCCTCGTGGCCGAGCAGTCCAAGATACACCTGATCGACGCGGCAAAGAAGGTGAACCCGGCGGTCAAGGTCATCATCAAGTACCCCAACTGGTACGAGGGGCACCGGCAGAACGGCTACGACGTCGCCCGGCAGACGCCGCAGTTCGACGCCGTGAGCGTGGGAATCGAGACACGGCAGCCGACCACCCAGGACCAGCACATCCCGACCTACTCGGGCTACGTGTACCAGAGGTGGATAGGCGGCAACGCGGGCGCCAAATGGCGCAGCGCGTGGCTCGACAACTACGGCATGGAGGGCTCCGACAACGACTTCGTCGCGGAGGTGTGGCAGGCGGTCCTCGGGCGCGCCCCGGAGATCATCTTCTGGTGCGCCGGAGTGCTCCACCCGCCCGCCGCGTCCGCGTCCAACTTTCCACGGCTGGCCGAGGTGATGCCGGAATTCGACCGCGTTGCCGGGATGATCGACGGACCCTCCCGGGGCATCCCCATCCACCTTCCCCTGGGCTCCGTCGGCGAATACAACATATTCGGGTACCTAGGCATGATCGGGCTGCCGATGGACCCGCGCACGAGCTTTCCCGCGGACGCCAAGGACGCGATCTTCACGAAGCACTCGCTGCGCGACCCCAAGATCGCCGACGAGCTCGTTGCCCGGGTTAGGGGCGGCAAGGAGGTCTTCCTGACGTGGCCCCTCCTCGGCGAGATCCGAGGAAGCGAGCTCGGCCGCGTGTTCAACGTGATCAACGGGGCCGGCACCGTGACCTCGCCGACCTTCCGCGTGCACGACGGCCTGTGGGAAACCAAGCCCGTGGACGCCGGTAGGCCCTTCACCTTCCCGAGGATCGAGCTGTCCACGTGGCCCTACGCCCGCGACGTCGGGCTCATCCGCGAGGATGGGGACTTCGGCGTCCTCTTGAGGAGCCCCTACCTGGAGGGCCAGGTCGACGCCCTCAACCTGCCCGAGAATTCCTACGACCTCCAGCGGCTGCCGGAGGAAGTGCTCAACTCGATCCGCCTCTGCTTCGTCGACGAGCTTGGCGTGCGCCTCCTCGGCCCCGGGGGCGTCGCGCTCTACCCCTTCGGAAGCCGCCAGTACGTCCTCTATAACATGAGCGAGCGTCCGGCAAAGGTCTCGCTTCGCCTCCCGGCGGCCGCGCCGCTGAAGGGTTGGACCGAGAGGGTGCGCGGAAAGGACCTGGCGGTCACGCATGTGGACGAGGGCGACGGCGCCGGGGCGAGGCATGAGACCGATGTCGCCCTGAAGCTCCTCCCCTTCGAGATAGCCCTGGTCGAGGCGCCCTAGCACCCGCTTCCGGGTCCGCTAGGCTCCGCCGCCCAGCGCAAGCGCGATCGCCTTCATCTCCGCCTGGCGCAGTCGGTATTTCCGCGCGACCAGGGCGCTGATCCCGTAGCAGGCGCACGGGAAGAGCGTGAAGAGCGCTACGATGCACACCTGGGTCGCCGGGGCCTGCGTCGCCCCGCCCGAGACATAGCCGAACGCGGCGAGGGCCCATCCGATGACGGCGCCGCTCAGCGCCAGGCCCAGCTTCAACACGAAGAGCGTGCCGGCGAAGCTGATTCCGGTGAGGCGCTTGCCGAACTTCCATTCCCCATAGTCCACGGTGTCGGACATCATGACCCACTGGATCGGCGTGATCATCTGGTGGAGGAGTCCTATCACGAAGATGAGGGCGAACATGACCGCGTTCTGCCGCAGCGGGACGAAGAACATGGCGGCGCTCAGGACGGCGAGCGCAACATTGGTCCTGATGTAGACGCTCACCTTGCACATGCGGTCGGTGAGCGGCTTGGTGAGGAGGCACCCGATGATGTTGCCCACGGAGTACGTGGCCAGGAAGGCCGTGAACAGGCCGGCCTGCCCCATGATGTACGTCACGTAGTACATCATCGCGCCTCCCCGGGTGGCGACCCCGAGGATGTTCAGGAGAGTCAGGCCCCCGACGACGCGCCATTGGTCGTTGCCGACGATGTCCTTCGCATCCGACCAGAATGACGTGGCCTCTCCCAGGCGGGGAAGGACCCGCTCCCGGGTGGTGGCGAAGCAGGCGACCAGCATCGCGGCGGCCACGACCGCGAGAAGGGCGATCGCGCCCTGGTATCCCGCCGCCTTGTCTGTCCCCCCGATCCAGCCCGCGAGCGGCACCATCAAGACCGTGCTGAGCATGCCGCCCGCGGTCGCCAGGACGAAGCGGTAGGACTGGAGCGATATGCGCTGGTTCTCGTCCGCCGTGATGACGCCGCCCAGCGCGCAATAGGGGATGTTCACGATGGTGTACATGAGGGTCATCAGCGTGTAGGTCGCCCCAGCGAATATCATCTTCCCGGTCACCCCGAGGTTGGGGGTCGTGTACGCCAGCACGCAGCTCAGCCCGAAGGGCACGGCCCCCCACAGGATGTAGGGGCGGAACTTCCCCCATCGTGAGCGCGTGCGGTCGGCCAGCCATCCCATCACGGGGTCGCTCACCGCATCCAGGCCCCGCGCCATCAGGAATATGCTCCCCACGAACGCCGCAGGGAGCCGGAACACGTCCGTGTAGAAGAAGGCCATGTAGAACATGACATTGTCGAAGACGATGTGGCTGGCGGCGTCGCCGAGGCCATAGCCGATCTTTTCCCGGGCGGAGAGTTGGGGAGTTTCCATTGGGGGGTTAGGATGCCCGCGTCGGGTCAAGGGGTACACGGGCCGGTCCCGCAGGCAAGATCACGGGGCGGGTGTGTCGCGAAAAACCCGCCCGCAGCCATCAGCCCATCTCCGCCACGATCACCGCGCCGTCCCGGAGCGCCGAGGCCGGGACGATGTTTCCGGCCAAGGGCCGCCCGTCGAGCGTCAGCGACCTCACCCCGCTGCACACGCCGGCGGGGTTCCGCACCTCGATGTTGAGCGTCTTTCCGCGGAATTCCCGCACCGCCGTGAAGCCAGGCCATGATTTGGGGATGCAGGGGTCGATCCGCAGGCCCCCCATCTCCGGTCGCAGGCCGAGGATGTGGTGGGTCGCCGTGTAATGAGCCCACGACGCCGTGCCGGAGAGCCACGGGATCCGGGACCTCCCCGCCTTCGGCGAGGGCGGGGCGATGGTGCTCTGGCAATGGACGTAGGGCTCGATCTCCCGGATCTCCGCGCTGTCATTCTGGGCAGCGGGCATGAACGAGCGGTAGTAGGCGTAGGCCTGGTCTCCCGCGCCGCGCGCGATCTCCGCCAGGACGATCCAGCTTTGGGTGTGGCTGAAGATGCCGCCGTTCTCCTTGTTGCCCGGGTTGAACAGCACGGCGCGCATCACCTCGACGGAGGTCTTCTCAAAAGGCGGGTTGCAGAGGGCCACGCCGTAGTCGCAGGCGAGCCGCTTGCGGACCGACTCCAGGGCGCGCTTCGTCTGCGCGGGCGAGGCGGACCCCGAGAGCACGGCCCAGCATTGGGTATTGAGGTAAATCTTGCCCTCCCGGGACTTCCTCGAGCCGAAGACCTCGCCCTTCTCGCCGATCGCCCAGATGAACCACGAGCCGTCCCAGCAGGTCTTCGCGATCTTGGCATCAAGCTTGGCCAGCTCGGCGAGGGCCCATTTGCGCTCCTTCGGGCGGCCGAGCTGCTCGGCGATCCCGGCATAGGTGTTCAGGCCGTAACGCACCTGAAACGCCACGAACACGGACTCCCCCTTGAAGCCAAGCTTCAGGCAGTCGTTCCAGTCGGCAAGGAGCCCGCACGGCAGCCCGTTTCGCCCGACCCGCTTCAAGTTGAACTCCAGCGCTCGGCGCAGGTGCCCGAGCACGGTGGCGCGACCCTTGTCCGCAAAAGGCACCACCTCGTCGTAAAAGCCGATGTCTCCCGTCTCGGCGACGTAGACCGGGACCGCGTTGAAGAACCACTGGCAGTCGTCGCTTCGGTAGTGGTGCGCCGGGGTGGGCTTCATCTTGCCCGGGGCGTGCGACCAGGGCCGAATCTCCGGCTGGGCCCCCCCCGTCGCGTCCTGGCCCGAGAGCATGAGCACCATCCGGTCCCTCACGTCGTCCGGGATCATGCCCGCCACGCCGATCATGTCCTGCACCGTGTCGCGAAAGCCGAACCCGTCGCGCTGGTCCCCCGTGTAGACGAGCGAGCAGGAGCGCGACCACTCGAATGAGATGAGGGCATTGTAGGCGCCCCAGACGTTGGCCATGTGGTCAAAATCCGGGTCGGGCGTCTTCACGCTGAGCTTTCCCACGAGCTTGTGCCAATGGCCCTTCAGCTTGGCCAATTCGCGGTCGCACGTTTCGGCGTTGCCGAAGCTCTTCCGAGTCCGTCCCGCCTTTGCCGCGCTTCCGATGCCCAGGAGCACAATGACCTCGGCCGTGGCCCCGGGCGCCAGCTCGAGATTGCTCTGGATCGCGCCGCAGCCGTTGTCAGAGAGGTGGCTGCTGTTCCTGCACGCTCCGGCCTCGACGACCTCCGGTCGGTCAAAACTCCGGTACACCCCGAGAAACTTCTCCCTGTCGCAGTCGTAGCCCGCGACTTCGCCCCCCACCTGGGTCATCCACCACCAGCGCGACTGGTCCCAGTTCGCAAAGTTGCCGGTATCCGGCGGAAGGCGGCGGCACGAGGACGCGATGATGAACCCGTCCTTCCAGTCGGCCTGCGAGATGTACTGGGTGTACTGCAGGTTGAAGGTGTCCTGGGTGATGTTCCACTCCGTCGTGAACTCGCAGAATGAAAACACGTTCAGCTTGCGCGGCTTCGACCCCGTGTTCGTCACCCTGAGCCGCCAGTACTCGAACTCCTGGCCCAGCGGCACGAAGTACGTGGCCTCGCTGCGGATCCCGCGCCATTCGCTCTCTATGACGGCGTAGCCCAGGCCGAACCGGGTCGTCGTCTTGTATTCGTCCAGGGGCTTGCCGACCGGCTGCCAGGCAGCCGACCAGAAGTCGCCGCTCTGGGCGTCCCGCAGGTAGAATTGCCTCCCGGGCATGTCCATCGGGACGGAATTGTAGCGATGGCGGATGAACCGGCCGGAAGCCGGCGAACGCGTGAAGCTGTAGCCCCCCGCGTTGTTCGTGATGATCGCCCCGTACCGGCGCGAGCCGAGGTAGTTTGACCAGGCCCGCGGTGTGTCCGGGCGTGTGATGACGTATTCGCGGGCGTTGTCGTCGAAGTGGCCGAATCGCATGGGGTTTGAGGGAAAGGGGCCTACCGCAGGAACGAAGGATCCAATTTAATCCGCGCCGCGAGGACCTATGCGAGGCTCAATTGCGGGCGCAGGTACGGCGAAGATGGGGTGTGGGCTGGCGGGCACAGGGATCCCGCGAATCCAAGCATCTTCCTCAGCCGATGCCAATCGCCGACCTCATGGTGCCGCGCCGGGGGGCGGCGATAGTCCAATTTCTAATCGGGGCCTTCAGTTGAAGCCGGACGGCGAGCCCCGGGCTCGGCCGGCGGCCGGACCCGCCCCAACGCCGGGACGAAATATGGATTCACGCTTGCGGGCGCAGGCCCGCGGTGCGGTGCTTCGGGATGATGCACCCTGACCATGCCCCCGATTCCGAGTCCCGAACCGGGCGCGGGGGGCACGCCCGGACATGAGCCTTCTGATCAGAAACGCACGGATCCTCACGCTCTCCGGTGAGCGCGGCCCCCGACGGGGCAAGGCCCTGGGCGAGCTGGGCATCATCCCGCAGGGTGATCTCCTGGTCTCCGACGGGCTCGTGGCCTCCGTAGGTCCCAAGCTTGAAGCCCCGTCCGGAGCCGAGGTCGTCGACGCCCGGGGCCGCGTGCTGATGCCGGGCTTCATAGACTGCCACACCCATGCCTGCTGGGCCGGGGACCGGCTCGAGGAGTGGGGCCAGAGGCTGCGCGGCGTCCCCCAGCAGGAGATCCTGAAGTCGGGCGGCGGAATCCACGCGACCGTAAAGGCGGTCCGCGAGGCGACCAAGAAGCAGCTGGCAGCCGGTCTCAGGTCCCGGCTTGCCCAGATGCTTCGCGAGGGCACGACGACCGTTGAGATAAAGAGCGGCTACGGTCTAAGCACCGAGGCGGAGCTGAAGATGCTGCGCGCCATAGTCCGCGCGGGCGCCGAGTGGGCCGGCACGGTCGTGCCGACGGCGCTTCTCGGCCACGCATTCGAGGGGGACCCGGATGACTACGCCAGGATGGTCGTCAAGGAGATGCTCCCGGAGGTCTCGCGTGAGTTCCCAGAGATCACGGTCGACGCCTATTGCGAGAAGGGGGCCTGGTCTCTCGAGGCCTGCGTCAAGCTCTTCGAGAAGGCCCGCAAGCACCATCCCCTGCGCGTGCACGCGGACCAGTTCACGTCCCTCGGCATGGTGCCGGAGGCGATCCGGCTCCATGCCCGCAGCGTCGATCACCTCGAGGCGTCGACCAAGAACGACCTGGTCGCGCTCGCCCAGTCGCCGACCATCGGTGTCATCCTTCCGTGCAGTGGATTCCACACCGACGGCCGCTTCGCGAAGGCCGGATTCTTCGTCGACCAGGGCGGGATCATCGCCCTGGCGACCGACTGCAACCCCGCCACGGCGCCCAGCCATTCCATGCCCTCCGCGATCTCTCTGGCCGTAAGGTTCTGCGGACTTACGCCAGCGGAGGCCATCGCGGCCGCCACGGTCAACGCAGCCGCGGTGCTCGGACTCAAGGACCGGGGAACCCTCGAAACCGGACAGAGGGCGGACCTGATCCTGCTGCGCCACACGGACGAGCGCCTCCTCGCCCACGAGTTCGGGGGCAATCCCGTCGAGCTTGTCGTCAGCGCCGGCAAGGTCGTCGTGAGGGCGCCCCAGGAGGTTGCACAGGTCGAGGATTGAGACGCTCGCCCTGACGAGGCCCCCGGTCCGGAAATGGCCTCTTGATTACGGGTGCCCGCGGGATCACATTATCGGGCGTCCATCGCGTGAATTCCACGCAGAGGGGAGGCACCACCCGCTCAACCCTGGCCCAGGCTCGGGTCCCGGCGGAGAAGCCCCCTCCTGCGGGATCGATACCTTTTCCACCCCATGAGCATCAAAACAGCCATCATCGGAGCGGGCGGCATGGCCGCCTACCATATCTCCGGATTCCGCCAGGCGGGAGCCGAGGTCCTTGCGATCGCCGACGTCAATCGCGCCGCCGCGGAGAAGTGCGCGGCCAAGAACGAGGTTCCGAGGGTGTTTGGCAACGTCGCGGAGATGTTCAAGGCGCTGCCGTCCCTGGATGCCGTCTCCGTCATCGTTCCCAACAAGTTCCACGCTCCCCTCTCGATACAGGCGCTTAAGGCCGGGAAGCACGTTTTCTGCGAGAAGCCCCCGGCGATCAACGCCGACCTTGCGGCCAAGATGAAGGTGGCGGCCGAGGCTGCGAAGAAGACGCTGATGTTCAACTTCAACAATCGCGCGCGGCCGGAGAGCTATGCGATGCGCGAGTACATTGCCGACGGATCCGTGGGCCGGATCAACTCCTGCCAGGCGAAGTGGATCCGGCGGTGCGGGATCCCGGGTTTCGGGGGCTGGTTCACGACCAAGGCCCTTTCCGGGGGCGGCCCGCTGGTCGACCTCCTCCACATGATCGACCTCGGGCTGCATTTCATGGGATACCCGGAACCCGCCCACGTGCTGGCGCGCACCTTTGACGACTTCATCAAGGACAAGAACTTCAAGGGGCCCTGGGGAATCCCCGACGTCGCAAAGGGCACGGTCGACGTTGAGGCCGCGGCCCACGGATTCGTCACCTTCAAGACGGGCCAGGCGCTCTCATTCCACATCTCGTGGGCCGAGCTCAACAAGGGGGAGGAGGTGTCTGTCGCCTTCCAGGGCTCCCGGGCCGGTGGCCTCGTCCAGCGGCTCTTCAGGACCGACGGCGACGACGCGACGGCCGTGGACGCCCTCGAGCTCTACACCCAGGAACACGGACGCTCCGTGAACCGCTCAGTGATTGTCCCTCCCGATGAGACCATGGGGCGCAGCCGCTCCGCCATGAACTTCATCCGCACCATAGAGGGCCGGGAGAAGCCGCTGAACACGCCGGCGGAGGCCGTGTCCCTGATGCGGATCATCGACGGCGCGTACGCGTCGGCCCGCTCGGGCAAGCCGGTCAAGCTCTCGTGACGCCGCGACTCCCGCGGTCAGAACCGCGGATAATCGGACCTTCGAACCGCGCTAATTTCCGAACCCATTCGGTGGCAAACCACTGATTTGGAGTTACTACCCGTGCACCGTGAACCCGCAGGTGCGCCGGTTCGCGCGCCTCCGGGTTTGGGCCGCCGCGCCGCCCGAGTGCGGGATTGGCGCAGCCGCTCGACTTCGCTAGGCTATACGATCAACTGACAGCTCCCCCCCCGCCATGGGGATCCAAGAAAGGTCAACTATGCCCAACATAACCCAACTTGTTCCCGCCCTGCAGCTCGCAATCGGGCCGGTGATCCTCATCTCGGGGGTCGGCCTGCTGCTCCTGAGCTTCACAAACCGCTTCGGGCGGCTCTTGGACCGCGCCAGGCTGCTCAACCGGGAGCTTCAGACGGAGCCTCCCCACGCCCCAAAACTGAGGCTGCAGATCACGTTCCTCCACAAGCGGGCCGGCATCCTCAGGCTCTCCATCCTGCTCGGGGCGATCACGGTGCTGATGGCGGCATGCCTGATCTTCGGCCTCTTCCTGCAGGCGCTGCTCAAATGGGACCTGAGCTGGGCCATCATCCTCATCTTCTGCATCTCGCAGCTGACGTTGATCGGGTCGATACTCGCGTTCATCCGCGAGATGAACCTTTCGCTGACCGCGTTCCGGATTGAGATCGAGGGCCGCCCGGCTCCTCCGGAGATGACCTGACGGGTATCGAGTCGACCCAGGCAGGTCCGGGGTCCTAGCATGCAGGGACCCCCACGATGAGAGCCATTCTCCGCAGCCTTACGCCTTCGCTAGCCCTCGCTTCATTTGCGGTCGGTCTCTGTGCCGCCCCATCCGAACCCCAATTGGTGGTCCAGCGAGCCGGCGACGACGGCATCCCCGTCAGCGTCGGCCATGCGAGGCCGCTGGATATGCTCGTGCTTGAAAGCGGGGGCACAGGCTCAATCGAGGTCAGGGACGGCGCGGACAGGGTCTACTTCAAGGCTCCCCTGGGAGGACGCGTAAGCTTCAGGGCCGGCGGGGCCCTGGGGATCCAAAAGGTGATCACCCGCGACGTGTCGGGAGGGGAGACGGCGCAGGCATCCTTCTCCCTGGATGCGGAGACGTCGGTCGACGACGGCGGCAAGTACCGGGACATGTTCAGCCTCTTTCACAACGGCATGAGCTCGGACACGCCGAACGGCGTCGAGGAGACCCGGTGGAACGGGCGCACATACCATTTCTTCGTGAACTGGGTGCTGGACAATTACCATACGGCCAAGGGCATGAGGTACTTCAGCCCCTACGGGACCGATTTCATCGACATGATGCGCAGCGCCCAGCGCGAGGACGGGATGATCTGGAGCAACCTCAATCCAGGCGACGCGGTCGCGTACTACAAGACCGCCTACGGCCCGTTCGACTACGTCCGCACGATCGGCGACCGCACCTTTGTCCGGCAGCCGGCGGAGAACCACCCGGAATACGTCTACGTCAGCACGATCTACCAGACCTGGAAGGCCCGCGGGGACGACGCCTGGATGAGCCAGTGCCTGCCGTCGGCCGAGCGGGCCATGGAATACCCGGTCACCGACCCTGCGCGCTGGAGCGCTCGCTTCCGGCTGCTCAAGCGGGTCTATACGATCGACTCCTGGGACTTCCAGGTCGACGACGCCTACACCCCGGACATCGGGCTGACCAACACGATGCTGGTCGACCCGCACAAGTCCAAGTTCGGCGTGTTCTTCGGGGACAACGTGTACTATGCGGCGGCCTGCGATGAGCTGGCCGAGATGCTGGCCCACGGCGGGGATTCCGCGGGTGCAGCCAAGTATGCCGCGCGGGCATCGGAGATCCGCCAGAGGCTCGACGTGCTCTCGTGGAACGGGCGTTTCTACACGCATTTCATCGACGACGATCCCACGGTGAAGCGGGACCTCGGCGTCGACGAGTGGAGCCAGATTGCCCAGGGCAACGCCTACGCCCTCAACCGCGGGATAAGCCGCGAGCACGCCCAGGCCATAATCAGGACCTACATGGACCTGAAGGACCACCTCCCCCCGGGCTCGCCCGGCGAATGGTACGCGATCTATCCTCCTTTCCAGAGGGGCTTCGGAAGGCACAACGAGGTGTGGCAGTACATGAATGGCGGCGTCGGGGGACACGTGGCGGGCGAGCTCGCCCGCGGCGCCTTCGAGAACGGCTTCGAGGACTATGCCCGGGACGTGCTCGACCGCCTGACCGAGCTCGGCCACAAGCACGGCAACAAGATCTGGTTCGCCTACACCGGATCCATCCCGCCGGCCCCGCCCCCGCCGCACTACGAGGAGGTCGACCTCTCGGGGGCCGCCAACATGGACATCGAGGACAAGGGGGGGCCCAAGGCCGCGCGGTGGATGCTCTCGGGGAAGCCCGGCGACGACATCCGCGGGCTGCCCACCGGCGATCAGCAATTCGCAGGCATCGCCTTCAAGGTCGCGGACCCCCAGAAAAACCAGAGACGGGTCGCCGTCGCAGTGTCGCACCGGAAGGGACTGCCGGCCGTCGTGGACGTCCCGGTAAATGCGGCCGCCGCATGCATCTATCTCCTGCACACCTCGACAAAGCCGGGATCCGAGAATGTCTGCGGGAGCGTGGCGTTCAGCTACACCGACGGGACCCAGCGCGTGCAGTACGTGAGCATGGGAAAGCAGCTGACCTACTGGTGGTTCCCGGAGCTAAAGACCGACTTCTCCGGAGTCGCCTGGCACGGTCCCAGCCCGGTCGCCGACGACGTGGGGCTGTCCTGGTGCGCGATCGACAACCCGAGCCCCGAGAAAACGATCGCGGCCATCCGCCTCAGGGCTCCGGACGACGAGGGCATTTACACGGTGCTGGGGATGACCCTTGCCGACAGGCCTCATTACGTGGCGCCCAACCCGGTCTCCTATGGCGGGCCGGACGACTGGGCGGCGGCCACTGCGATGGACGCGATGGTCGAGGGCCTGGCGGGAGTCAGGGACGGCCCCCTGAGCCAGACGTTCTCCCACCCCATTGTCGCCCCGCGGTGGGACCAGGGCGAGGCCCGCACGGTCCTGGTTTCCGTGCGCTATCCCGCTTCCCTGGGTTATGTGGCCTACCGCTATTCCTGCGACCCCAAGAAGAGGGAGATCATCGTCACGGCGACCGGAAGCGGCGCCTCGATGCAGGGGCATTTCCTGCTGCCTGCGGCAACGGACACCGTCACGTCGGTGGAGGTTGACGGCGCGGCCGCCCATTACGCCCTGAGCCGCGTCGCGGCATCGACCTATGTGGACCTGGAATTGCCCGGATCCGTCTGTTTGGTAAAAATCCGCTACTAAGACCGGGGTTTCCAACAACGCCTTGACCGCATGGGCCCCGTCCTCCAGTCCGGAGTCCGGGACCCATGCCCTCCACCAACAAGAATGGACTCCTCCGGGGCGCGGAGAGTCGGATCCGGCGCCCGCGCGCCATGGGGACCTTTGGGTTCGCCGCGGGGGTCCTGGCGAGGCTGGCCTGCACGATCCTGGCGCTGGCGGTGGCCGCTCCCTTTGCCCGCGCGGTGAACGCCGGGGACACCTACGACCAGGTGATCGCCGAGAAGGGGAAACCCTCGGGAAGAATGGACGGCGGTAGCACCGTCGTGCTCCAGTATCTCGACATCTCGGTCAAGCTGCGGGATGGCGTGGTCGTCTCGGTGAAGGCCGTCGAAGCAAAGCCCGCCGGCGCACCCGCTCCTTCGGCGGGCACTGCCCCGCCGCCGGCCGCGGCCAAGGGTGCCGTTTCCCCGGAGGTAAGGATACGGCAGCTGAACGAGGAGCTTGCGAGGACGGTACGGCGCGTCCGGGAGATCGTTAACCAGCCCGTAACGCAGGTGGAGGTCACCCAGGGGATGAAGATCGCTCGGTTCCCCATCTGGTTCCACCCCGGGGCGGGCACGCCCAACTTCGACACAGACGACGTGCGCACGACGGAGAGCTCGGCGAACTACTCCGATCCCAACTACGACTACGCGACGTGCCCCATGCACCCCGGGATCGCCTTCCTCATGAGCGACATGGCGTTCAACAGCGCGACGAAGATATTCTACGTCGACCGGTCCGTGCCAAAGAAGAAGCTCGCCGAATACGAGCTCCTTGAGATCAACAAGCTCTACAGGGTCATCGGGCGCGACCTCCATGAGCTGGCGGCGCTCGGGCAGACGCCTGCCCTCAACCTCGATTAGGCGAGGGACCCGCCTGCGGTTCGCCGGGCCCGAGGCGATCGGGTATCTCTTGGATTAATGGTAAAAGAGGCTAGGATCGAGGCATCCCCCGACCCATGCGCCCCCACATATTGCTGATGTTATCCATGGCCACGATCTCGCTCAAAGCCGCAGACGCGCCTCCGCCAGCGCACCATCGCTTTTTCTCTGACGACAGCTTCTGGAACCAGGTTATCCCCGCCGACGCGCAGGTTGATGCCCGGACCGGGCGGTGGATCAAGCTCCTGGAAACCGAGCCAACGGGCCAGGGATTCCTGGTCAACAGCACCCAGTGGACCATACCGGTCTACGAGGTGGACTCCGCCACGCCCCTGAGGAAGGTGGGCCTGCTCGCCATCAGCCCAAAGGACCAGGTCCATTGGCATACCAGCCGGACGTTCTTCGGCCATGGCGCCGGTTTCGACTTGGTGCCCATCCCCCCCGAGGCGAGTCCCGACCCTCAGACCGACTCGCACCTGGCCGTCGTCGACTGGAAGAAGAAGCTCGTCTGGGATATGTGGGCGCTGTCGCGGAACCCGGACGGGAGCTGGAAGTCGGCCACCGGGATGGTTTATCCCGCCGACGGGCCCGGGGTCTTTTCCACGAGTGAGCTCGGAGTGAAGGACGGTGAAAGCATCCACTTCCATGGGCCGAGCCGGGCGGCCGGCGTGCCCGCCGTGGCGGGGCTCATCATGTACGACGAGGTGATGGCCGGCGAGATAAGGCACAAGATAGCCGCGGCGTCGCGCTTCTGCGCCTACAAGGAGTTCGTCTTCCCGGCGGCCTGGACCGACGGGTTCACCGAGGGGGGCATCCCCGAGGGCACGCTGATCCAGCTCGACCCGTCGCTCGACCTCTCTAAGTACACGCTTACCCGGGAGGAGCGGATCGTGTGCGTGGCGCTTCAGCGCTACGGCATGGTGCTCGTCGACATCGCCGAGGGGCAGCCCGTCTACGCCGAGGGCCTCTGGGGCCACCCTGGAAAGTCGTGGGACGGCAAGCTTCCCCATGGCGCAGGAGGGATCTCCAAGATCCCGTTCAGCTGCTTCCGCATGCTGCAGACGTCGCAGGCGGTCCACATGGGGGACGGGCGATCGAAGTTCTCCCCCGTGTGGTAGGCGCCGAACGGGCGCTCAGCACTCCCCGAGATTCCGCCGCAGGGTCTCGGAAAGCCTGCCCACATCGTGGACCGTCACGGAACGGGCCGCGACCGTTATGAGCTTCCGGTCGCGCAGCCGCGCAAGGGTGCGCGACAGCGTCTCGCTGCTTGTCCCAAGTTCGGCGGCAAGCACCCTCTTGGTCCCCGGCAGGCTGATCGATACTCCTGAGCCCTCCCTGCCGGCGCGCTTCACAAGCCAGTTGAGCAGCCGCGTTTCCACGTCCTTGAGCGTCAGGTCGTCGAGCATTCCTACGAGCACCCGCAGGTGCGCGCTCACCGACCCGAGCATGCGCAGAGCGAGGTCGGGCCTCCTTCCGATCAACTCAAGGATCGGTTCCTTGGGAACCAGGAGCACCGAGCTCGGCTCGATCGCGCGGGCCGCCGCGGGATAGCCCGTCGGCGAGGCAAGGGCCGCCTCGCCGAAGGACTCCCCGGTGCGGAAGATGTGGATGACCCGCTCCTTCCCCGCGGCGTTCACCCTGTGTACATTGATCGAGCCGCTCTGGACGACGTAGAAGCCGCGGGAGGGTTCCCCCTCGTGGAAGAGAAAATCCCCCTTGGCGACCGGCAGCACGCGGATGAACGACGCGATGGCCGCAAGGTCCTCGGAGGGCAGACCGGTGAAGAGTTGGCTGCAGCGGAGCGTGCCCGTCAGCCCGGTGAGCTGTAGGCTGGTGCGGCGAGGGGGCATCGGCATCGGGACCAACCTAGCATGCGTCGCCCCGATCCGTCGCGACCTATTTTTACGGACCCTGGGGGCTGATCTGCGTGATGAGCAGAGTCATGTCCCCGGTCGCCTTCACCGAATGCGGCAATCCCGGGGGCATATGGAGGAGATCCCCGGCCTTGAGCGCATGGCTCTCCCCCGAATAGGAGAAGTCGCAGGTGCCGGCGAGCACTTGGACCAGGGCGCGCGCCGGCGTCGTGTGCTCCGAGAGCTCCTGGCCCGCCGAGAAGCGAAAAAGCGTGAGGCGCAGGCCCGGCGTTGTCAGTACGGCCTGGCTCACGATGCCGTGCGCGACGCCGGGCGCCGGCGCGAGCAACAGGCAGACACCCGCCACCGCGGGATCGAGGAGTGCTGCTGTCTTCATAGTTGGAATTGAGACACCGAAATATAGGCCATGGACCTCATTCCCTCCAAAAATTGGCAGCCCAGGCGCCGTCGTGCCTGCGCTCCAAGGTGGACGAGAACCCCTCGCTCTTGAGCATCTCGATGAGGGGGGCGGGCATGAACGGCGCAATCACGGTGATGCCCTGGCCCGGCGCCAGGGCATCCACCTTCGCCCTGATGAGCGGAAATGGCTCGTCGCCCTTGGCCAGGCTTGGCCGGACGTCGTAGGTTTTGAAGGTGGGTTTGCTCATTTGGCGGCCATCCCTTCCTTGCCTGCCAGCGCCGCAACCGTCTCGTCCAGCCCCCCCTGCAGTCCCACGCGCTGGTGGACCACCTCGCCCTCGGCATTGAGCACCGTGAGGAGATTGGAATGCGCGTACGACCCGTCCTCGCCGCGCTGGTACTTGACCCCAAGGAGCGCCGCGAGCTCGCGAACCGACTCGCCATCCCCGTGAAGGAGGACCCATTGGCTGTCCAGATGGCGCTGTGCCCTGTATTTCGCGAGGGCCTCGGGCGTGTCCCGCGCATCGTCAAATGAGACCAGGACATAGGTCGTTCCGCCGCGCATCGCCGCGGGGACCTTCCCCTGGACGGCCAGCATGTCGCTTACGGTCAGGGGGCAGGCGTTGCCGCACGACGCGAAGAACATGTCGACCAGGACCCGCCGCCCCCGGAGCGAGCCGAGCGAGAACGCCCTTCCCGAGTCGTCGGTGAAGCGCGCGTCGAGCTGGTAGAGCGAACCCTTGCTGTAGGGACCGGAGGCGACCTCCTTGCAGCAGGCATCGGCCTTTCCGCCGGCAGCGGCGTTTGCCTTGCAGGCCGGGCAAGAATTCTTGGCGGGCTCCGCCGCAAGGGCCAACGAGGTGGCAAATAGGGCTAGGAGCGTGAGTTTCGTTGCCATGGTGTGGATGCGGTTCGCGGCTCCAGGTTCCGGGCGCAGCGGAAACCAAGCGAGCTCGTGGTGTTGTTGGCCCTGAGGGAGGAGCGCAAAGCCATCCGCATGTAGGCGGCGTAGTCGCCTGTGTCCTTCACGCCGACGGCCCCGGCGGCGCAGTACAGGTTGCGGTCGGCGCTGGAGTCGGCGCGCGACTCGCCAGTGACCATCGCCGTGTTGAAGTCCTCAACCCATTCCCAGACGAGGCCGCTCAGGCCCCGGACCCCGTAATAGTTGGCCTTCGCGGTGCGGACCGGGGGGAGTACCTCGGGCACGGGTCTCGCGAACCATGCGTAGAGATCGGAGTTGAACCGGGCCTCGTTCCTGCCGTCCGGTCCGGCATATCCGGCGGCTGCTGCGAATTCCCACTCCGCGGTGGTGGGAAGGCGCTTTCCCTCCCAGCGCGCGTAGGCGCGCGCGGCAAACCACGACACATGGACGACGGGCGAGTCCGCGGGAGCTCCCGGGCCCAGCTCAAGGTCGCCGCCCCAGTTGGCCAGATAGGACGAGTCGGCGAAGAGGCTGCCCACCTGCGAGCGGCGCCATTTCGGCGTTGCCCGCACGAACTCGAGAAACTCGCCATTGGTCACGGGTAGCTCGTCGAGCAGGAACGCGCCGACGGGCACCCGAGCCGGATCCTTCTCACCCCTTGAGAACGGGACGTAGGCGCCCGCCGGCATGCGGACCATCCCGGTCGAGACAGGGGACTCCTGCATCGGCGCGCCTCCCAGGGCAAGCGCCGCCACCAGGGCAATGAGGCCCGACAGGGAGCGGAGGATAATATGTCGAACGTCCATTGCGGTACCCGGCTCAGTGCGTCTCGTTCCGGATGGCCTTCACCTGCTCGGTGCTGATCGCATCGCCCTTGTTGCCCCACGAGTTGAGCACGTAGGTCAGGACATCGGCGATCTGGGCGTCCGTGAGGACCGCCTCCTGCGGGGGCATCGCGCTGTTGATCGTGGTGCCGTTGACGGTGACGGGGCCCGACAGGCCCTTGAGGACGATCCGCACCGCGCGCTCGTGGTCAGCCTGGAGAAAATCCGAGCCCGCTAGCGGCGGGAAGATCCCGGGCAGTCCCTTGCCGTCGGGCTGGTGGCATGCGAAGCACAGGCCCATGAAGACCTGCTTCCCTTTCTCAATCTGCATGTCCTTGGTGAGGCCGGCTATGGCCGGGTTGGACTTTATCTCGGCCGCAATCTGGCTCTTCAGCTCAGCCTCGCGCTTGGCCGACTCGGAACCCTCCTCGGCCTGCGAGCCCAGGTAGACTGCGTCAATCTCCTTGCCCGAGTAGATGATGCGGTTTTCTGGGCCCGTCACCTTGAGCATGCCGAGCGCGCCCTTGTTGAAGGCGCGGACAATCGAATGGTCGACCAGGATGTAGGTCCCGGGCACCTTGACCTTGAACTCGACGACCACGGCGCCGCCGGAGGGGACCAGGGTCGTCTGCACGTTCTCCTCCACATGGCTGAGCGAGGCCTCCGTGTACACCTTGTCGAAGATCTCGCCGATCACATGGAACGACGACACAAGGTTCGGGCCGCCGACACCGAAGAAGATTCGCACCGTCTCCCCCACCTTCGCCGTGAGCGCACGATCGCCGACGAGCGACCCGACGGCGCCGTTGAACACGACATACGGAGGGCGCTCGTCGAGGGCCTTCGCCATGTCGAAGGACTGAAGGCCCTCCTCGCCGAAGCGCCCGCTCGTGTAGAATTCCCCCTGCATGACGTAGTACTCCTTGTCCACGGGCGCCATACCGTCCTTCGGCTGCACCAGGATCATCCCGTACATCCCGTTGCCGATATGCATGGGGACGGGCGCCGTTGCGCAGTGGTAGACGTAAAGCCCGGGATTGAGGGCCTGAAACGTGAACTGGGAACTGTGGCCCGGCGCGGTGAACGCGGATGCCGCCCCGCCACCCGGCCCGATCACCGCGTGGAGGTCGATGTTGTGCGGCAGCTTCGAGGAGGGGTGGTTGTTGAGATGGAACTCGACCACATCACCCTCGCGGATTCGGATGAAGCGTCCAGGGACGGCGCCGCCAAACGTCCAGAAGGTGTACTCCACGCCATCGGCCAGCCTCTTGACAACCTCCCGCACCTCCAGGTTGACGACGACCAGGGCGGGATAATTCCGGGTGATCGGTGGCGGAACATTGGGTGGAGCGACGAGAACCGCGTCCTCGACCGGCATGGCGAGCACCTCGGGAGGAAGCGTCGCGGGCCCCACCACCCCACCCGCGCCCTCTCCGGCGGGATAGGCGCGGATCGTCGTAAACGTGGCGGCGATCGCCGCTGCCAGGAGTTGGAGGATGCGTCGTGTGTTCATGGGGAAAGCAGTGGATGGGCGTGGTGCGGAATGCGGTATTCGATACCACATACTACGTCATAGGGGGTTCGGGGCTCCTTGACCTGCATCAAGGTTTGGCCAGAGAACCTGCTCATCTAGGCCCGATAAGCCAACGCGACGGCCGAAATGTAACCGAGCCCTAGCAATGCCTCGGTGAAGCCCACCCGTCGGGCGGACCAAGCCCCGCGCACGAGGGTCAGGAGGACCGCCGCGCGCGCGGCCAGCGCCACCGTGGCGATGCTTCCGCACCATGGAGCCAGGTGCAGCACTGCTAGCGCTGTCGCCCCCAATGCGGCGACGGCCACCGCCGCGAGCGGAGCAACAATACTGGAATCCTGGCCTTTGGCCATGCGCAGGTAAGTGCGCACCGTCATGACGGTCGGCACGCTTCGCGCCTGCATCAATGCCGCTAGCGCCAAAGCGGCGGGGACAGGCCATCCGGCAAGGGAAGCGAAGGCTGCCGGAAGGAAGGAATACGTCGCGGCTCCCGCGATCTCGGCTGCGGAGGCGCGGGAGTCGCCGCGCAGGTCGAAATACAGGAAGAGGCCTCCCGAGACGGCGGCCATCGCAAGCGGCCACAGGCGGGCGAGCCCACCAAGGACCCACGCCTCGAACAAACCTGCGGCGGCCAAGACGGAGAGCACCCCGAGGGCCATGCGCGCCATCCCGCGCCGATCCGACTCCGCGGACGCGAAGGAAAGCCTAAGCGGCCGCCTGGCGAAGAATCCGGCGACCGCGGCGACCGCAAGGCCACCTCCCGCGATCGTCGGTGCAACAAGCATCCCCAGGAGCACGGGCTCCAGAGCCAGAGACCAGGATCCGTGCTCCCTCGGAAGGAATATCGAGGGCGCATTGGGCTGGACCCGATCGGCCTGTACAGCGTCTTTCATGGCTGCGCCATAATGGGGTAGACCGGCATTCCCCGCCTTGACCGGCGTCAAGCCCAGGGAATATGGGCCAAATGGGGGCTAACGGGGCCGGGCCGGCGTTACTCCCGGATTAGCGTAACCATACCCCTGGCTGGGAGATGCAGCTTCTGCCCGGGTCCACCAAGGCTCAATTGACTCTCCTGGAAACCCGCCCCCTCCGTGGTCGTCACGGCCTTCCAAGATCCGGTTGGGAGCCCGGAGATCACGGCCTCCCTCTCCGGGCCGATGTTCAGGATATGGAGGACAAGGGCGTCCTTCAGCGAAAACGCGCTGATCATCACCTCGGGCTGGTCGCTTGATGTCGCCACAACCTCGCTCTTCGCCGGCGAAAGGTTTGCAAACTGCTTCATTAGCCAGAAACGCCCCGTCGGCTCGATGACCCCGCTCGGGCCGACCCGGACCAATCCATAGTCATCGGTGAACTGCCAATAGATGATCGCCTGGGGACGGGCGAAGCGGAGCAGCTCCTGGAACTGACGGGCCTCCTTCAGGCCGTAGTCGAAGCTGTCGTACATCCTGTTCTTGTAGGCGCCGGGATCGACCCCCGCCTCTGCCACGAACAGCGGGAGGTTGAGCCACGCTCCCACGTCGCCCCAGGCCGCGTATTGGGCGGCCGTCCCGTCCCCCCAGCTATGGAATGACACCGCTCCGACGTAGCGCATCGCCTCGGGGTCGGCCGCCGTGGGAAGGACGAACTTGTGGGAGTCGCGGGGGTTGGCCGTGTCGCCGACGAGCATCCTGGTCTTGAGCCCGAGCGAGGCGAGGTAGGCGCCCACCCGCTTGATCTCGTCCCGGTGCGTCTCGGGCGTAAATCCGATGTTCACCCCGAGGTCAGATTCATTGAATGAGAAGAAGTCGGGCTCGGCGCCGTAGTGGCCCTTCAGGTAGACAAGGTAGCTTCCGAGCAGATCAAGGAATTCCGGCCATCTGTCGGGCGCTATCTGCCTGCCGAATGTCCCGAACGGCCGCTGGTTTGGGTCCGTGTAGAACCTCTCGGGGAGGAACCAGAGGCTGATGATCCACGGCACCCCCATCTTCTGCACCCGCTGCATCAGCTGGAAATCCCGAAGGAGCTGCGGGCCCGGCGCGGGCCCAGCCCGGTCGTGGTCCCATGTGATGGCCTTGAACTCAAACCGCGCCCATGACACCCGAAGGTTGTCGAGCGCGTAGTCCGTAACGGGCGTGTCCTCGTAGATCCGGAAGTTTCCGCCGAACCCGTCAAAGGGATAAAGCTTCGCCGAGGGATCGACGGAGAGCACCGCGGGAGCGGCCCTGGGCGTGCCCGTGAGCTTCAGGGCGAGCCCGAGTTTCAGGGTGTCGCCGACCCTCCACGCGCCCGAGTGAAGGCCTATCTGGATCCGATAATACCGTCCCGTGGCGTTCCAGAGGTCGGTGACCGTCACAGGCCTAGGTTGGTCGAGCGAGACCGAAAACCTCCAGTTTCGGTCGCCGTCGACGAGCTCCAGGTTCGCCGTCGTGGATCGGAGGAACACCGGGTCCGCGGGCCTGGTCACCGACAGCAGCAGGTTGCCCGGCGCCAGGACGCCGCCGGCGAACGAGGCGCGCGGCAGGTCGATCACATAGTCGACCGACTCCGCGTCGACCGGGAACCGGGCGGCGGCGCGGCCGGGAAACAGGGACTTCGGGGCGATCGACCCGTCCAGGCTCACTCCTGCATCCGACTCCTTCCACGCGGCCGAGAACTGCACCTGGCCACCGTTGGGAAATGACGCGCTCCCCTCCCACCGGGGTTCCAGGCCGGCGCGCGTGATCTGGGATCGCTGCTCGTTCGGCTGGACGGCCACGGCCGGGGCGCCCGTCAGCTTGACCATGAACCCTCCGTGGACCTGGAGCTCGTAGCCTTCGGAAATCATCGAGGTCAGCGCTCCGCCGCTGTCATAGGATGCGCGTTCCGCGGCGAAACACGACGTGCAGAGTCCAAGGACTAACAGTGCGGCATTCTTCATCATGGGGGTGGGTTTCCCACCGTTAACCCGGGTAGCAAAATGGACAAATTTTTTCTGCCTGCGTGCGAAGGGCCTAGCCGGCGAACTGCCCCACGAATTCGTGGACCGGAGTCGCCTCGAGCCGTCCACGGTCGGCAAAGAGCTCCATCAGGCTGCCAGCCCTGTCCCTTCCAAAATGCCCCGCGAATGCCGCGAGCGCCTTCTCTTGGAGGAGCGGGATCCCCTCAGCCCGCCGCCGGCGGTGCCCGATTGGGAAGTGGACCTCGACACGCTCGGTCCGCGTGCCGTCCGTGAAGAACACCTGCACGGCGTTGGCGATGGAGCGCTTCGCGGGATCCATGTAGTCGCGCGAGAACTGCTTGTCCTCGGCGACCACCATTCGTGCCCGCAGGGCGTCGATCCGCGGGTCGGCGGCAACCCCGTCCTCATAGTGGCCGGCCGTAAGCTTCCCAAAGATGAGCCCGATCGCGGCCATGTACTGGATGCAGTGGTCGCGGTCGGCCGGGTTGTGGAGCGGGCCCTTCTTGTCGATGATGCGGATGGCGGACTCGTGGGTCGTGATCTCGATCCGATCGACCTGGTCGATCCGGTCCCTCACGGCGGGATGCAGCTTGAGGGCGCATTCAACCGCGGTCTGGGCGTGGAACTCCGCCGGGAACGAGATTTTGAAGAGGACGTTCTCCATCACGTAGGAGCCGAGGGGCCGCGCGAGCCGGACGGGGCTTCCCCGGAACGACACGTCCTGGAATCCCCAGGTCCGCGCAGAGAGCACCGACGGATAGCCCATCTCGCCGGTCAGTGCGATCAGCGCGAGCCGGACCGCGCGGCTCGTGGCGTCGCCCGCGGCCCACGACTTGCGGGATCCCGTGTTCGGGGCGTGCCGGTAGGTGCGGAGCGAGGAGCCGTCGAGCCATGCGTGGGAGACGGCGCTAATGACCTGCTCGCGCGTGCCGCCCAGCATCGCCGTCGCCACGGCGGTGGACGCGACCCGGACGAGAAGCACGTGGTCGAGGCCCACCCGGTTGAACGAGTTCTCGAGCGCAAGGACGCCCTGGATCTCGTGCGCCTTGATCATCGCTGTGAGGACGTCCCTAACGGTCAGCGCCGCGCCCCGGCCCCCGAGGGGCGTGTGGAACGCGGCGACGGGGCTTCCGGCCGCCTCGTTGCGGCTCAGCCAGTCGGCGGTGGCGAGGATGGCCCCCAGGTTGTCCGAGGGATGGCCCCATTCCGCGGCGAGCCAGGTGTCGTTGAAATCCAGCCAGCGGATGGCGGCGCCGATGCTGAACGCCGCCTGGACGGGATCCAGCTCGTAGGCCGTGCCGGGGACCCGGGACCCGTTCCTTATCGAAGTGCCGGGGACGACGGGGCCGAGGAGCCGGGTGCACGCCGGGAAGGCCAGCGCCAGGATCCCGCAGGCCAGCGTGTCCGCCAGGCACCAGCGGGCGGTGTCGTAGGCCTCGTCACCCGCGACCAGGGCCCCCAGCGCGTAGTCCGCGATGTCGACAAGGAGCGGATCGGGGCGGGGGCGGTCGTTCGAGATCGGGGAGGACATTCGATATTTGGTGCCGCGCCTAGCGCCGTTCCAAGGGCACGAAGGGACGGTTCTCGGGGCCGGTGTACAAGGCACCGGGACGGATGATCTTGCCGTCGATGCGCTGCTCGACGATGTGCGCGGCCCAGCCCGCCGTGCGTGCCATGACGAAGAGCGGTGTGAACATGAGCATCGGGACCCCCATTTGGTGGTAGGCCACCGCGCTGTACCAATCCAGGTTGGGGAACATCTTCTTCTCGGCCCACATGAGAGCCTCGATCCTCTCCGCGATGGCCATGAGGGCCGTGTCGCCCGCCGCCTCGCAAAGCTGCCGGCTGGTCTCCTTGATGATCGCGCTTCGGGGATCCGCCACGGTGTAGACGGGGTGGCCGAACCCGATGACGATCTCCTTGCGCGCAAGGCGCGAGCGCACGTCGGCCTCGGCCTCCTCCGGGGTGCGGTACCGCAGGAGTATCTCGAGCGCCACCTCGTTGGCGCCGCCGTGCTTGGGGCCGCGCAGGGCGCCGATCGCGCCCGTGATGCAGGAATGGAAGTCGGACCCCGTGCCCGCGATGACGCGCCCGGCGAAGGTGGACGCGTTGAACTCGTGCTCGGCGTAGAGGATGAGCGACCGGTCGAGTGCGTGCACGTGCTCCGCGGACGGGGCGCGCTCGTGAAGCAGGCGCAGGAAGTGGGAGGCGATGCCGTCGTCCGGCGTCTCGACATCGATCCGCCGGCCCGACTTCGAGAAGTGATGCCAGTAAAGGAGCATCGAGGGGAATACGGCAAGGAGCCGGTCGGCAATGGCGCGCGCCCCGTCCACGGTGGACGCGTTGCCGCCCGACATCGGGAGGTCCTCCGTCTCGAGGTTGCCGAGCATGGAGCACCCCGTCCTCAGTACGTCCATGGGGTGCGCGCCCGCCGGGATCTGCTCGAGCACCCTGCAAAGCGGGGTCGGCAGCCCTCGGAGGCCCCTGAGCCTGCTCTTGTAACCCTCCAGCTCGGCGAGGTTGGGAAGGCGCTCGTGGATCAGCAGGTGTGCGACCTCCTCGTAGGTCGCGTGCGCCGCGACCTCGCCAATGTCATAGCCGCGGTAGTGCAGGTCGTTGCCGGACCTCCCGACCGTGCAGATGGCCGTGTTGCCCGCGGCGACTCCCGAGAGGGCTACGGATTTCTTGACCCGGGGGCCGGTACCTTGTGGGGCGGGCATCTTGGGGAGCGGCTAGCGCGGAGGTTCGTACCCGAGGGTCTCGTAAAGGTCGGCGCGCGTCTGCATCTTGTCCACCGCGGCACGCTGCGACCCGTCCCGGCGGATGGCCTGGAAGACCTCGAGCGAGGCCGCGGAGGCGGCACGGCTCGCGCTCAGGGGATAGAGCACCATGGCGACGCCGGCCTCCCCCATCTCCCGCAGGCTGAAATACGGGGTCTTCCCGAATTCGGTCAGGTTTGCGAGCACGGGCGCCCGGACCGCCGCGCAGAAGGCGCGGTAGTCCTCCAGGGAGGGGAGCGCCTCCGCGAAGATCATGTCGGCCCCGGCGTCGACGTACGCCTGCGCTCGGGCGACCGCCGAGGCCACGCCCTCGCCGGCCGCGGCGTCGGTGCGCGCCATGACGACGAATTCGGGATCCGGCTTGCCGCTGACCGCCGCACGGACCCGCTCCGCCATCTCGGCGGTGGGAACCAGCTGCTTCCCAGGGAGGTGGCCGCACAGCTTCGCCGGGACCTGGTCCTCGATGTGGACGGCGGCGACGCCCGCCGCCCCCATCTCGCGCACCGCCCGTGCGGGATCATCCCACCCCGTGTCGATGTCGACGAGGAGGGGAAGGTCCACCCGGCCGGTGATGCGCCGGGCGTCCACCAGGACATCGGCCAGCTCGGTCCGCCCAACGTCCGGGATCCCGTACGAGTGGTTCGCGACGCCGGCCCCGGACAGGTAAAGCGCGCGAAAGCCCGCGCGCCTCGCCAGCAGGGCGGAATAGGCGTTTATGGCTCCCGCAATCTGCAGGGGCCTCTCGGCGGCAAGCGCGGACCGGAAACGTGAACCTGGGGAGGGCATCAATGGAACAGTGGGCTCGGGGTGAAGCTTAGGAGTAAGTGGCATCTTCTCAAACGGGATCCGTTGCCGCAGGTCCCGCGCCATTCCTTGGTTCGAGGCGGGTCATCTGCCCCGCTTGAGCAGCCGCTCGATCTCCGCCCTGGACGGTGCCGAGGTCTGGGCTCCGATGCGCGTTACGGAGACGGCGGCCGCGGCCTGTCCGAAGCGGACCGCCTTGAGGAGCGGCATCCCCTCGGCGAGCGCGACCGCCAGGGCCCCGTTGAACACGTCGCCGGCCGCGGTCGTGTCCACGGCCCTCGCCTTGAAGGCGGGCGCAAGCGTGCTGCAACCCTCGCCGTGCACAAACGCGCCCCGGGCGCCGAGGGTGATGATGACCGTCTTCACGCCGCGCTGGCGCAGCCGCTCCGCGGCGCGGGCGGCCGCGGCCTTGCCGTCCACCTTGATGCCGGTCAGCGACTCCGCCTCGTGCTCGTTCGGCGTGAGGATGTCCACCTTCCCGAGGAGCGAGTCCGGTAGCGGCTGCGCCGGGGCGGGATTGAGGATGACGCGCATCCCCGACCTGGCCGCCGCGTTGACGGCCGACACCACCGCGGAAAGGGGGGACTCCAGCTGGACGAGGAGGGTACCCCCGCGCTTGAACACGCCCTGCGCCTTGGCGACGTCGGCCGGGCTCAGGCGGAGGTTGGCGCCCGAAGCCACGGCGATGCTGTTCTCGCCCCGGCTCCCGACGAATATGAACGCGATCCCCGTGGGCGCCTTCGCGTCCGCGGTGAGATGGGCGACGTTGATCCCATCGCCCTTGAGGCCGGAGACGACCGCCTTCCCAAAATCGTCGCGCCCAACCCGGCCCACGAAGACGACCGTCGCCCCCGCCCGGGACGCCGTCACCGCCTGGTTCGCTCCCTTGCCCCCTCCCGCGGAGTGGAATTTTCCGCCTATGACCGTCTCCCCGGTGCCCGGGAGCCGGCCGACCTGCACGATCATGTCGATGCTGCAGCTGCCGACAACCACGACTCGTGCCTTGGAGGGATGCTTGGGGGATGCCATAAGGGTGCCTTTGGGGGTCAGAGCCGCGACCCAATCAGGATCGCGAGGCCCACGCCGTAGAAGATGAACATGGCGACGAGGAGTTTGTTGGTGCCGGCGGGCGCCGACCTGAACTCCTTCCAGACGAAGACGCCCCAGAGCGCGCCGACCATCGTGGCGCCCTGGCCAAGCCCGTAGGAGAGCGCGGGTCCCGCCTTGGCCCCCGCCAGGATGTTGAGCGACATCCCCAGGTTCCAGATGACGCCGCCAAGGATGCCCACCGAGTGCAGCCTGAGGCTTCCCTTCGAGAAGTAGTCGCCGAACGGCACCGGGTCGCCGACGAACGGCTTTACCATGAGGATCGTGTTCCAGATGAAGTTCGAGAGCAGGAGCCCCGCGGAGAAGAGCACGATCGCCGTGTACGGGCTCAGCTTTCCGGCCTCAAGGGCCTCCACGCCGCCCACCAGGCTCGCCGGGGCGATCGCGCGTGCCACGTAGCTGTAGAAGAAGCCCATCAGGACGCCCGCCACGACCGAAAGCACGATCCCCTTGCCCGGGGTGCGCCCGCCTCCCGAGGCGAGGCGGCGGTAGGCCAGGGCATCAAGGATGATCGCGACCGCGACCGCGCCGACGCCCAGGGCAAGGAGCCGCGGATTTCCCTCGGGCCTGACAAAGTAGGTGCTGATGACGCCCAGGATCAGCGCGAGGCCCACGCCCACGGGGAACGCCACGGCCATTCCCGCGATGTCGATCGCGGCGACGAGGAGGATGTTCGATAGGTTGAAGATCACGCCGCCGGCAAAGGCCGACATGAGCCAGCGGCCCTCCGCCTGCCTGAGGTCGGGGAGGAATGCGCGCCCAGCCGCCCCCGAGCTGCCCAGGGTGAAGGCGAGCAAGAGCGCCAGCAGGAGGACCCCGATCGCATAGTCCCAGTAGAACAGCTGGAAGCGCCACTCCCTGCCGGCGAGCTTCTGCGTGTTGGCCCACGATCCCCAGCAGAACATCGTGATGAAGCAGAACACCACGGCGACGCTGTAACTGGTGACAGTGTACATGTTTTGATTTCGGGCTCGGGGGTTTGTCCGCCGGGGGCGCGGACCGAGCCGGTCCCGGACGCTATGGGGGTACCCGGCCCAGGTAAAACGCGAAATGGCCCCCGCAGGGTCGGGCGCCCCTGGGGCCTCAAAAAATGCCCACCCTTTGCGAGCACTCCTACGCCGATAAGGTTCTCCATCGTCGTCACTGCCGTGAACCCGGGCTCCTCAGTCCGTCGAGCCCGGCCAAATAAGGCCCCCGTCAGGACGGGTGCGCTTGAAGTCTTCAACCCGTGTCGGCACTGTTCCGATAAATCATGCCCACCGGCAAGAAGCGCGTCCTAGTCTTCGTCGTCGCCTACAACGCCGAATCCACGATCCTAAGCGTGCTCGAACGGATCCCGCCGCTTGAGGAGTATGACGTCGAGGTCCTGGTCATCGACGACGCCTCGGCGGACGGAACCTACGTGGCGTCGGAGCGCCTGCGGCGCCTCCATGGGTACCGGCACCCCCTGACCGTCATGGCCAACCCGGTGAACCAGGGCTACGGCGGGAACCAGAAGATCGGATACCAGTTCGCGATCGCCGGGGGCTTCGACATCGTGGCGCTGCTCCATGGGGACGGCCAGTATGCGCCGGAGGTCCTGCCGGAGCTCCTGACGCCGATCGCCCAGGGCGAGGCGGAGGTGGTCCACGGTTCGCGCATGCTCAGGAAGCGGGATGCGCTGCGCGGGGGGATGCCCCTCTACAAGTTCGCCGGCAACAGGATCCTGACCTGGTACCAGAACCTCGCGCTCGGCTCGCACCTGAGCGAGTTCCACACGGGCTACAAGGCCTACTCCGTGGGCGCCCTCAAGCGGATCCCCTTCGAGCGCAACTCGAACGTTTTCCATTTCGACACGGAGATCATAATCCAGTGGATCCGCTCCGGGATACCCATCCTTGAGGTCCCCATCCCTACCCACTACGGCGACGAGGTCTGCCGGGTGAACGGCCTGCGCTACGCCTGGGACGTGACGCTCGCCTCGACGGCGGCGTTCCTCATGAGGTTCGGCCTCCTGTACCGGCGCAACTTCGACGTCGAGTTCAGGGACGCGGACAACAAGCACTACGAGCCCAAGCTGTCCTTCCCGAGCACCCACTCGTTTGCAGTCGCCGGTGTGCCGCCCGGCACGAGCGTCATCGACATGGGCTGCGGCCCGGGCCACCTCTCCGCGGCCCTTCGCGCCAAGGGGTGCCGCGTCATCGGGGTCGACCGCTTCCCGCCTGCCGACGGCGCGGCATTCGACGAGTTCTTCGCGACCGACCTGAATGAGCGCCCGTTCCCGCGGCCCCTCTCGGACGTGCAGACGCTCCTCTTCCTGGACGTGATCGAGCACCTCTCCTCGCCCGAGAAGTTCCTCGACGAGCTGCGAGCCGCCTCCCAGCAGAACCTCAACCTGAGGATCATCATCTCGACCGGGAACATCGGGTTCGTCGTGACCCGCCTGATGCTCCTATTCGGCCAGTTCAACTACAACAAGCGCGGGATCCTCGACCTGACCCACACGCGCCTCTTCACGTTCGCCTCGCTGCGCCGCATCCTGCAGGAGTCCGGATTCGCGATCGAGAGCGTGCGCGGGGTCCCGGCGCCGGTGCCGCTCGTCGTCAAGTCGCGCTTCTGGTGCGGGCTCCTGATGGGGACGCAGGCCCTCCTCCTCAAGGTCTCGCGCGGCCTGTTCAGCTACCAGATCTACATGGTGGCCAGGCCGCTCGCCACGGTGCCCACCCTGCTTGAGATGACGCACAGCCACAGCGTGAGGAAATCCGTCGACATACCATGACGCCGTCGGGCGTCCCCGGGCACATGGTCGCTTTTTCCGCCGACTTTGCCGTGGTCGCGGTCGCGGCGTGGCTCTTGGTCTGCGCCTGCGGGGATCGCGGCCGCGGCGCCCTCGAGACCGCAACGGCGTGGTGCCTTTCGTTCGCGGCGCTTGTCGCCGGTGCGGGCGTTGTCCTCGGAGAAACCGGGGGGTTGGGGGTCTCCGGCTTTCTGGGGTTCCATGCGGCAGCGGCGTTTGCGTTGGCCGCCCTGAGGCGGCGCCACCTGGCCGACGACCTCGCGGCCGCGTCCGACGCCTGGGCGAACGCGCGACGGTACCTCAATTCCGGCGGACCTGGTCCGGTCGCCGCGGTCGGCCTCCTTGCGATCGTTCTCGCCCTCTTCGGGATAGCGGCCCTCGCCCATCCCGCGACGGCCGATGCCCTTACCTACCACCTGCCGCGCATCGGGCAGTGGCTGCAGGATGGCCGGGTCCGCATACTCGATTCGCAGGATGCTCGGATGAACTTCGTGGCCACGGTTCCCGACCTGGCGATGTCCTGGCTCATCTGCGGCGCGGGCTCGGGATTTCGCCCTGTGGTCCTGGCACAGACCTTTGGCGGGCTGATGGCGCTTGGCGCCACGGTCGGACTCGCTCGGCAGACGGGGTTGAGTCGCGGTGCCGCGATCATGGCGGGAGGGCTCCTCCTCGGGATGGCGAACGTCGCCGTGCAGTTCACCTCGTCGCAGACCGACCTGTTCACGGCGGGGATCTTCGCCGCCTCCTTCTATCTGTGGGTCTGCGCCCTGCGCAGGCGCGAGGCCTCCCTTTTGGGCGGGGTGGGGGCGGGACTCGCCCTGGGGGCAAAGGGAACCCTCTTCTACCTTGCGCCGGGGGCCCTGGTCTGGGTTGTGGCGCTTGCCTGGAGGCATCCCCTGCCCTGGGCGCAGTGGCGCCGAACGCTGGTCGCCGCAATGCTTGGGGTTGCCCTGTTTGCGCTGCCAGGCTTCGTCCGCAACTGGAGGGCCTACGGCGACCCCCTCGGCCCAAAGGAATGGGTCTCGAAGCTCCACCAGGGGGCACTTTCGCCCGCGGACTACGCCAGAAAACTCCGGTGGAATCTCACCTCGTCCCTCGCGCAGGTCTTCGAGCCCCAGTCGCAGCCGCACGGGCTTCGCTCGGTGGGGCGGGCCGCCGTCGAGCGGCTCGCCCCCCTTGTCCCCGAAAGGGACCCCTACACGCTTGACGGGCTGGGCCGGAGGGATTCCTTCCAGAACGCCTTTGTCGGGCGGACCGGGCCCGACGCGGACGTTACGTCCTTCGGTATCGTCGCCTTCGCGCTCTTCCTGGCGGGCTCAATCGTCTCCCTTGCTCGGTGGCGCCAGGGCGGTCGATGGGTCGCCACCTGGAGCGCAGGCGTGGGGGTGTTCCTCGTCTTCTTCCACGCGATGCAGCAGTGGCATCCCTACGCGTTCCGGTATTTCATCCTGGCTGCCCCCTGGGTGGCCGTCGTGTCCGCCTGGGGGATCGAACAGCTTAGGGGCGGCTGGCGGACCGCATCCTGGGTCCTTGTGGCCGCAGCCTCACTTGACGTGGGATGGAACGTCACGGTGCACACCCACCAGAGCGGATGGCGGACGGTCGCCCAGCCCGAGCGTTCCCTCACTTATTTTGCGTCCGCGAACTGGGGTGCGTGGTCCCAGACCCTTTCGCCCTACGATGCGCCCCTGCTCCTCTGCCTTCCCGAGGAACGACCGGTGGCGGGGTTCTATCGCCTTCCTTCCGGACGCAGGGTCTCGTTTGTGCGCGACCCCGGTGACTCCGCCGCCACGGCGGAGGACCTCCTACGCGGCAGGACCGGCTGGGTCATCGTCCCCGCAAGGCGATTCCTCGGCCACGAGGGCAGGGTCGCCGCGAGCGTCTGGTTGTTCAGGGGCGATGACGGGAGCCCCTATAGCATCGCAGCCTACCGCACTCTTCAGCAAGGGGAACGCCCCCCGCCGTTGATCTATCGCGACCTGCGCGGTAGCAGTCCGCAGGGGGTCACGCACGATGTTCTGGTGAAGACCTGGGGCGCAGATCCCACCCGGCTCCTGCTCTCAAACCCCGGGGCCGCCGCGCTCAGATACCGGCTGCTGACGCCGCTTGGCCGCATCTCGGGAGAGGTGCCGCCGTCGGGCGCGGCCGTGGTCGAGGTGGATCTTCCGGCGGACTCGGTCTCCGAGGTCAACCTTCACCTGGACCAACCGCAGGCTGGCGGGTTCCCCGAGGCCTCCGTGGCTTTCGCGCCCTAGGCTGTCGGGCGCCGCCGGGCGGGATGTCGCCCCGAGGTGCCGGTGCTCACGGGAGCACGTAGCGAAGGTCCAGAAACGCGATCCTCACGTCCGCTTTGGCCGGTGCGTCAGGCGCGACATACCACGGCGTGCGTTGCGCATACGAGAGCTGAGCGATCAGCTGGAGCGCCCCGTAGCCCGGGTTCCTCCACAGCGTATAGGTGTTCGAGAGCGTGTATTCGTCGATCGTCCTGGTGTTGGTGCTCGGCGATCCGGGATAGCCGTATCCTACATATCCGCCGCCCGGCATTGTGTCGTAGCGCTGCCCTATGCCGACGTTGCTGCGGTAGGCCGAGACCGTGTCCGAGGGACCCGCGACGTATTCGAGGCCGATGATCGCCGAGGTGGCCTTGACCAGGCCGATGCCGTAGGCGCCGGCGGAGTCGGGCGCCTTGACGACGAAATCGGGCGCGAGGCCCCCAATGTACCGGCCTCCGCCGTCGCTCCAGAATCCCGTGCCGACAAGCGTGAGGCCCTTGGCGAGCCCGAGGCATACGGCCGTGGAGACGCCGCCTCCCTCCGCCATGGTGTCCGAGCGGGAGGCCGGCGAATAGGTGACGGTCCTGAACCTCCTGACGAGGCCCGCCACCTCAAAATGCCAAGGAAGGCTGTTCACGGTCGTCGTGTCGAAGGCCGCCTTGGCGGTCACGTCTGGGAATGCATTCGGCTGGGCCGTGCTCGCACCCGTATCGACCTCGGATGCCTGGAAGGCCGCGGGGAGCAGCACTGCTCCCCCCACATACTGGTCGGGGTCCTCGACCGAAAGGCCGAGTGTGATCCCCTCCCCTGCATGGTATACCGCCCTCACCTGGGCCTGCCGTCCCCACGTGAGCCCCGCTTGGTAGCTCCCGTCCATGTTGTTCGTGTAGAATACGTCAGAGGGCACCGGCGAAATCCCTCGCCGGTTCGGCGTCAGCAGGTTCCACCCCTGGCCGAACAGCACCTCCCATGGGCCGCTCCTCAAATCCGCGAAATAGCACCGCATGCGCAGTGTGTCCGAGTTGCTCGACACCCCCAGGTTGCTGGGCGCGTTGCCCAGAAAGTCCGTCTCCACATACCCCAGCACGTTGGTGTCATCGACCATCGAATCGATCCTGACGCCGAACCTGGAGTTCTGCGCAGTGAACTTGGTCTCGGACATCCGGCCGGTGGCGCCGTTTGAGAAGGGTATGGACGTGAAGGCCGTCGGGTAGCCGCTGCCGGTGGCCTCGCTCCGGTAGAAGCTCGTGAAGTCGACGAATCCAAACGGGGTGAAGTCGGCGACGCCTATCCTAAACGCCAGGCCGCACCTGGCGGCGTCGGCGGAAATGGCTCCGGCGGGTGACGGCGCCCCGGTCTGCGCCGCGGGAGCGGATATGACAGACACCGGCTGGGCCGGCCCGCTGGCGGCGAGCTCGCGCTTGAGGTCGGCCACGTCCTGCTGGCTTAGGACACCCTTCCTCACGAGCAGGTTCAGAAGCGCATCATTGCCATCCACGGCAAGGACCGTGCCTGAAGTGAGTGCCACGGCGGCAATTGCGGCGACAAGGGCCCGAAGGGAGGGAGGGAGCATGGCGTGGAATTGTCGATCCTTGGGAACCTCATCTTCCCCGTCCATCACCGTCGGGCCCGCGGGTTCCTCCCCACGCGTCGAACCGCGGCCGCCGGGTCCCAGCTGCCGCGCAGCGCTCCCGGTGATCCGGGCCGGAGGCTTGGCAAGTAAGTGATGAGACTCATCTTGCGGCGACGGCGGACGCCATTGGAATGGGCTCCAGTAGCACCCGCGAAAGGGCCAGTAGGCGCGGTTTTACTTCGATCTCGGGCGACGCAAACGCCGCCGCCATGAAACGAAAAACCGCCTGCGCGCACGGGGCGCGCAGGCGGCGTCTTGGGGCCTAAGAGACCAGACGGTCCTCAGGGAAGAACGTAGCGCAGGTCCACGAACACCATCGTCGCGTTGGCCTTGTTCAGCCCGCCCGCCGGGACGTACCAGGGCTTGCGGTCGAGATAGGAGACCTGGGAGATGAACTGGAGGGCGCCGTACTGCGGGTTCTTCCAGAACGTGAACGTGTTCGCCAGGGTGAATTCGTCGATCGTCTTGTTGTTGCTGTTCGCCGACGTCGGGAACCCATAGCCGACCCATGTCCCGTTGGAGAGTTTGTTGGCGCGCTCGCCGAAGCCGATCGTGCTCCAGTAGGCGGACACCGTGTCGACCGGTGCGACCGTCCACTCGAGGCCGAGGATCGCCGAGGTGGCCTTGACCAGGCCGATGCCGTAGGCGCCGGTGGAGTCGGGCGCCTTGACGATGAAGTCGGGCCCGAGGCCGAAGAGGTACCGCCCGCCGCCGTAGCTGTAGAAGCCCGTCCCGATGAAGTGGAGGCCCTTTACGAGCTCGAAGTTGACCGCGCCCTGGATGCCGGCGCCCTGCGCCGTCGCATCCGTGTTGATGGCCGAGGAGTAGGTGTTGATCTTGTATGAGCTCAGGAGGCCGGAAAGCTCGAAGTGCCAGGGCAGGTCGTTGATCGCCTTCGTGTCAAACGCCGCCTTCGCAATCACATCCGGGAAGACGTTCGGCTGGGTCGTCGCTGCGCCGGTGTCGACCTCGGTCGCGGTGAATGCCGAGGGAAGGACCACCGCTCCGCCCACATATTGGTCGGGGTTCTCGAGCGAGAGGCCGAGGGTCAGCTCGTCCGTGGCGTGGTACACGACCCTGATCTGCGGCTGACGGGCCCAGGTGAGACCCGCCTGGTAGTTCGTGTCCATGTTGTTCGTGAAGAAAATGTCCGACGGAATCGGCGAGATGCCGACCCTGTTCGGGACGAGCATGCTCCAGTCCTGGCCTGCCAGGAATTCCCACTGCCCCTTCTTCAGATCGACGAAGTAGTTGCGCATGCGAAGCGTGTCCGCATTGCTGGTGACGTAGAGGTTCGCCGGGGCGTTGCCGAGGAAGTCCGTCTCGAGGTAGCCAAGCACCTTCGTGTCAGCCACCACCGAGTCGACCCTCAATCCGACACGCGAGTTCTGCGCGCTGAACTTCGTCTCGGACATTTGTCCCAGCGAGCTGTTCGCGTAGGGGATGCTGCCAAAGCCGGTGCCGATCGCGCTTCCCGTGGAGGTGCTCCGGTAGACGCCGGTAAAGTCCATGAACCCGAACGGGGTGAAGTCCGCGATGCCGATCTTGAACGACAGGGGGGAACTGCCCGGCTTGCTAGGAGCAACCGCGACTCCGGCGCCGGAGGCGCCGCTGTAGGGGGGGACACCCGTGTTAGAGGCCGGGGCTACCGTTGCGGGAGCCGCCTGGGGCTGCGCTGCCGCAGCCGCGAGTTCCTGCTGGAGGCCCGCTACGTCCTGCTGGGTGAGGACGCCCTTCTTGACGAGGATATTGAGCAGGATCTGGGTGCTCTCGTCGGCAAATGCCGTGCCGGCGGTAAGGGTGGCAGCAACTAGGGCCGCGATGCAGACACGAGTGATTTTAGGTAGCATGGTGTGAAACGATGGATGTTTGGATACGCCGCACCTTGTAGCCTGACATTGTTACGGATGTGTGGCGCCGCCGTGACGAAACAGTGAAGAACCCCGCCCACTTCGAGGCCCGTGCACGCGAACGCACGCGGGCACGAGATGGCCGGCGGTTATGTTACGGCACGCGCGCAGGAATCTTGAGTCGACAACAGATGCCTAAAACTATAAATCGTTATTGATCAGATCATTGATCATATAATACGAAGGCCTATGGACAGCGATCCACCGCCCTCGCGGCCCGTGCGGCGGCGCAAATCGCCTCTCCTTGCGCCCGCGCGCCCGCCGCCAAAACCCAACTATTTTTGGAGCCATTGGCCGGACGGCTCTGTTACCGTCGTGCAGCAATGAGGATCCTCGTGGTTGAAGACGAACGGAAGGTCGCCGAAATGGTGGCACGGGGCCTCAGGGCCGAACGCTACGCCGTGGACGTGGCCGCCGACGGCAACGCGGGCTGGGCCTTCGCGAGCGCCTACCATTACGACGTCATCCTTATGGACCTCCTGATCCCCGGCATGAGCGGCCTGAGCCTGCTGAAGAAGATCCGGCGTCACGATCCCGCGGTCCCCGTCCTCGTGCTCACGGCCACCGACTCCACCGCGAGCAAGGTCTCGACCTTCGAGGCCGGCGCGGACGACTACCTTACCAAGCCGTTCGCGTTCGCCGAGCTCCAGGTCAGGGTGAAGGCGCTCCTTCGCCGCGGCCCCGTGGGGCAGGACAGCACGATACGGGTCGCGGACCTGGAGATCGACCGCGTGGGCCAGCAGGTAAGGCGCGGCGGCAAGAGGATCGACCTAACGGCCAAGGAATACGCGCTCCTTGAATACCTTGCGACCCAGGCCGGCCGGGTCCTCTCGAGGACGATGATCGTCGAGCACGTCTGGGACCAGAGTTTCGAGGGCCTCACCAACATCGTGGATGTTTATGTCCGCCACCTGCGGAGCAAGGTGGACGAGCCCTTCCGGCCCAAGCTTATCAGGACCGTACGCGGCGTGGGCTATTCCATGGTGGCCGGCCCCGAGTCGTGACCCCCTACTTGATCGCCCCGATCTGGTAGTCCAGCACCGCCTTCTCGATCAGGGTGTCGTAGCGGGCGTTGGCGTGGGTGATGGCCGCGGAGGTCTGGCTGAGCTGCGCCTCGCTCAGCTCGATCACGGACGAGCTGCCGAATTTGTACCGCGCCTGGGCTAGGTCAAAGGCCTCGCTCGCGTGCTTGACCAGTTGCTCCGTCGTGCGCAGGCGCTGGAGGGCCGTGTTCACGCCGACCCAGGCGACGCGCACGTCGCGGGCCACGTTGTCCTCCGCCTCACGAAGGGCCTCGTCGGCCACCTGGGCCCGGATCCGGGCCTCATGCTCGCGCGCCACGAAGGCGCCGCCGGCGAAGATGGGGATGCTCAGCTGGACGCCGCCCGCCGCATAGTTGGCCGGCAGGTGGGCATCGCGCCAGGGGGCGCTGCCCGCGGTGCCCACCGCCGCCAGCGTCGGATAGTTGGCGTCGCGCTCGGCATTGGCGGCGCTTTGCTCAGCATCGCGCTGGTCCCGGAGCCTTAGCAGGTCCGGCCTGCTCCTGAGCGCCGTGTCGATCAGGTCCTCGACGGCGGCGGGAGCGCCCGCAGGCTGCGGCACGTCCGTCAGGGCGAAAGCGTGCTGCCTCCGGTACCCAAGGGCGGTCGAAAGCGATGCCATGGCCGACTCCAGCTGCCCCTGCGACTGCTGGACTAGGAGGTCGGCCTCCTCAACGGCGACCTGTGCAAAGCTCACGTCGAGCGAGGACTTGAGCTTGTTCTCCGCCAGCGACTTCACCTGGCTCATGACCAGCTGGCGGGACGTCAGCGTCTGGCGCGCCACCGCGAGGACGGACTGCGCCTGGAGGGCGGCGAAGTAGCTCGTCTCCGCATTGAGGACGACCTGCTCGCGCGTCGACTCGGCCCCGGCGGCTGCGCCGCGGGCCTGAGCCTTCGCGCTCGCGGTCAGGTTCCCCGTCCGTCCGAAGTCGGTGATGAGCTGGCTCACGACGACCCCCCCGGCCGCCCGGTCGTAGATCGAGGGGTTGTTGATGCCGCCGGCGAGGATGCGGGTCCCCTCAGTGGTCGCCCCCGCCCCGGTGATGTATCCGTTGGCTGTCGGAAAGTATCCCGCGCGAGTCTCCTTGACGAATTCCTGGGCCAGGAAGGCCTGCAGCTGGGCGGCGGCATACTGCGGGTGGTTGCGCTGGGCGGTCTCAACGGCCTGCTCGAGCGACAGGGGCTCGGAATGCTCGTCCGCGGCGAGGGCGCCGGCTCCAGCGAGGAGGGCCGCCAGGACCATGGCGACAGGAAGCCCCCTGAAACGCGGGGACATGACGCAGGAATCTTCAAGGGCTCTCATGGGCTTCGGAATTGGAGTCCAGGGGTCGTCACGAGGCATCGACGGCGGGCGCGGGAGGGGCCTCGGGTAGGGCCGGGGGCGTCTCGGGCACCTTCCCCCTGTAATAGAGGTAGAAGGCGGCGGGCACGAGGAACACCGTCAGCGCGACCGAGGCGATCATGCCGCCGATGATGGAGCGGGCGAGGGGCGCGTAGGATTCACTGCCGGCCTCCAGCGCAAGGGCCATCGGGATCAACCCGATCACCGTCGCCAGGGAGGTCATGAGGATCGGCCTGAGCCTGACCCGCGCCGCAAACTGGACGGCATCCTTGAGGGGCATCCCGTCCGCTATCAGGCGGTGCGTGAACTCCACGATCAGGATGCTGTTCGAGACCACGACGCCGACCATCATGACGATTCCCATGAGCGACATGATGTTGAGCGTCGTCCCGGTCGCGGTGAGGGTGATCAGGACGCCGGTGACCCCGGGCGGCACCGCGAGAAGGATGATGAAGGGATCGACGAAGGATTTGAACTGCGCGACGAGGACGAGGTACACCAGGATGACCGAAAGCCCGAGGCCTATCCCGAACGACCGGAACGACGAGTTCATCGCCCCGACAATCCCCCGCACGCGGATCACCACGTTGGCCGGCGTCTTCGTCCTCGCGACGATCTTGTCCACCTCCTTGGCAACCCGGCTCAGCTCCTCCCCGTGCGGAGAGACGTAGACGTCGATCACGCGCCTGAGCTGGTAGTGGTCCACCTCGGTCGGCTTCTGGATCTCCTTCACCGCGGCTATCGTGTCGAGGAGCGCGGTGTTATTCTGGGAGCCCGACCGGACGGGGATGCTGCGCAGATCCGCCAGTGACTTCACCGTATTGTCGGGGTACTGCACCGTCAGCATGTACAGGTTGCCGCTCTTCGGATCGACCCAGTAGCTCGGTGCGATCATGCCGTCCGAGGTGAGCGCCGTGATCACGTTGTTGACGACCTCGTGTTCGGAGAGGCCCATCTCCATCGCGTGGTAGCGGTCGATATTGAGCTGGAGCGAGGGAGCGTGGATGTCCTGGGGTATGAAGGCGTCGCTCACGCCGGGCAGGGACGCCGCCTGCCCCCTTATGTCCTCGGCGATCGTGTTGGCCTCGTCCAAGTCCGTGCTGCTCACCTGGACGTCGATCGGCGCCGGGATGCCCTGGTTGAGGACGGCATCCACGAGGCCGCCCGACTGGAAGTACGTGGCCAGCTCCGGGGTCTCGCGGCGAAGCGCCTCCCGGACCCGGTCCATGTAGGCGTAGCTGCCGACCTTGTGCTCGTCGACCAGGCTCACCTGAACGTAGGCCGTGTTGGGCGCAGAATTGCTCGTGTAGATCGAGGAGAGGTCGGGCGTCGAGCCGATGTTCGAGACCACAAGCCTGAGGTCATGGGCCGAGACGATGCGGCGGACGATGGACTCCACCTTTGCCACCTCCTTCTCCGTGAGCTCGACGCGTGTGCCCGGGGCCGCCTTCAGGTTGATGACGAACTGGCCGGGATCCGTGCGCGGGAAGTAGGCCATGCCGACCGCGGGCACGAGGGCGAGGCTCAGTACGAATACGCCGGCGATGCCCACGACCGTCCCCACGGGCCTTGCCAGGGCGATCGCCTGGGCCCGGTCGAAACGCTTCAGGAACCTGTGAAACCTGGCGTTGAACCCGTGGTTGAACCGACCCCAGGCCGATTTAGGGGGGACTGACGCGCTCGCATCGTGTCCTTCATGGGCGATCTCTACAGACCGGATCAGCTTGGCGCAGAAGAGCGGCACGACCGACATCGCGACGAAGTAGGATGCGAAGAGCGAGAGGACGACCCCGAGCGCGAGCGCCGTGAAGAGGAACTTGCTGACGCCCGCAAGGAACGTCACGGGAAAGAAGACGATCGCAGTCGTCAGCGTCGCGGCCAGGACAGCGAGGGCGACCTCCTCGCCCCCCTTTTCCGCAGCCACCTCGGGCGACTCGCCCATCTCCATGTGCCGGAATATGTTCTCCAGCACGATGACCGAGTTGTCGATCAGCCTCGAAAGCGCCAGCGCGAGGCCCCCCAGGATCATGGCGTTGATCGAGCTGCCGCCGAACTGGAGCGCGATGAACGCAGCGAGCACCGAAAGGGGGATGGACAGGAACACGGCAAAGGTCGCCCTCACGTTGCCAAGGAAGACGAGGATCATGAGGCCCGTGAGCACCAGCCCGATGACTCCCTCATGGACCAGGTTGCTGATGGCGGTCTTCACGAAAACCGACTGGTCAAACACGACGTTCGTCACGAGGGACTTGGGGATGTCCAGGAGGTGCGAGGTCGCCTCCTTGATCCCGCTCACCACCGCGATCGTGTTCGCCTCGGCGCTGGACTTGAGGATCGGCAGATAGACAGAGCGCTGGCCGTCGATGCGCACGACGTTGGTCTGGATCGCCGCATCATCGACCGCCTTGCCCACGTCCGCCACCAGCACGGGCGACCCCTGGTACATCTTCAGCGGGAGCCGGTTGATCTCGTCCATGGTCGCAAGCTGGCTGTTCGTGTAGAGGTTGTAGTCGAACGGTCCGATCTTCACGTCGCCGGCCGGCAGGATGAGGTTGGCGTCATTCACCGAGTGGACGACATCCATGAGGCTCAGCTGCCTTGCCTCCATCTTGACGGGGTCCAGGTAGATCTGGATCTGGCGCAGCTTTCCGCCGAAGGGAGGGGGGATGGCGCAGCCGGGCACGCTGGCAATCTGATTGCGGACGTTGTACTGGCCGACGTCGTGCAGCTGGGTCTCGTTCAGCCCGGCTCCCTTGAGCGTGACCAGGCACACCGGAAGACTCGAGGCGTCAAACTTGAGCACCACGGGCGGGAGCGTGCCCGGCGGAAGGCGCCGCAGGTTCGCCATCGCCAAGTTCGTGATGCTGGTCACGTCCGAGTCGGCGTTGGTCCCCGGCTCGAAATATATCTTAATGAGGCTTATGCCCGGGAGCGACCTCGACTCGATGTGGTTGATGCCGCTGGCGAGGGTGAAGAACCTCTCATAGGTCCCCGTGATGTCGTTTTCGATCTGCTCGGGCGGCATCCCCGAGTAGAAGGTGGCGACGACCACCACCGGGATGTTGACAGGGGGGAACAGGTCCACGGGCATCCGCACGACGCTTGAAAATCCCACCACCCCCACGATGAGGCACAGGACGACAATGAGGTACGGGTACTTGATCGAGAAACGAGACATGCGTGGATTCCCGGTGGGGACCTAGCGCCGGCTGGTGTCGACGCTGATCCTGCTCTTGAGCTTCTCCGGGGAGAAATCCGCCGATCGGCAGAACTCGCAGACAGACTTCTCCCGGTCCCGGAAGCCCTCGGCCGCCGCGGTCACCTGCTCCGCGACGCCTTCGGGGATCACCACCACCCCGCTCTCGTCGCCGTGGACAAGGTTTCCCGGCTCCAGGCGGAAGCCCGCCATCTCGATCGCGACCCCGAGTTCTATCACGTGGCTATAGGCGTGCGAAGGCGACACGTTGCCCGCGAAGGCGCGGAGCCCGATCCGTTCTAAACTGGACGCCCCGCGGATGGCGCCGTTCGTGATGACTCCGACGAATCCCAGCGCCTTCAGGATGCAGGCATGGACGGGCCCGACCAGCGAGCCGCGCCCCGGCTTGGCGTCAACGTCCTCGATCGCGAGGACCCGGGGAGATTGGTGCGCCTCCAGGAGCTCCCACCAGTCCGGGTGATCCAGGTAGAAGGCCCGCTTCATCGGCGGTTCCGCCGACCGGACCCTCAGCGTCACGACCCGGCCCACCATGGGAAGGAGCCGCGGCGTCCGGCACGAAATGCGGCTGTCGCCGAAGCCCTCGTTCGCCAGGCGAACGCCGGTGGAGTCGACCCCGTTCGCGACGGAACAGCTGTCGCAAGCGGCAAGCCTGGCCAGGATATCGGGATTGATGGGACTCTTCATGGTATATTACTCCGGTGTCGCTGTTTCCATTTCCTTGGCAGAAACCTTTTCGCCGGGGTGGATGCCCCCGCGGTCGCTGACGATCACCCGCTCGCCTCCGCTCAGGCCCGACTTGATCTCGGCAAGCTCAGCCGTTCGCAGGCCGACCGAGACGGTCCGCTCCTCGACGGTGCCGTCCTCGCCAACGATGGTCACCGACGGGTGGTCGCCATGGGAGAGCGCCTGGAGCGGCACGGCCAGGACCCCCCTGGCCTCCTCGAGGGGCAGCGTGATCGACGCATACATCCCCGCCTTCAGGCGCCCGTCCTGGTTCGGTACGTCGATCTCGGTGATCATTGTTCGCGTGGACCGGTCGATCGACCAGGCGTCCCGCACGATCTTCCCGGAAAACGACCGGTGCAGGGAGTCGACGCTGACCTGGACCTCCTCGCCCGCGTGGATCCTCGGGGTCTCCAGCTCGGGCACGGGGAAGCGCAGCCGCAGCAGGTCGTCCTCCGCCAGCTCGACCAGGGGCTCGGAACTGGAGGATGTGCCCGCCTGGATCAGCGACCCGAGGTCGACGAACCGTTTTGTGATCACCCCGTTGAACGGCGCGGTGATGCGCGTGTATGACATGAGCGCGCTGTACCGGTCCGCATCGGCCTTGGCCGACGCCACCGCGGCCGCCGTCGCGCTGTCCTTGGACGAGGCATCGTCAAGGTCCTGCTGGGCCACAAGCGCCGGCTGCGAGCGGTTGACGCCCTGGAGGCGGTCGGAATTCAGGTGGGCGATCGCGTGGTCCGCCTCGGCGTGCTGCTGCGCGGCAACCGCGCTTGCCAGCTGGTCGCTCAGCTCGGGAACCTCAAGGGTCGCGATGAGATCGCCCGTCTTCACGCGGTCCCCAATGTCGACCCGTATCAGGTTCACGTAGCCGGACACCTTCCCGTGCACCATGATGTCCTGGTAGGGTTCGAACTCGGCCTGCAGGGTCATGGTGTTCGCGAGGTTGGTTCTCACCGCCTTCACCACCGCGACGGACCTGGCGGCGGGCGACTCGGACTGCCTGGCGCATGCGGCGAGCAGAACACCCGCTGCAACGCCCGCGCATGGCAGCACGAGGCCCAGGAAGCTCCGGCGCACAGAGGTCTTGGGGTTTGCCAAAGTCAATGGATTCACGGGTAGCGGCATGGCGGTCAGGGTTCGAAGATCTCAGCCGGGTTGGCGTCCGTCGCGCTGGAAAGGGGAAGCGACACGCGGAACAGGCTTCCTTTGCCCACACCGCTTTCCACGGACACGTGGCCCCCATGGGCGCTGCAGATCGATTTCACGATGGCCAGCCCGAGGCCGGCGCCACCGTTCGAGGCGGCCTGGTCCTGGCGCACCCGGTAGAATCGCTCGAACACGTGGGGTATTGCCTCGGCGGGGATACCGATCCCCGAATCGCGGACCTCGAGGATCGCCATTCCGTTATAGGTCCCCGTTCGCAGGAAGATGGACCCTCCGGGCTCCGTGTACTTGATCGCGTTGTCGAGCAGGTTGACGATAACCTGCTTCAGGCGGGAGCGGTCCCCCTCAACGAAGACCGGGGTCTCCGCCTCCTTCGTGAGGACGATGTGCTTGTCCTCGGCGAGGAGGAGCATCTGCTCGGCGGTGCTCACGGCCAGGGCCGAGAGATCGAAGAAAGTTGACTCGGTGTGCGCCTCGCCGGCGTCGAGTCTCGAAAGGGCGAACAGCTGCTGGACAATCCGGGAGAGGCGCTCCACCTCCTCCAGGAGGCTGCCGAGCTGCTCTCGAAACTCGGCGGGCGTCGCCGGGTCCTTCGCAAGCGCCTCGAGTTCACCCTGAACGACCGTCATCGGGGTGCGCAGCTCATGGGAGGCGTCTGCGACGAACCTCCTCGAATTGCTGAATGCGTCGTCCAGACGCGTGATCATGTGGTTGAGAGCGGTCGAGACGCGCTCAAGCTCGTCGCCCGTTTGGGGCACGGGCAGCCGCTCGCTCAGGTTGTGCTGAGTGATGAGGCCCGCCTTTCGCGCGATCTGCTCGACCGGAGCCAGCGCCTGGCGGACAAGGAGGTATCCCCCGCCGGCTGCGGCAAGGGCGACGAAGGGGAACCCGATTGCAAGAAGCGTGAGCAGGTGCCGGACGAGTTCATCGACCGGTTCCCCAGAAACGCCTGCCTCCACCACGTAGGCGCCCCCGTCGGCTGTGAGCCCGCCCCGGTACGCGGCGATTAGAAGCGTTCGCCCGTCAGGCTGGGTCTCGATCCGCGTGGTCTTGAAGCCCTCCCGCGCCGGCAGCGCCCTCACGCTGGCCGGATTGAAGCTTTGGTCCGCGGGGGGGCCGGACATGTAAAGAACGCTTCCGTCGGGCCGCGTGATCCGGATGAACCGGTCCCTCTTCGACGGCTCATAGAGCGTCTCAATCTCCCTCACCATGTAGGCCTCCCCCGTCCGTGGCAGCTCCTCGACGAGGGTCTCGGATATTTGCCGGGCGCGCCGGGACTGGGTTTCGAAGATGTTCGTCTTGAGAAAGCCCCGGACCTGGAAGAACAGCATCCCGGCGAGTAGCACAAATATCCCCGCGGAGAAGGCCGCATGCCAGGCGGCTAGGCGGAAGCGGATGGAGCGAGGGTTCAAGAAGGACCCTCTTCAGTCAGTCGATAACCCACCCCGCGCACCGTGCGGATGAGCTTGACCGGGAACGGGTCGTCTATCTTTGCCCGCAGGTGCCGCACATAGACATCCACGATGTTGGTCAGGCCCTCGAAGCTCTGGTCCCATACGTGCTCCATGATCATGGTCCGTGAAACGACGCGCTTGGGATTCGAGGCGAGGTACTCTAGAAGGGCATACTCTTTCGGTGTCAGCTCAATTCTGCGGCCCGACCGCCTGACCTGCTGGTGGAGCAGGTCTATCTCGAGGTCGGCCACCCACCGTACCTGGACCTGGTTGATGGGGCCCCTGCGAAGAAGCGCGCGGACCCGGACCGTGAGCTCTGCGAAGGCGAAGGGCTTTGTCAGGTAGTCGTCCGCGCCCGCCTCGAAGTTCTCGACCTTGCTGGCCGTGGCATCGCGAGCCGTGAGGATGAGCACCGGCACCTCCTTGTTCTGGCGACGGAGCCGCTGGAGCAGCTCGCGCCCATCCATGTCCGGCAGCCCAAGGTCCAGGATGACGAGATCGTAGCTGGAGGCCGAAGCCATCAACCAGCCCGAGCCACCCGTGTCCGCCACGTCGACAGCGTAACGCTCGGCGCGCAGGCCACGGCTCACCATCTCGGCCACCTTGCGTTCGTCTTCGACCAATAGGATTCGCATGCGATTTGAAGGAGGGGCGAGTCTACACGGGCAAAATTAAGATTCGGCGAAAGAAACATTAAATTCGGATAATCTTCCAATCGGCCTGGGGATGACTTACCGAGGCCGCGATCGCCGTGCCCATATGTATCCGGGGTTACACTACCCCCGTTCCCCAGGGGGCGCGGTTTGGATGCCGGGGAGAGGCGACCGCATGCCTTGGGTACCACTTCGAGGCCGAGGCAGCCGCCGCCGGTCCGCGCACAATGACGGTCGATGTATGAGTCCAAAAAGACCCCGGAAGGCCAGGCGCTGGTAGTTGTATAATGGTTATTGTTAATAAGTTACGACATGCTTACGGAAATTTGGAGAAACGCCTTGCCAAATCTCTACCATTTTAATGTACATTGCGTCGCAGTGCATTTCAAATCAGACCACCCACGAACGACACAACGGCCCGCGAGCCTCTCCCACCGCCTCGCCTCCGCGGCTTTTGGGGACCACCCGAAGGTATCGCCCATCGACGCGATCGCCGATCAGCGGTTCGGGTGTAGTCGCTGAACCGCCAGGCCCCAGCGGGGACCCGGCCGAGAAGGACGTACCTGTTTCGTCATTTCTCGAGGCCCCCGACCCGCTGCCTTCGGCATGAAGCCCGTTTCCTCCCTTTTGCAGACCGGCCACCCGGATGCAGCACCTACCAATCCCAATGTCCGCAGCTCAGTCCATCCGTCCCCGGACGCTCGAGCAAACCGCAAGTCCCTTCCACCTACCATGATTCCGAAAAGATCACTTCGCGCCGCACGATCGATACTCGCCACGCTGGCTATCGCCGCCGCCCTACCCGCGTCATTGCGCGCGGACGAACCCGACGAAATCAACCAACTCCGGGCAGAGATCAAGCTGCTTGAGCAGAAGCTCAACGCCCTCGAGCAAAGGGAGGAGCAGCGCGAAAAGGTTGCCACCTCCGAGCCGACACAGGCGTCGGTCGCCGCCCCGACCCAGGCCCCCACCTCCAGGATCACGGTTGACGATACGGGCTTCAACTTCTCGTCGGCCGACGGGCAGACCTTCATCAACCTCCATGGGCTCGTGCAGGGCGATAGTCGCTGGTTCTTCGACAACCATGGGATCTCCAACAACAACACGTTCGTGATCCGTCGGGCCCGCCTTATCTACGAGGGCGCTTTCGACAAGATATTCACCTACCAGATCGTCCCCGAATTCGGCGGCGGCGCCACGGGTACCTCCAACGCTCCGGTCATCTACGATGCGAACCTCGGCATAGCCGTCACCCCGGGGTTCCAGTTCAGGGTGGGCAAGTTCAAGTCGCCGCTGGGGCTCGAGATGCTCCAGAACGATGCCGTCCTCCTGTTCAACGAGCGCTCGCTTGCCACCGACCTAGTCCCAGTTCGCGACGTCGGCGCCGTCTTCACGGGTTCGCTCCTTGGGAAGACGGTCTCCTACACCGCTGGGGCCATGAACGGAAACGCCGACAATACCTACACGAACAACACCGACACCGACAATAACAAGGACCTTGTAGCGCGGCTCTTTTTCACGCCCTTTGTAGGGGAGCCCGAATCGGCCCTTCAGGGCCTTGGGTTCGGGATCGCGGGAAGCGACGGCATCCAGAACAAGACGGGCAGCCTCACGACCGGCTACAAGACGGACGGCCAGCAGACGTTCTTTACGTACAAGAGCACGGTCCTTCCCCAGGGTTCCGAGTGGCGCGTGGCCCCGCAGGCGGACTACTACCACGGCCCCTTGAGCCCCCAGGCTGAATACACGGTCTCGGCGGTGACGGCCCTTTCGGGCCCGGCCAAGGCCGAACTGCGAAACAAGGCGTGGCAGGCCGCAGTGGGCTACGTGGTGACGGGCGAGAACGCCTCCTACAACGGCTTCGCGCCGAAGCACAACTTCAGCTGGCAGAATGGGACCTGGGGGGCGCTTGAGATCGGTGCGCGCATTGCGGACCTGAAGGTCGACACCCATGCCTTCCCGGTCTTCGCCGACCCGGCCGCAAGCGCAAGCGAGGCGACATCCTACGGAATCAGCGGAAACTGGTACCTGAGCAAGGCGATCCGCGTCTCGCTGGACCTTGTCCAGACGCACTTCGACAGGGCGCCAGGATCAAAGACCACGACAAACCTGCTCATCGGACAGGATGAACAGGCCCTCCTGACACGGTTCCAGGTGGGGTTCTGACGAGCTTCGGCCGCCAACGGGCGTCCACCAACCTGGCTGTCCTGGCGCGCCGGGACAGCCAGTTCCCGTTATGGGGCTAATGGTCATTGCGGAACCAAGCCGACGCGACGGGAATTAGTGCCGGGGCGGATCCCCGACCGGCGCGACCTCAAGGGAGGTGACCATTCTCACCCAACGGGCGGCCCTCTTGTCGCCAGGCACCATGATCCGCAACGGCCCCATGCCGCTTCCCAGCAGCTGGCCGTCCTCGCGATCGACAAGCAGGATCGTCCGGCTGTTGAAGGTCTCGTCGAATTCCGCGAGGGCGTAGACAACCTGGTAGTTGTCCTTGGTCCGCGCCACCACCACGAGGCTAAGGGCCGCGCCCCGGAGCTTTTCACCAAGGGGGGCTCCCGCCTGCGAGAGCAGCCCCTTAACGGGAACGCCCGAGTAAGTATGGGTCTTCTTCTCGTGAGGGTCGAACGCGCTCGAATCCTCATGGGGAATCGCCGCGATGTCGGCCGCGGTGAATGCAACGACCTTCCCCTGATAGGAGACGCGAAAGACAGCGTCATCGGCGCGGGCGCCCACGGCGAGCACCACCATGAGGAACGCAGGGAGCAGGCACGGGATGCGGCGCATTTCGTGGTATCCTTGCCCGCGCGATGACCGAATAAAGCCCATTCTCTGCCGGCCGAAGGCCGGCCGCGCGCCGAATACCTGGAAGCGGGCACGCACGTCCTCCCCGTTTCGCGTCGTTTCGCCCCATTCTTTGTGCGTTCAGCCACTGTTAAATTCCCAACTAGTCCTCATTCATCCATCTAATGCGCATCCAGGAAGAACCCTCCCAGCACGTAAGATCCACCCGCTGCCGCACTTCCAACATGAGCCCCTTTCATTCTCCCGATGAAATCTTTGAGCCGGCGCACCCGCGTCGGATCAGGTCCGTGGCGCGGTTCGCGCTGACATCGGGAGCCTTCGCACCTTTCTCAATGCAAACCAAGACTACCCAGATCCTGCTGTTCCTGCTCTCGGCCGCGGCCGCGTGCGCCCAATACACACCTCCCTCCCCGGCAACCCCGGTGCCCGGAGCGATTGACGACTTCGTCAAGGCCGAGGACCCCACGCTCAAGGGCTGGGACTTTGGCGTCAACGAGCGGCTCCGCCTCGAGGAGAAATCCTCGATGGGAACCACCCACGCCGGCTCCAACTACGACCTGTTCACCAACCCGCCGACAACAAACAGCAACGACTACTGGCTCTCCCGCCTCATGCCCCGGGTCGGCTACACAGGAGACCTGATCGCCTTCGTCGTCGAAGCCCGCTCGAGCTATTCGATCGGCGACGACCGCTACACGAGCACCGCGGCAGGCAAGAACCTCGCCGAGAACGACGGCCCGCTCCAGCTCGAGCTCGGCTACATCACGATCGGCAACCTGAAGGAGTTTCCCGTGACGCTGAAGGTCGGCCGGCAGTACCTGCAGTACGGTGAGGGCCGCCTCGTCGGGAACGCCTTCTGGCTGAATATCCCGCATACCTTCGACGCTGCTAAGGTGAGGTTCCAGAACTCCTATTTTGGCGTCGACGTGTTCGCCTCCAACCTGGTCTATGTCCGCAACGGCGGCCATTTCGACCAATCCAACTCCCAGGACACCCTCTCCGGTGCCTATTTCGACGTTCCCGGATGGTCGAAGGACAACATTACGGAGCTCTATGTCTTCGCGCGCGATGTCTCCCGCGGCATCCTGACGGACAACTGGACGCTCGTTCCCGCACCCTTCCGCTTCACCGCGCCCCAGGACACGTACACCTTCGGCTACCGATCGAAGTCCAAACCCGCGGCGTACGGACCGTGGGACTACAGCCTTGAGCTGATGTGGCAGGTCGGTAACAGGACGGCCGTGTTTCCGGCGACTGCCCTGGCGGCTGCGAAGGCGGCCCCAAGGCTCGACCAGAATGCCTGGGCCTTCGTGGCCCAGGGCGGCTACACGTGGAAGGACCTGCCCTGCAAGCCGCGCGCAGCCGTGATCATCAGCGCCGCCTCCGGAGACCAGAACTCAGGCGACCAGGACAGCCAGACCTTCATGAACATCCTGCCCTCCAACCACGGGCTCTATGGCATCATGGACCTCTCCAGCCTTCAGAACATCGTGGATTACCGCCTTTCTCTCACTGCTAAGCCGAGCACGACGACCAGTGTCGCCGTGGACCTTCACCAGCAGTACCTGGAGAACAACCATGACTTCTGGTACAATGTTGCGGGAGTCCCGCGCAACACCCCCGGGGCCGCCGTGGGAAGCGGCAAGGGCTTCGGGATCAATCCCGGCTACAAATCGGACATCGGCCAGGAGGCGGACCTCATCTGGGGATGGACCGCGACGAAGGGCCTCCTGCTCGAGGTGGGCGTGGGCCATTTCTTCCGCGGCGACTACGTAAAGGAGTCTCTGCGCGTTGTCGGCTCGAAGGACGGCAACTACGGCTACCTGCAGGCGACGATCAACCTGTAACCCTTCGGCTGCCGTGGGGGCGGCACCCGCTGCCCCCGCGGCCCGCCTGCCCGCTCAGTTGGAGCGGCTAAGGATCTTCTTCTTCTCGGCCTGGAATTCCTCGTCCGTCAGGATGCCCTTCTTGCGCAGGTCATCGAGCTTGGTGAGCGCGTTGTAAAGGTCGTCGGTCGTGTTGGTGAGCGTCCTCGGGGCCGGCTCGGCCGCGGCCGCATAGCCGGCAGGGGCCGCATAGCCCGATGGGGCCGCGGCGGCACCCTCGACGGGAAGCGGGCTCGTAAGGCCCGGGTCTCCCGCATTGAGGGCCCTGAACACGATCGTCGCGGTGGCGTAGCCCAGGCCGATCATGGGGACCTTCCCCGTGAGCGAAATCAGCCGCATCTGCTTTCCCTGGTCCTGGCAGAACTTTTCCGCCGAAGCCGTCACCTCCTCCTTCAGCTTGTCCGTGCTCCGGGTGAAGGTTGTCCGCGCCTCACGGGTGATCGAGAAGGTGTCGTTTCCCATCGGGGTCACCTTTTCGCGCGATGATGAGGCATATCCAACACAAGCAACGCATAAGAATGCCGCGGTAAGAATCTTGCCTAGGGTTTTCATGTTCACGCGGAAACCGTCGCCGGGCGCGCCAGTCAGGTCAAGGTTTAGCTGTCGCCCCGGACCCCCAAGGGCCCGCCCAAGCAGGCCGTTGCAATCATGGCGCCTTGCGGCAACCTTCTGGGACCCCCGCCCCACCCCGATGAGCTCCAGACTCCCGATCAGGCCCCTGTTGTCGGCATTCGTGCTGCTTGCACTTGCGTTGACCTCGCGCGCCTCCGCGGACGCTCCGCAGTCCCAGGCCCCCGTCGCCGCTCCCCTCTCCGACCAGCAGCGCGATTTCATGAAATGGCGCTTTGGGATGTTCGTGCACTTCAACATCGGGACATTCGCGGATCTGGACTGGGCGGGCGGCTACGAGGACCCCGGGCTCTTCAACCCCACGAAGCTCGACTGCGGCCAATGGGCGGACACGGCGAAGGCCGCGGGAATGACCTACCTCGTGCTGACCGTGAAGCACACCGAGGGCATCGCGCTCTACGACAGTGCCGTGACGACCCACGACATCACCCTCTTCAAGAAGTTCAGGAACGGAAAGGGGGACATCGTGCGCGAGTTCGTGGACGCCTGCCGCTCGCGGGGACTGAAGGTCGGCCTGTACTACTGCTTCCCCGGCGACTATTCCGACGAGGCCCACCACAACGCGCCGCCGCCGAACATGCCCAACCTCCACGGCCTGCCCCCTGAGGCGGCCGGGGACTACGTCGGGTTCATGAAGCGCCAGCTCGCGGAGATGCTGACCCTCTACGGTCCGATAGACCTGCTCTGGATCGACCAGTACGCCAACAAGTACACTGGGGACCGGTGGACGGAGATGCTCGCCTACATCAGGTCGCTCCAGCCGCGCTGCATCGTGCTCGCCAACAATGCCAAGAACCTCCGCGACTCGGATGTCCTGAGCTTCGAGTATCCCTGGAAGGGCGACCTGCCGCTCACGGACAACACCTCTCCCGCGGAAGTCTGTGACGTCATCCAAACCAGGCAGCGCTGGTTCTGGACCGAGGTGAATAAGCCCGAGGACCTGCAGTCGGCCGCGCAGATCGTGGAGAGACTGCACACCTGCAATCAGAGGAACGCCAACTACCTCCTCGACGTGCCTCCGGACCGCGACGGGCTGATCTCCGGACCCCAGCTCCAGCGGCTAAGGGAGGTTGCCGCGCTGCTGGGTTCTCCAGGGGACAGCGGAAGGCCCGGCCCCTGACCCTGGCAGACTTGATGCATCACAAGATGCATGAGAGCAATAAGTTGGGAAGCTGCATTGCCGATCCCGAATCCATTTTGCGAGGAACAGCGTATATTGGTCTAGGGGGGAACCGTTCATCCCCCATGCGTACATGCCATATGACCCAATGTATGAAACACGGGACCGTCATTCGCCGTCTGGCCGTACCGTGACGAGGGACCGGAAAACACCCCCTCCACACGCTCGCAAGGCCGATCCCAATCCCAAGAAAGCCCCCATGAAATCCCTGTCCTGGACCTCCCCCCTTCTCGCGGCCCTGCTGGTCGCCGGTACCGCCTCGCGGGCCCACGCCAACCTGTTCACCGACAACTTTCAGGCGCTCATCGTCGCCGAGAAGGCGAAGGACGCGCCCGCCGAGCTGTGCAAGCCCTGCTCCTATGTCGCGTTCGACGGAGGCTTCATCGAGGCCGGGGATCCCATCGCGGGCGACACCGAGCCGACGCCCGAGCAGGTCCGGCAGGACCTGACGTCGGCGCTCGCCTCGCAGGGATTCCAGGACAGCAAGGGATCGCCCGCGCTCGTGATCATCTACCACTGGGGCGTCCTGCGCCCGGACCACCTTGAAATCAAGGTGCCCTACGAGATCAGGAAGAACCTGTCGGCGCGCCTCAACCTGGTCTCCACGAGGAAGATGGATGCCGAGATTGAGAACCTCATCAGGGACCGCGAACAGGCGGGAGGCCAGGACCTTAGCGCGGCATCGCCGAGGTTCCTCGTCCCGCCCCTCGACACCGTCGTCGCCCACGCGCGCCTTCCGCGCATCTTCGTGGTCGTCTCCGCTTACGACTACCAGGCCCTCTCGGGACGGCACGAGGCGAAGCTGGTGTGGAGGGCAAAGCTCAGCGCCCAGGAGACGAGCGGCGACATGCTGCAGGTGATCCCACCCCTGATCTCGAAGGGGGCTCCCTATTTCGGGCAGGATCTCGCCGAGGTCCCCATGCTCGATGCGACACTGGAGGCGCACCCGGCCGCCGCGCCCGATTCATTCAAGTTCCAGCCGACGCCGGAGACCTTCGGCCTCGACAG
>Ga0265324_10000114_pt1 | contig 63553 bp, 64 predicted proteins | sample 41419metaG_FD_198634 | JGI IMG/M metagenome (GOLD analysis project Ga0265324, IMG submission 198634) | Rhizosphere microbial communities from Carex aquatilis grown in University of Washington, Seatle, WA, United States - 4-14-19 metaG | ecosystem: Host-associated > Plants > Roots > Rhizosphere...
TTTCTGGACTATCGAGGGAGGGCATCATGTTGAGAAGCGATTTCTTGATCTCGTTTATCGGCAGACTTGTAGCGCTGGCATCATTAATTGCACGGTTGCCTATCGGAAGCCTAGGGGGCGCTTTGACTGGATTATTTCCTGGTAATTAGTTATTACAGAGAATTGATTCTTTGCGCCCGAAGTCTGATGCTTGCCGGTTTCGCGCTTCATGCATTGCGATTGCTTATGGCCGACAACGTCGAGATTGTTCGGTGGATCGATGTGTTAACCAATGAAACCATCAATCCACCTTGTCAACCTCAAACTTGTCTCTTCAAATGCTAGAGCGAAAGTATCCAGTCCACGAGGTTCTTGATGCTTTCGGGCGAAGCTTTACCTTTGATGTTTTTGTGTTCTTCTTCATGTCCATCGGCGAACTTGGCCGTTTCGCCTGATGTTAAATGGTGTATCAGTTTCTCTTCTGCCTCGGGCTTGCCGCGATACTTTTCGGCAACTTTTTTCCAGGCAGGCCCATCTTTTTCCTTGTCGACGCCATGGCACTTGAAGCAGTTGTGTTCGCGTGCCACTGCTTTCGCTGCATCGACATCAACATCAGCGAAGGCATTGAGCGAGATAACCAGAGCAGCGGCCGCCACGGCAGAACTGAAAACTGTTGATGTACGAGTTGTCATTTGATTCTCCTATGATGATTGGTGTTCCACGAGTTACGTACATGACCTGCACTTCATGATACCTTGAAATTGGATGATGCCAATAGCTGATAACGCGCAGCCGATTTCAGTCCGTTCTATTCAGCTTTTATTCAACTCCGGATTTCGTTTTACAAAATAAAACACGCTCCCATTGGGAGCGTGTTTCAAAACCGGGTTCTTGATGCCTGTCTATCTTTCAAACATGGCACGACCGGTTTAGTTCGGTTCCTGATACTTGTCTTCCGTCAACTTGGCTTGTGCTGCTGCCAGACGTGCGATGGGCACACGCGGGCCGGAGCAGGAGACATAGTTGAGTCCGATGTGATGGCAGAAGTGGATGGAGCCGGGGTGTCCGCCGTGTTCGCCGCAGATGCCCATTTTCAGGTCGGGGTTGGTTTCGCGGCCCCGAGTTATTGCCATCTTCATGATCTGTCCGACGCCCTTGATGTCCAGCACTTCAAACGGGTTGTCTTCCAGAATGCCTGTCTCGTTGTAAGCGGGCAGGAATTTGTTTTCCGCATCTTCGCGGCTGAAAGAGAAGGTGGCCTGGGTCAGGTCGTTGGTGCCGAACGAGAAGAACTCGGCAATTTCCGCCATGCGTCCGGCGCGCACGCAGGCACGCACCACTTCCAGCATGGAGCCGAACTTGAATTGCACGTCGATGCCGTGGGTCGCGTTCACTTCCGCATGGATGCGCTTTACGTAACTGTGAATGCGCTTGAGTTCTTCCACCGTTGCCACTTGCGGCACCATGATCTCCGGGTGGATTTCAACCCCTTCCTTGGCGCACAGTGCGGCAGCTTCGAGAACCGCCTGAATCTGCATGGAGTAGATTTCGGGATAGGTGATGCCCAGTCGCACACCGCGGTGACCCAGCATGGGATTGACTTCGGCCAGTGCCCGGACTTTTTTCAGAATCACCTCTTTTTTGCTGATCACGTCTTCTTCCAGGTGCGATTCCTTGAAGTCGCCCAGCCCGCCCATGAGTTTGGTCAGGCCGTCGGCATATTGCTGATACAGCTTGGGGTTGAGCAGCTTGAGCGTATCCGGCAACTCTTCCAGTCCGGCGATGGTGTCGCGCAGTTGGTGCAGGTGGGCGATTTCCAGTTCGAGCTGTGCGGCCGTTGGCAGGAATTCGTGCATCGGCGGGTCGAGCAGGCGCACGGTGACGGGAAGTCCTTTCATGGCCTTGAAGATGCCCTTGAAGTCGGCACGTTGTATCGGCAACAGGCGATCCAGCGCGGATTGGCGTTCTTCCGGCGTTTCAGCCAGGATCATTTCCTGCACGATGGGCAGGCGGTCGGTGCTGTTGAACATGCGTTCGGTACGGCACAGGCCGATACCCATCGCGCCGAATTCGCGCGCGCGCATGGCGTCGTTGGGGGTGTCGGCGTTTGCCATGACCTTGAGCCGGGATATTTCATCCGCCCAGGACAGCAGTGTGACCAATTCCTCCGAGAATTCGGGCTCCACTGTCGGCACTTCGCCCGCATACACATGGCCGGTACCGCCGTCGATGGTAATGATGTCGCCTTCCTGCAAGGTGGTATCGCCAATCTGCGCGTTGCGCTGTACGTCGTTGATGACGATCTGTTCGCAGCCCGATACGCAGGGCTTGCCCATGCCGCGTGCCACCACGGCCGCGTGCGAAGTCTTGCCGCCGCGGCTGGTCAGGATGCCCTGTGCCTGGAAGAAGCCGTGGATGTCTTCCGGCTTGGTTTCTTCGCGCACCAGAATGATCTTCTCGCCCGCACGACCGCGTGCTTCTGCGGTGTCGGCATCAAACACGATCTTGCCGGATGCGGCGCCGGGTGAGGCGGGCAGGCCTTGTGCCAAGGACTTGCCGTGGAAGTTCGGTGCCAGTTGCGGCACCAATAGTTGTTCAAGGATTGCCGGCTCAATGCGCAACAAGGCGCGATCCTTGGTGATCAGACCTTCGTTGAACAATTCCACCGAAGTGCGCACCATGGCGCGCGCATTCATTTTGCCGTTGCGCGTTTGCAGGCAATACAGGATGCCTTTTTCGATAGTAAATTCGAAATCCTGCACTTCGTGGTAATGCGATTCCAGCCGGTTGTGCAGCGTCATCAACTGGCGGTAAATCTCGGGCATTTCCTTTTCCATCTCGGCAATGGCTTTGGGCGTGCGGATACCCGCCACCACATCTTCACCCTGCGCATTGACCAGGTACTCGCCATAGATGAGGTTTTCGCCGGTGCCGGGGTTGCGTGTGAAGCCGACGCCCGTGCCGGAATCGTTGCCCATGTTGCCGAATACCATGGTGCAGATATTGACTGCGGTGCCGCTGGCTTGATCCTTGGTGATCTTGAACTGCCTGCGGTAATCCACCGCGCGCTTGCCCATCCACGAGCCAAATACTGCGCCAATGGCGATCTCCAGTTGTTCAAATGGGTCTTGCGGGAACGGTTTGCCGGTATGGCGTTCCACGATGGCGAGGAATTCTTTTGCCAGTTCCTTGAGATGGTCGACGTTCAGGTCCAGATCCTGCGGTGCGCCGTATTTGCGCTTGATCGCGGACATGCTTTCATCGAAATGTTCGTCGTTGATGTCGAGTGCGATCTTGCCGAATAGCTGGATGAAACGGCGATAGGTATCGTAGGCAAAACGCTCGTTGCCGGTCTGCTTGATCAGGCCTTTCAGCGAAGTTTCATTGAGACCGAGGTTGAGGATGGTGTCCATCATGCCCGGCATGGACATGGAGGAACCGGAGCGTACCGAGACCAGTAACGGGTTGGTGCTGCTGCCGAAACCCTTGCTGGTCTTCTTCTCCAGCGCCTGCATGTGGGTCTTCACGGAATCCATCAATCCGGCGGGCAGTTGGTTCTTTTCCAGATAGGCATTGCAGGCATCGGTGGTGATGGTGAAACCGGGAGGGACGTTCAAGCCGATCTGCGTCATTTCGCACAGATTCGCCCCTTTGCCGCCCAACAACATCTTGTTCTTGCCGTCACCCTTTTCAAATTCGTATATGTATTGCTTGCTGCCTGCCATTGCGCTTCTCCCTTACTTAGCCTGCTTAAAAGAAACAAAAAATAACGCCTGAATTGCTATTCTCTATGGAAATATCACCGCTGCGGGGCTTTTTAGTTCGCTGCCGGAATCTATATTTATTATTGCCAAATCACCCATCAACTCCGAGGGCATTCTACGCGACCTGACAGGCCCGCTTCAAGCGCCATTTGCATAGGCCTGAAGCGGTGTTTATTGATTAAAGCCGGAATGTGTGCTGCTACCGCGGGGTGGCGGCGATGGGGATATTTGATTGAGCAGCAGAAGTCTTCAACAGCGCTTCGAATTCCGGCGCGGGGAGCGGCGGGGCAAAGAAATAGCCCTGGCCGTAATCACAGCCTGCCGCGGCGAGCAGGTGGCGTTGCGTTGCCGTCTCGATGCCTTCAGCAATCACCTTCAACCCGAGCTTGTGCGCCATTACGATAATGGCTTCGCACAGGGCCATGTCGTTTGAGGTGGCGGTCAGGTTGCGTACGAAACTGCGGTCGATCTTGATGTAGTCGATGTCGAATTTTTTCAGGTAAGACAGCGAAGAGTAGCCGGTGCCGAAATCGTCCAGCGCGACTTGGATGCCGGCGTCGCGAAGTTCGAGCAACTTGCTCTTGACGGTGGCGGTGGCGTCCAGCAGCAACCCCTCGGTGATCTCGATTGCGATGCATTGTCCGGGCATCTTCAGTTGCTGCAGATGGGGGATCCAGTCCCGGAAATAGCGTTCGTCATTGCGGAACTGGACCGGCGATTTGTTTACGCTGATCTGGAATTTTGGATGATGTGTGGCGCGCAATCGTTGCACCTGTTGAACTGCCTCCCTGAATACCCAATCGCCGATGTCAATGATCATTCCCGACTCTTCTGCCAGCATGATGAATTCTGCCGGATTGATCAGGCCGCGATCGGGATGCTGCCAGCGAATCAGTGCTTCTGCCTTGTGGATGATTCCGCTGTCCAGTTCGACGATGGGATGGTAATGCAAGCGGAATTGGTTGCCGGAGAGCGCGGTACGCAGGTCGTTGATCAGGTGCATGCGGTTCAATGCGGCTTCCTGCAGGCTTTGGGTGAAGTAGCTGAACCGGTTGCGTCCTGCGCTCTTGGAGGCGTACATGGCCTGGTCCGCGTTGCTCATCAGCATTTCCAGATTGGTTGCATCATTGGGGTAGAGCGTGATGCCGATGCTGGCCGAGACGAAGGCGATATCCTCTTCCAGCTGGAACGGTGCAACCAGTGCATTGATGATGGCCTGTGCGATGCGCTCGACGCTGTTGGTGTCGTCCAGTTCGGACAGGATGACGGTAAATTCATCCCCCCCCAGACGGGCAACCGTATCCGATTCACGTACACAGCGGGCGATGCGGTGCGCGGCTTCAACCAGAAGGATGTCGCCCTTGTCATGACCCAGGGTGTCGTTGACCTCCTTGAATTTATCGAGGTCGATGAACATCAGCGCGAGCGGCGACCTGTCGCGGTTGGATTTCTTGATTTCAAGCTCAAGGCGGTCCTGGAACATGCGGCGGTTCGGCAGGTCGGTGAGCGGGTCGAAGTTGGCCTGCTGCCAGATGGTTTCTTCCGAGCGTTTCTTTTCGGTAATATCCTGACTGACGCCGGTCAGCTTGTATTTGTGTCCCTGATGGTCAATCAGTGATTTGAAACGCACCCTCATCCAGCGCATGCTGCCGTCGGTACACTGCGTGCGGATCTCGGTCTCCACCACAAAATCCGCTTCGTCGGAATCAAGCTCCAGTTGAATGTGGTCGCTGATGCGGTTTGCATCTTCGGGATGGACGAAGCGCTGGGCAAAATTCTCATAGGACATGCGATAGCCGCCGACTTGTCTGGCGGTGGCAAAATGCAGGGAGTAATACTGGTCGTTGAAGGTGAACTCCCTTCGGGCGACGTCATATTCCCAGTACCCCAGTCTGGATATTTTTGCTGCCAGCGCCAGTTCGTCATTGGTCCTGGCCAACTCGGTGGTGCGCTTCGCCACTTCTTTTTCCAGTCTGTCCTGATGGCGCAGCAGGCTCTCGTCCCTGTCCTGAATCTCGCTCAACATATGATTGAACGCCATGATCAGATCGCCGATCTCGTCGCTCGAATGGTGGGGTACGCGCAGTTCATAGGTCTTGTCATTGGCGATGGTGCGCGCGGTATTGGCGACGTCCCTGATAGGCTGCGAGATCACCCGCTGCAGGCGGGTCGCCAGGAAATAGATCACCAGCAGCGACAATGCAAAAACAGCCAAACCCGTTTCGAAATTGGCCAGATAATTGTTCCAGCGTTCGCTGAAATCCGCTTGCAGCAGGATGTAACCAATCCGTTCGTTGCCGCGTACCACGGGGCGATACAGGTCGGCATTATTCATCCAGATTTCGGAGCGCAGCTGTTTGGATGCGACCCGGTAGTCGTCGGGAACCAGTTTGACAATGCCATTGCGATTCCAGGTGGCGAGGGCGTTGCCTTTGGAATCCAGTATCCACGCCGTTTCTATCTCGCGATGTTCCCGCAGTGTTTCGAGCAGACGCTGGGCTTCGGTACGATCGCCGAATACCAATGCCGCTTGCGAGTTCTCGGCCAGAATGTCGGAAATGCCGGAAAGCTGTTGCAACGATTCGTTGTGACTGCTGCGCAGCGAACTGCCGAACAACACCGAGAAGCTGACCAGCATGCTGATCGCGCTGCCCAGCGTGATGAGAAAGACGAGCTTCTTGCGCAACGACCAATTGGACAAATCCGGAATGAATTTCATGATCACTGATTTCCGAAGATGTTGGCAGCCAGGTTAAGCATCTGGCTGGATAGTCTCAATCCAGCTTGCCGTGTCGAGGCCAGATTGACCTCGAACAGCATCTTGTTATTCCGGGTGAGCAGGCCAATGTCGCCGCCGCGCTCGGCAAAACCGGGGATGTCCGAAATGGTGAGCACGGGAGCAGTACCCAGCGATTTGATGATGGGGACAAGCCGCCGCTGTTCGTGTTCGCCGATGAACAGCACATGACAGGTGCTCCAGACCGTGCCGCTGTTGGTGTGCACGACCTGCAATTCATGTTCGCCAACCTTGCGGCCATTGAGGGTGGTTAACGATGCAAGCAGTTCGTCATTGCCAATCACGCACAGCCTGAGCTTGTCGCCTGTCCTGATCGCTTTGTCAGGCCACTCCACGAATTTGATGAAGTTGAACACATAGGCAGATTTGACCTGAACTTCGGAAAGCTCCGCACGGCAGCACTGCATGCTCATACCCGCAAGCAGAAGCAACAGCAGCAGGAAGCGCAGCACGGAGTTCATACAGCAATAATGTCTTTCCGTGCTTTTTGGCTGGTTGTCACTTTATTTGCCATGCCAAAGCGCTTTCAGGTAGATCGTGCGTTGCGGCACGACAGGCAGGGAAGGACTGTAGTCCGGGTAGAACTGCAGTTGCTGTTTGGACAGCAGGTTTTGCAAGGTGAGCGAAAGTTCAAGTGATTCATTCACCTGTTCGGCAAAGCGCAAATCAAGTTCGTTTCTCGCCTGGATCGGTGTGGGGCCCGGCGAGCCGGAGAAGAAACCGGTGTTGGACAATCCGCCAATTTTTCGTAACCAGATATCGAAATGCCGGTCCGGTGTGAAGTTGTAGGAAGAACGGATCGAACCCTGGTAGCTCGGGCTGTTGCCGTAAACGATGCCGCTATTGTCCGGCCCGCCATCCAGCCACATGCGCGAGGCATTGATTTGCAAACGCCAGTCCGACAAGGGAGTCCATTCGGTGGACAGTTCGATGCCGCGGGTGCGCACCGGCAGCGCATTGCCGCGTTCCAGTGTTGTGCACAAGCCGAATCCTCCGGTAAAGCCGAACCCGGCCAGCGCTGCGGCACATGCCGGGTCAACATTGGTTGTGGTCGATTGGCTCAAGACGCCGAAAACGCCTTCATACTTGCTCACATAGGCGGTCAAGTCGGAATAGAACGCCGGAGTCCATTGCGCCCGATGTCCGGCCTCAATGGTGCGGACTTTTTCGTTGCCGAAGTTGGATTGTTCGCCGGGAGCAGCGTAGAGCAACATCGGCGGAGCAGACGGTATTGCGCCAGGGTACGCACCCATGGTGCGGTCGGCCACGCTGGGCGAGCGCGCCGTTTTTGACCAGGCGAGCCAGAACGATTGTTGTTCGTTCGGGGTCCAGAGCGCACGTACAGAAGGTTGCGGGTCCGTTCCGCCAAATGTCTGCTTTTCGACCCGTACTCCGGCCTGGACATTGAAACGGCGCGGAATGATTGCCCATTCATCCTGGGCGAACACGCTGGCCAGCGTGACGGTAATGTCCGCTTGCGATGAAGTCAGGAATCCGGTCGTTCCCACCTGTTCCTTGTGTCTGGTTTGGCGGTAGTTGCCGCCCCACACCACATCATGTGCGTCGCCGAGCGGAAAGCGATGTTGCGCATCGACATCAATGGTCGTATGGCTGTCGCTTGCACCTGCAATGGTGCCCTGGAATTTTTCGAAATAGGTCTGGACGCGTGTTTCGCCGCCGCCTTCGGTCGATTGTTCAAGCCGTGCAAGCAGGTCGCCGCCATTTTTTTTCGAAACGTAAGGAACAAGCCTCGCCGTGCCATACTGGGCAAGGTTGTAGGTTGCGGCGGAATCGAATGTCGGGATCAGCCAGGGATCGCCGATCTGGGAATCAAATACCCGGCCGCTGAAGAAAATACGCGTATCGATACCATCCGGTTTGTCGTAACGGAACGACAGCGATGCGTCATTCCACTGGTCCTGTGCCTCTTTACCGTCGAGTTCCTTGCCGCCGTCGCGACGCTGCTCATTGAGCGTTACCCGCAAGGCTGAACCGTCTTCCCTCTTTGTTCCATAGCGCAAGGCAATGCCAGCTTTTCCGGTTGAGTTGCCGGCATGGCTGTCAACCAGCCAGCCGGCTGTGTCCTGCGCGCGCTTGGTAATGATGTTGATGACACCATTGACTGCATTGGATCCCCAGGCCAGACCTGCCGACCCGCGGATGACTTCGATGCGGCTGATCTCTTCGATCGGCATGTTCTCGGCATCCCAGGTGACGCCGCCATAGAGCGAGTTGTAAATCGCACGACCATCGACCAGTACCAGCAGTTTGTTGGCCATGAGCCCGTTGAAGCCGCGAATGGAAACTGCCCATTTGTTGTTGCTCAGGCGGGCAGCCTCGACTCCCGGCGCCAGGCGCAGTGCTTCGGGGATGGACAGGGATCCGGAGCGTCTGATGTCGGCTGCCGAAATGACAAAAACGGCGGCTGCGGTGTTGGAGACAGACTGGTTTTTGCGCGAGGCGGATTCGACGCCGACTTTCATCAGGTCGCCCAGGCTGAGTTCCGGCCACGTCTCTTCGGAACCGGATGCGCGCGCATGAGGCGCCACAGACAGCATGGCGGCCAGCATTGCTAAGCGTATCGAAAATGTATCCATGTAGGTTCCAGCGAAACATACAGCATATTAGTATCAGCGGCTCGTTGCCTCCCGCAGCTTATCGACGGATTATTTCATAAATTGAACCGTTTTGTGATTGATGCCGTGCGCCGCGACTAAGCGCCCTTGCGTTCAAGCACGGCGGCAAAAAATCCATCGGTATTGTGCAATTGCGGGGTGAGCTGCAGATAGTCGCCCATCGCCAAATCAATGTGTTGCTGGCGTAAAACCTCGCCTGCGGGCAACAGGGTGAAATCGGGATGCGCGGCAAGGAATGCCTGCACGATGCCCTGGTTCTCTTCATGCAACAGGCTGCACGTGGCATAGACCAGCCGTCCGCCCTGTTTCAGGAGGCGGGCCGCCGATGCCAGGATCGCCGCCTGCTTTTCATTGAGTTCGGCAACGCTTTGCGCAGATTGACGGAATTTCAGGTCGGGATTGCGGCGCAGTGTGCCGGTGCCGCTGCATGGCGCATCCACCAGTACCCGGTCGATCTTGCCGGCCAGACGTTTGATCTTGCTGTCGTTCTCGTGAGCAATGAGTTGCGGTTGCACGTTGCTCAGTCCGGAACGTTTCAGGCGCGGCTTCAGGTTGGTCAGGCGCTTCTCGGAAACATCCCAGGCATATAGACGTCCCTGTGAATTCATCATGGCACCCAGCATCAGCGTCTTGCCGCCCGCACCGGCACAGAAATCCACCACCATGTCGTTGCGTTTGGGGGCAAGCAGCAGGCCAAGCAACTGGCTGCCTTCGTCCTGCACCTCGAACTTGCCGGTAAGGAACAGTGCGTGCTTGTTCAGTGCGGGTTTGTACTTGAGGCGGATGCCCATCGGCGAATAAGGTGTGGCGTGCGCGTCCATGCCTTCGGCCTGCAGGGATTGCAGCACTTCATTGCGTCCGGCGAGCAGCGTGTTCACACGCAGATCGAGCGGGGCGGGTTGTTGCATGGAGCGCCCCAGTTCCAGAATCTCTGCGTCGCTGTGTTGCGGGCGCAGTTTTTCGACGATCCACTCCGGCAGTTCGGCCTGGATGGAAAGCGGTAGCTCGTTGGCGTTGACGCTCTTCACCTTGCCCAGCCATTCGGCTTCTTTTGCCTTGAGCAGCGGTTCCAGCTCGCGCAGGTTGTATCCGCCGAATTTGACCCAGTAAGCCAAAGCCATGCGGCGTGCCGTGGCTTGCCCTTTGTCGTCGACGGTGCAGGCATGCTCGAGGAGCAGGCGATGGCGCAATGTTCCAAACAGGGTATCCGCCACCAGCGAGCGTTCGTTGGAGCCGATGCGTTCGGCCTGGAAAAAATGGCGCAACACGGCATCGGCCGGGTGTTCCATTTTCAGTGCAGTGCGCAGGGCTTGTATGACCAGGTCGAGACGGTATTCAGTTAACAGCATTGATTATTACTCCTTGTTCTTCCGACACGCGGATGTCGGTGAGGACAGCGCAGTACTGGTGTGGTGAGGCGGCAATTGCGAAGCGGCGCGGTGTGGTATCCGGCTTCAGGTTCACTGGGTGATGCTTAATGCGGTAAGGACTTGTGTGAGCTTGTCGCCGTTATCCTCGGTCACTGTGATCTGGCAGGGGAAATTGCCGTTCTCGACCGATAGCCATATCTCGGTCTTCCATGCAGTTCCCTCTTCCGGCGGGGTGCTCAGGTACAGCGTTTCCAGCGTACCCAGCGGTACGGTCACCATCTGCTTGGGATGGATGATGTATTGGCGCTTGTCGATTTTGCTGCCATTGGTAATGTGCATGATCACTTCCTTGCGTTCGCGCAGAGAAGAAACATAGCGGAACTGGTAGGCCACGCTCAGGCGATCCTGTAGTCCTGCAGAAATTGACTCGACACGCTGGCCATAGCGGTCATTGAGCATTACGGTCGATTGATCCCAGTCGAAGTTGGCTTCAGTGTTCTTGAGCGTGTCCTGCGAGCGTTTATAGACGAAATTCTGCGGGCGCAACCCTTGCGTGGTAATGTCGCCTTCACTGACAACGTAAAGGGTGTCCGGCTTGAACAGGGCAAGCAGGCCGACCGGCTTGGTGACGTTCTCGATACGGTAATGGTTGCCGGTACGTGTGAATTTCTCGGTGATCGTGGCGATCTTGACGCTCTTGGTAATCACGTCGTAACTCGCTTCGATGCTTGCCGGCGGGGCAGCGAACAGTGCGGGAGCGAAACCGCATAGCAACAATGCAATGAATGAACGCATGGTTTATTCCAGTCCGGGAGAAATGAGTGCCGCGCCTGGCTGTTCCAGACGGTCGCTGGCAACGCGGCCGATTTCGTCCAGCCATACCTGATTGCGGCATAACCAGCGCACAGCTTGCGGATAGATGCGATGCTCTTCGAGCAAAACTCGGGCGGACAGGCTCTGCGGGGTGTCGCTGCGCAATACTGGCACTGCCGCCTGGATGATGATGGGGCCGTGATCCAGATCGGGCGTAACGAAATGCACGGAGCAGCCGTGTATCCTGACGCCGTCCTGCAGCGCGCGTTCATGCGTATCGATGCCGGGATAAGCTGGCAACAGCGAAGGATGGATGTTGATGAGCTTGCCGCGATAACGCTCGACGAAACCCGCCGTCAGGATACGCATGAATCCGGCCAGCACGATGAGGTCGGCAGAATAGCTGTCGATGGCTTCGGCCAATGCGGCATCAAAGGCGGCGCGGTCGGGATAGTTCTTGTGCGGTATCACGAAGGTCGGGATGCCGCGCATCCTGGCGATCTCCAGTCCCTGTGCATCGTCGCGGTTGCTGATGACCGCCGCGACCTGGCAGGGTAGCTTCGCTTCCAGCAAAGCCTGCATATTGCTGCCGAGACCGGAGATAAGGATGACGATGCGTTTCACGGTTGTTAACGTACCTGGGTCTGGTGTTCGTTGCCGTTGCGCGCGCGGATGACGCCGATGCGCGACACCGTTTCGCCTGAGGCCTGCAGGTGTTTGATTGCCGCATCTGCATCTTGCGCAGCAACCACCACTACCATGCCGATGCCGCAATTGAACGTGCGGAACATTTCCTGCGCCTCGACGTTGCCACCTTCGCGCAGCCAGTGGAACAGCTTGGGCATCTGCCAGGTCTTGCTGTCGATGTTGGCGACCACGTTCTGCGGCAATACGCGCGGCACGTTTTCGGTGATGCCTCCGCCGGTGATGTGTGCCATGCCTTTCACGGTGAGCTGTTGCATCAGGCTCAGCATCGGTTTCACATAAAGGCGGGTGGGAGCCATGATGCAGTCGGCCAACGTGCGTTCGCCGTCGAATTTGGCGTTCAGGTCGGGTTTGCTGCGTTCGATGATCTTGCGCACCAGCGAGTAGCCGTTGGAATGTGCGCCGTTGGAAGCCAGCCCCAGCACCACGTCGCCCGCGACGATATGTTCGCCGGTGATGATCTTGCTCTTTTCCACCACACCCACGGCAAAACCGGCAAGGTCGTATTCGCCCACCGGATACATGCCGGGCATCTCGGCGGTCTCGCCGCCGATCAATGCGCAACCGGAATCTTCGCAACCTTTGGCGATGCCCTTGATGACTTCGGTGGCGGCGGGCACATCCAGCTTGCCGCAGGCGAAATAATCGAGGAAGAACAAGGGTTCGGCGCCTTGTACCAGAATGTCGTTCACGCTCATGGCCACCAGATCGATGCCGACGGTGTCGTGGCGGTTCAGTTCAAAGGCCAGCTTCAGCTTGGTGCCCACGCCATCAGTACCGGACACCAGCACCGGTTCCTTGAATTTTTTCGAGATCTCGACCAGACCGCCGAAACCGCCGATGCCGGACAGCACTTCGGGGCGCATGGTGCGCTTGGCAAAGGGTTTGATGTTCTCGACCAGTTGGTCGCCCGCGTCGATATCGACGCCCGCATCGCGGTAGGACAGGCTGTTGGTGGGGGTGATCAAGTTGAGTTCTCGCTTTCTTAAAGGTAAAGTGCAGCACGTTTCCAAGCCGCGAATTTTACCCGAAATGACCTCATCCCGCTTTGCTCCCGTGCAATGCTCGGCCAACGCTGTCTTCCTGCGCCACGTGCCGGGCCGCTATCAAGCCTGCAACACAGGCAACCGGCAATGACCCAATTGTTATTGGGCATCGCCCCCGAATGGATCCCCACGCTGGATAACTTCGTTGCCGGGCGCAACGTCGAACTGCTGACTGCGCTGCGCCATGCTCTGGCTGCGGAGAAGGGCGAACGCGGCCTGTACCTTTGGGGCGAGACGGGCAGCGGCAAGAGTCATTTGCTGCAGGCGGCGGTCGGGCACGCACGGGCAATGGGCCAGTCGGCGGTCTACGCCAGCGGTGAAGTGCCGGAGGCTGCGCAAGTCGTGGCCGTGGACGCGGTGGAGACGCTGGATGATACGGCGCATATTGCCTTGTTTGCCCTGTATAACCGGCAGCGCGAAAGCGGCGGCATGTTGCTGGTGAGTGGCACGCAGGCACCGGCTTTCCTGACATTGCGCGACGATCTGCGTACCCGCTTGGGCTGGGGGTTGGTGTATCAGGTGCATGCACTGAACGATGACGAGAAAGCGCAGGCCCTGAAACAGCATGCACAGGCACGCGGATTCGATTTACCCGGCGAGGTGACCACCTATTTGCTGCGCCACGGACGCCGCGACTTGCCCGCCCTGCTGGCGACGCTGGATGCCCTGGACGAGCATTGCCTGCGCCTGAAGCGCGCCGCCTCGGTGCCGCTGCTGAAGGAAGTGATGCGCGGCGATCAGGTTGGGTAGTCGTTCCCGCGCAAATCTGCGAGAATCCGCCGCGGAGGGCGCCTCAAACTGATAGAACCGATAATTAATTGTGTTTTCTGACAGGGGAGTGACAGCATTATGAAGAAGCAAATTTTATTCGCGGCAGTGATGGCAGTACTCTCGGTGCCTGCTTTTGCAGGTAATGATGTCGATGTGCATGTATCCACGTTGGGTTATGGACTGGATGTGGGATTTCAGGCAGCGGACTCGTCTGTCGTGACAAGAGTGGGGTTGAACCAGTTCAGCAAGACCTACACTACCACTTCAAATTCGGTGAACTATGAGGGCAAACTGAAATTATCCAGCGCCGACCTGTTGCTGGACTGGCACCTGTTCAATGGCGTGACCCATCTCACGACAGGACTGGTTTATAACAATAACAAGGTAGACCTGACTTCCAATGGCAGTTACACAATTAATGGCTTTCTTTATACTGGTACGATGAATTCTACTGTGACTTTCAACAAGGTCGCGCCTTACCTGGGTTTTGGCTGGAGCGGACAAGCAAAGAACTCGGGATTGTCATTCAAGTCTGACTTTGGTGTCTTGTTCCAAGGCAAGCCCAAGTCGACACTGACGAGTGGTGCGGGTGGCCCAACCGGCACCGACCTTGCGAAGGCCCAAAGCGATTTGGATGATAGCCTGAAGAACTTCAGATACTACCCGGTGATTTCGTTCGGTATTGGCTACGCATTTTAGCTGTCAGGTAATGGATGTTCGGAAGCCAGGTCACGTTGCGTACGGCCTGGCTTCTTGTTTTAGGAGAGTGTAGTGAATCTGGCTTTATTCGATCTGGACAATACCCTGTTGAGCGGCGACAGCGACTTCGAGTGGTCGCAATTCCTGATCGAACAGGGCGTGCTCGACCGTGAGTTGTTCGAGGCGAAAAACATTGCGTTCTATGAGCAGTACAAGGCGGGCACGCTTGATATCCATGAGTTCCTCGATTTCCAGTTGAAGCCCCTGTCGCGCCATGCGCGCAGCGTGCTGGACGATTGGCATGAGGAGTTCATGCGACGCAAGGTGCGGCCGATGATGGGCGACAAGGCACGCCAACTGGTGGCGAAACACAAGAGCGCGGGTGATGTGTGCGTGATCGTCACTGCCACCAACAGTTTTGTGACGGCACCCATCGCGCGCGAATTCGGCGTGGAGAACCTGATCGCTACCGATCCGGAAGAGAAGGACGGCGAATTCACCGGCGGGGTTGCCGGGGTGCCGAGTTTTCGCGAGGGCAAGGTGCTGCGCATGGAGAGTTGGCTGGCCGAACGCGGCTGGAACTGGGGCAGCTTCAATGACTCGTGGTTTTACAGCGATTCCCTCAACGATCTGCCGCTGCTGGCCAAGGTAAAGCATCCGGTCGCGGTCGATCCCGACGCCACCCTGCGTGCTCATGCCGAAAAACAAGGCTGGGCAGTCATCTCGCTTCGCTGAACGGCGGGGGAGAGGGGGCGGTGTATAATCGTTCCGTGGAGGATGTACAGTGAATCGCCGCCTTCGCGGCGATTTCAACTTTTACTGATAATGATAAAAAGACTGTTTAAACGGGTGTTTGGCAATACCCCGCCGGTACGAGTGGTAGGGGCGGCGCATGTGATTCCGTATGAAGCGCATAAAGTGAGCCGCGACGGCATCAGTTACGGCGCGCTGCGGGTGACGGACGGACTGCAAGCCGCAGGTTTTCAGGCGTTTGTGGTCGGCGGTGCGGTGCGCGACCTGCTGCTGAATCGCGAACCCAAGGATTTCGATGTGGCTACCGATGCCACTCCGGAAGAAGTCAAACGCGTGTTTCGCCGCGCGCGCATCATAGGACGGCGTTTCCGTCTGGTGCATGTGATGTTCGGCGAAGAGACGGTGGAGGTTTCCACCTTCCGCCGCGCCATTGAGGCAGAGGATGCCGAGACCGACGAACACGGGCGCATCCTGCGCGATAACGAATTCGGCGACCAGGAACAGGATGCGGCACGGCGCGACTTCACCGCCAATGCGCTGTTCTACGATCCCTCCACTCAAGAGATTTTCGACTACCACAACGGTTATGCAGACATTCGCGCCAACACCCTGCGCATGATCGGCGATCCGGAAGTGCGCTATCGCGAAGATCCGGTGCGCATGCTGCGTGCTGTGCGGCTCTCGGCCAAACTGGGTATGAAAATTGACCCGGCGACTGCCGCCCCGATTTTCAAGATGAAGGAGCTGCTGAGCAACGTGCCTGAGGCGCGGTTGTTCGACGAGATGCTCAAGCTGTTGTTGTCCGGCCACGCGATGCCTTGTATCAAGAAACTGCGTGCGATGGACTTGCACCACGGTATGTTGCCCATGCTGGATGTGATTCTCGAACAGCCGATGGGCGAGAAGTTCGTTATGCTGGCCTTGCAGAACACCGACCAGCGCATCGCCGAAGAGAAAGCCACGTCTCCTGCATTCCTGTTTGCCGCCCTGTTGTGGCATGAAGTGCTGGCGGCGTGGAAAGCCAGGCAGGAAGCGGGCGAACGTCCGATCGGGGCGATGCACGCGGCGATGGACGATGTGCTGGAACGGCAGCGCGCGCAGCTTGCCATTCCGCGCCGTTACGACACGGTGATGAAAGAACTGTGGCTGATGCAGCCGCGCTTCGAGCAACGCGGCGGCCAGCGTCCGCTGCGCCTGCTGGCGTTGCCGCGCTTCCGCGCCGCCTACGATTTCCTGTTGTTGCGTTGCCAGAGCGGCGAAGTGGAAACGGAACTGGGCACATGGTGGGAAGAATTCCAGCACGCCAGCGACGAGCGCCGCGCCGAGATGTTGTTGCCGGATACAGGCGGCCCCAAGAAACGCCGTCGGCGCAGCAAGAAGCCCGGTGCCGCGCCGCAGGCCGAGTTGCCGATAGACTAATGAAGCACGTCGCGTTCGTCGGGCTGGGCAGCAATCTGGATGATCCGGTCGCGCAGGTTTCCCGCGCGCTGGATGCGCTGGATGTTCTGCCGCAGACATACGTGGTACGGCATTCTTCGCTGTACCGCAGCGCACCGGTGGGATACCTGGAGCAGCCGGATTTCATCAATGCAGTCGTGCAGCTAGAAACAGAACTGACTCCCCGTGCCCTGCTGGATGCGCTGCTTGCCCTGGAGCAAGATTGTGGCCGCACGCGCGAATTCTGCAATGCGCCGCGCACCCTGGATCTGGATGTGTTGCTGTACGACGACTTGCAGCATCATGAACATGGGCTGACCATCCCGCATCCGCAGATGCATCTGCGGGCGTTCGTGTTGCAGCCCCTGTTGGAGATTGCGCCAGATTGCGTCATTCCGGGTGTCGGTGCCGCAACGGACGCGGCGCAGAAATGCGCGGGTCAAATATTGGAGCGGATTTGAATGCCCCTGAGTAAATATCGTTACATCGTGGTGGAAGGTCCCATCGGCGTCGGCAAGACCAGTCTGGCACAGCGTCTGGCTACTTATGCCGAGGCGCAACCCCTGCTGGAAAAGCCGCAGGACAATCCCTTCCTGGCAAATTTTTACCAGGACCCGGTGCGTTACGCTTTGCCCACGCAGTTGTTCTTTCTGTTTCAGCGCATCAATGAAGTACGCGACCTCGCGCAAATGGACTTGTTCCAGAGCCGCACCATTTCCGATTACCTGTTCGAAAAAGATGCGTTGTTCGCGCGCCTGACCCTGAGCGACGACGAATACAAGCTTTATCAGACCATTTATCAGGGCCTGTCGCCGCAGGTGCCTACGCCCGATCTGGTAATCTATCTGCAAGCGCCCACTTATACCCTGGTTGAGCGGGTGCGAAAGCGCGGCAATCGCTACGAGCGCACGATCCAGGATGATTATCTGGCGCGCCTGTCAGACAGTTACGGCGAGTTTTTCCACCATTACGACGAGGCACCGGTGCTGGTGGTGAATAGCGAACACCTGAATTTTGTGGATAATGAGGACGACTTCAATCTCCTGCTGGATCGCATCGCGAAGATGAAAGGTCGGAGAGAGTACTTTAACGTGGGCCGGGATTAGAAATTGATTTTCACGTTTGCCTCCTCTCCTTCTGGGGGAGGATTGAGGTGGGGGAGATTCCTGCCGGAACGTTAATTTTGGTGCATATCAAGGAAGCCAACAAATGAGAACGACGCTAAGCAAACTTCAATCCATGCGCGGCAAGGGCGAAAAGATCGCCATGCTGACCTGTTACGACGCCAGTTTTGCTACGCTGATGGAGACTAACGGCGTGGATGTTCTGCTGGTCGGCGATTCGCTGGGCATGGTGATCCAGGGACGCGAATCCACCTTGCCGGTGACTATTGAACAGATGGCTTATCACACTTCCTGTGTGGCGAGCGGAGCGCAGCAGTCCTTTGTCATCGTCGACATGCCGTTCGGCACATCGCAAATCAGTCCGCGCGAGACCTTTGCCTATGCGGTGCAATTGATGACGGCGGGCGCGCACATGGTCAAGCTCGAGGGCGGAACAGAAATGGCCGAGACCGTGCATTTCCTGACTTCGCGCGGCATCCCGGTCTGCGGGCACATCGGGCTCACGCCTCAGTCGGTGCATCAACTCGGCGGTTACAAGGTGCAGGGCAGGGGCGATGCTGCCGCGCATAAATTGATCGAAGATGCGTTGGCCCTGCAACAGGCCGGGGCCGGTATGGTCGTGCTGGAAGCTATCCCTGCCACGCTGGGGGCGGAAGTTACCGCGCAACTTACTATACCAACCATCGGCATTGGTGCGGGCGCGGTCTGTTCCGGCCAGGTGCTGGTGGTCTACGACATGCTGGGTATCTACCCCGGCAAGAAGGCGCGCTTCGTCAAGGATTTCATGGCGGGTGCGGGTTCCGTCGGCCAGGCAGTTGCGAACTATGTCGCTGAAGTAAAGTCCGGTACCTTCCCCGCAGCGGAGCATTCCTTCTGATGCAACTCCTGCATTCTGTTTCTGAACTGCGTTCCCGTTTGGCGAACGAAAAGACCATCGCTTTCGTGCCCACCATGGGTAATCTGCACGAAGGGCATGTCGAGCTGGTGCGCATTGCGCGGGAAAAAGGCGGCTGCGTCGTTGTCAGTATTTTCGTCAACCCTATCCAATTCGGGCCCAACGAGGATTTCGACAAGTATCCGCGCACGCTGGACGCGGATTGCGCCAAATTGCAGGGACTGGCCGATGTGGTGTTCGCACCGTCGGTCGAGGAGATGTATCCCGAAAAACAAACGATGTTTGTCGAGCCGCCGCCCATTGCCAAAGAGTTGTGCGGCGAATTCCGCCCCGGACATTTTATGGGGGTGGCAACGGTGGTGCTGAAACTGTTTAACCTGGTTCAGCCACAGATCGCTATCTTCGGCAAAAAGGACTATCAGCAACTTGCCATTATTCGGCAGATGGTTATTCAGTTCAATTTACCCATTGAGATCGTCGGTGCGGAGACTTCGCGGGCGGCGGACGGGCTGGCGTTGTCATCGCGCAACCAGTATCTGTCTGCGGAGGAGCGAACCGAGGCCGCTTTCCTGAGTCAAATATTGCGTGCGGTGGCGGTGTCCTTGAAAAACGGGGCAGTCGAGTATGCCGCCATGGAGCGGGAAGCGGGTTCGGCACTTGCCAAGCACGGCTGGCAGGTGGAGTATATTGCGGTGCGCAGGCAAGCTGATCTGGGCGTTCCGGCCAAGGGTGAGCGTAACTTGGTAATATTGGTGGCAGCGCGGCTGGGCAAGACCCGTTTGATCGATAATTTTGAAGTTTGTCTTTAGCGCGCGGCCGTTTATAATGCGCGCCCCCTGATGCTCGGGGAGAATAAAAATTGTTTTTCTGCCCTGAAGGGGCCGAGGAGGTAAGGTAACCATGCAACGAACCATGTTACAGGCCAAATTGCACAGAGTGCGTGTGACGCAGTCCGAACTGCATTACGAGGGTTCGTGCGCCATAGACGACGATTTGCTCGATGCTGCCGGTATCAAGGAATACCAGGCGATCGACATCTACAACGTCACCAATGGCGAACGCTTCAGCACCTATGCCATCCGCGCCGAGCGCGGCTCGCGTACCATTTCCGTCAACGGCGCAGCAGCGCACAAGGCCGACCCGGGCGACATCCTCATTATCGCGGCATTCTCAATCTATTCCGAACTGGAATTGCAGAAATACCATCCCACGCTCGTCTATGTGGACGAGAACAACGGCATTATTGGCAAGCGCGACAACATACCCGTTCAGGCAGCAGCTTGAATGAAAAAAGCCCCGCTTCGGCGGGGCTTTTTTATTGTCTGGCAACGATCATATATCTGCCCACGCAGCCTGATACTTCCCCTAATTTTTCTTAATTCGATCTCCCGCGCAACTATATGATTAATATAAAAAATATCATTAATTGTACTTTCGTCTTATTGACCCCGAAATACCAAAAGCGTAGCCTGAAATGTAAATTTGTGTAAATGAACGGCTAAGCGGGATGGTGTCGATGAAAAAATTTGCCAAACAAATCGTTGCTGGTTTTCTTGCATTGTCCATGGCTTTATCTGGACATGCGGCAGATACAGCCTATACAGGCAAGAATGCCAAGCAATTGTCCCAGGCACAGTCTTTGATCCAGGCTGGGCAATTCAAGGAAGCGTATAACCTGTTGCAGCCTCTGGAATTCGAGCAGGCGGGCAATTTACAGTACGACTATCTACTGGGAATCAGTGCGGTGAATGCCGGAAGGCCTGACAGGGCAGTCATTGCTTTGGAGAGAATTACTGCTGTTCGTCCTAACTATGGGGATACGCGTCAATGGTTGGCAATCGCGTATTTTCAATCCGGCGACATGGTGCGGGCGAAGAAAGAATTCAATGCTGTGCTGGCCCAAAAGCCGTCGGTGCAGGTAAAAACGAATGTTGATCAATATCTTGCTGCAATTAAACAGCAAGAAGATGCATCCGGGATGCAACACTCGTTTTTGTTAGGCAACGTTGAGCTTGGTTATGGTCATGACTCGAGCATCGCGACAGTTCCGGATGCTTACGCATCGGCATACTATGCATCCATAGGCGCATCAGCGCCCCCAGATAAGCCTACGATTCCAAGCGGGATATCCGATAACTTTTCCCAGCTGAACTTGAATATTGAGGGGCGCGTGCCATTTTCTTCAGCCGGGACTTATGGTTTTCTTTCAGTTGATTCGAATAATCGGTCATACCACAATCACAGTATGATGAATTCCCGCACCAACCTTGCCAAAGGGGGGGTGAATGTGACATCCAGGGGAGATACTTACCGGTTTGATGTTGCGCGTCGCAGTTATCATCAGGAAGGAACTGAAGCGGGTTATACCAACGACAGTTCTCAAAATTCAGTGACCGGGGATGCCCGGTTCATGATGACAGAACGTGATTATTGGGCATTGGACCTTCAATACAATACGCCGCGTTATTCAACCACGCCTGACCAAGATACCAACCAGACGGTGCTATCAACGAACTTCATGCATATTTTTGCCCATGAAGGTACGCCGCTGGTGTATTTTGCCCTGAACTATGCGCGTGATCGAGCAATACGTGATGCCACGAAAACACTGACCGATACCTCAGTGGTAACCACAACCAATGTTAGTAGAAACACAAAATCGTTCACGTTTTATACGCAATATTCCTTTATCAAGGATGCTGATGTATTGGCCATGTGGACGAAAAGCTACCGCACGGACAGCACGGCCTATGGCAGGGCATATGTATCAACACTGCCCTATGGGAGGGATGCTATGAGCATAGTTATGTTGGGGTTGAATTGGAGGCCGGCTCCGAACTGGATAGTTCATCCGCAGTGGATGCGTATAACAAATGATTCCAACATACCGTTGTACGGATTTCAGAAGACCGAGTTTAGTGTGAGCCTGAAAAGGGAATTCAAGTAGGAATGGAGGTGTGACATGAAAACCAGATCGTTGATTGGAATGGTATTGTTTGGAGTGGTGTTTGCGTCCGGAGCATATGCTGATGTTCCAGTCGTCGTGCCCCCACCCCCGGTAACAGTTCCTCCTCCGGCACTTTCGGATGTTGCTCCGCCGCTAATAGTGGTGCCTCCTCCCCCAATGCTGTTGGTGAGGATGCCCCTGCCTATTATTCACATACCTATCGTCTATATTCCACCTATAAAGATATATCCTAGGTTAATTCTGAGATAGTGGATTAGAGGTGGGTTCTATGAAAATCAGTGTGGTTGCTATTGGCATTTTATCTGCGTTGCTGTCGATGCAGGCAGGGGCGGCGGCGGGGCGATTCCAGTTCGTTTCCGGCGAGGTCAAGGTTACTTCTGCGGCAGGCAAAGAACGCCTTGTCCGCAAGGGTGACGAGCTCAATGAAGGGGAAACGATCACTTCTTCCTCTTCTGCTTCGGCGCAGGTGAAAATGAAGGACGATGGGTTGATTATCGTGCGCCCGGAAACCAAGTTGCGCATTACCACTTATCAATATAACGGGAAAACTGATGGGTCCGAGCGCAGCCTGATTTCCCTGGTCAAAGGCGGGTTTCGCGCAATCACCGGCATGATTGGCCGCGTTAACAAGGATAACTACAAAGTCGAGACTCCGACTGCAACCATAGGTATTCGCGGAACAGATCACGAACCGATGTTCATTCCGAATCCTGTGGCGGGGCAGAAAGCGCTGGCTGAACCGGGAACTTACGACAAAGTGAATAGTGGTGCGGCAGTTTTGTCGACTGCAAGAGGCATGGTGGTTATTGATCCCAATCACGCCGGTTTTGTGCCGAATGTGGCTAATGCCAGGCCGATTGTTTTGACCACCATTCCCGCATTTTATCGTCCACCCACCAAGGATGAGCCCGCAATTGTTCCCGTGGCCATCCTGAATCCGAAAGCCACATTGATTGGGGGCGGAGTGTTGACACGAGCTCCAGTTGGAGCCGCCAATCTTTCCTCTACAAACCTGAGCGTGAAGCAGGTAGCGCCGCTTGCCACCACGGTTCAGCCGGCCACAACTTTACAAGTGGCGCCGCTCGCTACCACGATTCAGCCAGCAACTACTATCCAGCCAACGGCTACGATTGCGCCTGCAACTACAACTTTACAGGTGGCTCCGCTTTCAACCACCGTTCAGCCGATATCGACCACTATCTCGCCGAATCTGACGGTATCTGATCGCCGTCTGAAAAGAAATATCAAGCGTATCGGTACGCATCGCCTTGGTATCGGGATCTATGAGTACGATTATGTTTGGGGTGAGCACGCGACAGGCGTGATAGCGGATGAAGTAAAGCAAGTGATGCCGGAAGCGGTGATCAGGGGCGAGGACGGATATGACAGGGTGGATTACTCCAGACTGAAGTGATTTGGCCGCTTCTTAATTGAAAAGCCCCGCTTCAGCGGGGCTTTTTTCGGGTGGTTACTTTGTGATCAGATGCGTTTGGCCAACTCTGCCGCCTTGCCAATATACGTTTCCGGGCTCAGTGCCTGCAGGCGCTGCTTTTCGCTTGCCGGGATGTCCAGTGTCTGGATGAAGGCCGCCAGGCTTTCGCGGTTGATGCCGCCCTTGCCGCGCGTGAGTTCCTTCAGCTTGTCGTACGCGTTCTCGATGTTGTAACGGCGCATCACGGTCTGGATCGGTTCGGCCAGCACTTCCCAGCTGTTGTTCAGGTCTTCCGCCAGGCGTTGCGGGTTCGCTTCGAGCTTGCCCAGGCCTTTCAGGCAGGATTCATAGGCCAGCAGCGTATAGCCCAGAGCCACACCCATGTTGCGCAATACGGTGGAATCGGTGAGGTCGCGTTGCATGCGCGAGATCGGCAGTTTCTCGGACAGGTGTTTCAGCAGAGCATTGGCCAGGCCTAGGTTGCCTTCCGCGTTCTCGAAATCGATCGGGTTGACCTTGTGCGGCATGGTGGAAGAGCCGACTTCGCCCGCGACCACTTTCTGCTTGAAATAACCCAGCGAGATGTAGGTCCAGATGTCGCGGTTCAGGTCGATCAGGATGGTATTGGTGCGGGCATACGCGTCATACAGTTCAGCCATGCAGTCGTGCGGTTCGATCTGGATGGTGTAAGGGTTGAAGGTCAATCCGCGCGCTTCAACAAAGTGCTGCGCGAAGCTTTCCCAATCCACATCAGGATAGGCCGACAGGTGCGCGTTGTAGTTGCCCACCGCACCGTTGATCTTGCCCATCACTTCGACAGCGGCGATGCGCTGATAGGCGCGACGCAGGCGATAGACGACATTGGCCATTTCCTTGCCCAGCGTGCTGGGTGTGGCGGTCTGGCCGTGTGTGCGGCAGAGCATGGGCAGATCGGCATGCTGGTGCGCGAGATGCTGCAAACGATCAATCAGGACCTGTAATGTCGGCAACATCACTTGGCTGCGCGAGTGGTTTAGCATCAATGAATGACTCAGGTTATTGATGTCTTCCGAGGTGCAGGCGAAATGGATGAATTCCAGCGCTTTGGCTGTTTCCGGCACTGCTGCAAGCTTGTCGCGCAGCCAGTATTCAACTGCCTTCACGTCGTGATTGGTGCGGCGCTCGATGGTCTTGATCTGTTCCGCGTCGGCTTCGGAGAACTGTGCTTCGAGCTGCACGAGATGCGCGATGCTGGCGGGGGAGAGCGGCGGGAATTCCTTGATGCCGGGCTCATTGCTCAGCGCCTTGAGCCATTCAATTTCGATAAGCACGCGGTAGCGGATCAGGCCGTATTCGCTGAAATGGGTGCGCAGGCTTTCAACTTTGCTGTGGTAACGCCCGTCCAGGGGCGAAAGTGCGGTGAGTGCCGAAAGAGTCATATTCTGGTAATTGGTTTGAAAAGTTCAGGCGCGCATTTTACGTGAAAGCGCGCCTTCGCGCAGGGTCAGGCGGGAGTCTCGTTCAGATACAGCGTCCGCGTTGGGAAGGCAAGCTCAGCACCGTTGCGGGCGATGATGTCCGCAACCTTGAGCAATATTTCCTGTTTGACGGTATGAAAGGGCACCAGTCTGGTGGTCTTGCAGAACACCTGCAGGATGAGGTTGAGCGACGAATCGGCAAATTGATCAAAAGCAACGATCGTTTCCTGGTTGTTGTCGACGTCCGGATGATTTTTCAGCATGGCTTTTATTTCCTCGACGATGGCGGCTATCTTGCCGAGGTCGTCATAACGCAAGCCAACGGTTTCGCGAATACGGCGGTGCGACATGCGCGACGGGTTCTCAAGCACGTTGGAGGTGAACAGGGCATTGGGTACATAGATCAGCGTCATGTCGAGTGAGCGGATGCGGGTCTGCCGCCAGCCGATACGTTCTACCCGGCCCTCGATTTGTTTGTCCGGTGAACGCACCAATTCGCCCACGTTGAACGGGCGGTCCAGATGGATCATCAGGCCGCCGAATAAATTGGCCAGCAGGTCCTTGGAGGCAAAACCGATGGCAATGCCGCCCATGCCGCCGAAGGCCAGCAAGCCCGAGATGCTGAACCCCATGGTCTGCATGACTGCCAGCACTGTCACTACTACCACCGAAATGCGCGATATCTTGCTCAGGGCATCCACGGTGGAACGGTCTACTTCGTCGCCAGCCTGTTTACTGGCAACGACGTTGTTGGCAAGTTCGCGGATCAGTTTGAACAGGAACCAGGCGGTGCAGATCATGACGGCGATGTCGCGGGCCGACGGAATGTACTCCAGCAATTGCTCTCCGGTCTGGAGGTGGATCAGGTGCAGCGCGAAAGAAATGCCGGCCAGCCAGATCAGCACGGGTAGCGGTCTGCGCGCGGCGGCAACCAGTGAATCGTCCCAGACGTTTTCCGTGCGGGAGGCAACCACCTCGGCGTGTTGCAACAGGCGAAGCACTACAAAGTGCGCCGCAACGGTGGCAACGAGTACCAGCAACAAACGGATGATTTCGGGACTCAGGTAGGACATGCTGTCTCCTTGCAGATTACTGGATGATGCCGCCGCCCAGGCAGACGTTGCCGTCGTATACCACGACGGATTGGCCGGGTGTCACGGCCCACTGGGCTTCATCGAAGTTGAAATGGACAGTATCGCTTGCGCCGAGCGCGATGCGGCAGGTCGCATCCTGTTGTCGGTAGCGCGTCTTGGCGGCATAACCGCGTGCTGTATCAGGGGCATGGCTGCTGACCCAGTGCATTTCCAGCGCATCCAGCTCCGGGTTGAGCAGCAAAGGATGGCCGTGCCCCTGCACCACAATCAGGCGGTTGTTGGGCATATCCTTGCCCGCGACGAACCACGGCTCGCCGGTCGTTTCGCGCGACCCGCCTATGCCCAATCCCTGGCGCTGGCCAATGGTGTAAAACGACAATCCCATGTGCTGTCCGACCACTTTTCCGTCCGGCAGCACCATATCTCCCGGCTTGGTGGGCAGGTAGCGGTTGAGGAATTCGCGAAACGGACGCTCGCCGATAAAGCAGATGCCGGTGCTGTCCTTTTTTGCATGGTTGGCGAGGCCATGCTCGCGTGCGATCTCGCGCACTTTGGATTTAAGTACGCCGCCAAGCGGAAACATGGACTTGGACAGCTGTGTCTGGTTCAGACGGTGCAAAAAATAGCTCTGGTCCTTGCTGTCGTCGTCGGCTTTAAGCAACTGAAACAGTCCGTCCTGTTCGCGCACCCCGGCGTAATGTCCGGTGGCAATGGCATCTGCACCCAGACGGATGGCGTGGTCGAGGAAGGCCTTGAACTTGATCTCGGAGTTGCATAGGATGTCCGGATTGGGCGTACGTCCGGCTTCATATTCGCGCAGGAAATAGCTGAACACGCGATCCTTGTATTCCTTGGCGAAATTCACCGCCTCAATGGGGATGCCGATGGTATCGGCCACCGCCACGGCGTCGATCAAATCCTGGCGCGAGGAGCAATATTCGCTGTCGTCATCGTCTTCCCAGTTCTTCATGAACAGGCCGATGACCTCGTAGCCCTGCTGTTTCAGCAGGAGTGCGGTGACGGAGGAGTCCACGCCGCCGGACATGCCGACGACGACAGTGATTTTATGATTGCTTTTCACGATTGGCCCCTCTCCCTCTGGGAGAGGGTTCGGGTGAGGGCTTGTCGCTTACTCATAATGCGTGATCAGATCCAGCGGGTAACGCTTGCCGGCGAGGTAGTCTTCCACACAGCGAAGAATCAACGGGCTGCGGTGGCGAGCCTGGGTGGCACGTATCTCGTCCGGCGTCATCCATACCGCGCGCACGATGCCTTTATCCAGCGCACGTTCAGGATGATGAGCGAGGATGCTTCCACCGAAAGCAAAGCGCAGATAGGTGACGTTGGAAGTCTTCGAATGCCAGCGATAGACGCCGATCAGGTATTGCGGCTCGAATTCATAGGCCGATTCTTCCATGACTTCGCGCACGGCTCCAGCAGGCAGGGTCTCGTTTGGTTCCCAGTGCCCGGCGGGTTGGTTGAACAGCAGGCCTTGAGGGGTATGTTCTTCCACCAGCAAGAACTTGCCATCCTGTTCGAGGACGGCGGCAACGGTGGCATGTGGTTTCCAGATCATGGCGTGATTTTAAACGAAATAAAAAAAGGCAGGGTTCCCCCTGCCTTTTTTGGGTGTAACGATATTACTTAGCGGCTGCGGGAGCTGCTTTTGCTTTCTTTGCTTTCTTTGCCTTCTTTGCAGCCTTTGCCTTCTTGGCTGGCTTGGCAGCAGGAGCAGCAGCAGGAGCGGCGGCAGCAGCAGGAGCAGCAGCAGGAGCGGCAGCGTCAGCAGCAACAGCGGAGAAGGAAACCAGAGCGAATACAGCAGCGATCAGAGTAGACAGCAGTTTCATTTGAGACTCCATTCAGTAGTTGATAAACGTTTATGACACTACCAGTGTCGGAGCCAATAACGCGGCGACTTCTGATCGCGTTGACACGAATTTCGAATTTGGTGCCGGGGGGGGGAATCGAACCCCCACGCCCTTTCAGGCACCGGATTTTGAGTCCGGCACGTCTACCAGTTCCATCACCCCGGCATGGGAAGGGCGCGAATTATCCATGAAACGCCTGTCCCCATCAACTACAATGCGCGCTTTTCTACCCCCATTTCCCCGGTTTTCATGCGTACCGACGATTTTGACTTCCTTTTGCCCGAGCGCCTGATCGCGCAGCATCCGCCCGCACAGCGGGGGGCGAGCCGTTTATTGCAGGTGGGCAAAGCGGGGCTGAAAGACAGCCAGTTCGCCGATTTGCACGGGTTGGTGCGCGAGCATGATCTGCTGGTTCTGAACGATACGCGCGTGCTGAAGGCGCGTTTGTTCGGTGAAAAAGAGAGCGGCGGCAAGGTCGAAGTGCTGGTCGAGCGGGTGCTGGATGAGCATGAGGTGTTGGCGCAGGTGCGGGTAAGCAAGACGCCCAAGCCGGGTAGCCGGCTGGTGTTGGCGGAAAAACTGTCCGTACAAGTGTTGGGACGCGAGGGGGAATTCTTCCATTTACGCTTCGAAGATGCTGAATCAGTGACGACTTTGCTGGAACGGCACGGGCATTTGCCCTTGCCGCCCTATATTACCCATGCAGCCGGTGCCGAGGATGAAACGCGTTACCAGACCGTGTTTGCCCGCGAGCCGGGGGCGGTGGCAGCTCCCACGGCCGGGCTGCATTTTGGCGAGACCATGCTGCAGGCGTTGCGCGACAAGAAGGTGGAGATCGCCTATGTGACCTTGCATGTCGGCGCGGGTACGTTCAAGCCGGTACGGGTCGAAAATATTGAAGAGCATGTCATGCACAGCGAACGCTACACCATCCCGCAGGCCACGGTGGACGCCATCAAGCAGGCCAAGGCCAAAGGCGGGCGCATCATCGCGGTGGGGACGACCAGCTTGCGTGCCCTCGAAAGTGCGGCTGCGGGAGAGGGATTGGCTGCCGGTTCTGGCGAAACGCGCATTTTCATCACCCCCGGCTATCGCTTCAGGGTAGTGGACGTGCTGCTGACCAACTTCCACCTGCCGCGCTCAACCTTGTTGATGCTGGTGTGCGCATTCGGAGGAATGGCTAAGATGCTTGCCGCGTATCGACACGCGGTGGAACAGGAATATCGCTTTTTCAGCTACGGCGATGCGATGTTGATCGAAAGAGAACAATGAAATTTACTTTGCATAATACTTCCGGCGCCGCCCGGCGCGGCACGCTGGATCTGGCACACGGCAAGCTGGAAACGCCGGCTTTCATGCCGGTCGGTACATATGGCACGGTCAAGGCCATGTCGCCGCTGGAACTGAAAGACATGGGGGCGCAGATCGTGCTGGGCAACACTTTCCACCTGTGGTTGCGACCGGGGATTGAGGTGATTGCGGCGCACGGCGGGCTGCATCGCTTCATGGGCTGGGATGGCCCAATCCTGACCGATTCCGGCGGTTTTCAGGTATTCAGTCTGGGACCGCTACGCAAGATCACTGGCGGTGGAGTGGAATTCAGGTCGCCTGTGAACGGCGATAAGTGTTTCCTTTCGCCGGAAGAATCCATGCGCATCCAGAAAGTGTTGAATTCCGACATTGTGATGATCTTCGACGAATGCACGCCGTATCCGGCGGACGAACAGGTGGCGGGTGTCTCCATGCGCCTAAGCCTGAGCTGGGCTGAGCGCAGCAAGAAAGCCCATGAAGGCAACTCCAACGCGCTGTTCGGCATCGTGCAGGGCGGCATGCATGAGCATTTGCGCGATGAATCTCTGGCGGCTTTAGCCAACATCGGCTTCGACGGTTTTGCCATCGGCGGCCTGTCGGTGGGTGAGCCGAAAGAAGACATGCTGCGGATACTTAAGCACACCGCGCCGCAATTGCCGACCGATAAGCCGCGCTACCTGATGGGCGTGGGCACGCCGGAAGACCTGGTGGAAGCGGTGGGCAACGGCATCGACATGTTCGACTGCGTGATGCCGACGCGCAATGCGCGCAACGGCCACCTGTTTACCCGCTTTGGTGATGTGCGCATCAAGAACGCGCAATACCGGCTGGATACGCGTCCATTGGACGAGCAGTGCACGTGCTACACCTGCCGCCACTTTACCCGTGCCTATCTGCACCATTTGCACCGCCTCAACGAGATTCTCGGGGCGCGCCTCAATTCCATTCACAACCTGCATTACTACCAGGAACTGATGAGCGACATCCGCAAAGCCATCGAGGCCGGACGCTATGCCGAGTTCCAGGCCTCATTCCGGCATGCGCGCGCGGGTTTGGGAGCGTCTGCAGCGTAGCAAAACAGACATGTCTTCCATGTTAGAATGCGCACCTTTGATTTTTTGACCCCTATTTCTTGAGAGGATAACCATGATTTCGTTGAGCCAATTGTTTATCAGTAACGCCTATGCCGATGGCGGCGCCGCACCACAAGACGGCGGTATGATGCAGTTTCTGCCTTTGGTGGCCTTGCTGGCGGTGTTCTATTTCCTCATTCTGCGTCCGCAACAAAAGCGCGCCAAGGAGCACAAGACCTTGATGGAAGCACTGCAAAAGGGTGATGAAGTCATTACTGTCGGCGGCATTCTTGGCAAAGTGACCAAGGTTGGCGAAGACAACGTGGCCATCGAGATCGCCGACAATATCGTTGTTCAGGTGCAAAAGCCCGCGATTCAGAACGTTGTGCCCAAAGGTACGATCAAGTCCATCTAATTCACGCTGCAAAACCAAGGTGTCGCTATGAACCGCTATCCGCTGTGGAAAAATCTGCTGGTCCTGGTCGCGCTGGTGCTGGGTTTCATTTACACCCTGCCCAACTTTTACGGTGAGGCGCCTGCGGTGCAAGTACTGCCGCTGCGTTCCAGCCTGAAAGCGGATGCGGCCCTGCTGGCGCGTGTGGAAGATGCGCTGAAGGCCGCGCAATTGAATCCGGAAGCGATATCTCTGGATGCGACCAGCGTCAAGGCGCGCTTCGCCGATACTGACACCCAGTTCAAGGCGAGAGATATCTTGCAGGCACAACTCGGCGATGACTACATGGCGGCACTCAACTTATTGCCGAGATCGCCGCAGTGGATGGGTAGTGTTTATGCTTTACCCATGTACTTGGGCCTCGATCTGCGCGGAGGCATACATTTACTGATGCAAGTGGATATGAAAGCCGCACTGGATAAGGCATTGGAATCCTCATCCAGCGATTTTCGTAGCACACTGCGCGATGCGAATATTCCCTACTCAGGTGTAAGTCGTGACGAGACTGCAGTCACCACCAAGTTTCGCGATGCCGATGCGCGCAGCAAGGGCGAAGCAGAGCTCAAACAGCATTTTGGCGGTCTGGAATTCAACTCAAAAGAAGAAGGCGGTGATTTCCTGTTGCGCGCTACGCTCAAGCAGCAAGAGCAGATACGTATCCAGGAAGCTGCGATACAGCAGAACCTGGTCACTTTGCGCAATCGTGTGAACGAGTTGGGTGTGGCCGAGCCTGTGATCCAACAGCAAGGTGTGGATCGTATCGTGGTGCAACTTCCAGGGATACAAGACACCGCGCGAGTCAAGAAAATACTGGGGCGTACCGCCACGCTGGAGGTGCGCATGGTGGATGATGAGCATCATTATGTTGAAGGTGCTGCAGCGCCTTTTGGTACCGAGATGTTCAAGGATAGGGACGGCACGACGTTGTTGGTGAAGAAGACAGTAACCTTGACCGGTGATCGTATCAACGACGCGCAGCCCGGTTTTGACACCCGCAACAACGAGCCTGCGGTACACATCAATCTCGATGCAGTCGGCGCGCGCAAGTTCAAGGACGCGACACGCGAAAACGTCGGCAAGCGCATGGCCATCATCCTGTTCGAAAAGGGCAAGGGTGAGATCGTGACCGCGCCCGTGATACGCGAGGAAATAGGCGGCGGTCGCGTGCAGATCAGCGGCAAGATGGATACTGAAGAGGCCACTGAAACCGCGCTGCTGCTGCGCGCCGGTGCGCTGGCTGCGCCGATGGAAATCGTTGAAGAGCGTACCGTCGGTCCTAGCCTGGGTGCGGACAACATTGCACGCGGCTTCCACTCCACCTGGATTGGATTTTCCGCCATCGCAATCTTCATGATTGTCTATTACCTGATGTTCGGCGGCGTATCCGTGCTGGCGCTGGGTGCCAACCTGTTGTTTTTGGTTGCGCTGCTTTCTGCGATGCAGGCCACGCTGACCTTGCCGGGTATGGCGGGTATTGCGCTGACACTGGGTATGGCGATCGACTCAAACGTGCTGATCAACGAGCGTATCCGAGAGGAGTTGCGTAACGGTGTGCCGCCGCAAACGGCGATCCACGAAGGCTATATGCACGCGTTTGCCACGATTCTGGACTCCAACATTACCGCGCTGATCGTGGGCATTGCGCTGTTCATGTTCGGCTCCGGCCCGGTGAAAGGTTTTGCAGTGGTGCTGTGCCTCGGCATCCTGACTTCGATCTTCAGCGCAGTGCTGGTCTCGCGCGCGCTGGTTAATCTGATCTACGGCCGCAAAGCGCGTCTGAACAAGGTCGCTATCGGCTAAGGGGATAAAACATGGAATTCTTCCGCATCAAAAAAGACATCCCGTTCATGAGCTACGGGAAGGTGACCACCAGCATCTCGTTGGTAACCTTTCTGTTTGCCGTGTTCTTCCTGGCGACCAAAGGGCTGAACTTCGGCGTGGACTTTACCGGCGGCACGGTCTTGGAAGTGCATTACGCCCAATCGGCGGATCTGGATAAGGTTCGAGCTCAACTGGGAAGCATTGATCTGAAAGAAGCACAGGTGCAGAACTTCGGTTCCAGCAAGGACGTGCTGATCCAGATTCCGCTCAAGCAAAACAAGGTAGGCGCGAAACTGTCCGAACAAGTGATGGAAGCCCTGCATCAGCAGGATGCCAGCGTCGAGCTGCGTCGCGTCGAGTTTGTTGGTCCGCAAGTCGGCAAGGACCTGGTCGAGAACGGCGCAATGGCGCTGTTGCTGGTGAGCTTGGGGATCGTCGGTTATCTGTGGCTGCGCTTCGAGTGGAAATTCGGCCTGGCAGCGATTGTCGCCAACCTGCATGACGTGGTGATCATTCTTGGCTTCTTCGCTTTCTTTCAGTGGGAATTCTCGCTCACGGTGCTGGCTGCGGTGCTGGCAGTGCTGGGCTATTCAGTGAACGAATCAGTGGTGGTGTTCGACCGGATCCGCGAAAACTTCCGCAAGATGCGCAAGACCGAAGTGGCCGAGATTATCGACAACGCTATTACCCGTACCATGTCGCGCACCATCATTACCCACGCCTGTACCCAGATGATGGTGACCTCCATGCTGTTCCTGGGCGGCGAGACGCTGCACTTCTTTGCGCTGGCGCTGACCATCGGCATTCTGTTCAGTATCTATTCCTCGGTGCTGGTAGCCAGCCCCTTGCTGATCATGTTCGGCGTGTCGCGCGAAGACTTCATCAAGCCGGAAAAGGTTGAAGGCGAAGAAGTCCTGCCTTAAGCGATGGAACTGATTTCCGCTTTCGTCGACATCGTCCTGCATCTGGACACGCACCTGCTTGTGCTGGTGCAGCAATACGGCGTTTGGGTCTACGCTATCCTGTTTGCCATCATTTTTTCCGAGACGGGGTTGGTCATCGCCCCTTTTTTGCCGGGCGATTCGCTGCTGTTCGTGGCGGGCATGTTGTGCGGCATGGGCTCGCTGGAATTGCAAATCCTGTTGCCTGTGCTGGTACTCGCCGCATTCGGCGGTGATAACACCAACTACTGGGTTGGTCGCCTGCTCGGGTTGCGCCTTCTCAATAGCCCAAAACAGCGCCTCATCAAGCACGAACACCTGGAAAAGACCCATCTCTTTTTCGAGAAGCACGGCGGCAAGACCATCCTCTTTGCGCGCTTCCTGCCCATCATCCGCACCTTTGCGCCGTTTGTGGCGGGCATTGGCACCATGAGCTATCGCCTGTTCCTGATGTTCAGTGCGCTGGGCAGCATGGCATGGATAGGCAGCCTGACACTGGCGGGTTACTTCTTTGGCAACATTCCCGTTATCAAGAACAATCTCACCCTGATGATCGTCGCCATCATCTTCGTCTCGCTCCTGCCGGCGATCCTCGAATACATCAAGCATCGCAGGCAGCAGGCGCAATAAGTCAGGCTGCGGGGAGCGTCCTGATTCCCCGCATTTTCGTTGCATCCCAATTCGCGGTAGCCCACTCCAGCAACACCTTCACATCGCAACCGAGCAACTCGGCTGGCGGATGCTGCTGCAAGAAATCAAGCACGCGCAGCAACGTCTTGACGGGATGTGTCTCATCTACCGGTGCCGCCAGCGTCTGTTTGCTCAATTTTTCGCCGGACTCATTCACTGCGACAGGCAAGTGCAAGTATTGCGGAATACGCAGGCCTAACAAACGCTGCAGGTATATCTGGCGCGGCGTGGAATCCAGCAAGTCCGCGCCGCGCACGATATGCGTGATGTCCTGGAATGCATCGTCGACTACAACGGCCAATTGATACGCAAACAGACCATCCGCGCGCTTCACCACGAAATCGCCGATCTCTTTTTCAAGATTTTGTGAGATGCGGCCTTGGAGCGCATCGTCGAATTGGATAACGCCATCATCGACGATGTCCCCTCCCCTTTGCAGGGGGAGGGTTAGGGAGGGGGTAGAAGCTGTGTTGTCCCACTGCTCTACCCCAATCCCAGCCTTGGTGGAACTACTAGCCATTCGACTAGGCTGGCAAACAACGCCAGCCAAGTCGCTGGTTATCCCCCTGCAAGGGGGAAGGAGCGTACAGTCCGTACGCACCCGCCAAGCGCGCCCCTCACGTCCGGCAGGAATGCCATGTCGGCAAGTGCCGGGATAAACCGGCCCCTCAATACCGTTCAACACCGAGTCTGCAATCTCCTTGCGCGTGCAGCAACACGGATACGCCGCACCGCTGGCCTGCAACTTGTGCAACGCCTCCTCATAAGCCGCCGTGCGCTGACTCTGGTAAATGACAGGCTCATCGCTATGCAGCCCGAACGCCCCCAGTGTGCGCAGGATGTCGTCTGCCGCACTCGTAACGCAACGCGGCGTATCGAGGTCTTCCATGCGCACCAGCCAGGTGCCGTGGTGATGTTTCGCGTCCAGATAGCTGCCGACAGCGGCGAGGAGTGAGCCGAAGTGGAGGGGGCCGGTAGGAGAAGGGGCAAAGCGCCCGCGATAATCAGTTGAAGATGGCATTAGGTCGTAGGTTGGGTTGAGCGAAGCGATACCCAACGAATTTTCGGGTGATAACGATGGGTATCGCTACGCTGTGTCAATTCTGCATCGTGCTTGCTCGATAGCAGATTGCCTGACTTTGTTGCAACCCATCCTACGCTTGCTCAAGGCTTGCTCTCTGCATCATTATGAGAGAACAGATGAACCCATGCTGCGATTTCAAAACACGCCCCGAGAATTGCAAGGGCAGTTGCGCTGGGAAGCCAGGCAGCGAGGTAAAGAGCGATCGCTATAGCAAAACAAATGGCTGCGCCGATATGCAAACGTGTTCTCCTGCTATAAATAGTGAATAGTGTTAAACCACCACTTCCTCTTCTTCAAACTCCAGCACTACCTTGCCATCCTTCACATCCACGGTGACCTTGCCGCCGTTTGCCAGCTTGCCGAACAGCAGTTCGTCGGCCAGTGCGGAGCGGATGGTGTCCTGGATCAGACGCGCCATCGGGCGGGCGCCCATCAGCGGGTCGAAGCCATTCTCGGCGAGGTGTTCCTTGAGCGCGTCAGTGAACAACGGGTCCACTTTCTTTTCGTGCAACTGCTCTTCCAGTTGCATGAGGAACTTGTCCACCACGCGCAGGATGACTTCCTTCGACAGCGAGGCGAAGGAGACGATGGCATCCAGGCGGTTGCGGAATTCCGGCGTGAACATTTTTTTGATGTCGACCATTTCGTCGCCCACCGCGGAGGAAACCTTGGTGAAGCCCATCTGCGTCTTGTTCAGGGCCTCGGCGCCCGCGTTGGTGGTCATGATGATGACGACGTTGCGGAAGTCGGCCTTGCGACCGTTGTTGTCGGTAAGCGTACCGTGATCCATCACTTGCAGCAGGATGTTGAAAATGTCCGGGTGCGCCTTTTCAATCTCGTCCAGCAGCAGCACGCAATGCGGCTGCTTGCTGATGGCTTCGGTGAGAAGGCCTCCCTGGTCGAATCCGACATAGCCGGGCGGCGCGCCGATCAGGCGCGACACGGCATGGCGTTCCATGTATTCGGACATGTCGAAGCGGTGTATGGGCATGCCCATGATGTAGGCCAGTTGGCGCGCCACCTCGGTCTTGCCGACGCCGGTGGGGCCGGAGAACAGGAAGCTGCCGATGGGTTTCTGTGGGTTACCGAGGCCGCTGCGCGACATCTTGATGGCGCGCGCCAGTGCGTCAATGGCCTTGTCCTGGCCGAATACAGTGGCCTTCAGGTCGCGATCCAGGTTTTTCAGGGCATTCTTGTCATCATGCGACACGGTGCGCGTTGGGATGCGGGCGATCTTGGCGATGATTTCTTCGATCTCGTGTTTGCCCACAACTTTCTTCTGCTTGGACTTGGGCAGGATGCGCTGTGCAGCACCGGCTTCGTCCAGCACGTCGATGGCCTTATCCGGCAAGTGACGGTCATTGATGAAACGCGAAGACAGTTCTGCAGCGCTGGTGAGAGCGGCGGCGCTGTACTTGATGCTGTGGTGATCCTCGAAGCGCGACTTCAGTCCCTTCAGGATTTCGATGGTTTGTTCCACGGAAGGCTCGGACACGTCGATCTTCTGGAAGCGGCGCGACAGTGCGGAATCTTTTTCAAAGATGCCGCGATATTCCTGATACGTGGTTGCGCCAATGCATTTCAGGGCACCGCTGGAAAGGGCGGGCTTGAGCAGGTTGGAGGCGTCCATGGTGCCGCCCGATGCGGCGCCTGCACCGATCAGGGTGTGGATCTCGTCGATGAACAGCACTGCGTTCGGCGCGTCCTTCAGTTCTTTCAGCACGGCTTTCAGGCGCTGCTCGAAATCGCCGCGGTATTTGGTGCCGGCCAGCAACGAACCCATGTCCAGCGCATAGACGTGGGCATCCTTCAGGATATCCGGCACATCACCTTCAACGATGTAACGTGCCAAGCCTTCGGCGATGGCAGTCTTGCCCACGCCCGCTTCGCCGACCAGCAGCGGGTTGTTCTTGCGGCGGCGGCACAGCGTCTGGATGACGCGTTCCAGTTCCGTATCGCGACCGATGAGCGGATCGACCTTGCCGGCCAGCGCATGCGCATTGAGATCCAGCGTGTAGTTCTTGAGCGCGCCGTCGCTCTTGGTTTCCTGCTCTTCTTCGGTTTCGTTCGACGTCTTCTGGATTGCAGGCGTTTCGGCTGTCTTGTTGATGCCGTGCGCGATGTAGTTCACCACATCAAGGCGGGTGATGGCGCGCTGGTTGAGGAAATAAACCGCATGCGATTCCTTTTCACCGAACAGTGCAACCAGGATGTTCGCCCCGGTCACTTCTTTCTTGTTGGTGGACTGCACGTGCAGGATCGCGCGCTGGATCACGCGCTGGAAGCCGACAGTCGGCTGCGTGTCCACTTCGCCGGTGCCTGGCACGACAGGCGTATGGGTTTCGATGTGTTGCACCAGCACGGCGCGCAACTCCACGATGTCTGCGCCACAGGCACGCAGGACATGCGCGGCAGAAGGATTGTCCAGCATCGCCAGCAACAAGTGCTCGACGGTGATGAACTCGTGCCGTTTCTGGCGTGCTTCAACAAATGCCAGATGCAGGCTGACTTCCAGTTCTTGCGCGATCATTTAATTTTCCTCCTTGAGGCATCGTAACGGATGCCCATGCTGCGTTGCAAACGCCGATACCTGAGAAACCTTGGTCTCGGCGATGTCTTTGGGGTAAATGCCACACACGGCTAGACCCTCATTATGTATTTGGAGCATGACTTGCGTCGCCCGTTCCTGATTCATCGAAAAAAACAATTTCAATACCTCGATGACGAACTCCATGGTAGTGAAATCGTCGTTCATCAGAATCACCTTATACAGCTTGGGTGGCTTGGTCTTGCTGCGCTCCAACAGGCCCACATTTTCTTGTTTGGTTGCCATCGTTCGCTATTCTCACCCTCGGCTCAGATACATATTTGATGATTAACGCGAGTTTTTCAAGTCAATTCGTTAAAAAATCTTAATTAGCCCTTGACGTTACAAGTTCTTGTGGGGTAAAAAGCGCTCGGGTGTTTGAATCAAAGTATCTGCAGTGCTGGTTTTGCCATGTGCGGTCCCATTTGCGATCTTGGAATTCAAACAATTTGACGAGCTTCCACTCGTCGTTTTTTGTAAGGAAGTAAAGCATGGCAAACGGTACTGTAAAATGGTTCAACGACGCAAAGGGTTTCGGTTTCATTACTCCCGATGACGGCAGCGAAGATCTGTTCGCGCACTTCTCCGCGATCAACATGAGCGGCTTCAAGTCGCTCAAAGAAGGTCAGAAAGTGACTTTCGAAGTTGTTCAAGGCCCGAAGGGCAAGCAAGCCTCCAACATCCAGGCCGGTTAATTCCAGTCTGAGTTGCAAAAGCCCGCCACGAAAGTGGCGGGCTTTTTGTTTTGAGTTTCATTTTTCAGTCTTCGATCCGCCTGGATATACAGACAATGAGCCATGTTTTGCTATTTAACAAGCCGTATGGCGTGATTTGCCAGTTCAGTCGTGACGGGCTGCATCCCACGCTGGCCGACTATGTTTCTGTTCCAGGCTTTTATCCGGCAGGGCGTTTGGATACCGACAGCGAAGGACTGCTGTTGCTTACCGACGACGGCAAGCTGCAGCATCGCATTACCGATCCGAAACACAAACTCCCAAAGACCTATTGGGTGCAAGTCGAAGGGGTGCCGGACGAAGCGGCACTGCAACGATTACGCAACGGAGTCAAACTCAGCGACTTCACCACGCAGCCTGCTGCTGCGCAATTGATGGATGAGCCCGCAGACCTGTGGCAACGCAATCCGCCCATCCGCTTTCGCAAGGACACTCCCACCAGTTGGCTGCAACTGACCATCCGCGAGGGCAAGAACCGCCAGGTGCGGCGCATGACGGCAGCAGTGGGTTTTCCAACTTTGCGCCTGATTCGCTATGCGATCGGCGACTGGAAACTGGATGGAATCCCACATGGGAAGTGGTTGAATATCAAAGCATAATCCATATTTTTAGTGTGGTCAAAAACTGTCTGCATGCCGTCAGCGTTGTCTACGCATCCCCGATTTAAAAAAAGGTCATTAGTCAAAAGCCTTGGTAATCCTGCATTCCTGTTATTGGCACGGTTGTTGCGATATTCCTCATGACTCCCAACGATATGGGGGCGAGTGAATAGGAGGTTGTATGAAACCGGTCTGGATTGGGATTGTTTTCTTTCTTGTGTACGGGTTGTTTTCCATGAAGACCCAGGCGGCGGAAGGTGTATTCGCTGCGCATACGGGGTTACAGGAGAGTGGGGGGCAGCACAGTTCTTCCCGCGTGGGCGAATAGATGCGCAAAATTCTCGTTGTGGTGGGCACTGATTCCGAAGCAATCAGGGCTGCGCCCTTGATTCGTTGCTTGCGTGCCATCCCTTCAATGCAGACAGTCGTTTGCATTGCTGCGCAGGATAGTCAGTTGCTTGCCGGTGAATTGGCGAGCTTCGGTTTTCTTGTTGATGAAGATCTGGAACTGACCAGGCAAACGGTGAATGCGGATTTTGCGCCGGGGGTCGACCGCGTGATCGGGAAGCACAAGCCCGATTACGTACTGGTGTATGGAAACGCAAGCACATTGATGGCGTCATTCAGCAGGTACGCTTCGTTTGGTAACCTGAGAAGCGGACTGTGCATGTACGAACTGCGCCATCGCAGTGCGGAAGGTTCGAACCTGCAAGTGATCGATCTGACCTCAACGCGGTATTTTGTTACATCCGAAATATCGCGCGACACCTTGCTTGAAGAGGGCGTGGCTCCCGAGAATGTATTTCTCACCGACAGTACCGAGGTCGATGCGGCGTTGCTGGTAATCGAGCGCATACGCAATGATGAGTCGCTGAAGACAAAGTTGGCGGCCGATTTTCCCTTCCTTGACCCAAATATGCGCATGATCCTGGTCAGCGGGCAGCGGTCCGATAAGTATGAGGGGCGATTGGAAAGCCTGTGCCGTGCGCTGAAAAAGCTGGCGGCACGCCCCGACGTGCAGGTGATTTATACGTTGTCCCCCGATTCCAGGGCGAATGAATTTGTGGAAAGTGAATTTGCCGATCATCCCAACGTTACGCTTGTGCCGCACCAGGACTATCTGCATTCGGTCTATCTGATGCTGACCGCCTACTTCATTGTCGCCAATCCGGGCGACATACCGAAGGAAGCGCTGGCGCTGTGCAAGCCGGTACTGGAAATGCCGGATGTGTCCGGACGTACCAATGCGGGCGCCGGCAACAGGGTGGAGAGGGATGTCGACCGCATTCTGCAGGAATGCATCCTGCTTCTGGAGGTCCCAGCCTATTACAATACCTTTTCCGTGCCTCGCAATCCCTATGGCGACGGGCACGCCAGCCAGCGCATCGTGGAAACATTGTTACGATAAACCCGCTTCATCCAATGCGTTGGCGCAGGGTATAATGCGCGCCTTTCAAATGCAGGAGCGGTTTAATGCCTATTTACGAATATCGTTGTGGCAGTTGCGGGGCGCAAAAGGATGTCATGCAGAAGCTGAGCGAGGCTCCGCTGACCAAGTGTCCGGAATGCGGCAAGGAAACGTTCGCCAAACAGATCAGTGCGGCGGGTTTTCAGCTCAAAGGTAACGGTTACTACGCCACCGACTTCAAGAACAAGCCGGCCCAGTGCGAGCCTTCGGCTTGTGCGTCATGTCCGGCTGCGGGAACGCACTCGTGAAGAAGTATCTGCTGACTGGTCTGCTGGTATGGATCCCGCTGGGTATCACCCTGTGGGTACTGAAGCTGACCATCAACACAATGGATCAGTCGCTGTTGTTGTTGCCTGTGGCATGGCGCATTCCCGGGATGGGTGTGATACTCACCGCCGCAATCGTGCTGGGCACCGGCCTGCTGGTACGCAATGTTTTCGGGCAGCGCCTGTTGGCTTATTGGGACAGACTGTTGCGCCGCATTCCCTTCGTCAATGCCATCTATAACAGCGTCAAGCAAGTCAGCGATACGCTGTTATCGGAGAGCGGCAGTGCTTTCGGCAAAGTGTTGCTGGTGCGTTATCCCCATCCTGATGCCTGGTCGCTGGCATTCCAGACCAGCGTGCCGGGCGAGGTGACGCGTGTACTGGCAGGCGATGAATATGTCGGCGTATTTGTGCCGACCACACCCAGCCCGGTGAACGGCTTCTATTTTTACGTGAAGAAGTCCGAGACTGTCGAGCTGGATATCAGTGTGGATGCGGCGTTCAAGGCCATTATCTCGATGGGCGTGGTGACCACGCCGGAAGCAGTGGCCAAACTGGCCGAACAAAACAAGTAATTTCCCTTTTTTGTATTTTTCGATCTATCTGAACTGAATCACTATGCGAACTCATTACTGCGGACAACTCAACGTTACCAACCTCGGCCAGACCGTCACCCTGTGCGGCTGGGCACATCGCCGCCGCGACCACGGCGGGGTGATTTTCATCGACCTGCGCGACCGCGAAGGACTGGCGCAGGTGGTGTGCGACCCGGATCGTGCCGATATGTTCAAGGTCGCCGAATCGGTGCGCAACGAATACGTGCTGAAAGTGACCGGCCGCGTGCGCCGCCGTCCCGAAGGCACCGAGAACAAGAACATTCCCAGCGGCGAGATCGAGCTGCTGTGCCACGAAATCGAAGTGCTGAACGTCTCTGTCACGCCGCCGTTCCAGCTCGACGACGAGAACCTGTCCGAGAACGTGCGCCTCACCCACCGCGTGATCGACCTGCGCCGTCCGCAGATGCAATACAACATGATGCTGCGCTACAAGACAGCGCGCGCGTTCCGCCGCTTCCTCGACGACAAGGGCTTCATCGACATCGAGACGCCGATGCTGACCAAGTCCACGCCCGAAGGCGCCCGCGACTACCTGGTGCCGTCGCGCGTACATGCCGGCGAGTTCTTTGCGTTGCCGCAGTCGCCGCAATTGTTCAAGCAGTTGCTGATGGTGGCGGGCTATGACCGTTACTACCAGATCACCAAGTGTTTCCGCGATGAAGACTTGCGCGCCGATCGCCAGCCCGAATTTACCCAGGTCGATATCGAGACTTCCTTCCTGGGCGAGGAAAAGATCATGGAGCTGATGGAAGAAATGATCCGCACCGTGTTCAAGGAAGTGTTGAACGTGGCGCTGCCCAACCCGTTCCCGCGCATGAGCTATGGCGAAGCGATGAACCGTTATGGCTCGGACAAGCCCGATCTGCGCGTGACACTGGAAATCACCGATGTCACCGACGCAGTCAAGGACGTGGCGTTCAAGGTGTTTGCCGGCGTGGCAAACTCGGAAAACGGCCGCGTGGCAGCTTTGCGCGTACCTAACGGCGGCGCGTTCTCACGCGGCGAGATTGACGAGTACACCAAGTTCGTCACCATCTACGGTGCCAAGGGCCTGGCTTACATCAAGGTCAACGACGTGACGCAACTGAACGAGACCGGCCTGCAATCGCCGATTGTGAAGAACCTGAACGAAGCGGCGCTGAAGACGATCATTGAACGCACCGGCGCGCAAAACGGTGACATCATTTTCTTCGGCGCGGACAAGGCCAAGATTACCAACGATGCACTGGGCGCGTTGCGTATCAAGATCGGCCACGAAAAAGGCTATACCAACGGCAAGGCCTGGGAACCACTGTGGGTGGTGGACTTCCCGATGTTCGAATACGACGACGAAGCCAAGCGCTGGAACGCCTGTCACCATCCGTTCACCGCGCCCAAGGACGAGCATCTGTCCATGCTGGAAAGTGACCCGGGCAAGTGTCTGGCCAAGGCCTATGACCTCGCCCTGAACGGTTCCGAAATCGGCGGTGGCTCGGTGCGTATCCACAAGGAAGACGTGCAAAGCCAGGTATTCCGCGCGCTCAACATCGGCGCGGAAGAAGCGCAACAAAAGTTCGGCTTCCTGCTGGATGCGCTGCAATATGGCGCCCCTCCGCACGGCGGCCTGGCGTTCGGTCTGGATCGTATCGTCGCCATGATGACCGGCTCCGAATCCATTCGCGACGTGATCGCCTTCCCCAAGACGCAGCGCGCCCAATGCCTGCTGACCCAAGCGCCGTCTCCGGTGGATGAGAAGCAGTTGCGTGAACTGCACATCCGTTTGCGTCAACCCGCGACTACAGAGACGCCCAAGGAATAGCATGCGGCGCATTACCCAGGCACGGTGGTGGCTGCTGTTGGGCTTGCTGCTGTGCCTGCCGTTCGCGCAGGCACGCAGCCATCACTCGCATGCTGACGCCCCAACATCCAGCATTGCTGTCGCCGAGATGCCGCCGGAAGCGCGCGAGACTTGGCAACTCATCAAACAGGGCGGTCCCTTTCCTTATCCGCGCGACGGCGTGGTGTTCGGCAATTACGAGCACGCCCTGCCGCAGCAGGCGCGCGGCTATTACCACGAATACACAGTGAAAACGCCGGGCTCGCACAATCGCGGCGCGCGGCGCATTGTCTGTGGCGCACTGCCTGAGTGTTACTACAGCGATGATCACTATCGAACTTTCAGGCGCATCAGGGAAGGATACTGATGAAAGATTACCGCCATCTCTTGCTGAACGTAAACGAGTGCGGGGTGTATCGCCTCAATTGTCCGGTGCAGGACTTGTACGAATTCGTGCAGAGCAGCGGTTTCGTTTTGTTCGACGCGGACATTACGGAGGCGCAAGGCAAAGGCGAGGTGTTGGCTGAACTGGCGCGGACGATCAAGGCGCCAGAATGGTTCGGACATAACTGGGATGCGCTGGCTGACGCACTGGGCGATCTTTCCTGGAGAGAAGCGCCGGGTTACGTGTTGCTGCTGAGAGGTGCGACGTTCGGCCCCGATGATTATGAAACGCTGAACAGCATACTCAAGGCGACCGTGATGTTCTGGAAATCACAGCGCAAACCGTTCTGGGTATTCTTTGCCGATGCCAACTTGTAAGCAACCGATCTCCGCGCTCATCGTCATCTACACCCCGGCGCTTGAAGTTCTGCTGCTGGAGCGCGCGGACTTTCCCGGTTACTGGCAATCGGTGACGGGCAGCCGGAATGGCGAGGAGACACTGCGCGAGACCGCGATACGCGAAGTGGGCGAAGAGACCGGCCTGGATGCAACGCGCTATGCGTTGACCGATTGGCAGCAGCAGAACGTGTACGACATCTATCAGCAGTGGCTGCATCGCTATCCGCCCGGCACCACGCAGAACACCGAGCATGTGTTCGGTCTGCAACTCCCGCAGCAAGTCGAAGTCCAACTCTCACCGCGCGAGCACCTGCGCTATCAGTGGCTGCCCTGGAAAGAGGCGGCAGACAAAGTTTTCTCGCCGAGCAATCGTACGGCGATATTGGAGTTGCCGAAACGAAGAGTCTCAAATCTCCCCTAGCCCCTCTTTTCTAAAGAGGGGAACTGTAGCGAGGAATTGAAGGACGGGGGCAGTATTGATGAATAACTGCCAATTTGTAGAACGAGCAATGAGCCCCCTTTAGCCAAAGGGGGCGGCGAACGGAGTGAGCGGGGGATTTGTGCGGCCCTACAACAAAACGCTGAAACAGTTTTCAAGAACTCTGCGCTCGAACATGACAGACGCGGAACAAAAATTGTGGTTCCGGTTACGCAATAAGCAACTGGGTGGCGTACACTTTTATCGGCAGAAACCGTTGCTGTCGTTCATCGTTGATTTCTATTGTCCGAGAGCGAAGCTGGTGGTTGAACTGGATGGTGCGCAGCATCTTGAAGCGGAGCATCAGATCAAGGATGCTGCACGCGATGAAGAGTTGGATAAACTCGGGATCAACGTGCTGCGGTTTGACGACGGACAAGTGCTGCGCGAGACAGAGGCGGTCGTGGAGGCGATTTATAGTGAGGTGGTTGCCAGACTGAAAAGCCCGAATCTCCCCTAACCCCTCTTTGGCCAAAGAGGGGAACTCTCGCGGGGGGCCTGAAAACGGAACTGTATAGTTAAACAGTCTATAAAAGGCAGAGCGAGCAGTGAGCCCCCTTTACTAAAAGGGGGCGGCGAACAAAGTGAGCGGGGGATTTGAACCTCCAGGATACAACAAGGAACTTCAATGCAAGAAAACAAAATCGATATCGCCTACGACCATCCCGACAAGGCACAAACCACTTGCAGTACCGCCCACGCCTGGGCAAAGAAACCGCGTGAGCCGGAAGCGAGCGAGAAGGCCGAGCTGATCGCGCGCATCAAACGCATGCTCAAGGAACAGGATGCCGTGCTGGTATCGCATTACTACGTGAATGCCGACCTGCAAGATCTGGCGGAAGCCACTGGTGGCATTGTTTCCGATTCGCTGGATATGGCCAACTTCGGCCACCAGCATCCGGCCAAGACCATCGTGGTGGCGGGCGTGCGCTTCATGGGCGAGACGGCGAAGATCCTGAATCCGGAAAAACGCGTGCTGATGCCCGACCTCGAAGCGGAATGCTCGCTCGACCTCGGTTGCCCGGTGGACGAGTTCACCGCATTCTGCGATGCGCATCCGGACCGTACCGTTGTGGTGTATGCCAACACCAGTGCAGCGGTCAAAGCGCGCGCCGACTGGATGGTGACCAGTTCTATTGCCTTGCCGGTGGTCAAACACCTCATGGCGCAGGGCAAGAAGATACTGTGGGCGCCGGACCGCCATCTGGGCGACTACGTGCAGCAACAGACCGGCGCCGACATGCTGCTGTGGCAAGGCTCGTGCATCGTGCACGACGAATACAAAGCCAAAGAGTTGCAGGAAATGAAGGCGCAGCATCCCGGCGCCCTCGTGCTGGTGCATCCGGAATCGCCCCGCGCCGTCATTCAACTCGCCGATGCAGTCGGTTCCACCACGCAACTCATCAAGGCCGCGCAGAATTCAACCGCCAAGGAATTTATCGTCGCCACCGACAACGGCATCCTGCACAAGATGCGCACGCTGTGCCCGGACAAAGTATTCCTCGAAGCACCCACCGCAGGAAAAGGTGCCAACTGCACCAGTTGCAGCCATTGCCCGTGGATGGCGATGAATGGACTGGTCAACCTGGCGGAGGTGCTGGAGAAGGGTAACAACGAGATCCACGTCGATCCGGCCATCATTCCGCGCGCCGTACTGCCGATACAGCGTATGCTGGATTTTGCGAAGCAGATCAATTTGCCGACGCGGGGGATTGGGAATGCGTAATACTTCTGCTTGCAGCTGCCAACAAGGGGTATTTTGAATATCAAAATTTAATACGGGATACTGATATGTTCATTCGCAGAAAACATAATTCGTTCGCATTCATTGCATGCATTTCCCTATTGGCTGCATTTGCACGCGTGTCCTATGCGGACACACTGGTTATGCCACAAGATCTCGTTGATTTTGCGCATGCAAAAGGTTGTGAACAAATCAACAATTTCTATGAGCGACCAGGAATGGTTAATCCTCCTTATGTGTACGGCTGGCTTCCAGGAGAACAAGAAGATAGCGTAGCCTTTTGGTGTAAAAAAACGGTGGAGAGTGAGAAGCCGTACAACTTGATGATTAAAGCTCGTGACTCAAAAGCATTGGCAGGATGTTCAGCCATAATTGAATGGTGGAATCCACCAGGTGGACTGTCAATTGAAACACGATCCAACCTCGCACTCGGAAGTTTTCGTTATGTGGCCGCTCCAAAGCAAAATGGACCTGTGACTGTAATTCCAAAAGCTAAGGTGATCGTGAGTTATTACGACGGATTAACTGACGTCTTCTACTGTCACAAAGGGCAATGGTTGGTGGGCAGCGCAGATTAGCCAAGTAGGGTGGGCACGAAGTGCCCACGCTGTGGTTTTGGGTTTCGCATTTCCTTCCCCTGTGCGCCGCCGAGTAGCGCAGGCTGGTCAGGGAATTCTGACGAATATGTTTGAGCACGTGGCCGCGCAGCGGATCGTGCGAGTTTATGAGGAAGCCTGACCAGTCGAGCAACGCAGGGGACCCCGAAGGGGCGGCGCGCTGGGGTCGCCTTTTCTTTGGTTACTTTCTTTTTGGCGAAGCAAAAGAAAGTGACTAGCTGTCGGGCTACCCCCGACGGTTTTGGTTTTAAAATATCTGCAAACACAACGAGCCTTCCCTCACCCTAGCCCTCTCCCAGGGGGAGAGGGGATGAGAGACACTCAACACGAACGGCTTCATCTACCAGACAACCTCCGTCAAAATTGGGATTATGGTTAGAATATCCCCCATGACCTCCCTCAAGATCGCCACCTACAACATCCACAAAGGGTTCTCGCAATTCAACCAGCGCCTGGTGATCCATGAGTTGCGCGAGCGTTTGCGCGAGCTGGATGCCGATATCGTGTTCCTGCAGGAGGTGCAGGGCGAGCACTTGCAGCATCCTCAGCGCCATACCGATTACCCTTCCGTGCCGCAGCACGAGTTCCTGGCCGACGAGTTCTGGGCGCACCATGCCTACGGCATGAACGCGGTGTACGAGAACGGGCACCACGGCAATGCGATCCTTAGTTGTTTTCCCATCGTGCAGAGTACGAACACGGATGTTTCCGCGCACCGTTACGAGAGCCGGGGTCTGTTGCACAGCGAGGTCGATATTGGCGGGACTCATGTGCACTGTCTGTGTGCACACTTCGGCTTGTTCGCCAAAGGGCGACGCGATCAGACAAAAGCATTGATCGAGTATGTGTCGGGCGAGATTCCGCCGGATGCGCCACTGATCATCGCGGGTGATTTCAATGATTGGCGTAATAAACTGAGCCAAGCGCTCGAAAAGGAACTGGGCGTACAGGACGTGTTTCATCTGCATCAAGGCAAGCCAGCGCGCAGCTATCCCTCCAGAATCCCCCTGTTCAGGCTGGATCGTATCTATGTGCGCGGTTTCAGCGTGCAGCAATGCGATGTGCATGTGGGCGGAAAATGGCAACGCCTTTCCGACCATGCTGCGCTTTCCGTGCAGCTGATGAAAACATGAATCGACCCCATCGCGTCTCCGGCAACGAGCTGACGCTGTTGCAAAACGGCGCGGCGTTTTTTCCGCAGTTGTGCGCGGATATTGATGCCGCCCGGCATTCTGTTTACCTGGAGACGTACATTCTTGCCGCCGATGAAACCGGGCGTATGGTCGCCGAGGCGTTGCAGCGCGCGGCTGAGCGCGGTGTAACAGCGAGGCTGTTGCTGGATGGTTTCGGTTCGGCCGAACTGTCGGGAGCGTTTGTGGACAACTTGCGCAAGTTCGGGGTGGAGGTGCAATGGTTCAGACGAGAGATTTCTCCCTTTACGCTGAGTCGCAGCAGGATGCGGCGCCTGCGTCGCATGCATCGCAAGCTGGCGGTGATCGACGGAAAAGTGGCCTTCATCGGCGGTATCAATGTCATCCACGACATTCCGGCCGATTTGAATTTCAACGCCCCGCGACTGGATTACGCGGTGCGGATACAGGGCGAACTGGTCGGTGAAGTGGAAGCGGCGGTGCAGCACCTGTGGGAAATGGTGTCCTGGGCGGCGTTCCGCAAGCGCGTCAAGGAGAAGGGTTGGCGCTTGTATCGACAAAAGCCGCATCCTGATTCCAATGTGCAACTGCTGCTGCGCGACAATATTCGCCATCGGCGCGATATCGAGCGAGCCTATCTCAAAGGTATTGTCGGGGCAAAACACGAGGTCATCATCGCTAACGCCTACTTTCTGCCGGGGCACCTGTTTATTCGTGCCTTGGTGCATGCGGCGCGGCGCGGGGTGCGCGTGGTGGTGGTGTTGCAGGGCAAGGTGGAATACCGCTTGCAACATTACGCCACGCTCGCGCTGTATGGGCGCTTGCTTGCGGCGGGTGTGGAAATCTACGAATACCATGCCAGTTATCTGCATGCCAAGGTTGCAGTGGTCGATGGCGAGTGGGCGACAGTGGGGTCGTTCAATATTGATCCGTTCAGCCTGCTACTGGCGCGCGAGGCTAATCTGGTTGTGCGCGACAAGGATTTTGCCGGAGATTTGCGCTCGAGTCTGTTGGCTTCCGTGCAGTGCGATGGGCGGCGCGTGGAGCTTGCCCGCGCCAATCTGATTACGCGTTTTTTTGCTCGCATGAGTTACGGATTGATACGTTTTATCATCGGTATTCTGGGAATTGCCAAGCGGCATTAAAACCTAGAATTGACAGCGTCTGAAGCTGCGGTGAGAATCCGATGGAGGATTGTTGCAGGTCTCGCATGCTTACATACCAAACGGGGGAAGCGATGAATAGCAAGACAACACCGCAGCATCGAAATGCCGGCATGACCAAGGAAGCAATTGGAGTCTCGCTTGGCGATCACCTGATCTATTCCAACAGCAAGTATCACACCGAGGCGACCACGCACGACTGGTTTCAGGTAACGGCACTGGCCGTGCGCGACCGTCTGGTCGAACGCTGGATGGAAACCATGCAGCGCTATTACGAGAATGACCCCAGGCGCACCTATTACCTGTCGCTGGAATTCCTGATGGGACGCACCTTGAGCAATGCCATGCTCAATCTGGAAATCGACGAGCCCTGCAAGGCGGCGCTTTACGAGATGGGACAGGAGTATGAGGAGGTTGCCTCTATCGAGGCGGATGCCGGGCTGGGTAATGGCGGTCTCGGGCGGCTTGCGGCTTGCTTCCTCGATTCCATGGCGACGCTTGATCTGCCGTGCTACGGCTACGGTATTCGCTACGAATACGGCATGTTCCGTCAGAGTATCGAGAACGGCATACAGATGGAGCACCCGGACAACTGGTTGCGTTACGGTAATCCGTGGGAGTTCCCGCGCCCGGAATTGTTGTATCCGGTAAAATTTCACGGCCGTGTGGTGGAGTACAAGCATGAAGACGGCCTGCTGCGTCATCACTGGGTGGAAACCGACGATGTAATGGCGATGGCGTATGACACGCCGATTCCCGGTTATGGCGGCAAGACGGTCAACAACATGCGGCTGTGGGCGGCGAAATCTTCGCGCGATTTCGAACTGCGCTATTTCAATCAGGGCAACTACATCCAGGCCGTTGCGGACAAGAACGAGTCTGAAAACCTGTCCAAGGTGCTGTATCCGAACGACACCACCGAGATGGGGCGCGAGCTGCGTCTGAAACAGCAATATTTCTTCGTCAGTGCCTCGCTTCAGGACATGCTGTTCCGCTACAAGAAGAAACACGCCTCCTGGGTGCAATTGCCGGACAAGCTTGCCGTGCAACTGAACGATACGCATCCTTCTATTGCCATCGCCGAGATGATGCGCTTACTGGTGGATGTGCATAAACTGACTTGGGATGATGCGTGGGGGATGACGACCCGTATTTTCTCCTATACCAACCATACGTTGATGCCGGAAGCGCTGGAGACCTGGCCGGTGCCGATGTTCGAGGCCATGCTGCCGCGTCATTTGCAGATCATTTACGAGATCAACCATCGTTTCCTGCAACAAGTCATGCACCAGTTTCCCGGTGACGGAGAGATGTTGCAACGCTTGTCCATCATCGACGAAAGCGGGAGTCGTCGTTTGCGCATGTCGCATCTGGCCATTGTGGGCAGTCATACGGTAAATGGGGTTGCCGCCCTGCACACAGAACTGATGAAGCGCACCATCTTTGCCGATTTTGAGCGGGTATCGCCGGGCAAGATCATCAACATGACCAACGGAGTCACTCCGCGTCGCTGGCTCAATCAGGCCAATCCCGGCTTGGCCAAACTGATCAACGAACGTATCGGCAAGGGATGGCTGACTGATCTCGATCAATTGAAGAAGCTGCGCGCGTTTGCCGGTGAAGCCGGGTTCCAGCAGCAGTTTCGTGCCGTCAAGCAGGCTAACAAGGAGCGCCTCGCCGGTTTGATACACAAGCAGCTCGGCATTCAGGTAGACCCGACTTCGTTATTCGATATCCAGATAAAGCGCATCCACGAATACAAGCGGCAGTTGCTTAATGTGCTGCATGTCGTGACGCTTTACAACCGCATCCGCTCTGGCGCGTACCCGGATATTGTGCCGCGCACTGTCATCATTGCGGGAAAAGCGGCACCCGGATATTCCATGGCCAAACTGATCATACGTCTCATCAATGATATTGCGGATATCGTCAATAATGACCAGCAAATCGGGGGAAAACTGAAGCTGGTATTCATGCCCAATTACGATGTTTCCAGTGCCGAACGCATTGTGCCGGCAGCCGATCTGTCCGAACAGATATCCACTGCCGGAACGGAGGCCTCGGGTACAGGCAACATGAAGTTGGCATTGAACGGCGCGCTCACCATTGGCACGCTGGATGGCGCGAATATCGAGATACGTGAAGAGGTGGGCGCCGAAAACTTCTTCCTGTTCGGCCTGACTACGGAGCAAGTCGAAGCGGTGCGTCGCCAGGGTTACGATACGGGGAGTTATTACTATGCCAATGCAGAATTGAAGCAGGCACTGGATATGATTTCATCCGGATTTTTCTGCCCGGATGATTCGGCGCGCTACCAGGAGATCGTCGATGCGCTGCTCAAGCATGGCGACCATTTCCTGTTGCTGGCGGACTACGCTTCTTATGTGGAAGCCCAGGATAAGGTGGGTGAGTTGTATCTCGACTCCACGGAATGGACCAAGCGCGCCATCCTCAACGTTGCCGGGATGGGCAAGTTTTCCAGCGACCGCACCATCCGCGAATATGCCGAACGTATCTGGCATGTGGCGCCGATTGATACGCGGGAAAAAACCACTGGCTCATGAGCAAAGTTGTCGCAGGCGATATTGGAGGAACCAAGACGCGATTGGCACTGGTCGAGGTTGTTGGCTCGCAAGTGCGCATCGAGCACGAAAGGAACTATCCAAGTCGCGACTTTGCATCTTTTGAAACCCTGCTGGCGGGATTCTTGAAGGACATTCAGGGGCCCGCCCTTGCGGCATTCGGTGTTGCCGGGCCGGTTCTGGACAATGCGGTGCGCACTACCAATCTACCCTGGTACATCGAAGCCGATAGTTTGCGACGGCGCTTCGGCTTCGAGGCTTGTACTTTGCTCAACGATCTGGAGGCGACTGCCCGCGGGCTTCCTGCTTTGGCTACTGATGATCTACTATCTTTGCAGCCTGGAGCGCCGGATGCAAATGGTAATGCTGCCATCATTGCTGCCGGTACCGGGTTGGGTGAAGCGGGAATGTATTGGGATGGAGATCGATATCATCCCTACGCCACTGAAGGCGGGCATGCCAGCTTCAGTCCGCAGACGGAACTGGAGTTTGCTTTGTTGTGTTACCTGCAGTCACGCTATACGCATGTGAGTTGGGAACGCGTGGTTTCCGGCATGGGGCTGATCGATTTGCATGATTTTTTGCGTGACTATCGCAAAGTTGCGCTGCCGCAGTGGCAAGCGGATGAGATGAGAGAGAGCGATGCGGCGGCAGTCATTTCGCGCGCAGCATTCAGCGGCAGCGACGACATCTGTGTTGAGACGATGGATGTTTTCACGCAACTGTACGGTGCCGAAGCGGGCAATCTGGCCTTGAAGACCATGAGCCGGGGCGGGTTGTATATAGGCGGCGGCATCGCACCGAAAATTTTGCCGTTACTACAGCAAGGGATTTTCATGCAGGCTTTCCTGAACAAGGGCCGCATGCGTCCTTTGCTGGAGGCAATGCCGGTGCGGGTGATTCTGAATGACCGGGTTGCGTTGTATGGCCCGGCTCTGCATGTTGCCAGCCAGGAATGATGCGCAGTAATGGTGCACTCGCAGCATAGGAGGGCGCTATTTGAATATTTGCCACGACAGGGAAAAATGCAACCCGTTCTAAATCAATGACATTTGCGATTGGCATGCTGCTTGCTGATATGCAGGTGAGAGCGGCAAAGGCTTCCCCTCCTCCGCTTTCCTGTTTCTCCTCCAGCTTCGGGCATCCTCGCGGATGCCCGTTTTTTTAGAAGGTAAAGGATCGATAGCCTGCGGCTATAATGTGAGTCGTCAAAAATTTCGAAGTCCAGATGAATCCCTATTCGCCCAATCCCGCCGCTCAAACCAGAACCGATTGGCGTGTCATCCGCAGTTTGATGCCCTATTTGCTGGAGTTCAAAGTCCGCGTGGTTGCGGTGATCGTGCTGTTGGTTCTGGCGAAACTTACCAATGTGGCCGTGCCGCTTGTGCTCAAGGAAATCGTGGATGCGATGGGCAAGCCCAAGGCGATGCTCGTCATTCCCGTGTTTCTGGTGGTCGGCTACGGTCTGCTGCGTTTGTTTAGCACGCTGTTCGGCGAAATTCGCGATGCGCTATTCGCCAAAGTTACACAGCGCGCAATCCGTCGCGTGGCTTTGCAGGTGTTCGAACATCTGCACAATCTGAGTTTGCGTTTTCACCTGGAGCGGCAGACCGGCGGCGTATCGCGCGACATCGAACGTGGTACGCGCGGCATCAGCTTTCTGCTTACTTTTCTGTTGTTCAATATTTTGCCTACGCTGCTGGAAATCGGTCTGGTGGCGGCAATCCTGTTTGTAAAGTACAACCCGTGGTTCGCCATCATCACCTTCTCCACATTGGTGATTTATATTGCCTTCACGCTGGTTATCACCGAATGGCGCATGGTGTTTCGTCGCACCATGAACGAAATGGACTCCAAGGCCAACACGCGTGCCATCGACAGCCTGATCAATTATGAAACGGTGAAATATTTCGGCAACGAGAAATACGAAGTGAATCGTTACGACGACCAGATGCAGCGCTGGGAAGTTTCGGCCGTGCGCAACCAGACCTCGCTGGCAACGCTTAATGCCGGGCAGAGCATCATTATTGCCATCGGCGTGACCTTGCTCATGCTGCTGGCGGCAGACGGGGTAGTGAAGGGCTCGATGACCATCGGCGATCTGGTGCTGGTCAACGTGTACATGTTGCAGCTATACATGCCGCTGCATTTCCTCGGCTTCGTTTACCGCGAGATCAAGAACGCGTTGGCCGACATGGAAAGAATGTTCCGCCTGCTGGACGAAAACCGCGAAGTACAGGATGCGCCGGGTGCGCTTCCGCTCGTGCTGAATGGCGCCGCAGTACGCTTCGATAAAGTGCATTTTTCCTATGATCCTGCGCGCGAGATTTTGCCCGAGGTGAGCTTCGATATACCGTCCGGCCACACCGTGGCGGTGGTAGGGGCGAGCGGGGCGGGGAAATCCACCTTGTCGCGGCTGCTGTTCCGCTTCTACGATGTGAATGCAGGCTGCATCTCCATCGACGGGCAGGATATCCGTTCGGTCACGCAAACCAGCCTGCGCGCGGCCATCGGCATCGTGCCGCAAGATACGGTGCTGTTCAACGACACCATTTATTACAACATCGCTTATGGCCGTCCCGATGCGACGCGCGAAGAGGTCATTGCGGCGGCGCAGTCCGCGCATATCCATACTTTCATCGAGTCTTTGCCGCAAGGTTACGAGTCCATGGTGGGCGAACGCGGTTTGAAACTTTCCGGGGGCGAGAAGCAACGCGTCGCCATTGCCCGCGCAATTCTGAAAAATCCGGCGATTTTGATCTTTGACGAAGCGACTTCTGCGCTGGATTCCAAGTCGGAGAAAGCCATACAGGACGAGCTGCACAGCATCGCGCAGAATCGTACCACGCTGGTTATCGCGCACCGTCTGTCTACTATTGTAGACGCTCATCAGATTCTGGTGATGGATAAAGGACTGATTTTAGAGCGCGGGACGCATCGTAACTTGCTGGAAAAAAAGGGGATTTATGCGCAGATGTGGGCATTGCAGCAACAGGAAGAGCATTGACTATTTTGTGACAGACATTGAATTTTATTGATTTTTTAGGGTATCCTGCGTGCCGTATAGGAGAACCAGAGGGGAAACATGTTTAAGAAAATCATCACGCTGGCTTTGTTTGCTCATGTGCTGCTGGCGCATGCGGCAGACAATGAAGGTGTGTCCTCGGTAGTTGAAGGTGTTCCCCCGGTAGTGCGCGACGACCAATCGGCGCCCAGTCCTTTATACAATCGGACGACTTCTCCAAGGCTGCAGTCTGCCATTGCCATGGTCTACGACGAGCAGGATCAACGCCCGATTTACAGCAAGAATGCCGATAACATCGTTCCCATCGCATCCATCACCAAGCTGATGACGGCGATGGTGGTCCTGGATGCCAAGCTGCCGATGGACGAGCCGATCAGTATCAGCGCCGAAGACCGCGATCATCTGAAAGGAACGCGTTCCCGCATGCGCAACGGCATGACCCTGATACGCGATGACCTGATCAAGCTGGCTTTGATGGCCTCCGAGAATCGTGCCGCCGCAGCATTGGCCCGTACTTATCCCGGTGGCACCCCGGTCATGCTGGCCATGATGAATGCCAAGGCGCGCGAGTTGGGAATGACTTCAACCCAATTCTTTGATCCGACGGGATTGAACAGCAACAACGTCTCTACCGCGCAGGATTTGGTCAAGATGGTGATGGCCGCGCAGAGTTATCCGGATATTCAACGCTACACGACGTCGACTTCGCATATTGTGCAAGAGGACGGTCGCCGTTCGTTGCGCTTCAGCAACACCAATCCATTGGTCAGAAATTCCAGTTGGGAGATTGGCCTCAGCAAGACAGGCTATATCAGCGAAGCCGGACGGTGTCTGGTGATGCAAGCCCGGATAACCAACCGTCCGATGGTTATCGTGCTGCTGGATTCCTGGGGCAAGCGCACCCGTGTTGGCGATGCAGTCCGCGTAAAGAACTGGTTGGAGAACAAGGATGTGAGTCCGATACGGCATGCCAGCCACCGCAGGTATCACCAATAAGCCGAGTAGTTACTTCATCAGGCTGGTGAGCAAGGAACAACACAATGGGGGCGCAAGCCCCCTTTTGTATTTGTGCGTTATTCGCTCATTCTGAATGGATAACGCGATTGAGAATAGTCGTCTATTAACTGAATTGCGCACAGCAATTGTGACGCCTGTATGCAAAGCCCCAATTTTCTAAAACGGAAGGTTTCTCTTTAATCGTTTTATCAGCGCGTTGGCGCTGTCTTGTAATGTCGAGTTTGGAAATTTCCGGCAATACGCTTCAGTCCAATCCACGATGGATATCTGGTCCGAGTTTTTTATAAAGTCCCTGTCGAGTACTTCTCCATACATGGCGTTTGCCCCTGACAGATATCCGTTGAGCCACACTGCATAGAACTCTCCGTCGATCGGTGTATTCTGCCTGTCCAGCCATTTTTTGCAGGAAACGGATCCCATGTCCGCACTGGGGTTTGCATTTGCTGTGGCTTCACCGAAAGCCAGGATGGTCAGCAGCAGGCAAATAGTAATTTTCATGGATATCTCCCGATAAAATTTTCCAGCGATGTCTGCAGGAAGCGCATTTGCGGATGAACCCGCCGTCCGGTTGTTGAGATGACAACAACTTTTCAGGAATTCTATTCAGCGGCGCGGCGGGTGCATCGCGATAACCACGACCACGACCAGCACAACAAGAATGATCAATTCCAGGAACATGAATATGCGAACACCCGAAAATGTCAGATTAATCAGACTGCAGCATGCTAACACGAATGCCATTCGCGGATTAATTGGCAACTGAGGTTGCATCTGTTTTAACATTTCTATAATATTGGAAACATAGAATCAATAGTGGGGGCGAAGATGAAGATCGGATTGGCGGTAGAGGCACTGGCGGCATTGGCGCAGGAATCGCGTTTGTCGATTTTCCGTTTGCTGGTGCAAACGGGTAAAGAGGGTGTGGCTGCGGGCGTATTGGGAGAGAAGCTTGGTATTCCGCCAGCCACGCTGTCGTTTCACCTGAAGACGTTGACACATGCAAAGTTGATCAAGTCGCGCAACGAGGGTCGGTTTGTCATCTATAGCGCCAACTTCACCGAGATGGACAAGCTCATCGCATATCTCACCGAGCATTGTTGTGCAGGTGATGCGACGCAGTGCGCCCCGATCAGGAAATGTTGATAACCAAAAAGGAAAATCAAAATGAGTGAAAAGCAATACAACGTGCTGGTGTTATGCACCGGCAATTCGGCGCGCAGTATTCTGGGCGAGGTGCTGTTCAACAAATTGGGCAAAGGCAAATTCAAAGCCTGGAGCGCAGGCAGCCATCCAGCCGGGAGCGTCAATCCCGGCGCGCTTGAGCTGTTGAAAAAAATGGGCTACAGCACCGAAGGCTTGCGCAGCAAAAGCTGGGAAGAGTTCTCCAAACCCGGTGCGCCGGAATTCGATTTCATTTTCACTGTGTGTGACAACGCAGCGGGAGAAGCCTGTCCGCTCTGGCTCGGCAAGCCAGCCACAGCCCACTGGGGTATTCCTGATCCGGCGCATGTAGAGGGCGAGGAAGCACGGCGTGCTGCATTCAAGAGGGCATCGGAACAATTGGCACGCCGTATCCAGCTGTTCATGAGTCTGCCTATCGATAAACTGGATAAGCTCACACTGAAAGAAAAACTCTCTGATATCGGGCGCATTCAAGACTGAGGAGAACGCGATGAATAAACCGCAAACAGGCGATTCAGCTGCACAGTCAATTTTCACCGGGCAAGTTGCCGAGCTGGTTGCCATCGGCGCCGCTATTGCCGCCAATTGCGAACCTTGCTTCAAATACCATTACGATCAGGCGCGAAAACTTGGCGTCAGCGATCTAGATATGCGCTATGCCGCCGATCTGGCACAGAAGGTCAAAGACACGCCTGCGCATGTCATGCTGAATCTTGCCGACCGCTATCTTGGCCCGGCAACGCCGGATACAAAGGCTGCGGCCGGCTCGTGTTGCGTAAGCAATCCATGACATCTCAAGGCAAGTACAGGAGAACTGAAAATGAATGTCTTTGAACGCTACCTGACCCTTTGGGTTTTCTTGTGCATCATCGTTGGCGTGGTGCTTGGACAAGTGATTCCCGCCCCGTTCCTCTGGCTGGGCGGGCTGGAAATCGCCAAGGTCAACCTGCCGGTTGGCCTGTTGATCTGGGTAATGATCATTCCCATGTTGTTGCGCATCGACTTTAGGACGTTGAGCGAAGTAGGCAAGCACTGGCGCGGCATCGGTGTCACGCTGTTTATCAACTGGGCGGTCAAACCGTTTTCGATGGCACTGCTGGGCTGGATATTCATCCGGCATCTGTTCGCGCCGTATCTCCCTGCCGATCAAATCGACAGTTATATTGCAGGACTCATCCTGCTCGCTGCCGCACCCTGCACTGCAATGGTGTTCGTGTGGAGTCGTCTGGTGAACGGCGAGCCGCTTTTCACCCTGAGCCAGGTTGCGCTTAACGACACCATCATGGTGTTTGCCTTCGCGCCCCTGGTGGCGCTGCTGCTCGGCCTGTCGGCCATTGTGGTGCCGTGGGATACGCTGCTGGTGTCGGTGGTGCTCTACATTGTGATACCGGTGCTGTTGGCGCAGATATGGCGCAGGTTGTTGCTGGCGCGTGGCGAGGAGGCGTTGCAACGCACTCTGGCTGCACTCGGCCCAATCTCCATCTCTGCACTGTTGCTGACGCTGGTGCTGCTGTTCGCGTTCCAGGGCAAGGCCATCGTCGAACAGCCGCTCATCATTCTTATGCTGGCGATACCAATTACGATTCAGGTGTATTTCACCTCAGGCTTCGCTTATTGGCTCAACCGCCGTTTTGGTGAAGAACATTGCGTGGCAGGGCCGTCAGCGTTGATCGGTGCCTCCAACTTTTTCGAATTGGCTGTGGCCGCGGCCATCAGCCTGTTTGGTTTCGAATCGGGGGCGGCGCTGGCCACCGTTGTCGGTGTGCTGATCGAAGTGCCGGTGATGTTGAGTGTGGTGTATCTGGTAAAGCGCAGCGCGGGCTGGTATCAGGCGGGAGTACAGCGCTAAGGCTGTTCAGCCAGGCAGCGCATCACCTGATGCCATCCAGTTTCAGCCTTGCTTCCAACCCGATCAAACACGGCTTGCAACTGTTTCATCTGAGAGCCGGTAAGCTGGGCTTCCAGTTTGCTGCCGCTGGGCGTAAGCGATAGCTGGCGCACTCGGCGGTCGTGTTCGGCGGTGTCCATTGCAATCAACTGCATCTCGATCAGCTGGCGCAACGGCGCGTTGAGTGCCTGCTTGCTTACATTGAGCAAGGAGAGAAGGGCATTTACCGAAATCTGCGGGTTGCGTCCGACGAAATACAGGATGCGGTGATGCACGCGTCCCAACCCTCGCAGCTCGAGGATGTGGTCGGGCGTGTCGGTGAAGGCGCGATAGCCGAAATAGAGTTGCTCGATCGCCAGTCGCAAGGCTTCCTCGCGTGGCATGGTGGCAATCGTGTCGGTGCTGGGTGATTGGTCAATCATATTGACATGATAGGCGAACGGTCGTTAAACTGTCTATAGGTCAAGTTAATTGACATTTATGGATGGTCGTTATGAATGCTTCATTCCGGGCAGGTGAAACGCGTTTTTCCGATCGCACGCAGGATCTGCATGCCTCGCCGATCCGCGAAATCCTGTCGGTTGTGAATAGACCTGGCATGATCTCGTTTGCGGGTGGGTTGCCTGCGGTCGACAGTTTTCCGCGATTCGGTCTGGATGCGATGCCACAGCATATGCTTCAGTACGGCCCCAGTGAAGGCGAATGGGAGTTGCGCCAGCGGGTTGCGGATGATTTGAATGTGCGCGGTTTGAAATGCAGTGCCGAACAGGTGTTGATCCTGTCCGGTTCGCAGCAAGGTATCGATCTGGTGGCCAAACTCTTTGTTGACCCCGGCACGCCGATCGCGGTTGAGTCGCCGACCTATCTGGCTGCGTTACAGGTGTTCCGTTTTTTCGGTGCGCGCTTTTTGGCGTTTGATGTGGATGCGCTGGATGTGGAAACCTGGCAGCAGGAAAAACCGGCGTTCGCCTATGCCATTCCCACCTTTCAAAATCCCAGCGGACGTTGTCTCGACGTCCATCAGCGCGATGCGCTGGCGGCTGCTTGTGATGAGGCACTCATCCCGTTGTTCGAAGACGATCCGTACCGTGATTTGGTGTACGACCCGTGCGAGCGTACGCCGGTTTGTGCGCGGCTGGAACGTGCACCATGGATTTATCAGGGCTCTTTTTCGAAGAGTCTGGCACCGGGCTTGCGCCTCGGCTATCTGGCTGCTTCTCCTGAACTGTTGCCGTTTCTCACGCGGCTGAAACAGGCCGCCGATTTGCACAGTAACCGTGTTAGCCAGTGGCTGGTATTGCAGCAGTTGAATGACTCATTACGCGAACAGAGACTGGTGGAATTGGCCGCACGCTATCGCCAGCGCCGCGATGCCTTTGAGGGGACATTGCAGCTCCATTTCGGCGACCTTGCCAGCTGGCAGATGCCGCCCGGCGGGCTATTCTTCTGGCTTACGCTCAATCGTCACCTCGATACACGCCTGCTCTTGCCCAAGGCAATCGAGGAAGGTGTTGCCTTCATGCCGGGCGAACCGTTCATGCCGGTGATGGTGGAGAGTTGTGGCCAGTTGCGACTCAATTTCAGCCATGCCAGCGAGGAGCTGGCAGATATTGGCTTGGCGAAGTTGGCAGCACTGGTGCGCAACTGGGCATAAAATGAATCATGGACATCCAGCTTTATGGCACCACATTCTGTCATCTGTGCGAAGAGGCTGATGCCATTCTGCACAAGATCGGGATTGAAGCGGCTCACATAGATATTGCAGAAGACGACGAATTGTTTGAGAAATACGGCGTGCGCATTCCGGTATTAAAGCGTGTGGATACTGGGGCAGAGTTGGGATGGCCGTTTGATGCTGAAGCCGTTTCCAGGTTTCTGGCGTTATAGCAACACTAAGTTGTGGCTTCGGCCACCGCTACGCGGTTTAACTTGCTACGCAAGTTAGCCTACGCCGCAATCTGATTTTGCTGTTTTACAGCAAAACCAGATTGTCTCGGTGAATTAACTCCGGTTCATCCACATAACCAAGAATGTTCTCGATCTCACCACTGGCCTTGCCTGCGATGCGGCGCGCTTCATCTGCACTGTAGTTCACCAGGCCGCGCGCGATGTCGCGGCCTTCGGTATCGAGTATGGCAACGACTGCGCCGCGCTGGAATTCCCCGCTGACTTGCGTCACGCCAATAGGCAGCAGGCTTTTGCCTTCATTGCGCAGAACGCGCACTGCGCCAGCATCAAGTGATACCTTGCCGCTAACCTGCAGATGGTCGGCCAGCCATTGTTTGCGCGCGTCCAGCGACAGGGAGCTTGCAGTGAGTAGTGTGCCAATGGATTCGCCCTGCAACAGACGCGGCAGCACGTCGCGTTCATGGCCGGAGGCGATGACGGTGTGTGCACCGCTGCGCGCTGCGCGTTTTGCAGCCAGGACTTTGGTGAGCATGCCTCCGCGACCGATGTGGCTGCCCGCACCGCCAGCCATCACTTCGAGTTTGGCATCGCCAGCCAGTGCTGCGCTGATGAGCGTGGCGCTGGAATCCTTGCGCGGATCGGCGGTGTACAGGCCATCCTGGTCCGTAAGAATGACGAATGCATCCGCCTCGATCAGGTTGGCGACCAGCGCACCCAATGTGTCGTTGTCCCCGAACTTGATCTCGTCGGTGACTACGGTGTCGTTCTCGTTGATGATGGGGATGACGCCCAGCTTGAGCAGCGTGCGCAGGGTAGAGCGCGCATTGAGATAGCGTTCGCGGTCGGCAAGGTCGGCGTGGGTCAGCAGTACTTGGGCGGCGTTCAACTTATGCTGACTGAAACAGCTCTCGTAAGCCTGTACCAGTCCCATCTGGCCGACTGCTGCTGCGGCCTGCAACTCGTGCACAGCGCTGGGACGTTCCTTCCAGCCCAGCCTCTGCATGCCTTCGGCAATCGCGCCGGAAGATACCAGTACCACTTCGCAGTTCTGCGCGCGCAAGGCGGCGATCTGTTTGGCCCAATTGCCAAGAGCATCCATATCCAGGCCGGAGCCCTGATTGGTGACGAGGCTGCTGCCGACTTTGACGACGATGCGTTTTGATTGGGCCAGTACGGTTTTCATGCTAACGGGTTGTGGATATCGATCTCGGTTTCTTGCGCACTTTCAGTGATGGCATCCTGCTCTTGCGCGGCTATCTGGTTGATGTGCTCCATGATAGCGTAAGTCAGTTCCTTGCAGCCTTCGCCGTTGATGGCGGAGATGGCAAAGTAGCGCGTGTCGTCGCCGAACGCCTTGAGGAATGCCGCAACTTTTTCAGCGCGATCTTCTTCCTGCAGCAAATCCAGCTTGTTCAGTACCAGCCAGCGCGGCTTGTTGTACAAGTCTTCGTCGTATTTCCTCAGTTCGTTCAGGATGGCATGCGCTTCGTGCACCGGATCGACGCCTTCATACAGCGGCGCCAGATCGACCAGATGTAGCAGCAGCCGCGTGCGTGCCAGATGGCGCAGGAACTGGTGTCCCAGTCCGGCGCCTTCGGCGGCTCCTTCGATCAGTCCGGGGATATCGGCAATGACGAAGCTCTTTTCCTCCGAAACGCGCACCACGCCCAGATTGGGGTGCAGCGTTGTGAACGGGTAATCGGCCACTTTGGGACGTGCAGCGGATACTGCGCGGATAAAGGTCGATTTGCCCGCGTTGGGCATGCCAAGCAGGCCGACATCAGCCAGCACCTTCAACTCCAACTGCAATTCGCGGCGTTCACCTTCCTCGCCCGGCGTGCATTGGCGCGGCGTGCGGTTGGTGCTGGATTTGAAATGCAGGTTGCCCAGCCCGCCCGCGCCGCCCTTGGCAAGCATGATTTTTTCGCCGTCATGGGTGAGATCTGCTATGACCTGTCCGCTGTTGACGTCGGTGATGACGGTGCCTACCGGCATGTGCAGGATGACGTCGTCCGCACCTTTGCCGTAACAGTCAGCGCCGCGCCCGGATTCGCCATTCTTGGCCCGATGCATGCGCGCGAAGCGGAAATCCACCAGCGTGTTGATGTTGCGATCTGCCACCGCGAACACACTGCCACCGCGTCCGCCGTCGCCGCCGTCCGGTCCACCCTTTTCGATGTACTTCTCGTGACGAAAGCTGGCCGCGCCGTTGCCGCCATTGCCCGCGATGACTTCAATTTTTGATTCGTCGATGAATTTCATGGTGGTGCCCAAAAATAAAAAAGCCCTACCTTGCGATAGGGCTCATTCTAATCGCTAGCGTTCTTATGCTGCGACGATGCTGACTGTCTTGCGATTGGCTGCACCCTTGATCGCGAATACCACCTTGCCGGTGATCTTGGCGAACAGCGTGTGATCCTTGCCCATGCCGACGTTGTCGCCCGCGTGAACTTGAGTGCCGCGTTGACGCACGATGATGCTGCCCGCGCTGATCAGTTCGCCGCCGTAGCTCTTGACACCCAGTCGTTTTGAGTGTGAGTCGCGGCCGTTACTGGTACTACCCCCGCCTTTTTTCGATGCCATGTTCTAGCTCCTTCGGAATTAAGCCGAGATGCCGTCGATGCGGATCTCAGTAAAGTTTTGACGATGTCCTTGATGCTTCTGGTAGTGCTTACGACGACGCATCTTGAAGATGGTCACTTTGTCGTGGCGACCGTTGGCGATGATAGTCGCCTTGACGGTAGCACCGCTCAGCAGAGGCTTGCCAACGGAGATCTTGTCGCCATTGCCAACCATCAGCACTTTGTCCAATACGATCGCGCCGCCGACGTCGCCGTCAATGGATTCGACCTTCAGAGTTTCACCTTCGACAACGCGATATTGCTTGCCACCGGTTTTGATTACTGCGTACATAACGACCTCGCTTGATGCGGTTTTTAGTTA